>Ga0256405_10001084_pt1 | contig 79484 bp, 80 predicted proteins | sample RumenRJG_02DNA_FD_189096 | JGI IMG/M metagenome (GOLD analysis project Ga0256405, IMG submission 189096) | Bovine rumen microbial communities from Lethbridge, Alberta, Canada - RJG_02 | ecosystem: Host-associated > Mammals > Digestive system > Stomach > Rumen | place: Canada: Alberta... | reverse complement strand
CGCCGCCGCGCCGATGGGCGGCGCGATCAGCTTCGCCAGCGCCACGCCCACAAGGATGGTGACGGCGGGAGTCACAAGAATGTCGATCTTCGTCTCCTTGCTCACCGCCTTGCCGCATTCGGCGGCAAGAATGGCGATGATGAGCACCGCCAGTGGGCCGCCGGCGCCGCCCTCGGCGTTGGCCGCCCAGCCCGCTGCCGCCAGCGAGAACAGCACCATCGGCGGCGCTTGCAGCGCGTAGCCGATGGCGACCGCCATCGCAGGGCCGGAGACAGACATGGCGTAAGCGCCGATGTCGGTCAGAAACTGGATGTGCAGCTGTGTGCCCAGCGTACGGATGATGGTGCCGATGAGCAGTGAGCAAAACAGGCCCTGCGCCATCGCGCCGAGGGCGTCGATGCCGTAACGCTTGGCGGAAAACTCGATGTTTTTGCGCTTGAGGAACGCTTTCGTGTCAGCCATGGCGAACACCTCTTGTTGTACGAAAAAATAAGGTTCGCGGACATCTCTGCCCGCGAACCTCAATATACTTGCTCGTTACTTTTTTGTCAAGCCGCTTAATACTCGAAGATGCTGCCGCCGATGAACTCGCGCACGAGGGAGTTCTTCGGCACATAGGGCGTCGTCAGCGGCGGGACGGACTTGATGACCTTCATCAGATCGGTCAGGCCGTGCTGCTCGATGAACGCGTCGTCCAGCTGCTCATTAAATTCGGGGATGTCGTGCAGATACTTCGAGAGGATGCACGGCTCATAGTCGTGGAAGGTGTTGATATGGATGTCGGCGTTGCCCTTGTTGGGCTGGATGTAGTTCCGCTCGCCCCGGTCCACGCTCTGCGCGCGCTCGATGGTGCTGCGCAGGCTGTGGCCGCGTCCGATGAGGTCGCGGATCATGCGGCGGGCGACGCGCAGCTTCTCCGGGTCGACGATCTTGTCGTCCTTGGTGATGATACGTGTGCGCGGCGCGACGTAGACGCCCGTGTACTCGCCCTTCAAGAGGTCGAGGATCAGCGGGTTAAGCATATGGATGCCCTCGGCGATGATGATGCCGTCCTTGTCGCCGTGGAGGGTGCGGTAGCCGCCGATGTCGCCGGTCTTGAAGTTGTACCACGGCGCCTCCACGTCCTCGCCGTCGGCGAGGCGCAGGATGCAGTCCGCAAGGCCGTCGCGGTTCACGCAGTAGGGCGACTCCCAGTCGGACGCCTCGGGCGGGCGCTTGTTCAGCGGCAGGAAGAAGTTGTCCATGCTCACCAGCCCCACGGGCACGCCCAGATTTTCAATATACATCTTCAGGCGCATCGCCGTCGTCGTCTTGCCGGAGCCGGAGGGGCCGGTCAGGCAGACGATGGGCTTTTGTGCCCGGTTGCGCAGGATCTTCGCCGCGGCGGCGCTAATCTTGTCGCGGTAGTCCTCCTCGCAGCGCAGCACAAACGCCGTTTGCTCCTGCATCGCCTCGGTGATGTCCTCAATGTCGATAACACGCATGGTACTACTCCTTTCTGTTCCGATCCGGTTTCGCGGTGTTCTGTCTTATTTGCTCGCGCCGTTGCCCGAGCCGGCGAGGTCGGGCAGCTTCGTCGCCTTGACGGCGATCTCCAGCGCGATCTTCATCATGTTGGTAAAGCTGTTCTGCCGCTCGTCGGCGTCCAGCTCCTCGCCGGTGACGAGGCTGTCCGAGATCGAGCAGATCGCGAGCGCGCGCTTATGGGTGTACGCCGCGTTGCAGTACAGCGCCGCCGCCTCCATCTCCACCGCCATGCAGCCCATCTTCGCCCACTCCATCGTGGACGCGGCCGCGTCATAGAACGTGTCGGAGGAGAACAGGTTGCCCACGGGCATGCGCACGCCGAGCTCCTTCGCCGCCTCGGTGGCAAACGTCAGCAGGTCATAGTTGCAGATCGGCGCAAACGTGCCGGGCAGGCGGTACTGCTGGGCAAAGGACGAGTTCGTGCACGCGCCCATGCCCGCCACCACGTCGCGCAGCTTCAGGTCGGGGGAGATCGCGCCGGCGGAGCCGATGCGGATGATGTTGTCCACGCCGTACTGGGTGAACAGCTCATAGGAATAGATGCCGATGGATGGGCAGCCCATGCCGGACGCCATCACGCTCACGGGCGTGCCCTTGTAGGTACCGGTATAGCCGTGGATGCCGCGCACGTTGTTCACGAGCTTCGCGTCCTCGAGGAACGTTTCGGCGATGACCTTCGCACGCAGCGGGTCGCCGGGCATCAATACAGTCTTTGCGAAATCGCCGAGCGCGGCGCTGTTATGGGGTGTAGCCATAGATTCTTTCTCCTTTTCTCTTACTTTTCCATCGCCTTGACGGCCTTGACGATGCGCGACGTGCCGAGGCGGTCCGCGCCGAGGGCGAGATAGTCCTCCGCGTCCTTCAAATCGGCGATGCCGCCCGACGCCTTGACCAGCTTGCCCTTGCAGTGCTTGACCATCAGCGCCACGTCCTCGCGGGTCGCGCCGCCGCCGGCAAAGCCGGTCGAGGTCTTGATGTAGTCCGCGTTGGAGCGGGAGACGACCTCGCAGACCTTGATCTTCTCCTCCTCGGTGAGCAGGCAGGTCTCGATGATGACCTTCAGCACGCGGCCGCGGCAGGCGGTCTTGATCTCGTTGATCTCCTTCTCCACCAGATCGTACAGGCCGTCCTTGACCCAGCCGATGTTGATGACCATATCCACCTCGCCCGCGCCGTCAGCGACGGCGTTGCCGGCTTCGAGGCACTTGATGGTGGTGGGGCTGTAGCCGTTGGGGAAGCCGATGACGGTGCACACCGGCAGCCAGCTGCCCTTTTCGCGCCAGTTGGCGGCGATATAACGCGCGGCACGGTTGACGTAGCTCTGCGGGATGCACACCGACGCGCAGCCGTATTTCATGCCGTCGTCGCAGATCTGACGGATCTCGTCCCAGGTCGCGCCCTGAGCGAGCAGCGTATGGTCAACGTGGCGCAGGATCTCTTTGACATCCATGGGAATCTCCTCCTTATTGTGTCAATAATATAGTAAGCATAGCACAATGTTTCTGGTTTGTCTACATCATTTATAAGCAATTTGCACAAAAAGCAAAAGCGACAGGGCTGTCGCCCTGCCGCTTTCTCTCTTATTTGTTACGCGGGAACGAAGTCGCTCTTGCTCAGGCCGCAGACCGGGCAGACCCAATCCTCGGGGATGGCTTCAAACGGGGTGCCGGGGGCAATGCCGCTGTCGGGATCACCGACGGCGGGGTCGTACTCATAGCCACAGGGGCATACGTATTTCATCGTTGCAATGCCTCCGTTCTATTACAGTCCGAGCTTCTTGGAGATCTCGGCCAGCTTGCCCTTGACCTCGTCGGCAAACAGCTCATCGGCGAAATAACGCTTGAGCATACCCTCCAGCGCCTTGCCGTGTCGGGCCTCGTCGCGGGCCATCTCGTGGACGGTGTCGTGGATGGCGTCGAGGCCGTTCTTCTTCGCGCAGGCGGCGAGGTCGAACTTGCCCTTGACGGCACCGTACTCGCAGTCCACGCGCCAGGCGAGGTTCTTCTTGGTGCTGTCGGTCATGTTGACCTCCAGCTCGCTGCCCAGCAGCTCCGCGAACTTCGCGGCGTGCTCAGCCTCTTCCCACGCGGCCTTCTCCCAGTACAGGCCGATTTCGGGATAGCCCTCGCGGTGCGCGACGCGCGCCATGCAGAGATACATGCCAACCTCGCTGCACTCGCCGGTGAAGTTGCTCTTGAGCTGCTCGAAGATGTACTTCTTGGTCTCGTCGTCGATGTCGGGGTTATTCTTGACGGTCTTGGCATAGACGCCGAACTCATGCACGGCGGCGAGCGCCTCGCCCTCTTTCTTTTCGCTGAACTTGCTGGCCGGAGCCTTGCAGATAGGGCAGGCCTCGGGGGGATTCTCGCCCTCAAACACGTAGCCGCAAACGGAACATACCCATTTCTTCATTGTTGTATCCTCCTTGTAAAAATTTCAAGACTGCGCTTGTGTCCGCAGTATACCATGCGCCCCCCGATTTTGGCAAGCGATTGTTGCCCCGACGCAACAACATTTTTTCACAGGGGTTTACTAGTAAACCTTTTATCAATTTATGGTTGACAATTCGGCGGAAAGGGCGTATAAGGAGAACAGCAAAAACGACCTCGGGAGGCAATACTCATGTCCGAAGCAGCGATCTCCAGAAAAAATTTCTCCACCGCCGAGCTGGTTTACATCGCCGTGTGCGCCGCGCTGATGGCGGTCTGCTCGTGGATCTCGATCCCCGCGCCCGCGCCGCTGGCGCCGTTCACGCTGCAAACCTTCGCCGTGTTCCTCGTGCTGCTGCTCCTCGGCGGGCGGCGCGGGTTTTTCACGGTGCTGACCTATGTGCTGCTCGGCGCGGTGGGGCTGCCGGTGTTTGCCCAGTTCATGGGCGGCGTGGGCGTGCTGCTCGGCACGACCGGCGGTTACATCATCGGCTTTCTCTTCACCGCCGCGCTCTACTGGGCGCTGGAGCGCATGATTGGCGGCAAGAGCGTTTTGAAAATCGCGGCGCTGGTGCTGGGGCTGCTCGTCTGCTACGCCTTCGGCACGGCATGGTTCATGGTGGTCTACGCCCGCCAGGCGGGCGCCGTCGGCCTTGCCACGGCGCTGGGCTGGTGCGTACTGCCGTTTGTGATCCCCGACCTCGCGAAGTTGGCGCTGGCGTGGGGCCTCGCCGCGGTGCTCAAAAAGCATGTCAGGCTGTGAGCTGCGCCCTCACCATGCCCTGTGCGTCGGATTCTTCCGCGGCAGTGGGTATTCGGAGGCATTTGTGGAAAACATGAGCGCGTTCATCGGCACGCTGCGCGCGTCGGACCCTCTCCTGACGCTGCGCAGCGCCGCCGATCCCCTCTGCGGCAGCTGCCCCCACAATCGCGGCGGCGTCTGCGACAGCGCGGACAAGGTGGCGCGCTACGACGCGGCGGTGCTGCGGCTGCTGGCGCTCCCCGACGGCGCGTCGCTGCGCTGGTCAGAGCTGTCCGCGCGGGTGCGGGAGCGCATCCTCGCCTCCGGTAAGCTCGGCGAGGTCTGCGGCGACTGTCAATGGTACGAAATCTGTTCGCAGGCGGCGGTTGAGTGAACCGCCGCTTGCTTTTATTTGTGTGCTCTGCTACAATATACAGTGAAAATTATTGAACTGGGAGGCGCCATACCATGATCAAGATTGCTCCCTCGATCCTCTCCGCCGACTTTGCGAACCTCGAGCGCGATATTCAGAAGATCGCCAGCGCCGACTACGTCCACGTCGACGTGATGGACGGGCTGTTCGTGCCCAACATCACCATCGGCATCCCCGTGGTCAAGGCGCTGCGCCCCACCACCTCCCTGCCGCTGGACGTGCATCTGATGATCGACCGCCCCGTGCGCTACGTGGAGCAGTTCTGTGACGCGGGCGCGGACATCGTGACCTGCCATGTGGAGTCCGACACCGAGGAGAACACCCGCGCGGCGCTCGCGAAGATCCACGCCAAGGGCAAAAAGGCGGGCGTGGTCGTCAAGCCCAAGACCCCCGCGGAGGCGGTGCTGCCGTTCCTCGATGACTGCGACATCGTACTGGTCATGACCGTGGAGCCGGGCTTCGGCGGGCAGTCCTTCATGGCGGACATGATGCCCAAGGTGACGCAGATCCGTCAATGGATCGACGGGCGCGGCCTCGACTGCGAGTTGGAGGTCGACGGCGGCGTGGCGGTCAAGACGCGGGACGCGTGCGTGAACGCGGGCGCGAATGTGCTGGTCGCCGGCAGCGCGGTCTACGGCGCGGCGGACATTCCCGCGCGGATCAAGGAATTGAGAGGATAAGCCCCTATGGAATACTTTCCCGCGGCGCTGGAAGCGCTGGTCGAACAGTTTGCGCGGCTGCCGGGCGTCGGCAGCAAGAGCGCCCAGCGTCTCGCGTTCCATGTGTTGAGCCTGAATCAGGAAGAGGCGCAGCAGTTTGCCGACGCCATTGTGACGGCAAAGAAAACCGTCACGTTCTGCCCCGTCTGCCGCAACCTCACCGACGGCGGGCTCTGCCCCATCTGCTCGTCCCCGAAGCGCGACGAGAGCGTGATCTGCGTGGTCGCCGACCCGCGGGACGTAGTTGCCATCGAGCGCGCACGGGAGTTCTCCGGCCGCTATCACGTGCTTCACGGCGTCATTTCCCCAATGAACCACGTCGGCCCCGACGATCTGGAGATCAAGCCACTGCTGGAGCGGGTCGCCAAGGGCGGCGTCAGCGAGGTCATCATGGCGATGAATCCCGACACCGAGGGCGAGGCGACGGCGATGTACCTCGCGCGGCTGCTGCGGCCTTTTGACGTGAAGATCACCCGTCTCGCCTACGGCATTCCGGTGGGCGGGCATCTGGAGTTCGCCGACGACGCCACGCTGATGCGGGCGTTGGAGGGGCGCAGAGAAATTTGAACAAGCGCAAAAAAGAAGGCTTCCTTTCGGAAGCCTTCTTTTTTGATAGGTGTCGCTTACTTGGCAATGTTGCTGTAGTTGAGCAGCATCTGCGCAACCTGCGCGCGGGTGGCGCTGCCCTGCGGGTTCAGCTTGCCGTCCATGCCGTTGACAACCTTGTTCATGGACATCCAGTGCATCGCCTCGTTGGCCCACTCGTTGACGCTCGCGGCGTCAGGATAGTCCAGCAGGAACATCCAATCGCCCTTGAAGCCGCCTTCTTTGATGACCTGCTCATAGCGATAGAGCATGGTGGCGAACTGCTCACGGGTGATGGAGCCGGTGGGATTGGTGCCGTCGGAGATACCCTTCTCCTTGGCCCAGGCAACGCCCTTGTCATACCACTGCTCGCCTTCGCCGGCCGCAGTGTCCACGCCCTCCATGCGGGCGAGGATCGTCATGACCATACCGCGGGTCACGGTGCCGTTCGGGCTGAACTTGTCCGCGGCGGTGCCGTTCATGATCTTGTTCTCCACGGCATAGCGCAGCGCCGCGGCATACCACAGGGAGGCGTCCACGTCGGTGTAGGCCTTGATGGGATCTTCCTTAATGGTGATGCGACCATCCGCCTTGCCGTACTTCTCGGCGGTGATGGTGCCCTTGAGCTCGGTCTTGATGTAGTCCATGACGACCTCATCCATCGGGATGCTGGTGTCGAACTTGGCGCTGGCAGCAGCAAACGCATAATAGGTGTCGCCGCCGTCGGCAAGGAAGTCGTTGGTGATGACCGCGTAGGTCGCCTTCGCATCGAATGCCTTGCCGTTGATGTTGTCGATGGTCACGCGCTCAATGGTCTTGGGGGCATAATAGGTGGAACCGGGATACTGCGCACCCTCGTTGTACGCCTTGGCGTCGTCAATGGTGAACTTGATGCCGGCAACCTGCGGGAAGCCGCCCATGGGGAAGGAGCGGGTGGAAGCTTCCAGCGCCTCCAGCAGCTCCGCGCCGGTCACATAGACGACCTTGACGGTGTTGCCGAAGGGCAGAACCGTGTTGACGTCCTTCTTGGTGACGTCGCCGGTCTTGATATCCTCGCGGATGCCGCCGCCGTTGGTGAGGGCAACCACGCGGTCAGCCGGAACGGTGATGGCGCTCATGCCGCCCTCTTTGATGTGCCAGAGCATCGCGTCGGCGATCAGGTCGCCGAGGTTGGTCTCGTGGAAGCGCGCGATCTTGTTCGCGCCGTCCAGGTCAACCGCGCTCACGGCAAACACCGCGCCGTACTCATCATTGACTTCCTTGATGACGCGGTCGGAAATCGTCTTGACGGACTCGACTTCCTTGGTGTAGTTCGCAAGATCGAACAGGCAGTTGCTCTCGATCTTCTTGGTGGCGTTGTCAATGACGATGACGCCGACGTTCACGAGCTTCGTACCGGTGGACTGGATGGGCTCCTTGTCCTCGCCGGCGGTCATAACAGCGTGGGAGTGGCCGTCGATGATGAAGTCAATGCCGGTGACTTCCTTGTAGAGGTCACGGGAGCTGTTGGGGACGTTCTCTTCCTCGATGCCGAGGTGAACAATACCGATCACGAGGTCAGCGCCGTCCGCCTTGAGCTTGTCCACAGCGGTCTGGGCAGCCTTCATCATGTCGGCCTTTTCCGGCCAGGTCACGCCCGCGGTCTTGCCGGGGTGCGCCTTGGTGGCGGTCTCCGGGGTCGTCAGGCCGAAGAAGCCGATCTTCAGGCCGGCAGCCTCAAGAGCCTTCACCTCGCCGACAGCGAAAGCGTCCTTGCCCTGATACTGAACGTCGGAGAGCACGGTGAACTTGGCGTCCTTGAGGTTGGCCTCGAGGGTCGTCCAGCCATAGTCGAACTCATGGTTGCCGAGGGTGGCGTAGTCATAGCCGACAGCGTTCATCAGCTCGATGGCGCTTTTGCCCTTGGAAAGCGACACGTTGGGATCGCCCGAGCTGTAGTCGCCCGCGTCGACCAGCAGCACCGTCGCGCCCGAGGCCTCAAAGTCGGCCTTCAGCGCGGCGAGCTTGGCGTACTGCGCAACTGCGCCATGCACGTCGTTGGTGTGCAGGATGACGGTCTTGCCGCTCAGATCGGCAGGAACCTTGTCGATCTTCGTCGCCGCCTCTTCATAGCGCTCTTTGCTCCATTCGACCGTCACAGCGGCCGAGGCGCTGATGCTCAGGCTGAAAATCATAGCCAGGGCCATGACCAAAGCCAGCATCTTGTTGATCTTCTTCATACACATTCCTCCTTTTGTAATACCGGGGTGTTCCCCATATTTGTTATTTTAGTCAAACAGGGGCAGAAAATCAAGCGCTTACTCCGCATTTCACCAAAATTGTCAAGATGCCAAGCGGCAATGAAAAAGGCGGCGCATTCAGCGCCGCCTTTTTTGATAATGGGATTACATCAATTTAATGGTATAGTAGACCGCCAGCACAAACGCGACGATCGCCAGCACCCAGGTTGCATAGAACGCCGCCGTCGGCACCGCAATCGCCGCGGCCGCTGCCGCGAGGCACAGCACCGGAACGCCAAGTGTCAGCCGGTAATCCGTCTTGGGGCCGAACACCTGAAGCGTTTCGCCGTTCAGCTTCATCGTACCGCCATTCTTGCGAACCATTGCCGTGCAGATAAGCAGCAGCGTGACGCCGCAGATCGCGAGCGCGGCACACAGCTTTACCGCCGCCGAGCCGGAGCGGCCCAGCAGCACCACCGCCCCCAGCGCCATGGCAAGCTCCGTCGCCTGTATGGAGAACTCCGCCTGATAGAACAGGTAAATGATTCCGAGAAGCAGCAGCACCGGCACCGCCACGCACAGCACCGTGACGCTGGTGGGATAATAGTGTCGCATGGCGACCGAGGTAAAGGCAAAGAACGCGCCGCAGCCGGTCAGCACGCCGCCGGCCTTCGCGGTCCAAGGCTTCCGTCCCCGCGGGAGCATCAGCACCATGCCGATTGCCAACACCGCCAGCGCCGCCCAACGCATCACGCCGAGATAATCGTACCACGCAACCACTTGAGAGATCGTGCCGCGGGCATAGTAGCGATCCGCCATCAGCAGATACCACTCCGCGACCAGTCCTGCCGTCAGCAGGACTACCGCGCGGTTCATGTTGCGTTCGCTCTTCTCCCTGCGTGTCTCGCGGTTATAGTTGTTCTTCTGTGCCATCTATCTTGATCCTCCAGAGAGTTTTCTTCTGTTCCGGCGGGAACTTCCCGCTCCACGACCAATTATATTAACAGAAAGCGCGCTTGATTGCAAGGTTAAAATCATCAGAAAAAATTTTCCCGGCTTTTGGGAAAACGCTCTTGACAATGCTCCGCCGCCCTGTATATAATGTGTATACTTGCGATTATGAACCACAATATCTTGTGGTTCTGCTGTTAAGAGAGGGAAATCACACATGAGAGTCATCAAAAGAAACGGCGCGGAGGTCGACTTTGACATCGTCAAAATCATCGCCGCGATCACCAAAGCCAACAACGTTGTAGACGAATCCGAGCGCATGACGCCGGTGCAGATCCAGCGCATTGCCGAGAGTGTGGAGCTGGAATGCCAGAAGCTCGACCGCGCGCCCACCGTGGAGGAAATTCAGGACTTCGTTGAAACGCACATCATGGCGCACGGCGCCTATGAGGTCGCCAAGCGCTACATCACCTACCGCTACAACCGCTCGCTGGTGCGCAAGTCCAACACCACCGACGACAAGATCCTCTCGCTGATCGAGTGCAACAACGAGGAGGCGAAGCAGGAGAACTCCAACAAAAATCCCGTCGTCAACTCCACCCAGCGCGACTATATGGCGGGCGAGGTCTCCCGCGACCTCACGAACCGCGTGCTGCTGCCCGCGGACATCGTCAAGGCGCACGAGGAGGGCATCATCCATTTCCACGACAGCGACTACTACGCCCAGCACATGCACAACTGCGACCTCGTCAACCTTGAGGACATGCTGCAAAACGGCACGGTCATCACCGGCACGCTGATCGAGAAGCCCCATTCCTTTGCCACCGCCTGCAACATCGCAACGCAGATCGTCGCGCAGGTGGCGTCGAACCAGTACGGCGGGCAGAGCATTTCGCTCACCCACCTCGCGCCGTTCGTCGATGTGAGCCGCCAAAAAATTCGCAAGACCGTGCTCTCCGAAATGGCGGACATCGGCTTCATGCCCGGTGAGGAGAAGATCAGTGAGATCGTCGAAAAGCGCCTGCGCGAGGAGATCCGCCGCGGCGTGCAGACCATCCAGTATCAGGTTGTGACGCTGCTGACCACCAACGGTCAGGCGCCATTCATCACCGTGTTCATGTACCTCGGCGAGGCGGAGAACGAGCAGGAGAAGAAGGATCTTGCCCTCATCATCGAGGAAACGCTGGAGCAGCGCTACGAGGGCGTCAAGAACGAGCAGGGCGTGTGGGTCACGCCGGCGTTCCCGAAGCTCATTTACGTCCTCGAGGAGGACAACATCCACGAGGATTCTCCGTACTATTATCTCACGAAGCTCGCCGCGAAATGCACGGCGCGGCGCATGGTGCCGGATTATATCAGCGAAAAGAAGATGCTCGAGCTCAAGGGCGACGTGTACGCCTGCATGGGCTGCCGCAGCTTCCTCACCCCCGACCGCTTCACCGACGCGGGCGTGGGCAACATCGCCAACGCCAAGAACTACGTCCCCGGCAAGCACCGCTACTACGGCCGCTTCAACCAGGGCGTCGTGACGCTGAACCTACCGGACATCGCGCTGTCCTCCGGCGGCAACATCGAGAAGTTCTGGCAGATCTTCGACGAGCGGCTCGACCTCTGCTACCGCGCACTGATGTGCCGCCACGAGCGCCTCAAGGGCACGCTCTCCGACGCCGCACCGATCCTCTGGCAGTACGGCGCCTGCGCGCGTCTTGCCAAGGGCGAGCCCATCGACAAGCTGCTCTATAACGGCTATTCCACGATCTCGCTGGGCTACGCGGGCCTCTATGAGTGCGTCAAGTACATGACCGGCAAAAGCCACACCGACCCCGCCGCGAAGCCGTTCGCCATCGAGATCATGCAGTACATGAACGACGCGTGCAAGCGCTGGAAGGAGAAGGAGAACATCGACTTCTCCATCTACGGCACGCCGCTCGAGTCCACCACCTACAAGTTCGCCAAGTGCCTGCAAAAGCGCTTCGGCGTCATCGAGGGCATCACGGACAAGGGCTACATCACCAACAGCTACCACGTCCACGTCACCGAGCAGATCGACGCGTTCAGCAAGCTCAAGTTCGAGGCGGAGTTCCAGCATCTCTCCCCCGGCGGCGCGATCAGCTACGTCGAGGTGCCGAACATGCAGCAGAACCTCGAGGCGGTGCTGCAGGTGATGAAGTTCATCTACGAGAACATCATCTACGCCGAGCTGAACACCAAGAGCGACTACTGCCAGGTCTGCGGCTGGGACGGCGAGATCGACATCGTCGACGACGGCGGCAAGCTCATCTGGAAGTGCCCGCGCTGCGGCAATACCGATCAGGACAAGATGAACGTCGCCCGCCGCACCTGCGGCTACATCGGCACACAGTTCTGGAACCAGGGCCGCACGCAGGAGATCAAGGAGCGCGTGCTCCATCTGTAAGCGGCAAATCAAATCCCGAAAGCAAATCCCGCGAGCCGACGGCTTGCGGGATTTCGTTTTCTGTGGTAGAGTGTTCCGGTGGAAAGGGGGCTGCGCCGTGGAACAATCCAAAAACCGCATTGAGCTGATGGACGCCACGCGCGGCCTTTCACTGTGCCTGATGGTCATTCATCACTTTCTCTACGATCTCGTCGTGTTCGCCGGCGCGCCGTCGTGGTTCTTCTGGAACCCGGTGTTCGAGGTGCTGCACTACTTCTTCGCGGGGCTTTTTATCCTGCTCTCTGGCGTCAGCTCCAACTTCTCGCGCAGCAACACCAAGCGCGGTCTGAAGGCGCTCGCTGTGGCACTCGGCATCACGGTCGTGACGTATTGGATGGATATGCCGATCCTCTTCGGCGTGCTGCACCTGCTGGGAACGTGTATGCTGCTCTACGGACTGACGCAGGGGTTCTGGCAAAAGCTGAATGTCAAGCTGCCGTGGCTCGTGCCGGTGCTGTGCGTCGTCGGCGTCCTCGCCACGGCGAAGCTGGTCAACGGCTACCCCACCGAGACGCCGCACCTGTGGATGTTCGGCCTGACCACGCGGGACTTCTACTCGTCGGACTACTTCCCGCTGCTGCCGTGGATGTTCGTGTTCCTGCTCGGCACCTGGGCGGGCAAGTACGTCCGCGAAGGGCGGCTGCCGCGGTGGTTCTACGACACGAAAGCGCCCCGGCTCGCCGCCGTCGGGCGCAAAAGCCTGCTCATTTACGTCGCGCACCAGCCGGTGCTGTACGCGCTGACGATGGCGGGATTGTGGATATTCGGCAAAGGATAGGAACTATGTACTACGGAGAAATCAAGGACTGCGATATCGCCAACGGCGAGGGCGTGCGCGTGACGCTGTTCGTCTCGGGCTGCACCAACCGCTGCAAGGGTTGCTTCCAACCCCAGACTTGGGACTTCTGCTACGGCGAGCCGTTCACCAAGGACACCGAAGCGAAGCTCCTCGCCATGCTCGCCCCCGACTACATCAACGGCTTCACGCTGCTCGGCGGCGATCCGTTCGAGCCGGAGAATCAGCGCGCGCTGCTGCCGTTTCTGCGGCAGGTGCGGCAGGCGTATCCCCGCAAGACGATCTGGGCGTTCACGGGCTTCACCTATGAAGCCCTGCTCACCGACGGCGCGCACCCGCGCTGCGAGGCGACGGACGCGATGCTCGCGCTCATCGACGTGCTGGTGGACGGCCCGTTTGTGGAAAAGCTGCACGACATTTCGCTGCGCTTCCGCGGCTCGTCCAACCAGCGGCTCATCGACCTGAATGCGACCCGCGCCGCGGGCGAAGTCGTGCTGTGGGACAAATAGGAGGAAAACACAATGGCACAGGTGCAGATCAAAAAGCTGAATGACCGGGCGATCCTGCCCACCCACGGCTCGCCGGACGCGGCGGGGTACGACCTTTACGCCTGTCTGGACGCGGACGTGACCGTGCCGCCCCACGAAACCGTCAAGATCGGCACGGGGCTGTCGCTGGCTCTGCCGGAGCGCACGTTCGGCGCGGTGTTCGCCCGCAGCGGCCTCGCCGCCAAAGATGGGCTGCGCCCCGCGAACTGCGTCGGCGTCTGCGACAGCGACTATCGCGGCGAGTATATCATCGCCCTGCACAACGACAGCGACTCCCCCCGCGTTGTCCGTCACGGCGACCGCATCGCGCAGCTGGTGCTGCTGCCGTATCTGCCGATGGAGTTTGCGGAGGTCGACACGCTGGGTGAAACGCAGCGCGGCGCGGGCGGCTTCGGTAGTACCGGAAAATAAAAAAACACAGGCGTCGAATGACGCCTGTGTTTTTTCGGTCGATTACTTCGCCAGCTTCTTGATGTTGTTCGCGAGGTAGAACGTGAAGCAGCTGATGACGAGGGAGAACACGTCGGAGAGCATATTCTCGCCGCCGTTGGTGATGGTGGCGATCAGAGCCATAACGCCGAGGACCACGCCGATGATGGCGAAGATCCACAGGGGCTTGACCTTGGAGGCGTCCTTCGCCGCGCGCAGCGCGAAGATGCCCTCGAGCAGATCGACGACGCCGGCTGCCAGCGCAAGAATGCCAAGGACGATGAAGACGCCCACGCCCGTCTGAAGATCGGTGTTGGTGGCGATGTCCTCAGCGGCGGCACCGCCGCCGGCGACGGCGAAGCTGCCAACCGCGCCGATGATGTACAGAACGGCAGAGATGATGTCAAGGATGCCCAGCACCTTGACGATTTTCTGAGACTTAGCAAGATCCATAATGAACACTCCTTCTTTCTTGCGCCGCCTTCTGTTTCCCTTCGGCGGCGCGATTATGAACGTTATTATAGTGCTTTTGTCAAATTTGTCAAGAAATGTTTGCGTTTGTTAAATTCTTCAGCTGATAAAGCCCCCGTCGGCGGTCAGCACCTGCCCGGTGATAAACGACGCCTCGTCGCTCGCGAGAAACGCCACCGCGGCGGCGATATCCTCCGGCGTGCCGAGGCGGCCGAGCGGCGTCTGCGCCGCGAGGTCGCGGAGCGTGTCCGCGCCCAGCACCTGCACCATGTCGGTGTCGATGACCCCCGGCGCGACGCAGTTGACGCGGATGCCCGACGGCGCCAGCTCCATGGCGAGCGAGCGCGTCAGGCCGATGATCGCGTGCTTGGTGCAGGAGTACGTCACCTCGCAGCTCGCACCGTGCTGGCCCCAGATGGAGGAGATGTTCACAATGCAGCCCGCTTTTTCGTGGATCATGGACGGCAGCACCGCCTGAATGGTGTGGCGCATGCCGTTGAGGTTCACCGCGAAGTAGCGGTTCCACAGCTCGTCCGTCACGTCCTGAAAGAGCGCCTGTCCCGCGACGCCGGCGTTGTTCACCAGCAGCGTGATCGGGCCGAACGCCTCCGTGACGCGCCGCACCATGGCGTCCACCGCCGCGCGGTTGGCTACGTCCGCTTGCACCGCGATCGCCTCGCAGCCCGCGGCGGTCAGCTCCGCCGCCAGCTCGTCCGCCTTGTCCTTGCGCTCGTAATAGTTGACGCCCACGGCGTAACCCGCCTTTGCCAGCCGCGCCGCCGTGGCGCGTCCGATGCCCCGGGACGCGCCCGTGACCAATGCGACTTTCTTCATGGTTCCTCCTCCGTCCGCACCAGGATCCTGAGCCGATGCTCGTCCGCCGCGCCGCCGATGGTCAGCGTGTAGCGGATCTCGATCAGCCCCCCGCCCTCGCCGAGCTTTGTGCGCAGGGCGTGGGTCTCCACCTCCGCCGGAAAGCTTCCGTAGGGCGTTTCATATACTGAACTGTGGGGCGCGCGCTCGGCAAAGCGAAAGCTGCTGCGCACCGCGCCGGTGCGCGTCAGCGCCGCGGCGGACTCCGTGAGCGTCAGCTCCGTGCGCACCGCGCCCATCTCCGCCTCGCGCGGCTCGTCATAGGCAAGGCGCCAGCCCTCCGCCGTCCGCTCCCACGTGCCGCGGACGATGGATGCAGCATCTTTGCCATGTATTGTGATTTTTGCGTTCCGTTTCATGGTGAAAATTATACTACGCTTTCCCCTTTTTTCCTATAGCTTTTTTGAAAAAACCTGCTATAATACCATTTGAGATTTATCCTGTATCAGGAGGCGTGCGTTATGGACTTGAAACTGACGGATAAGCAATTCCGCCGTCTTCTCGACCTCGTATATATTGGCAACTGGGTCATCAACTCCACCCGCGGCGACGACCGCATCCGCGACTATGACGACGTGGAGACCGCCGTGTTCTCCCACTGTCTCGACCAGGGCATGGTATCGCTGGTGGAATCCTATAAAGGCGAGCTGATCCCCTCCCGCGCGTTCGCGGACGGCGGCATCCATGAGGCGATCATGGCCTACGAGGACACGATGTTCTTCGAGATCCTCGCGCAGGAGCTGGCGCTGCGGGACATGGACAGCGAGTCCCCGACGCCCGACAACTACGACGAGCTGTGCGAGCGCATGGAGGAATACTTAGGAGAATTCGAGGAGCACGGGACGGACAACATCACCGTCGAAATGTAAAGACACGCACCAAAAAGGCAGCCGAACGGCTGCCTTTTTCTTATCGGATCGCCTTGGCGACCCATTTGTCGCTGCGATACCGCTTATAGAACACGATGCTGCGCACCGTCCAGTCGAGGATGGCGTGCGCCGACCAGACGCCCACCACGCCGTAGCCCATAAACTTGCCGAGGATGTAGGCGAACATCACGCGGCAGAGCCACATGACCGTCATGCTGGCGAACATGGTAAAGCGCGCGTCGCCCGCGGCGCGCAGGAACGTCGGCAGCGAGAACGAGGGGATCCACAGGAAGATGGACGAGATGCCGTGGATCAGCGCCACAGTCACCGCGAGACGTTCACCCTCGGGCGACACGTCGTAGATGCGCATGATGAGGGGCAGCAGCGCGATGATCGTGAGGTTCACCGCCGCCATCAGCGCATAGCCCGCCTTGCAGAGCTTGCGCAGGTAGTAGCGCGCGCCGTCGTACTCCCCCGCGCCGACGCACTGGCTCACCACGGTCGTCATGCCGAGGTTCAGCGCCTGCCCCGCGAAGCAGTGGAAGTTGCCGAGCGTGTTGCCGATGGCGTTGGCGACGATGGACGCCGTGCCGAAGGTGGAGATCAGGCTGAAGAGCATGAGCCGTCCCAAGTGGAACATGCCGTTTTCCACGCCGCTGGGGATACTGATGTAGAAGATGTTTTTCAGCAGCCGCCGATTCAGCCGGAACGCGCGGAGATCGGACAGGTGCAACGGCAGAGAGTCGTTGAACAGCAGCGCCAGGATCACGACCGCCGCCACGGTGCGGGACACGAGCGTCGGGATGGCGACGCCCGCCACGTCCATGTGCAGGCCGAAGATCAAGATCGCGTTGCCCGTGACGTTGATGCCGTTCATCAGCAGCGACACCTTGAGCGACACGTCGCTTTTCCCCATCGTGCGAAAGATCGCCGCGCCGCCGTTGTAGAGCGCGATGCCGGGGATCGACGCCATGACGATGGAGTAATACTTGTCCGTCGCCGCCATGACGTCCGCGTCGATCTTGCCGAACACGGTGGTCAGCACCGCGGTCTTAAAGAGGTACAGCAGCGCCACGAAGCACACCGACGTCACCGCCAGCAGCACGACGAGGTGCTGTCCCGCGGAGTTGGCGTTCTCCCGCTCGCGGCGGCCGATGTACTGCCCCGCCACAGCTGCGCCGCCCGCCGCCATGGCGGAGAAAATGTAGATCATCAGGTTGCTGATGGAGTCCACCAGCGACACCGCCGAGATCGCCGCGTCGCCCACGGTGGCGACCATCAGCGAGTCCGCGAGGCCCACGAGGATCGCGAGGAACTGCTCCGCGATCAGCGGCGCGATGAGCACGACGAGGTCGTGATTGCTAAATTCAATTTTCCGGTTGCCCGCCGCGGCGGGCGCTTTTTGTTCCATGTATGTTACTCCAAATACGGTAAAATTGCCGCGCCCCACGCCTCTGTCAGCCGCGGCAGCGTCCACTGCGCGTTGGCGGGACTGGTGGACGGCAGCGCCGTCGCCTCCCGGCCCAGATCGTCGCGCAGGAGCTTGTTGTACCACTTAAAAGATGTCGCGCCGTTGCAGAAGATCGCGCGGATGTCCGCGCCGTTCAAAATCGGGCGCAGGTCGTTGGCAACGACGTTCGTGATGCTCGCGTCCGACGAGCCGGTGATCTCGCACGACGCGATGGTGTCCCACAACGCGAGGTGATTGCGCAGGATCAGGGACTTCTTCTCCTCGATCGTCGTCGGGATATCCTCCCCGAACAGCGCGGGGATCACCCGCCAGAAGCGGTTTTGCGGATGCCCGTAGAAAAACATCTGCTCGCGCGACTTGATCGACGGAAACGAGCCGAGGATCAGCACGCGGGATCGCGCGTCGTACAGCGGCGGAAAGGGGTGCGCTTGCGTCGTCTTTTCCATCGCTCAGTCCTGACAAATCTCGCACACGCCGTAGAGCACGGTGTCGCCCTTATCCACGGCGAAGCCCTCCGCCTTTTCCACCACGCCGAGCAGCTGCTCCGCGCCGACGGTGTCCATGTGGAACGTACGGCCGCACTTCTTGCACTTCAAATGCAGGCAGTCGCGGCAGGCGTCGGAGCCGGTGAACTGATAGTAGACCTCGCGGCTGCCCTCGCGGCTCATGCGGCGGATCTGCCCTTCGGACTCCAGCTCCGCGAGGTTGCGATACACCGCGCTGAGGCTCACGCCCTCCAACTCCGGCGCCGCGGCGATCTCCTGCGCGGAGAGCGCCTCGTCCGGGTGCGCACCCAGATAGCCAAGCAGCGTCTTGCGCTGCTTCGTCATATACTTGGCCATCAAAACCACCTTCTCAACTTGCGATTCGTTTGCAAATCAAGATACCACTCGCGGCGGCGGCTGTCAAGGGCAAGGCTTGACAGTTTGTGGCAGATTGTATATTTTATATAGGAAAAACAAGCGACAAGGAGGGGCGCGCGTGAAAACCATCGCCAGCTTTACCGTCAACCACGACAAGCTCGAAAAGGGCATGTATGTCTCCCGCATCGACGGGGACGTGGTGACCTACGACATCCGCATGAAAAAGCCCAACGGGGGCGACTACCTCGGCACCGGCGAGGCGCACAGCTTCGAGCATCTGTTTGCGACGCTCGCCCGCAACAGCGCGCTGGGCGACAGCGTGATCTACGTCGGGCCCATGGGCTGCCGCACGGGCTTCTATTTTCTGGTGCGCGACACGATGACCCACGCGCAGGCCATCGACCTCGTGCGGGACTGCTTCGCCAAGATCGCAGTCTGGGACGGCGAGATCCCCGGCGCGACGCGCGTGCAGTGCGGCAACTACTCGGATCAAGACCTCCCCGGCGCGCGGGCGGTCGCGGCGGATATGTGCGAGGTTCTGAAAAACTGGACGGAGGAGAAGCTGAAATATGAAGAATAAGGTGTTCGGCGTCATCGGCGCCATGGAAAGTGAGGTCGCGCAGCTGCGCGCCGCGCTGGGCAATATGGAGACGGCGGAGCATTCCGGCCTGACGTTTTACAGCGGCACGATGGGTGAAAACCGCGTCGTGCTGGTCAAGTGCGGCATCGGCAAGGTCAACGCCGCCCGCTGCACGCAGGTGCTCATCGACAAGTATGCGCCCGACTACATCGTCAACACCGGCATTGCCGGCGGCATCGGCGAGGGGCTCGCCGTGGCGGACGTGGTCATCGGCACGGAGCTGGTGCAGCACGACTTTGACGCGGTGGCGTTTGGCTACGCCCGCGGCAACATCTGCGATCCCACCCACCGCGATACGCCCTCGGTCTTTTGCAGCGACAAGACGCTGATCGAGGCGTTCCGCGCCGCGGCGGCGTCGGTCATCGACGCAAAGCGTGTCAAGGCCGGACGCATTGCCACGGGCGATCTGTTCGTCGCCTCCGCCGAGGCGAAGCAGGACATTGCCGGCACCTTCGGCGCGATAGCGGCGGAGATGGAGGGCGGCGCCATCGCGCAGGTGGCGGCGCTTGCGGGCGTGCCCTTTATCGTGTTGCGCGCCATCTCCGATCTGGCGGACGGCAGCTCTGTACTCTTTGCCGACTTTGAGCGGGAAATCGCCGATATTTCCGCCGCCATCCTGCACAAGCTGATTGCGGGATAACACATGGAAAACAGTGTGGAGTATCAGATTCTGATCGGCTGCAACGATTCTCAGTCCCACAACGAGCTTGTCGGGGCAGCCGCTCTCAGAGAGATGGTCGCTCAGTTTTTTGAGCGGCGGCAGATTGACTTTTCCATGTTGAACGCTGAAGGCGGGTATTTACACGAAAACGGCTGGTTCGTGGCAGAGCATTCTCTTTGCATCAATATCATAGGCGATTCTGATCTGGACATCGTCAAGCTGGCAAAAAGCCTCTCCATGTTCATGAATCAGGAAAGCTGCCTGATCACCAGAAACACCTTGAGCACGAAAATTCTGTGAGGTACGGCAGGATGAAGGACGCGCGGTTTCAAAAAGGGATCAAATATGAGATATTCATCGGCATCAAGGACAAGGACAGCTATCAGGAGCTCCTGACCGTGGACGACTTCAGGAGCATTCTGACGGAAATCTGCACGGAGAAGCAAATCGGCTTTTCCCTCCTGACCCAACTGGGCGGTTACTCCCACAACAAGGGGTACACCACTGAGACCAGCCTGCGGATCATCTTCATCGGCATCGACGAGGATGAAATCACCCGTTTAAGCGAACGATTGAAGAAGAAAATCAACACAGACGCGGTTCTGGTCACAAAAACGGAAATCGAATACTGTTTCATGTAGTTTATTTGCAAAAGGCGCGCTGCGGAATGGTTCGTCCCGCAGCGCGCCTTTTTGTGCCTGTTTTGTCCCTGCTTTATTGTCCGAATACCTCCCGCGCGATCTCCACGCTGGCCTTGGCGTCCTTCGCGTAGTAGTCCGCGCCGATGCGCCTGGCGTACTCCGGCGTCACCACCGCGCCGCCGACAAATGCTTTCGGCGGGTCCGGCAGCTGCCGCAGCAGCGCCACCGTTTCCTCCATGGCGGCAAGCGTCGTGGTCATCAGCGCCGAGAGGCCGACGAGGCGGATGCCCTGCTCCCGCACCGCGTTCACCACCGCCTCCGGCGGCACGTCGCGGCCCAAGTCCACCACGTCGTAGCCGTAGTTTTCCAGTACGGTCTTGACGATGTTCTTGCCGATGTCGTGTACGTCGCCGCGCACCGTCGCCACCAGCAGACGGCCGCGCTTGACGCTCTCGCCGCCGCGCTCCGCGAGGCGGGTGCGGATGACCTCAAATACCGCCTGCGCCGCCTGCGCGGCAGAGAGCAGCTGCGGGAGAAATACCCTGCCCGCCTCGTAGCCCTCGCCGACCTTGTCCAGCGCGGGGATCAGGTGTCCGTCCACCAGCGCCAGCTCGGTTTCGGTTTCCAGCAGCTCCGTCGCCAGCGCCGCCGCCTCGGCCTTGAGGCCGCGGATCACCGCGTCGTCCAAGGTCAACGCGGCGTTTTGCGCGGGCTTTTCTTTTTTCGCCGAGCTGACAATGTTCGACGCGCTTGCTTTGGGCGGCTCATAATCCGCGAAGCGCTCAACGTAGGCGCGGCAGCTCTCGTCCTCCCCGGAGAGCACCCGGAACGCCGCCACGGCGTCCATCAGCTCTGTCAGATTGGGGTTTAAGATCGGCAGCGTCAGCCCCGCGTGCATCGCCTCGATGAGGAACGTGCGCGTCACCAGCGCCCGATTGGGGAGCCCGAAGGAGATGTTGGACACACCGAGGACGGTTTGCAGCCCCAGCTCCTCGCGCACCATGCGCAGGGCGCGGAGCGTCTCGCGCGCCTGCTCCTGCTGCGCCGAGACGGTGAGCGTCAGGCAGTCGATCCACACGTCCTCGCGGGGGATGCCGCAGGAGAGCGCCGCGTCCAGGATGCGCTTCGCGATTTCAAAGCGCTGCTCCGCCGTCTGCGGCACGCCGGTTTTGTCGAGGCACAGGCCCACCACCGACGCGCCGTATTTTTGGATGAGCGGCAGCACGCGGTTCAAAACCTCCGCGTCGCCGTTGACGCTGTTCACCGCCGCCTTGCCGTTGTAGACGCGCAGCGCCGCCTCCAACGCGGCTGCGTTGGACGAGTCCAGCATCAGCGGCAGGGAGGTCGTTCCTTGCAGTGCCTTGACGACGCGCGGCAGCATCGTGGCCTCGTCCACGCCGGGGTAACCCACGTTCACGTCGAGGATGTCCGCGCCCGCGTCCTCCTGCTGCACCGCCATGTCGAGGATATAGTCCATGTCGCTTTCCAGCAGCGCCTGCTGGAAACGCTTTTTGCCCGTGGGATTGATGCGCTCGCCAATGACGCGGACGCCGGTGATCGGCAGCGGCTTGACCGGAGTGCAGACGAAGCTCTCCCGTTTCGGTGCGCGCTTGGCGCTCGCACGGCCCTTGAGCCGCTCCGCCACGCCGCGCACATAGTCCGGCGACGTGCCGCAGCAGCCGCCGAACACGCTCACGCCCGCGTCCGCCATGGGCGCGAGGATATTTGCGAACGCTTGCGCGTCCATGTCGTAGTGTCCGTCCACCGGATCGGGCAAACCCGCGTTGGGCTTGGCGATCACCGGCAGCGGCGTGTTCTCGCACAGCTCCCGCAGGAGCGGCGCGAGCTTGTCCGGCCCCAGCGAGCAGTTGAGCCCGATCGCGTCCGCGCCGAGGCCCGTGAGCGTCCGCGCCATGGACGCGACGGTGCAGCCCGTGAACGTGCGGCCCGACTCCTCAAAGGACATGGTCACCAGCACGGGGAGCTCGGTGTTCTCCTTCACCGCCAGCAGCGCCGCCTTGGTCTCGTACAGGTCGGTCATGGTCTCGATGACCGCGAGATCAGCGCCCGCCGCCGCGCCCGCGCGGGCGACCTCCTGAAACAGCTCATACGCCCGCTCAAAAGGCAGCGTACCCATCGGCTCCAACAGCTCGCCCAGCGGGCCGACGTCGAGCGCGACCTTGACGTTTGTACCGGCAACGGCGTCCTTCGCCAGCTTGATCGCGGCGGAGACGATCTCCTCCACGCTCTTGCCCGTGCGCTGCAATTTGAGCGCGTTCGCGCCGAAGGTGTTGGCGTAGATCACGTCGCTGCCCGCGGCGATGTAGTCGCGATACACGCCCATCAGCAGCGCCGGCTGCTCTAGATTCAGCAGCTCCGGTACGCCGCCGGGTTTGAGTCCGCGGCTTTGCAACACGGTGCCCATGGCGCCGTCAAGGATCATGATGTTGCTGAAATCCAAGGTGTCAGACGGCACAGGTCGTCCCTCCTTTTCGATAGTCGCACTTCTCGCGCATGGCGCAGTACCCGCAGCCGCGCACCCGTGCGGGCTGCGGCGTGTCCGACACGCCGATCACAGCAGTGACGGACTTGGACGGGGTCATCAAAAAGCTGTCGCTCAAATGAATCCCCAGCCGCCGCTGCGCGTCCAGCGCGGTCAGCACCGCCGGTTGGAGCGAGAGCGGCAAGTCGCCGTAGCCGGGAGAGAAGCGGTCGGTCAAATATCGCGTTGCGAAGCGCTCCGCGATCTCGCGCTCCGCCGCGTCGCAGCCGGACTCCACCCACGCGCTGCCGCAGGCGTCGAGGATCACAGCCCTCCCCATGTCGCGCCGCTCCATGGCGCGCAGCCGCTGCTCAAATGCCATCCCCAGCGTGCAGCACAGCAGCACCGCCGTATCGCAGTGTTGCAGCATCTTTTTCGCGAGGCCGCCGGTCAGGATCACACCGCTTCCGACAAGCGTCACGCCGTCCGCGCCGAACTCCAGCGGAAACGCGCGGTAGACGAACTTCGGCGGCAGACTCTCCGCCAGCTCCCGCGCCGTATACTCGACCTGTTCGCGCAGCTCCTCCGGACTCTCGCCCCGGACGCGGAGATAGCGCAGGATCTCGTCGATGTTGGGTTCCACGGCGCGCCCTCCTCCGCTCATTTTTCCCAATTATAGCACAATCCGCGTCGGACGTATAGGATTTTTGGATGATTTTATCATTGACATTGGATAAAAACACGGCTATACTTTATCCAGTTAATATGCCAGTGAAAGACGTTGAAGGAGAACCCGCTTTCCCACGACGCTCCAGAGAGCCGGCGGTCGGTGCGAGCCGGTGCGGACGGGTCACGCGGTCTGGCTCCCGAGTCGGCTTTGCGAACGGTTCGCCCAGTAGTGAAGCCCGGACGCCCCGTTATCGGCTGTGAGCTTATTGGAGCTCGAGAGTGGTCGTATCCGCGAGGATGCGGCAATCAGGGTGGTACCGCGAATGTTCATTCGTCCCTGAAGCCAATCAAATTGGCTTCAGGGATTTTTTCATCCCTTGAAGCCCCGAAAAGGAGATTTTCGCCATGGAAGAAGTGAAAATCAGCGACGTGACCATGAAAGCCCTCGGGGGGCAGTTATCCTTTAAAGAGAAGATCGAGCTGAGTAAGCTCCTCGACCGCCTCGGCGTGAGCGTCATCGAATTGGAGGGCATCGAGAGCGCGAAGGTGGACGCGCTGCGCATCAAGTCCGTCGCGACCGCGGTGCGCGAGAGCGTCATCGCCGTGCCCGTCGCGCTGACGAAGGACGGCGCGGACGCGGTGTGGGCGGCGCTCAAGGGCGCGAGAAAGCCCCGCTTGCAGGTGGTGACGCCGACGAGCACCGTGCAGATGGAGTACCTTTGCCACAAAAAGCCGGACGCGATGCTCGCGCTCATCCGCGAGATCGTAGCGTACTGCCGTGAAAAATGCGCGGACGTGGAGTTCGTCGCGGACGACGCGACGCGCGCCGATCCGGACTATCTCAAAAGCGCGCTGAACGCCGCCATTGAGTCCGGCGCGGCGACGGTCACGGTCTGCGACACCGCGGGCACGATGCTCCCGCGCGAGTTTGCGGCGTTCTTTGAAAATCTCTATGAGACCGTCCCCTCCCTGCGCACGGTGTCCGTCGGCGTCGCCTGCTCCGACGGTCTCGCCATGGCGGACGCCTGCGCGATCACCGCGGTGCTGCGCGGCGCGCGGGAGGTCAAGGCGTCCGCGTACCCGACGGACGGCATCTCGCTGCCCAACATCGCCAAGGTGCTCACCGCCAAGGGCGAGGGCTGCGGCGTCCGCGTGGGCGTGCGCACCACGGAGATGAAGCGCGTGGTCGGGCAGATCGCGCGGCTGTTTGAAACCGGCGGCAACACGCCCTACGACGGCTTCGGCAGCGACGAGCACGCGGGGCTGACCCTCTCCCAGCACGACGACAAGGCGGCGGTGCTGCAAACCGTCGCCAAGCTGGGCTATGAGCTGAGCGACGAGGACGGCGAGGCCGTGTGGGCGGCGTTTCAACGCATCGCCAAGCACAAGGAAGAAATCGGCGCGCGCGAGCTGGACGCCATCGTCGCCTCCGCCGCCATGCAGGTGCCCGCGACCTACGAGGTCAAGAGCTACGTCATCAACACCGGCAGCGGCATCACCGCCATGGCGCACCTGAAGCTCGAAAAGCACGGGAAGGAGCTGGAGAGCGTCGCGCTGGGCGACGGCCCCATCGACGCAGCGTTCCTTGCGCTCGAGCAGGCCACGGGCCGTCACTGCGAGATGGACGACTTCCAGATCCGCACCGTCACCGAGGGTCACGAGGCGATGGGCGAGACCGTGGTGCGCCTGCGTTCGAACGGCAAGCTGTACCCCGGCCGCGGCATCTCCACCGACATCGTGGGCGCGTCCATCCGCGCCTACGTCAACGCGCTCAACAAGATCGCCTATGAGGAGGAATCGGTATGAACCTCTCCTTTTCCACCCGCGGCTGGGGCTTTTCGTGGGACGAAGCCCTCGACCTCGCGGCAGAGATGGACTTCTCCGGCGTGGAGCTTTACAACATCCAGACCGTCCCCGCGCTGACCGAGCGCGGCGGCGCGTTCCATAAATACAATGTGGCTGCGACGGTGCGCGCGCTCCGCGACCGCAAGCTGTCCATTCCGTGCCTCGACACGTCCTGCGACGTATCCGCCCCCAACGACTGCGTCCCGACGCTCCGCTCGCTGCTCACGCTTGCCGCCGAGGCGCGGGTGCCCTACGTCTCCGCCATCGCGCATGAGGACGACGAGACGCTGGTGCGCGAGCGGCTGGATCAGCTGCTGCCTGCCGCGGAGCAAAGCGGGGTGACGCTGCTGCTCAAGACCAGCGGCATCTACGCCGACACCGCGCGGCTGCGCGCGCTGATGGACGACTACGCCAGCGACTACCTCGGCGCGCTCTGGCACATGCACCACCCCTACCGCGACCGCGGCGAAAGCCCGGACACGACCATCAAAAACCTCGGCGCCTACGTCAAGCACGTGCATCTTCGCGACAGCGACGACGTGGAGCACTACAACCTCGTCGGCGAGGGGACGCTCCCCATCGGCGAGCTGATGCGTGCGCTCGGCTCCATCGACTACGACGGATTTATTTCGCTCGAATGGAAGCCGGAGTGGATGGAGGACTTGCCCGACGCGGAGGTCATCTTCCCGCACTTCGTCAACCACATGAGCCGCTTTGAAAACACCCGCGGCAAGAAAAAGAGCCTCTACTTCAACCACGACGGCACGGGCCAGTACGTCTGGAAAAAGGATGAGCTCATCAACCTCACGTTCGCGCAGGTGCTCGACCGCATGGTGGAGGAGTTCCCCGACCAGTACTGCTTCAAGTACACGACGCTGGACTACACGCGCACGTACAGCGAATTTCGCGACGACGTGGACAACTTCGCGCGCGCACTGATGTCCATGGGTGTGCGCGCCGGAAGCAAGGTGACGGTCTGGATGACCAACGTTCCCGCGTGGTACATCGCGTTCTGGGCGACGGCAAAGCTCGGCGCGGTGCTGGTCACGATGAACACCGCGTACAAGATCCACGAGGCGGAGTACCTGCTCCGCCAGAGCGACACCCACACGCTGGTGATGATCGATGGCGCACTGGATTCCGACTACAAAGGCATCATCAACGAGCTGTGTCCCGAGATCGCAAAGTCCCGCGCGGGCGAGCCGCTGCACTGCAAGCGTTTGCCGTTTCTGCGCAACGTCGTCACCGTCGGCTTCCGGCAGGCAGGCTGCCTCACCTTTGACGAGGCGATGGCGCGCGCCGACATGGTGCCGTCCGAGGATTTGGAGCGCGCGGCGAGCCGCGTCCGTCCCGACGACGTGTGCAATATGCAGTACACCTCCGGCACGACGGGCTTTCCCAAGGGCGTGATGCTCACGCACTACAACGTCGTGAACAACGGCAAGTGCATCGGCGACCGCATGGGGCTGTCTACCGCTGACCGCATGATGATCCAGGTTCCGATGTTCCACTGCTTCGGCATGACGCTCTCGATGACCTCCGCCATGACCCACGGCGCGACCATGTGCCCCATGCCGTACTTCTCTGCAAAATCGTCGCTCTCCTGCATCCAGCAGGAGAAGATCACCTGCTTCAACGGCGTGCCGACGATGTTCATCGCCATGTTCAACCACCCCGACTACCGCAAGACGGACTTCTCCCACATGCGTACCGGCATTATGGCGGGCTCCGGCTGCCCGCCGGAGCTGATGAAGCGGGCGGCGCAACCCGACGAGATGCACATGACCGGCATTGTCTCCGTCTACGGGCAGACCGAGTGCGCCCCGGGCAACACCATGTCGTCGTGGACGGATTCGCTGGAGGTGCGCACCGAAACCGTCGGCTATGCGTTTCCGCACGTCCGCTGCAAGGTCATCGACCCCGAGACGGGCGAGGAGGTTCCCGACGGCGTGAACGGCGAGTTCTGCGCCAAGGGCTACAACCAGATGAAGGGCTACTACAAAATGCCAGACGCGACCGGCGAAACCATCGACTCCGACGGCTGGCTCCACTCCGGCGACCTCGCCTGCCGGGACGAAAACGGCTGCTACCGCATCACAGGGCGGCTCAAGGACATGATCATCCGCGGCGGCGAGAACATCTACCCCAAAGAACTGGAGGAATTCCTCCTGACCCACCCGCAGGTGCAGGACGCGCAGGTCGTCGGCGTGCCGGACGAGAAGTACGGCGAGGAGGCGCTGGCGTGCGTCATTCTTCGCGCGGGCAGCAAGGCGACGATCGACGAAATTCGCGATTTCTGCGTCGAGCGCCTCGCGCGGCACAAGGTGCCGAAGTACATCGAGTTCGTCGAGAGCTTCCCGATGAACGCCGCGGGCAAGGTGCTCAAATATAAAATGCGCGAGGACGCGGCAAAGCGCCTAGGCTTGACAAAGGAGTAAACCATGGAGAACAACAGACAATTCGTAACCATGGACGGCAACGAGGCCGCCGCAACCATGGCGTATCCCTTCACCGAGATCGCCGCCATCTATCCCATCACGCCGTCCAGCCCCATGGCGGGCATGACCGACGCGTGGAGCGCGAAGGGCCGCAAAAACCTGTTTGGGCAGACGGTCACGCTCACGGAGATGCAGAGCGAAGCGGGCGCGATCGGCGCGGTGCACGGCGCGATCCAGGCGGGCGCGCTGTCCACGAGCTTCACGTCTTCGCAGGGCTTGATGCTGATGATCCCGGTGCTCTATCGCATCGCGGGCGAGCGGCTGCCCGCCGTGCTGCACGTCGCGTCCCGCACCGTCGGCACCCATGCCATGAGCATCTTCGGCGACCACAGCGACGTGATGGCGTGCCGCGAGACGGGCTTCGCCCAGCTCTCCACCGGCAGCGTGCAGGAGGTTGCCGACCTCGCCGCCGTGGCGCACCTCGCGGCGATCGAGAGCAATATCCCGTTCATGCACTTTTTTGACGGCTTCCGCACCAGCCACGAGATCAACAAGATCGAGCTGCCCAACATGGGCGCGATCCTCGGCATGCTCGACCGCGGCGCGCTCAAGCGCTTCAAGGACCGCGCGCTCAACCCCGAGCACCCGACGCTGCGCAACACGGTGCAAAACGGCGACGTGTACTTCCAGGTGCGCGAGGCGAACAACCCCGATTACGCCGCGCTGCCGGGCATCGTGGAGCGATATTTCAAGCAGATCAGCGAATTAACGGGGCGGGACTATCGCCTGTTCAACTACTACGGCGACCCCGACGCCACCGACGTGGTCATCGCCATGGGCAGCGTCTCCGGCGCGGCGCATGAGGCGGTGGACGCGCTGCGCGCCGAGGGGCGCAAGGTGGGCTACCTGCAGGTGCATCTGTACCGCCCGTTCTCCGCGGCGCACTTCCTCGCGGCGCTGCCGACCTCCGTGGAGCGCATCGCGGTGCTGGATCGCTGCAAGGACATGGGCGCGCTGGGCGAACCGCTCTACGAGGACGTGTGCACGGCGCTCTCCCGCGAGAATCTCAACCTCCGTATCCTCGGCGGGCGCTACGGGCTCTCGTCCAAGGACACCGACCCGTCGCAGATCGTGGCGGTATTTGACAACCTCGCCTCCGATGAGCCCATCCTCGGCTTCACCGTCGGCATCGACGACGACGTGACGCACCTGTCGCTGCCGTGCAAGCCCTTCGCGCACCCCGATCCCGAGACGGTCAGCTGCAAGTTCTGGGGCCTCGGCGGGGACGGCACCGTGGGCGCGAACCACAACACCGTGCGCATCATCAACGAGACCACCGAGAAGTATGGGCAGGCGTACTTTGAGTACGACTCGAAGAAATCCTTCGGCGTGACCAAGTCCCACCTGCGCTTTTCCTCCCACCCCATCGAGAGCAGCTACTACGTCAAGCGCGCCGACTTCATCGCCTGCCACAATCCCACGTTCATCAATCAGTACGACGTGGCGCAGGAGCTCAAGGACGGCGGCACGCTGCTGCTCAACTGCCAATGGTCGCCCGACGAGCTGGACGAAAAACTCTCCGCCGCCGTCAAGCGGACGCTCGCGGCAAAGCACGCCGAGTTCTACATCATCGACGCGACGGCGATCGCGGAACAGCTCGGCCTTGGCAGCCACACGAACACGGTGCTGCAATCGGCGTTCTTCTCGCTCATGGAGATCATCCCCAAAAACGAGGCGCTCGACGAGATGAAAAACGCCGCCCGCAAGGCGTACTTCACCAAGGGCGACGAGGTGATCGCCAAAAACGTCGCCGCCATTGACGCGGGCGCGGACGCGCCGGTGAAGATCGACATTCCCACGAGCTGGGCGAACGCCGAGGATGCGCCCGCAGAGGGTGCGGCGCTGCCGGATGTGGTCAAAAACATTCTCTTCCCCATCAACCGCCAGAAGGGCGACGACCTGCCGGTGAGTACCTTCCGCGATTACAAGGACGGTCACATCGACATGGGTCTCACCGCCTTTGAAAAGCGCGGCATCGCGACGCACATCCCCAAATGGGACGCGGAGAAGTGCATCCAGTGCAACCGCTGCTCGCTCGTCTGCCCCCACGCGGTCATCCGTCCATACCTGCTCTCCGACGAGGAGAAGGCCAACGCGCCCGCGGGCTTTGATACCGTCCCCGCGAACGGCGCGGCGAAGGGGTATCGCTTCACCATGCAGGTCTCCGCGCTTGACTGCACGGGCTGCGGCTCCTGCGCGTCGGTCTGCCCCGCCAAGGAAAAAGCCTTGACGATGGTGAGCGCCGAATTCACCGACGAACAGAGGGCATGCTGGGAGTATGCCTTGACACTCTCCGACAAGGGGCAGCTCTTTGACCTTTACAGCATCAAGGGCAGCCAGTTTAAGCAGCCTCTTGTCGAATTTTCTGCCGCCTGTGCCGGCTGCGGCGAGACGCCCTACGCGAAGCTCCTCACGCAGCTCTTCGGCGAGCGCGTCTATTGGGCGAACGGCACCGGCTGTTCTCAGGCTTGGGGCGCGCCCATGCCCGGTATCCCCTATACGGTGGGTAAGCGCGGCTTCGGCGTCGCGTGGACGAACAGCCTGTTCGAGAACAACGCTGAGCTGACGCTCGGCATGTTCCTCGCCGTGCGAGCGCAGCGCGAACACGTCAAAGGCAAGGTCGAGGCCTACGCCGCCGAGGCGAACAGCGCCGCGGCGCGCTCGTGGCTGGACGCCTACGAGGACTTCGACGCTTCGCGCGTGGCGAGCGACGCACTGATCGCGGAGCTGGAGGCGAGCGCGTCCCCCCGCGCGGCGGAGATTCTGGAGCGCCGCGACCAGCTCGCGAAAAAGTGCTTCTGGATGTTTGGCGGCGACGGCTGGGCGTATGACATCGGCTTCGGCGGGCTCGATCACGTCGTCGCCAGCGGCGAGGACATCAACGTGTTCGTCATCGACACCGAGGTTTACTCCAACACCGGCGGGCAAAGCTCCAAGGCGACGCCGCTCGGCGCGGTGGCGCAGTTCGCCTCCGCGGGCAAAAAGAGCCGCAAGAAGGACCTCGGCGCGATCTTTCGAACGTATGGCAACGTCTATGTCGCGCAGGTGGCGATGGGCGCCGATCCCAACCAGTTGATTCGCGCCATCAAGGAAGCCGAAGCGCACAAGGGTCCCAGCGTCATCGTCGCCTACACCCCCTGTCAGGCGCACGGCATCAAGGCGGGCATGGCAAACGTGCAGGCGGAGATGAAGCGCGCGGTGGATTCCGGCTACTGGCTGCTGTACCGCTACGACCCCGAAAAGGAGCAGCCCATGACGGTCGACTCCAAGGCCCCCAGCATGGCGTACGAGGACTTCCTCGACGGCGAAACGCGCTACGCCGCGCTCAAGCGCACGTTCCCGGAGAACGCGCAGGCGCTGTTCTCCGCCGCGACGCGCGACGCGGTGGAGCGCTATCGCGACTACAAGCAGCAGGAGACGCTGCGAAAAGAGCTATAATGTGCAAAAACGGCGAGCGGTGGTTCCGCTCGCCGTTTTATAAAATCTTCCAGTTCTCGCTTTGGATAAATTGGCGCGATTTTCAAAGACTATCCTTGGAAATCAACCGACAAAGGAGTTTACCCAATATGAAAGCAACCGGAATCGTGCGGCGCATTGACGACCTGGGCCGTGTCGTGATCCCAAAGGAGATCCGCAGGACCATGCGCATCCGCGAGGGCGACCCGCTGGAAATTTTCACCAATAAGGACGGCGAGGTCATCTTCAAGAAGTATTCCCTGCTCGGCGGCGTGGACGAGTTCGCCGCGCAGCTGTGCGAAACGCTGAGCAAGACCACCGGCGCGACCGTCGCCGTCACCGACCGCGACAGCGTCATCGCCGCGGCGGGCAGCGCACGGCGCGACCTCATCGGCAAGCACATCTCGCCGCAGCTCGAGCAGATCATGGAGGACCGCGGCATTTACCGCGCCGGCGGCGAGGAGCGCAGCGTGTTCGTCACCGAAGCGCTTGACCGCTACTGCGCGTCCATTGCCGCGCCCATCATCTCCGAGGGCGACGCGCTGGGGCTGGTGGTGTTCGTGTCCAACGAGGGCGATCCCCCGGCAGGCGACACCGAGTACAAGCTGGCGCAGACCATCGCGGGCTTCCTCGGACGCCACATGGAGGCATAAATAAAAAGACGGCAAACGCCGTCTTTTTATTTATGCCGCAAAATCAGGCGAAGTCCGCCGCCTCCGTCAGCTCCGATGCGTAGTGCTCCACGCGGTCGCGGATCTCCGCGAGCGTCTCCTCGTCCATCGCCTCATGCTCCTCGACCTTGACGAGGCCGGAGGCGGTCTTGCAGGCTTCCATGTAGTCGTTCGTCAGCTTGCGCAGACGGGCGGAGAGCTGCTGCATGATCATGATCACCTTGGCAGGGCTTTCGCGGAACAGCTCGCCGAGGCCCTCCTCGGTGATCTCCGTCACCTTGGTGCCGTTTTCCAGCGCCACCGCCGTGGCGCTGCGCGGCGCGTGGTCGATCATGCCCATCTCGCCCAGAAAGTCGCCGCTCTCGAGCACCGTGAGCAGCTTCTCCTGCTTCGTGCCGTAGCCGCTGTATACGCCGACTCTGCCCCAGTAAATATCAAACATGCTGTCGCCGGCGTCGCCCTGGCGGAAGATCACTTCGCCCTTTTTGTACTTTTTCTGTTCCATGGCCGTTCTCCTTCCTTCTATCACAGCATCGCGATCGTCGTCGGCGAGTAATACAGGCCGGCGCTGCTCGAACCCATGTACTTCATGCTCTCGTTGAACACCGCCGCGAACTTCTTCAGCGCGCCCAACAGGCCGCCCTTCTGCTCGCCGTCGTCATCCTTCGCCTTCCACTCGGCGATGGTCTTGCAGACCTCCTCGTAATCGGCGGTCAGCTCGCGCAGGCGGCGCGTCTGGCCGCGCATGATCTCCAGCAGCTTGTCCGGCGCGGAGCCGAAGTATTCGTTGATCTCCGCCGCCGTGACATTCTCCAGCGTCACGTCGCTGAGCGCTACCGCGGTGGCGCTGCGCGGGTAAACCTCAATGACGGACATTTCGCCGAAGATGCGGCCCGCGCCCAGCTCCGTCAGCTTCTTTTCGTCCTCCGTGCCGTATTTCACGTAAATGCCGACACTGCCGCTGCGCACCTCAAACAGGGTGCTTCCGAATTCGCCTTCGCGGAAGATCACGTCGCCTTTCTGAAATGATACCTGTGCCATCTTCTTGCTTCCTTTCTATATGAAATAAGGGGTTCTTATCTTCTGCCGCCGAAACCGCCTCCGCGGCCTCCGCCAAATCCGCCGCCCCGGCCGCCTCCGCCGAAGCTTCCGCCCCGGCTCGATCCGCCGCCAAAGCTGCTGCGGCTGCTGCCGCCGAAGCCGCCGCCGCGGCCTCCGCCGAAGCTGCCGACGCGCGGCGAAGAGGACGGACGCGAGGAGCTGCTCGGGCGCGTATAGCTGCCGCCGGACGGGCGGGAGCCGCCCGAGGGGCGCGAGCCTCCGCTGTATCCGCCGCCGGTGGGCGGGCGGTAATTGGTGTGGGGCGGGCGCGGCGGTGCGGCCGGCCTCGGCCGGTACATGCTGCGGCCCCAGAACACGGGATAATAGCGCACCGTGGGCACGCCCATGCCCGGCGCCATGTAGCGCCGGCGGTAGCGGTCGTAGCGGATGCGGTCGAGGATGAGCCAGAGGACGAACACGACCAACAGCACAAACAGAAACGCGACGAGGATGCTGCCGACGCTGTCCTGCGACTGCGCCGTGCGTTTGCTGAACTGGACGTGGAGGTTGTTCATCAGGTTGACGACCGCCGCGTCATAGTCGCCCTTTTGCACGTACTCATACATCGCGCTGTCCACATAGCTGCCCGACTGCGCGTCGAGCAGATCGTAGAAATTCCCGCTGGCGATCAACCGGTAGTCCTTCGCGCCGGTGACGATCAGCAAAATACCGTCGTCCTCGCCCAAGTCCAGATCGTACGCCCAGTCGTAGGCCGCGTCCTCCGCGTCGTCCGCGGTGCGAACGGTTACGACCGCGAGAATGCTGTGCGCCATCTGATCCCAGTTCGCGTCATAGAGCGCGACGGCGCTCTCGGTCTTGTCAGAGAGGACGTTTGCGCTGTCGATGATATACGGCGTCACATAGGACGTGTCCAGCGACTGATCCAGTTCTTTCGCGCCGTTGAGAATTTCAATGACGGGCTTGGTGTGTTGGCCCCACGCGATCGCCGCGACGATGCACAGCACCATCACGACAACGGCAACGCTGCGTTTTTGAAAAAGTTTCATAGGCTACTCCTTTCAAGGAGCGTTTTTGTTTCAGCTGCGCAGTTCCATGAGCTTCTGCTTCAGCTCGCCCTCGATGCGGCCCAGCTCGACCTCGGCGGCCTTGCGCTTCGCCGCGCCCTCGCGCTGGATGTTGATGACCTCGTCGAGCGTGCTGATGAGCTGCTCGTTGGTGTGCTGGAGCGTCTCGATGTCGATGATGCTGCGCTCCGCCTCCTTTGCCGTGGCGATGGTGCCCATCTTGAGCATGTCGGCGTTCTTTTTAAGCAGATCGTTCGTCGCCTCGGTGACGGCGTTCTGCGCCGCGGTCGCCTGACGGCTGTGCTCCATGCCCAGCGCGAGCACCATCTGGCTCTTCCAGAGCGGGATGGTGTTGACGAGAGACGACTGGATCTTCTCCACCATCAGCGTGTCGTTGTTTTGCAGCAAGCGCGTCTGCGGGCCCATTTGCAGGGACACCATGCGCGTGAGCTCGAGGTCGTGGATCTTCTTTTCAAAGCGGTTGCACAGCTGCGCCATGTCGTTGTACGCCTGCGCGTCCTCGGCAAGGCCGCTCTTCTCCGCCTTCTGGCGCAGCTCCTCCAGCTCGCCGGCGCGGATCTCCTCGAGGCGCTTCTTGCCGGCGATGATGTACATGGTGAGCTCCTTATAATACTTGAGGTTGAGCTCATACATCTGGTCGAACATCGCGATGTCCTTGAGCAGCGTGACCTGATGGTTCTCCAGCTCCTTGGTGATGCGCTCGACGCTGGACTCCGCCTTGCTGTACTGCTCCTTCATCAGCGCGAGCTTATCCTTCTGCTTCTGGAAGATGCCCGCGAGGCCCTTCTTCTCCTCCTTGCCGAAGCCCTTGACCTCCAGCACCAGCTTGGAGAGCGTGTCGCCGACCTCACCGAGGTCCTTGTTGCGGACGGACGCGAGCGCGTTCTCGGAGAAGGACGCAACGCTCTTCTGCGCCGCCGCGCCGTAGTTGAGCACCAGATTGGAGTCGGTGATGTCGATCTTCTTGGAGAACTCCTCCACCGCCTTCTTTTCCTCGTCGGTGAGCAGGTCCTCGTCCAGCTGTACCGGCTGGACCTCCTCCTTCGCCGGCTCGACGGCGGGCGTGGCGGGGGTGGGTACGCCGTCCAGCGTGAGCTCGGGCATTGCCGTGGCGGTGGCGGTGGGTTCCAAGGTCAGCTCGGGAATGTTGTTGTCAGCCATGATCGTATCCTCCTGTATGTTCAATCCATTATAATTCCAGTTTGATGTCGCCCATGCCCGCGACGGCGCTGCCGCCGGAGGCGTCGTCCACGTTGTCGTTCACCGTGTGGTGCAGCTCGTCCGTGACCAGACCCTCGCGCTGCATCAGATTTTCAAGCACCGTGATGTCCGTGGAGATGTCCATCGCCTCCGCGCCGAAAAGCGCGTCGAGTTGCTTTTCAAACGCCGCCACGATGGTGCCCATCATGTTTTCGACCTTCTGCATCGTTCCGGCGATGTTCTCGCCGCTGACGCCCTGCGCGCCCATGCGGTCGTAGGCGTTGAGGATCTTCAGCGTCGTGGGCAGGTAGTAGTCCATGAAGCGGCTGATCTGGGGAAGACGCGACGGGTCGGCCTTGACCTGCGCGAAGATCTTGCCGCAGATGTCCTCCAGCCGGTCGATGTCGGCGCTGATGGTTTCGTCCTGAATGGACGCGTTGAGCCGCTTCATCTCCGCGACGGCGAGGTTGCCGTCCTTGATCATCTTGTCCAGCGCCTCGTTGCCGGTGGGCTTTTCCTCCTTCGGCTTCTCGGCAACCTGCTCCTCCACGTCGGGGCAGACACTCCGCATGATGCCGAACACGATCAGCGACACCGCCGTGAGCATGATAAAATGCCCCGTTTTGTAGAGCGGGAACAGCGCGGCATACAGCAGCCACGTCCCGCCGACGGCATAATAGGGTACGACTGATTTTCGTTTGACGGTCGCCATCGCGCTCGCCTCCTGTTTATAGGTAAGAACATTATATCCCCCCTGTGTGCCGCGGTCAAGGAGAAAAAACGCCCCGCATTACGCGGGGCGTTCGGGCGTCGGGATACCATATTGAAATGTGGTGGGGTCGCGAAAGAGCGGGATCTGCGGCGGGCGGTAGGTGAAATATACAAACGCGAACAGCGCCGCCCAGAGCAGCAAAAAGCCCGTGATCTGCCACGCCGCGCCGCGGAGCGCAAAGGCGATGAGCAGGCGGTAGCTGATCAGATACATCGCCGCGTCCGCAAGGTAAAAAATGACGATGTTCAGCCAGCTCGGCGGCGCGCCGAACATCCCCGCCGCCGTGTAGTGCAGCAGCGGGATCAGCAGCATGCCGCACAGTCCCGCCGTCGCCTTGGCCGCGAAGAAGTTGCGGTACGGCTCGGCAAACACCGGATATTCCGCGACGGTGAACACAAAATACGGGAGATACAGCAGCTTGATATGCTCCCAGGTGGAGTCGTTGACGCCCGCGAACGCCGCGACAAAGCGGTTGCCGCCCGACCAGTCGTAGACGTAGTGCAGCAGCACTCCCATTGCGCCGACGACCAAAAAGCCGAGGATCTCCCAGTCGCGCAGATGTTTCCGTACCGTCATATCGCCGCTCCTTTGCTTTCCTTGTCGGATAGTTTATGCGGCGCGATCAGGACTTATGCAAAAAAGAGCCGCGGCGCGGCTCTTTTTTGGCGACACGATCAGGTTTCCGGTCCGATGTACCGCGGCACCACGACGCCCGACGGCGCGTCCGCCGTCAACGTGAAACGGTTGGTGCTCAGGCGGTGCACCTGCTCCGCGGGATACTGCTCCAAAAACGTCTCCACGGTGCCCACCGGGCGCAGACCGAACTTGCCGTGACGATAGTGCATCGGCACGACGACGCGGGGCTTTGCCGCGTCCGCGACGCGCTTCGCCGTCGCGGCGTCGATGGTGTAGTAGCCGCCCACGGGGATCAGCAGCACGTCCGCGCCCGAAATCGCGGCGAGCTGCTCGTCCGTCGGATAGTGGCCGAGATCGCCGCAGTGCACGACGGTCATGCCCTCGGCGCGCAGAATGTGCATGAGGTTGTTCCCGCGCAGCGCGCCGCCCTGCTCGTCGTGGAACGTGGCGACGGTCTCCACCGTGAACGGGCTCTTCTTGCCGCCCGTCAGCGCCACGCCCTCGACATAGTTGTGGTCGGCGTGACCGTGGGAACAAATCGCCTCATTTCCGTGTGTATGCAGGGGCGGATAGGTGTCCATCTTGTAGGGGTCGAGCACGACGCGGTAGCCGTCGCTCTCCAGCGCGAAGCAGGCGTGTCCCAGCCAAATGATCTCCATGAGTGTTCCTCCGTTTTATTCCTGTTTTTCCTCCGTCGTCTCCGCCGGAGCGTTTTTCTTTTTGCGGGCAAAGAGCTTTCTTCCGCCCGTCTTGCGGCGAATGAGCTTCACGATCAGCACCACCGCCGCCGCGATGATGAGCAGCGTCAGCCAACTGTACGCCAGCATCTCGGCGGCATCCTCCAGGAAATCGCCGAAGTCGCGCAGGCCCTCGCGGAAGGCGCTCCGGATGCGCTGGCCGAAGGTCAGCGGCGCGTTCTCCTGCTCGGAGACCTTGTAGACCTCCTGCAAGGTGATGTAGATGGTGGAATAGTCGATCAGCGCGTCGTAGTGCCGCAGCTCGCCGGAGAGGGATTCGATCTGGTACTCGGTCTCGCTGATCGCGCTCTCGAGCGTGATGATGTCCTCCATCGCCTCGGCCTTGCTCAAAAGCTCCTGCAAGCGGTCGAGCTTGATCTTCGCGGTTTCGAGGCGGGATTCCATGTCGTAGTAGCGCTCGCTGACGTTCTCAGCGCTCTGGGTCTGGTAGCGCACGCGGCACAGCTCGCCGATCTGGTGCAGGAACGCGTCAAACTGCGCGGCGGGCACGCGGACGGTGTAGCTGGCGCTGCGGTAGCCCGAGGAGTAGTTGTTGCTGCTCTGCTCCTCAAAGTAGCCGCCGAGCTGATTGGTCAGCGTGACGATGTCGCTCTGCGCCTTTTCGTACTCGGTGGTCTCCAGCTCCAGATTGGCGCGGTAGATCATCTTGACGCTCTCGGGGATATTCGCGCGGGTGGTGTTCAGCGTGCCGCCGTCGCTCTTCGACTGCATCTCCGCTTCCATCGGCATCTCGGCGTCCCAGTACGCATCCTCCGCCATCTCGGACGCCGCCATGCCGTTGGTCGCGGCGCCGTAGAACGCTGTGCTGCCGCTGGCGGCATTCCGGGGCGCGCTGCCGCCGCAGGCGGTCAGGCCGAGGATCAGCACAAGGGTCAACAAAATCGCAATGCTTCTTTTCTTCATATCATCCACCTCAATCTCATAGTTTGGGGTTTGCTGACAGATTAGACGATGTACCACAGAAAATGTTCCCCGCATATTTCGCCGCGCACGGCGAAATGAACTTCAATCGTTTTTTCTGACGACATGCGCGTCAGAAAAAACTCTTTGCGCGGAGCGCCCGTGCGCCTTTGGCGTGCGGGAAGCGGAGCGAATCTTTTTCACGAAAGAGGCGCAGCCTCTTTCGTGACTATTCCAGCTCGTCCAGCGTCATGGAGAAGCTGTCGAGGCAGTGGGCGAGAAAGTAGTCCAGCTCCGGCAGGCGCATATCCGCGAGCGCGCGGTAGGTCTGCTCCGCGGCGCGCTTGAACTCGTGGTTGCCCGCCTTGAGCTCCTCGACGCACTTGATGTACGCCGACAGCTTGTCCGCCGCCTTGACCAAACGGCGAATGTCCTCGTCCTGCTCATAGAGCACGGGGCGGTAGGTGTCCCGCAGCGCCTCCGGCAAAAGCGAGATCAGCTTGTCCGCGGCAACGCGCTCCACCTTTTTATAGCTGTTCTTGATCTCGGGGTTATAGTACTTGATCGGCGTCGGCATGTCGCCGGTGATGATCTCCGTCGCGTCGTGATAGAGGGCGTAGACCGCCACCTGCCCCGCGTCGATGCTGCCGCCAAAGACCTCGTTGCGGATCACCGCCAGCGCGTGCGCCAGCACCGCCACCATGTGGCTGTGCTCCTGCACGTTCTCGGAAAAGCTGTTGCGCATCAGCGCCCAGCGGGGGATGTAGCGCATCCGGCTGATGTAGGCGAAAAAATGACTCTTCATCGTGTCTCCTCCAACGCGCCGTAGAGCCGCTCCCCGTCATGGCGGAGAATGCGCACGGCGCGCACTTCGTTCTGTAAGCCCCGCTCCTCCACGAAAACCTCCGTGTAGTTGGGCGCGTGGCCCGCGCTGCCGGCGGTCTCCGCGCCCTCAAAGAGCACGGAGAGCGTCTTGCCGACACAGCGGCCGAGATAGGCTTCCTTCATCGCGCGGGCGGCCTCGGCGGCGCGCGCCGCGCGTTCTTCCTTGACGTGCTTTTCCACCTGCGCCAGCTCCGCCGCCTTCGTGCCGGGGCGGATGGAATAGGGGAAGATGTGCATATCGGCAAAGGCGCACCGCCCGATGAACGCGAGCGTCTCGCCGAACTCCGCCTCCGTCTCCTCCGGAAAGCCGGTGATGAGGTCGGTGGTAATGGCGGGATCGTCGAAAAACTCCCGCAGCAGCGCGCAGGATTCGAGATACCGCGCGGTGTCGTAGCGGCGGTTCATGCGTTTGAGCGTCGCGTCGCAGCCCGATTGCAGCGAGAGGTGGAAATGCGGGCAGAGGTTGGGGAGCTTCGCCGCCCGTTCGCAAAATTCCCGTGTGACGGTGCGCGGTTCCAGTGACCCGAGGCGCACGCGCATGGTCGGCGCGGCGCGGCACACCAGCTCGATGAGGTCGATGAGCCCCACGTCCCCCGGCAGGTCGCGGCCGTAGGACGAGATCTCAATGCCGGTCAGCACGATCTCGCGGTAGCCCTCCTCCGCGAGCTTCTTCACCTGCGCTTCCGCCTCCGCCATGGGGAGCGAGCGCACCGGGCCGCGGGCGAAGGGAATGATGCAGTACGTGCAGAAGTTGACGCAGCCGTCCTCCACCTTGAGCATTGCGCGGGTGCGCGCCGCCATGCCGCCGGCGGGGAGAATTTCAAAATCGTGGCGGTGCAGCGCGTCGTCCAGATGGACGATCTTCGTCTTTTCCGCCGCCGCGCGCTCCACGAGGTCGAGGAAGCCGCCACGGTCGTTGGTGCCCGCGAGCACGTCCACCGCCAGCGCCTTGACGTCGTCAGGGTGCGTCTGGGCGTAGCAGCCGCAGGCGGCGATGACCGCGTCCGGATTGCGGGTCCTGGCGCGGCGGAGCATCTGGCGCGACTTCTTGTCGCTGATCGCGGTCACGGAGCAGGTGTTGACGATGTAGGCGTCCGCCTCGTTCTCAAAGTCGACGAGGCTGTGTCCGCGGCGCAGCAGCTCCTGCTCGATGGCTTGCGTTTCATATTGGTTCACCTTGCAACCCAAGGTGCAGATGGCGATTCGCATAGGGTTTCCCTCTTGCTTTTCGGTAGTCTTATCTTTATAATTGTACTGTTGTTTTGCCGAAGATGCAAGCACAAAAGAAAGGAACGCACCATGCTCGACCAGAAAACCGACTATACCGAGGGCCTGCGGCTCTTTTATCTGAAGAAATACGACGAGGCGCTGCCCCTGCTGCTGCGCGCCGCCGAAGCGGGCGACGGGAAGGCGCAGCACTTCGTCGCCATGCTCTACGAAAACGGCAACGGCGTCGCGCGCGATCTGGAAAAGGCAGCGCACTGGTATCGCCGCACCGCCGAGTCCGGCGACCGCGAGGCGATGCTGACCTACGCCATGATCCGCGCGCTCGGCAAGGGCACGGACGCCGACGTTGCCGACGCCTGCCACTGGGCGACGCGCTCGCTCCACAGCGGGAACGAGAAGGCGCGCCAGACGCTCTCCATTCTCCGCGCACAGGCGCAGGACGCGGTCGCCGCCGCGACGGAGGCGTTCACCGCCGCGCACAAGGCGGGCGACGCCAAGGAGGCGCTGCGTCAGCTCAACATCGCCGCGGAGTGCGGCAGCACCAACGCGCAGTTCGCGCTGTTTCAGCTGCTCTACGACGGGCAGGGCGACGACATGCCCGCCGACCGTGTCGCGGCGCTGCTGTGGCTGCGGGAGGCCGCGGAGCAGGGCCACGCCGAGGCGAAGTCGCTGCTGTCTGCCTACACCGGCGAGGGACAGGCATGATCTACCTCGATCACGCCGCCACCACCCCCGTGCCGGACGCCGTGGCGGACGCGGTGCGGGACGCGTTGGTGCATCAGTTCGGCAACCCCAGCTCCCAGTACGCCGTCGGGCGGGAGGCGAAAGCCCTTGTCGCCCGCTGCCGCGCGACCGTCGCGCAGGCGCTGGGCTGTGAGGCGGAGCGCCTCGTCTTTACCTCCTGCGGCACGGAGAGCGACAACTTTGCCATCCGCCTCGCCGCGTGGCAGGGGCGGCACGCGGGCAAACACATCATCACCACCGCCGTGGAGCACAGCGCGGTGCTGGAGCCCTGCCGCCAATTGGAGCAGGAGGGTTATTCCGTCACCTATTTGAAGCCCGACAAAAACGGCAACATCACCGCCGAGCAGGTCGCGGAGGCGCTGCGCGCGGACACGGTTCTGGTGTCCGTCATGCTGGTGAACAACGAGACCGGCTGCGTGTTCCCGGTGCGGGAGATCGCGGACGTGCTGAACGCCGCGGGTTCCAAAGCCCTGCTGCACACCGACGCGGTGCAGGGCTTTTTGAAGCTGCCCTTCCGCGCGGATACGCTGGGCGCCGACCTCATTTCCATCAGCGGACATAAAATTGGCGCGCCCAAGGGCGTGGGCGCGCTGTACCTCGGCGAGCGGGTCAAAAATCCGCGCCCGCTGCTCGCCGGCGGCGGGCAGGAAAGCGGCCTGCGCTCCGGCACGGAGGCGACCGCGCAGCTCGCGGGCTTCGCCAAAGCCGTGGAGCTGCGCTGTGCAAATCTGAATGCGTCGCTCACGCACATGGCGGAGATCAAGGCGTACGCCCTCGAACGGCTCCTCGCCATCGACGGCGTGGAGCGTGTGGGGAATGGCGAAGCGCCGCACGTCCTCGCGATCTCGCTCGCGGGCTATCCGTCGGCAAACGTGGTGGAGGACCTCGCCGCGCAGGGCATCTGCGTCAGCGCGGGCAGCGCCTGCCACCGCGGCAAGGCGAGCCACGTCTACGAGGCGATGAACCTGCCGAAGAAGGTCAAGGCGGGGGTGCTGCGCGTGAGCTTCGGCCCCGAGACGCAAACAAGCGACATCGACGCGCTGGCGGCGGCGCTCAAAGCCCACCGCGACACGCGCTTTCCGATGCTATGAGCAAGCGGTTTTCGTATTTGCAGCAGCCGCCCGGCTTTTACAGGCGGGTGTTCTTTCTCGCGCTGCCCGTGGTGCTGCAAAACCTCATCACCACCTCGCTCGGCTTCATGGACACGTTTATGGTCGGTCTGCTCGGCAGCGAGGAGATGTCCGCGGTGACGGTGGCGAACACGCCGATCTTCATCATGCAGCTGCTGCTCTTCGGACTGCAAAGCGGCTCCGGTGTGCTCATCAGCCAGTACTGGGGCAAAAACGACCGCGCGTCCATCTCCCGCGTGCTGGGCATCGGCCTGTATGCCGCGCTGGGGATCGGATCGGTCTTCGCGCTGCTCACGCTGTTTGCGCCCGCGCAGATCCTGGGGCTCATCACCGACAACCCGCGGCTCATCGAGCTGGCGGCGCCGTACCTGCGCATCGTCGGCATTTCCTATCTCTTTGACGCGCTGGCGTCCATCTACATCGGCATGCAGCGCAGCACGGAAAATCCGCTCTTCGGCATGGCGGTGTTCATGACCTCCACCGCCGTCAATACGCTGGGGAACTACATTCTGATCTTCGGCAAGCTCGGCGCGCCCGCCCTCGGCATCGTCGGCGCGGCGACGGCGACGCTCACTGCCCGCGTGCTGGAGCTGGTGATCTGCGGGGTATACCTGCTGCGCGATAAGCGGCTGCCGCCGATCCCGCGCTGCGTGCTCAGCCCGGGCGGGGCGATGCTGCGCTCCTTTATCAAGTATTCGACGCCGGTGCTGGCGAACGAGACCTTCTGGGGTCTCGGCACCTCGATGTACACGGTCATCATGGGCCACATGCGCATCAGCACCGACATCATCGCCGCCTACACCGTGGCGGGCGCGATCGACCGCGTCATCGTCGCGGCGGTGTTCGGCCTTGCCGCGGCGACGGGCGTCATCATCGGCAAGGAGGTCGGCAGCGGCAACCGCACCGGTGTGCAGGATATCGGCCGGGCGCTGTGCTTCCTGGCGCTGTGCCTCGGCGTGGGAATCGGCGTCACGGAGCAGCTGCTCTACTGGGTCGCGCTGCGTCCCGCGCTGCTGCCGCTGTTCCACCTCTCGCCGCTCGCGGCGCGGCTGTGCTCGACGCTCGTGTGCTGCTACTCCGCCATGGCGCCGGTGATGTCGTTCGCCACTGTCGTGATCGTGGGCGTGCTCCGCGCCGGCGGCGACGTGCGCGCGTCGCTGCTCATCGACCTCATTCCCCTCTGGTGCGTCACCATTCCGCTGACCGCGCTCACCGCGCTGGTGCTGGACGCGCCGGTGGTGGTCGTGTGCATAGCGATGACCTCCGAAGCCGCGTTCAAGCTTGTACCGGGGCTGCTGCGTCTGCACTCCGGCAAGTGGATCCACGACGTGACGACCGCTTGAGAACAAAAAAGGACCGCTCTTGCGAGCGGTTCTTTTTTGTTGTTGGGTTTACGCCTTGGGCTGGATCTTGCCGCCCTCCCACTTGGTGACGCAGAGGGAGCAGGAGATGTCGCCGGTGACGTTGAGGCAGGTACGGCCCATGTCGAACAGGCGGTCGACGCCGTAGATGATCATGATCATGTTGACGTCGATGCCCATGGCGGTCAGCACCATGGCGAGCATGATCATGCCGGCGCCCGGCGTGCCCGCCGTACCGATGGAGGCGAGCGTCGCGGTGACGACGATGATGACCATCTGCCCGATCGTGAGGTGGATGCCAGAGCAAGTCGCGAGGAAGATCGTGGCGACGCACTGATAGATGGCGGTGCCGTCCATGTTGACCGTCGCGCCCAGCGGCAGGACGAAGGAGGAGATGTCCTCTTCCGCGCCCAGCTTATCCGCGCACTCCTTGGAGACCGGCAGCGTCGCCGCCGAGGACGTGGAGGTGAACGCGAAGATCATCGCGGGGCCGGCGCCCTTGAAGAACGCCAGCGGGCTGACGCCGGCAAACGCCTTGGCGGAGAAGGAGTAGACCACAACGGCGTGGATGATGTAGCCGATGTAGGCGCACAGCAGCACCAGCGCGAGCGAGCCGAGGATGTTCGGCCCCTGCGTGGCGACGACCCAGGTCATCATGGCGAACACGCCGATGGGGCTGAGGCTGATGATGAAGGTCATGACCTTGTCGATGACGGCATAGGCGCTGGAGACAAAGCTCTTGACGACGTTCGCCTTCTCGCCCGCGGCGAGGATGCCGCCGCCGAGCAGCAGGGAGATGATGATGACCTGCAGCATGTCGGCGTTGACGAAGGCGGACCACATATTGCTCGGGAACATGGCGACGAGGGTGTCCATGAAGTTCTGGCTGGTCTTGCCGGTCCACTCGGCGTCAGCCGCCTTCTGGAGCACCGGGAACAAGCCCGCGCCGTTGAAGATATTGGCGAGCACCAGGCCGATGATGCAGGCGATCGCCGTCGTGACGAGGAAGTAGGCCACCGTCTTCCAGCCGACGGAGCCGACCTTCTTCATGTCGCCCATGGAGATGATGCCGTCGATCATCGAAAGCAGCACCACCGGGACGACCAGGAACTTGAGCAGGTTGACAAAGATCGTACCGAAGGGCTTCAGGTAGCTTGCTGTGAAGTCCGCGAGTCCTGCGAAGTAGCAGATCAGACCGAGTACGATACCGGCGATCAGGGCGATCACGATCTGCATCGGCAGGCTCATGTTTTTCTTTTCCATTTTCCCACACGCTCCTATCTTAATATTCTGACGGCACACGTCCGTCAGGTTGGGTACAGCATAGCACATTTATTCAAAATGTACAATACTTATTGAAAATTTATATGATGAGTTGGTCAACTTTATGAATGTTTTTTCTCCTTTGGCTGTTCCGCCCATGGTTTGTGCAGTTTTCTCCCTGTTTCTTGGGTAAAATCCCATCTTGCAATTTCGATTGCTTTCCATTATCCTTAAAAAAAATCCGGCAAGGAGGTACGAACATGACTCGTCTGCACGCTATGTCGTTGTTCCACGCCCTTGCTGTTTCCATTGATAATGATATTGTTCTTATTCGTCGGTAGTTTCTACCGGCGTTCTTTTTTACCCATCCACCATTGAAAGAGAAGGAGAGACAACATGAAGAAACAACTCGGACAGGAAGCCATCTACGACGCGCGGGAGCTGGGCATGCCCCGCATGCTGGTGCTCGGACTCCAGCACCTCTTCGCCATGTTCGGCGCGACCGTGCTCGTGCCCATTCTCGTGCAGGGCTACGGCCTGCCGTTGAGCATCCAGACCACGCTGCTCTTCGCCGGCCTCGGCACGCTGCTGTTCCACGTCTGCACCAAGTTCAAGGTCCCCGCGTTCCTCGGCTCGTCCTTTGCCTACCTCGGCGGCTTCGCGGCGGTGGCCAACCTCGACGCCGGCAAGTACGCCACCATGTCCCCCGACGATAAGCTCGCCTACGCCCTCGGCGGCATTGTGGTGGCGGGCCTCCTCTACCTCGTGCTCGCCCTGCTCTTTAAGGTGCTCGGCGCGTGGAAGGTCATGCGTTACTTCCCGCCCATCGTCACCGGCCCCATGATCATTATGATCGGTCTCAACCTTGCGGGCAGCGCCATCGGCAACGCCAGCACCAACTGGGCTCTTGCGCTGGTCGCCATCGCGGTCATCATCGTCGCGAACATCTGGGGCAAAGGCATGATCAAGATCATCCCGATCCTCCTCGGCGTCGTCGTCAGCTACATCGTCGCGCTGATCTTCGGTCAGGTGGATTTCTCCGCCGTACATGACGCGAGCCTCGTCGGCCTGCAGAAGATCACCATTGCGAAGTTCGACCTCACCTCCATCCTCGTCATGGCGCCCATCGCCATCGCCGCCATGATGGAGCACATCGGCGACGTGTCCGCCATCTCCTCCACCACCGGCAACAACTTCATCTCCGACCCCGGCCTGCACCGCACCCTCGTGGGCGACGGCCTTGCCACCGCGCTCGCCGGCTTCTTCGGCGGCCCCGCGAACACCACCTACGGCGAGAACACCGGCGTGCTGGCGCTCTCCCGCGTGTACGACCCGCGGGTCATCCGCCTCGCGGCGATCTATGCCATCATCCTCTCCTTCTCTCCCAAGTTTGACGCGCTGGTCAACTCCATCCCCGCGGCGATCGTCGGCGGCGTCAGCTTCATCCTCTACGGCATGATCTCCGCGGTCGGCGTGCGCAACATCGTCGAGAACCGCGTCGACCTCACCAAGTCCCGCAACCTCATCATCGCGGCGGTGATGTTCGTCAGCGGTCTGGGCTTCAGCTCCACCGGCGGCCTGACGTTCATGATCGGCGACGCGGCGGTGACGCTGACCGGCCTTGCTATCGCGGCACTCGCGGGCGTGCTGCTCAACGCCCTTCTCCCCGGCAACGACTATGAGTTCGGCGCCACGGAGAATGCCGACAAAGCGGGCGACCTGGGTTCTTATTAAGCCCTTTCAGGGCTTGCGGGAGTTGCGACCCCATTTCTCTTTCTAGGAAAGAGAAGCGGTGTCGCCCGCCAAAGAGAAAGTCGTGGGAGGGATTTCGATTTCCCTCCCACACCCTCCTTAAAACGACAAAAGGGAGAGGCTTGCGAGCCTCTCCCTTTTGAAACCCTCTCGGGGGATTTAGTGGACTAAATCATCGAAAGACAAATCAAAGAATCTGGCAAAGTACATCAGCTCAATGTCGGTAACAAACCGTTTTCCACACTCGATGCGCTGAATCGCGTTTTTGTCAATATCCAAGCCCAGCAATTGAAGGCGATCTGCAAGCTCACGCTGTGAAATGCCCATCGTCTTTCGAGCAGCTTCAATTTTTCTGCCACATAGGTTGTTCCGTCCGTCCGGAGTTTTATTGATAAACACTGTTCTGCCTCCATTGACATTTACCGCTTGTCAACAGAGGTAGTTTATGGTATTCTTTCAAGAGTAATGACATTCTGTAAATGTCAATCGGAGGAAAATATGGGAATTCAGTATGAATTATCAGGCTTCGGCGTATTGGCAAACGCGATGGAACAAGCGATAAAAGAGTTGGATGCACAGAATTACGGAAATGCAAAGCAACTCCTGACAGACGCACTGGAGAATACGAGGGAATTTTACATCGTTAACAAAGATAATCGGTACGACGCGTTCAAATAACCCCGGAGAGGGTTTCAAAAGGGAGAGGCTCGCAAGCCTCTCCCTTTTGTCGTTTTAGGGGAGTCCAGAGGGGGAATCGAAACCCTCTCTGGTGTTCTCTCTTTTGGCGGGTACCACCGTTTTCTCTCTCCAAAGAGAGAAAATGGGGGTACAGTCCCGCAATGGGGTCGCAATTCCCCTATCAATCCGCAAACATCGGCGTCGACAGATACCGGTCGCCGGTGTCGGGCAGGAGCGCCACGATGGTCTTGCCCTTGTTCTCCGGGCGCTTCGCCAGCTCCACCGCCGCCCAGACCGCCGCGCCGGAGCTGATGCCCACCAGCACGCCCTCCGTGCGGCCGATGCGCTTGCCCGTGGCAAAGGCGTCCTCGTTCTTGACCGTGACGACCTCGTTGTAGAGCTTGGTGTCCAGCACCTCGGGGACGAAGCCCGCGCCGATGCCCTGGATCTTGTGGGAGCCTGCGCGGCCCTCGCTCAATACCGGGGAGTCCGCCGGCTCGACGGCGACGAGCTGTACGCCGGGGTTCTGCTCGCGCAGGTACTTGCCCGTGCCGGTCAGCGTGCCGCCGGTGCCGACGCCGGACACGAAGATATCCACCTTGCCGTCGGTGTCGCGCCAGATCTCGGGGCCGGTGGTCTCATAGTGCGCCTGCGGGTTCGCGGGGTTGACAAACTGCCCCGCGATAAAGCTGTTGGGGATTTCGCGCGCGAGCTGTTCCGCCCGCTCAATGGCACCCTTCATGCCCTTCGCGCCCTCGGTGAGCTCCAGCTCCGCGCCGTAGGCGCGCATGAGCTGGCGGCGCTCCACGGACATGGTCTCGGGCATGACGATGATGATGCGATAGCCGCGCGCGGCGGCGACGGCGGCGAGGCCGATGCCCGTGTTGCCGGAGGTCGGCTCGATGATGGTCGCGCCGGGCGTGAGCTTGCCGCTCTTCTCGGCGTCGTCGATCATCGCCTTGCCGATGCGATCCTTGACCGAGCCGGCGGGATTGAAATATTCGAGCTTGGCGAGGATCGTCGCCTGCAAGCCTTCTTCGCGTTCGATGTGGGTCAGCTCCAATAACGGAGTGTTGCCGATCAGCTGATCGGCGGAGGTGTAGATATTCGCCATCACAATTGCTTCCTTTCCAGATGATGGCGTCAGTATAACCTATAAATCCTATATTGTCAATAGGTTTTATAGGAAATTTTTGCGCGCTGAAAAAAGCGCCGCCCGCAGGCGGCGCTTTTCGATTACATTTTGACGGGTATCCCCGCGCGGTTCAGATCGCGGCGCAGGACGCTCATATCGTCGTGGAACACCGCGCCGAGGATGCCGCAGCAGTAGGCGGCCTCCATGTTGCCGGGGTTGTCGTCGATGAAGAAGCACTCCGCCGGATCGAGGGAGAACTTCTCGCACAGCAGACGGTAGATGGCATAGTCCGGCTTGAGCAGCCGCACGTCGGCGGAGATCAGCTTGCCGTCGAACAGCTCGCTGCCCGGGACGCGGGGCCAGTACTCATGCTGGCGCAGCCCCGCGTTGGAGAGCAGGTAGAGCTTGTACCCCATGCCCTTGAGCTGCCCCGCCAGCTCCGCCATGCCCTCCACCGGAAGGATGGGGCGATCCCAGTCCATGACCAGCTTGCGCACGGTGTCGCGCAGGCGCTCCGGCACGCGGTCGGCGATCAGCTCCGCCGCGTCGGCTTCGAGCAGCGTGCCGTGGTCCATCTGCACCCACTCGCGGGAGTGGTAGATTTCGCGCCACAGCAGCGGTCGATCCTCCCGCGCGACGCCGATGCGCTCCATGAACACCTCCGGCTCGAAGCGCAGCAGCACGTTGCCCATGTCGAAAATGATGTTGCGGATCATCGGCTCAATTCTCCTTGTGCAGCTGCTTGACCTTGGCGGCGATCTCCGCCACCTTTTCGTCGGTGAGGATGTATTTCTTCTTGAACCAGAAGAACGAAAACACGATCAGCGCGATGGGCGCGAGCGTCATGGTCATGCGCAGGCCCAGCTTGGCGCTGGCGGAGACCGCGGCGGAGAAGTCCACCGCCTTGTCCGCCTCGCTGACCGCGGCGTTGGAGAGCCGGTTGACCTGCAGGCAGATGGACGCGATAAACGCCGCCACGCCGGAGGCGAGCTTGACCACGAAGGTCTGCATGGAGAAGATCACGGACTCGTCGCGGCGGTTGTTCTTCAGCTCGCCGTAGTCGACGGTGTTCGCGAGGAACACGGTGGTCAGGATCGCGTTGATGCCGTTGGTGGCGAAGATGAAGAAGCCCGGGATGAACAGCAGCCACACGCTTGTCATACTGGTAAAGGTCAGCGCCAGCAGCACCGCGTAGCCCGCGGCGCACATACCCATGCTGATGAAGAAGATCTTGCGGTTGTCAAAGAAGCGGCGCAGCAGCGGATAGAGGATCATCATGGACAAAATCTGTACGCCGCCGCCGAAGGTGGAAAACAGCGTATAGTCGTTGTACCACGCCGTACCGCCGAAGTCGTACTTGAAGAAGTAGAGCACGAGGTTGGAGGTGATGTACAGCGCACCGTTGGTGCAGACGATGGAGAGCACGATCGCCATCGCCTGATCGTTCTGCACAAGCGCCTTGAACATCTGTCCGACGGAAACGGTCTGCATCTCGACGGTGGACTGCTCCTTGACGTTGACGCACATGATGAGCGTGAACACCACAAACAGCACCGCGACGATGAGCGAGAAATACTTGAAGCCGAGGATCTCGATCTCGCGGGCGTTCGCGCCGCCGAACGCGTTGCCGAGCGCCTGCACCGAGAGCACCGTGATGACCGTGATGAGCGCCGAGCCGACGCCCGCCGCGCTTCGCGCCAGCGTGGTGAGGCCCTCGCGCTCCTTGCCGCCCTCGGTGAAGGCGGGGATCATGGACCAGTACGGAATGTCCATCATCGTGTACGTGACGCCCCAGAGGATGTAGGTCACGGCGGCGTAGGCGGTGAGGCCCGCCGCGTCCAGCGTGGGCGGCGCGGCAAACATCAGGTACAGCACGACGGCGTTGGTCAGCGTGCCGATGAGCAGCCACGGGCGGAACTTGCCCCACTTCGTCTTGGTCTTGGCGACGATGACGCCCATGATGGGGTCGTTGAACGCGTCAAACACGCGGGCGGCGAGCAGGATCGTGCCCATGGCGATGGCGCTGACGCCCATGATGTCCTGGAAATAGTAGAGGACATAGCTCGCCGAGAGCATATAGACCATGTCCTTGCCCACGGCGCCGAGGGCGTAGGAAAATTTTGCCTTGCCGGTCAGTCTCTGTTTCTGTTCCATGGCGTTACTCCTTTTCTTTCAGACCCATTGCCAGCTTGACCACGTTGTATGCGCCATCATAGACGCCGATGGTCTTGTTCACCAGAATCGCGCGGATCATCTCCGCGTAGAGCGTTTCCTCGTCCAGCAGCAGGTCGAGCATTTGCAGCGTGTGCGGAATATCCTCGCACTCCAGCGTACCGTCGCCGAGCTCGGCGGAGTGGATCGCGCCCCACTTCTCATGCCCGCCGATGCGCTTTAAGAAGAGCTTCGGCACCGGGTAGAACGCCAGCTCGCTGGGCTTGGTCGCCAGCACGTCGCACGAGCGCATCAGGAGGTTGGTGCAGTACACCGCCTCGAAGATGTTCTGGTGATAGAACGCGTGCACGCCCGTCACCTCGCCCTCGAGCGCGTCATCGGCAAAGCGCAGCGTCTCGGGCCAGTTGTCGAAGTGCTCGACGGACAATTCCTTGAGGCCGTCCACCCGCTTGACGAGCTGATCCCAGACCTTACGGTAGTCGCCCACGTTGACGTAGAGCGCCGCGCGGCCCGCGCGGACGGCGGGCAGCAGATGCTCGATCACCGCGGCGAACAGCTCACGCTGCGCGCCCGCGCCGCCGATGGTCAGCAGGAAGCGCATGGGCTTGCCGTCCTTCTTGCGGTTCATGCGCGCTGCGCAGTCGCGCTCCAGATTCGCCACCAGCTCGTGGTCGATGTAGTGTCCGGTGTAGACGAGGCTGTCCGCGGGCATGGGCTTCAAAACGTCCTTGCCCTGCATGCCGTTTAAGATGCGGTAGCCCATGTACGCCTGATGGGTCTGCACCGTGTGGACGCTGCCCTCGGCGAGGTGCAGCGCCATGGGCCAGTTATCGGGGATAGCGTTGACCACGTACTTCATCCCCGCGTGGAGCGCCGCCTGCGCGGGCCAGACGTGGGTGCCGATGAGAGGGATCTCCTTGGGAACGTTCGCAAACACGCTCGCCATCAGCTCCGCGTTCTTCTGGTCGGAGGAGTTGTAGCTGAGCTTCCGGAAGCCCTCGTAGTTCATCGGCTCCCACACCGCCTTGTTGAACGCCTTGGACTTCTGCGAAATGCGCGAGCCCATGGAGTAAAGGTCGTTCTGCGCGCCGATGACCTTGGTGCAGGTGGTCTCGGGATAGCTGTTGAGGTCCATCCAGTACGGCGTATAGCCCAGCGCGTGCGCCGCGCTCGCCATGGCGATGGAGATGCGGTAGTGACCGAAGCCCATGCGGATGTTGCCGACGATGACGCCCTTTTCCGTATCAAACGCGCCGTCGCCCGTGCCCTCCGCCACGCGGATATCGCGCACGCCCAGCGGGCCGTACAGGCAGCGGTTGTTGACCAGCTTCACCGGGTAGTCGGCGGCGGAATCGTCGCCGTACTTTTTGGCGAATTTCGCCTTGGAGGCAAGCGCCTTTTCATAGTCCTTCGCGGATATGGCGTTGCCGAAAATCGATCTGGATCTGTCCTGCATCATGCTTTCCCTTTCCTTTCGGTATGATCCCTCAGTCCGCCGTTCGGCGGACAGCTCCCTTGTACCAAGGGAGCCTCATTCTGTGGTTTTTTCTATGGAAAAAACGATCACCGTCAGCTCCGCGCCCTCAAGCGAGAGCGTCAGCGTCGCCTTGCCGGTTTTGCCTGTGGTTCTGACGTACGTCCCGCCGAGGCCGCCGCGCAGCATCGCGGTCTTCGGCCCGATGATCTCGATGGGGCCTTTTGCGTTCAGCGTCACCGGCTCCTGGGCGAAGTGCAGCACGCCGCCGTTCTGGTCCACCGCCGCGAGACGGATCGCCGCCACGTCGTAGGTCGCGCCCTCGACGAGCGCGGTGTGGCTGACGCTCACGCGCAGATGGCGCTCCGTCGCCGCCGCGCGGGTCACGGTCTCCACCAGCTCGCCGTTTTTATAGGCTTCAAAGCGGAACTCCATCGCCTGCGCGCCCCAGTTGCTCACGTACTTGCCGTAGAGCTGATAGGCGTCGTCGAAGCTCATGTGATATCGCGCCATCAGCAGCCCCGCCTTTGCCATGATCGGCGGCGGCAGGCGATTCATGCCGAAGCGGGCGGCGTAGTTGAGAATATCCGTCACCAGCCGCGCCTGCTGCGGCGCAAAGTCCTCGCCCTCCGCGATCTGGTCGCCGATGAAATCGTCGATCTCGATGGGCGGGTTCGGCATATTCTTGTAGGGGCTGTCCGCGTGGGTATAGGTGCGGATGTAGCGCCCGTTTTTGTACATCTTCACCGCGTCGGCGTTGGTGAACGCCAGCACGCGGCCGCGGTTGCTCGCGGGCTGCTCGCCGATGTCAAAGGTCGAGCTGACCTCCAGCAGCGGCGCTTCCCGCTGCGCGGCGTAAACCGCCGCGGCGAGCTTGGGGTTGCGGTACATGTCCAGCACGCCGTGGTAGCAGATGCGGTCGCCGCTGCCAAAATCGCGGTGGGTGTTGTAGTCGAACATGCACCAGCCGAAGCTGCCCGCGATATCCTCCCGCGCCGCGATGGCGTCCAGCACGTTGGCGTGGCGCAGGGCGTGCTCCAGACGGTGCGCCTCGCTGTCGTAGGTCTTGGTCGGGAACATGTGCCCGTTGTACTCGGTGACCAGATAGGCGCGGTTTATGTCGGGCGTGACATCCTTTTTCTCGTTGCAGCCCTTCTCTACGCCGTCGTGGATGAAGTCATTGAAGGTGTAGACGTCCTCCAGAAAGCTGCTCTTTTTGAGGTAGCGCACACCGCCGGTTGAGCGCGTCGGATCGAGCGCGTGCGCCGCGGCGTTGGTGCGCTCATAGAGCGCGTCGTCGTCCTGCGACTCGTTGACGCGCACGCCCCAGAGGATGATCGACGGGTGGTTGCGGTACTGGCGCACCATGTCCTCGGTGTTGCGCAGCACCTGCTCCTTCCACGCCTCGTCGCCCAAGTGCTGCCAGCCCGGCGTCTCCGTGAACACCAGCAGCCCCAGTTCGTCGCAGCGGTCGATGAAGTGCTGCGACTGGGGATAGTGCGACGTGCGCACGGCGTTGCAGCCCAGCTCGTTTTTCAGGATCTCCGCGTCGAGGCGCTGCATGGAGCGCGGCATGGCGTAGCCCACATAGGGGTAGCTCTGATGGCGGTTGAGGCCGCACAGCTTGACCTTTTTCCCGTTGAGATAAAATCCGTCCGCACGCCACTCCGCCTCACGGAAGCCGAAGCGCGTCTCCACGCGGTCGAGCGGCGTATCGCCGTCCCACAGCTCGCTCACAAGCGTATAGAGGTTGGGCTCGTCGATGTCCCAGCGCTTCGCGTCGGGGACGTAGAGGGAGAATTCGGTCTCCGCGCCGGTGATTGCTGTGGTCTTGCCGCTGTCCTCCACCCGCTGGCGCAGGGCAAGTCCCTCGCGCATTTCGCCGCCGAGTGTCACCGTGCCGTGCAGCACGCCGCTCGCCGCGGCTCGCACGAACACGTCGTCGAGATAGGTCGGCTCCACGACCTCCAGCCACACCTCGCGGTACAGCCCGCCGTAAGTCATGTAGTCGATGACGTAGCCAAACGGCGGGATGTTCTGCGACTCGCGGGAGTCGACCTTGATCGTGAGCTCCGTCTCCCCGCCGAGCTTCAGCGCGTCGGTCAGCTCCACGCGAAACGCCGTGTAGCCGCACCGGTGCTCCCCGACCTTTACGCCGTCGGCAAACACCTCCGCGCTGTGCCCCGCCGTGCCGACGCAGAGGAACACCCGCTTGCCCGCCCATTCCTCGGGCGCGGCGATGCGCCTGCGGTAACCGCAGACCATCTGGTACGCGCTCTCGTCGAAGTAATCGTAGGGCGTCTCGCGGCAGGTGTGGGGCAGCGAGACGGTGACGGGATCGCTGAAATCGTCAAAGTGTTCGGTGAACTCCCAACCGCGGTTGAGATCAATGTGTTGCCGCATGGCTGCCTCCCAGCATTGTTAATATTTTGTTGATACTATCACAAAAAGCAGGAGAGCGCAACCGCTCTCCTGTGTGTTTTCCTATTTCTCAATGTCTGTGACCGTCAGCACGCCGTCCGTCACGCGGAACTTGATCTCGTACCCGCCGAATGCCATGCCGTACACGCGCTCCGGGTCGTCCTGATAGCGCGGGCGCGGGTCGTGCGCCAGCACGCCGAGCAGCGCCGCGCGTTTGCCCTCGTCCACGCGGGAGAGCAGCTCCGGCGGGCAGTCCACCGCCACGGTCTCCGGGCGCGCGGCGGCGAAGCCGCCCCGGGCGTCGGGGAACGCGTCAGCGTAGGGCGCGTAGGGCTTCACGTCGTAGATCGGCGTGCCGTCCATCAGGTCGGCGCCGCGCACGCGCAGCGCCGGACCGTCGCTCGCGTCCCACTCCACCGCGTCCAGCTCCACGCAGGAGAGGCCCAGTGGATTGGGTCGAAACGGCGAGCGCGTGGCGAACACGCCCATGCGGGCGTTCCCGCCGAGGCGCGGCGGGCGCACGGTGGGCCGCCATTCGTCCAGCACGCTCTCTGAAAACTGCCAGATGAGCCACAGCCGGTCAAAGCCCTCGATGCCGCGCAGGGCGTCCGGGTTGCGGTACTCCGGCTCGAACACGACGCGCGCGGTCAGCTCCGGCACCAACCCGCTCTGACGCGGCACGCCGAACTTGGTTTTGAAGTCGCTCTCGATATGGGCGATCACTTTGAGGGTGTGTTGTTCCATGGTTGCCTCGCATTTTGGGAGTTTCCGCTTTTCCTTCTACGGAAGTTTGAAACCATTTCTTCCTTTTCAAGAAAAAGGAAGAAACGGTTTCAAGAGAATCGTTCTTATTTCAGCTTCATCGGCGTCAGCGCCAGATAGTCGTCCAGCGTGCCGTCCTTGAGGACGCACTCGATGATCTGGCGACCCAGCGGGTCGAGATCATCGGTGAGGAACTGCTTGACCTCGTCCTTGATGAAGTCGGTCAGGATCTTCGCGCCGACGTCGTAGCCCGCCTCGCCCAGCTTGGACTGTGTCTCGGGGCGCAGGAAGGTCTGGCGGATGAACTGCCCGTCCAGCTTCATCTCGTCGAGGCCGTAGCCGAAGATCGGGCAGCGCGCCGGGACCAGATGCTTGGCGCGGACGGTGCCGAGGTGGCGCGCGAGGTACTCGCGGCTGAGCCACTCACCGGCGAAGCCGATGCGGTACACGCCGATGTGCTGGTTCGGGATCAGCACGTTGAGCGTGTTGGGCGCCGCCATGATCTGCCGGAGCAGCAGGTTCGCCTGCGTGACCTTCTTGCCCGTGGCGAACGGCCAGTAGGAGCCGACGCCCTCCGCCTTGAGGCCACTGCCCGCGGCGGCATCCGCGATGCTGGGGTTGTTGAACCCGCGCGGCGAGACGAGCCGCCACACCCACGCGAGCGACTGCGGGATGATCTGCAGCATACCCATGACGCCGTAGTTGGGGTTCGCGGCGCTGCTCGGCGGCATGCGCACGCCGAACGAGCGGACGTCGACCTCCATGGGCCGGTCGTCGGGCACGATGTTGTCGATCATCGTGCGCGGGATGATGACGCGGGGGTTGGAGTTGGGCTTGCCGTTGGACTCCACGGTGTGCTCCCAGATGAGCGCCGTCGCGCCGGGAATACCCTCGATGTTGAAGAACGACAGGGGCTTCGGCGGGTGGATGGACACTTTCTCATACGGCGGATTGTCGCCGTAGGCATTATCGCCGTCCATGCGCAAAAACCAGCCGTCCTCGGCGTCCACGATGGTCAGCTTGCCGCTCTCGGGGTCCTGCATATCCTTGTAGGCGCAGGCCATGTCGTCCGCGATGGGGTAGATCTTGCAGCTCTCGCGCACGGTGATGTAATACTTTTCGCCCGTCTCCGTGCTGGTGCCGATCAGAACGCGGTTCTCATCCTCGCGGTGGAAGTCCTCGAGCATCTCGCTCTTGCCGCCGCCGGACGCGCCCTCATGCATGAACACGACCTCGTTCTCGTACGGGGTCTCCAGCATCGCCGCGCTGGCGTGACAGCAGACCCAGCCCTCCTGCTCGCCGATGTCGAGCAGGATCGAAAACACGCCCTTCTTGGCGCTGGGGCCGGGATAGAGGTTGTAGGAGAACACCTCGTGCAGCTTCTCGCTGCGGTTATGCACCACGATCTGCTTGCCCTCGAAGTGCGTCTGGCGGAACGGCGGCGCGACGTAGATGATGGAGCGCGGGGTGTAGTTCTCCGGAATGTCCATGATGCTGACGAAGCCCTGCATGTTAGCAAGGCCCAGCGCGAAGAACGTCGCGTTGATCGGGCAGACCAGCAGGCTCGGGCTGCCGTGGACGCGGTCGCCCGCGGTAAAGGGCAGCAGCAGGATCATCTGCTGGGACAGCCACTCCAGCGTCTCGGCGCGGAGCTTGGAGAAGTCGTAGCCGAAACGGTCCTTGAAGCGGGGCTTGTCCGTCGGCAGATCGTCGCCGATGGTCATGGTGTTTGGGTCGCGGCGGCGCATGTAGTCCTCCATGAAGTTGGCGGCGCAGCCGTTCTTGCAGCGCACGACCTCGGCTTCCTTGTTCATGCGGCCCTCGATCATGTACTGCACGTCGTAGCGGGAGGTGCGGGTCGGCCCGTAGACCATCTCCTCCAGCTCCTCGTGGGTCTCGGCGTAGGCAATGACGCGGCACTTGGCGAGCGCGTCATGGACATCCTGCGGGAGATTGAGGCGGTTAAAGTAATTGTCGGTAAACATCCACGTATCCCCTTATGTAATTTTTGGTTGTAAACAACCAGATGCATGGTAGCACAACCAAGCGCAAAAAGCAAGCCCCGCGCGGATCTCGCGCGGGGCTTTTGCAATATTTTATCCGATTTTGCGAATGAAATTGCCCTCGATGCGCACGCCCTCCTGCACAATGAAGAACGCGTGGGGGTCGAGCTCGGTGACGATGCGGCGCAGGTCCTCCACCTCGAACTTGGACACGGCGACGCACATGACGCGGATGGGCTTGCCGGTGTACGCGCCCATGCCCTCCCAGTATGTTACGCCGCGGTTGAGCTCGCGCATGATGTGCTGGGGCAGCTCGGGGTCCTCGTCGCGGGTGAAGATCATCAGCTGCACGCTGATGCCCTGCTGGTGCGCGCGGTCCACCATGAGCGACGAGATCACGTTGTAGATCACGGAGTAGAGCGCGGTGGGCAGGTCGAAGAGGACCGCGCAGATCGAGTACAGCACCACGTTGAAGCTGACGGAGAAGCGGCCCACCGTGAAGTGGCTGCCGCGCTTGGTGAGCCAGAGGCCGAGAATGTCCAGCCCGCCGCTGGAGCAGCCGCAGGTCAGCGTCAGGCCCAGGCCGAAGCCGCCGATGATGCCGCCGACGAGGCAGCAGGCGATGCGCTCTTCGAGGATCGGCGTCGCGGGCGCGGTCAGAATCGAGTAGAAGAACGACGAGCTGATCGTGCAGATCAGCGTCCGCACCACAAATATCCTGCCCAGCGCGTTCCACGCGAGCAGAATGAGCGGCAGGTTCAGCGCCATGTAAAGAATACCGGCGAGGTCCACCCCCGCGGGCATGGCGATGTGCTGTGTGATGAGCGTGCGCAGCAGCTGGCTGACGCCAAGGATGCCGCCGCTGAACAGGCCCATCGGCACGATGAAGTAGTTGACGCCAAAGGCGTTGATGAACGTGCCGAGGATGCCGATGGCAAGGCGCGTCCAGCGATTTTGCAGGGCTTTATGAAGCATGATTGCGCTCCTTTATATAAAAATAGTGTGAGTATTCTATCACGGTTGCGGGGATTGTCAAGGAAGATTCGCTTTCGCTGCGGTGTAAAGCCGCATGGGGTGAGCTCGAGAGGGGATGCCGCTGCCAAACTGACAAAGGTGGATTCGCTTTCGCTGCGGCGAAAGCCACGCCGGTTGCAACGTGCCACCGGCACGTCGCCAAGAGCCGGCTTTCGAATCCACCTTCCGAATACCTATACCAAGAAAAGAGACACGCAAAAGCGTGTCTCTTTTCTTGGTGGGGGAAGGTGGATTCGAACCACCGAAGTCACTGACAACAGATTTACAGTCTGCCCCCTTTGGCCACTCGGGAATTCCCCCATATTCACTTGTGCTGCGTTCGGAAGGTTTATGGAGCTGGTAGACGGACTCGAACCCCCGACCTGCTGATTACAAATCAGCTGCTCTACCAACTGAGCTATACCAGCATTTCCACAGCTCATTTAGTCTAGCAGATACCACGCGCTTTGTCAAGGATATTTTTCGCATTTTTTCTTCTTTTCGCTTGCCCGCCGTGGCGGGATATAGTATGATGGACGCAAATTTGAGTTGGTGAGGAAGGTTTTCCATGAAGATCAAGACCAAAGAACTGCCCTACGACGAGGTGCTGCGCCTGCCGCGTCCGGCGCACAAGCCGCCGCGGCGGCCCAATCCCCTGCTGCGCGCCGCGTTCCGCCTCGCCACGGCGGGCGACCTGAAAAACGCGCACTTCACGTACAAAACCGAGCGCATGGACGCCGTGGGCGACGGGCCATACCTTATCATAATGAACCACTCCAGCTTCATTGACTTGGAGATCATGGCGGAGATCTTCCGCGACAAACCCTACTGCATCGTCTGCACCTCCGACGGTTTTGTGGGCAAGGAGGGCATCATGCGCGGCATCGGCTGCATCCCGACCAACAAGTTCGTCACCGACGTGTCGCTGATCGCGGACATGCGCCACGCGCTGCGGGAAAAGCATTGCAGCGTGCTGCTCTACCCCGAGGCGAGCTACAGCTTCGACGGGCGCGCGACGCCGCTGCCGCGCAAGCTCGGCGTCATGCTCAAGCGGCTTGATGTGCCCGTGGTGGGCGTGCTGACCGAGGGCGCGTTCGCCCGCGACCCGCTCTACAACTGCCTGCAAAAGCGCGACGTTGCCGTGTCCGCCACGGTGCGCGGGCTGCTGACGCGGGAGGAGATCGCGGAAAAGTCCGTCGCGGAGCTGGACGCGATCCTCGACGAGATGTTCTCGTTCGACAATTTTGCCTGGCAGGAGAAAAATCATATTGAGATCGACGAGCCGTTCCGCGCCGACGGGCTGCACCGCATCCTCTACAAGTGCGCCCACTGCGGCGCGGAGGGTGAGACCGAGGGCAAGGGCACGCGCTTCGTCTGCCACCACTGCGGGAAGGAATACGAGTTGGACACGCTCGGGCGGCTGCGCGCGCTCGACGGCGAGACCGAGTTCCCCCACATTCCCGACTGGTACGCATGGGAGCGCGGCGAGGTGCGCCGCGAGATCGAGGCGGGCACCTACCGCCTTGACGCCGAGGTGGACATCGGCATGCTGGTGGATTTCAAGGCGATCTACAAGGTCGGCTCCGGACGGCTGGTGCACGACCTGAACGGCTTCACATTGGACGGCTGCGGCGGCAAGCTGCATTTCGAGCGAAGCGCGAAGCAGAGCTACAGCCTCTACGCCGACTACTACTGGTACGAGCTGGGCGACATGATCTGCATCGGCGACACCGAGACGCAGTACTACTGCTTCCCGAAGGGCAGCGTCCCCGTCGCCAAGGCGCGGCTTGCCACGGAGGAGCTTTACAAGCTGCTGCGGAGCAAGCGCGGAAAGCAAGAAAATTTGTAAACAATTTGCGAACCACTTGCAAAATCAAATTCGGCAGAGTACAATACGTTTGCTGTTTCAAAATTAAGAACAAAGGAAGCGAACAACATGGCAAAAATTGACATTATCTCCGGCTTTCTGGGCGCAGGCAAGACCACGCTCATCAAGAAGCTGCTGGAAGAGGCTTACAAGGGCGAAAAGATCGTCCTGATCGAAAACGAGTTCGGCGAGATCAGCATCGACGGTGGCTTTTTGCAGGGCACCGGCGTGCAGATCAGCGAAATGTCCAGCGGCTGCATCTGCTGCTCCCTCGTCGGCGACTTCGGCGAGGCGCTCAAGGACGTGCAGGCGAAGTACAACCCCGACCGCATCGTCATCGAGCCGAGCGGCGTGGGCAAGCTCTCCGACGTGATCCGCGCGGTGGAGGACGTGGCGAAGGAGGACAAGGAGATCGTTCTCAACAGCTTCATCACCGTTGCCGACGCCAGCAAGTGCAAGGTCTACATGAAGAACTTCGGCGAGTTCTTCAACAATCAGGTCGAGCACGCGGGCTGCATCATCCTCTCCCGCACGGGCAAGCTCAGCGAGGAGAAGATCAACGCCGCCGTCGCGCTGCTGCGCGAGCACAACGCCACCGCCACCATCATCACGACCCCGTGGGAGCAGGTGGACGGCAAGCAGATCCTCGCGTCCATGGAGCGCACCAGCGCCGACTTCATCCATGAGCTCAAGGAGATCATGGAGCATGAGGAATTCGACGATGACGAGTGCGACGATCCCGATTGCTGCTGCCACCATCACCACCACGATCACGAGCATCATCACGGCAAGATGAAGGAAGCGCTCGAGGAGCTGGCGGCGAAGATCGAAGCCGAGGCCAAGTCCCCCGCCGAGGCCGCCGAGATGCTCCGCGCCTTCGACCCGTCCGAGCACTGCTGCCACCATCACGACGACGAGGACGAGCATCATCACCATCATCACGACCATGATGAGCACGAGGAGCATGAGCACCATCACCATCATGACCATGACCACGAGGAGCATGACGAGCACGGTCATCACCACCATCACCATCATCACCACGGCCACGACGCCGACGAGGTGTTCACCGACTGGGGCGTGGAGACGCCGAAGAGCTTCCCCGCCGCCGACCTCGAGCGCATCCTCACCGCGCTGGATTCCGGCGACTACGGCAAGATCGTGCGCTGCAAGGGCATCGTCAGCGGCGGCGACGGCAAGTGGCTGCACTTCGACTACGTCCCCGAGGAGCACGAGGTGCGTGAGGGCACGGCGGACGTCACCGGCCGTCTGTGCGTCATCGGCGCGGAGCTGAAGGAAGACAAGCTCAAAGAGCTGTTTGGAGTGTAATCAACTATGGATATCCCTGTTTACGCCGTCACCGGCTTTCTGGACGGCGGCAAGACGAATTTCATCAACGGCATCTTGCAGGACGGCTTCGCCAAGCAAGACAAGACGCTGCTCATCTGCTGCGAGGAGGGCGACGAGGAATACGACGTCGACGCCATGCAGAACGTCACCGTCGAGATGATCGACGATCTCGAGCAGTTCACCAAGGACAACCTCAAAAAGCTGGAGAAGAAGCACCATCCCCGGCAGGTATTGATCGAGTACAACGGCATGTGGCCCTTTGAGCAGCTCAACGAGCTGCCGGCAAACTGGATCTTGTACCAGATCATGACCTTCGTTTACGGCCCGAGTTTCGACGTGATGTCCCGCAACATGGGCCAGCTGATGATGGAGAAGATCAAAAGCGCCGACATGCTGGTGTTCAACCGCTGCACCCCCGAGGTGGCGGAGCAACTGCGCAAGCGCAACCTGCGCATGGTCAACCGCCGCGCGGACATGTTCATCGACTTCGAGGACGGCAACACCGAAAACTACCTCACCGGCGACGAGTGCCCCTTCGACGTGACGCAGGAGCTGATCGAGATTCCCGACGAGGACTTCGGCGTCTGGTATGTGGACGCGATGGATCATCCCGAGCACTACGACGGCAAGCGCGTGCGCATGAAGATGATCATGTGCCACTCGAAAAAGTATCCCGGCACCTACGTTCCCGGCCGCTTCGCCATGGTCTGCTGCGCCAACGACACGCAGTTCCTCGGCGTGGTCGCCCGCGGCGACGCGCTGGCGCAGTACAAGAACCGCGACTGGCTCGACGTGACCGCCGTGTGCAAAAAGGAATACTTCGAGGCCTATCAGGGCGATGGCCCGATCCTCTACGTCGAGGACGTGAAGCCCTGCGAGAAGCCCCAGGAGGAATTGGTTTCGTTCTGATGAAAAAAGTGACGGCGTTGCGCCGTCACTTTTTTATGTCCGCATCGCCTCGTCGAATCTGGCGATTCGATAGCCCTCTTCCTTGCCGAAATACTTTTCCAGCACCACGGAGCGCGGCAATCCGCGCACCGCGGTGAAACCGTAGCGCATGGCGCGCTCGATCGCGCGGTCGTCGCTGCGCGGCAGCGCCGCGCGCAGCGTGTCGCAGCCCAGCGTGCGGGCGTAGGCGATCGCCTGTCCCACCAGCCGGATGCCGAGGTTGCGGTGCTGCGCGATCTCGTCCAGCCAGAATTCCTCGATGCTCGCCGCGCCGTCCTCCGGCGCGTCCACCGCCACCGCGCCGACGATCTCATCGTCCTGCATCACATGGAAGCGGCCCGCGGTCTCCCCGTCCGGCGCAAACCAGACGCCCGGCTCCAACCCGCCCGGCGTCTTGGTCCAGAGCTGCTTGTGCAGCGTCGTCAGCTCCTCGGGCAAATGCGACGCGTCTGTGGCGTACACCACGCGGATGCCGTTCTCGTCCGCCTCCAGCTTGGTGACGGAGGTGTTCTCGCCGTGGCCGGTCTTGTCGATCTCCGCGATGGTGAGTCCGTTCAGCGTACCCACCAGCAAGCGCAGCGCCATGCCGTGGCTGAACAGCGCGACGGTGTCATAGGGGTGCGCCGCGATGATGTCGTGCAGCGCGGCGAGCATCCGGTCGCGCACCTGCGCCATGGTCTCCGCGCCGTCGGCGCGCCAGTTGCCGGAGTCGGTGTTGAAGTTCACCATCTGCGCGCGATCAAACTTCGTGAGGTACGTCCACGTGCGGTCCTCCCACACGCCGACGCCCACCTCCCGCAGCCGCGGCTCCAGACGCAGCTTGAGGCCGTGCGGGCGGGTGATCGCCAGCGCGGTGGTCTGCGTGCGTGTGAGGTCGCTGGAATACGCCGCGTCGATGTGCTCGCTTGCAAAGCGCTTCGCCAGCGCCGCGATCTGGCGGTAGCCGTTGTCGGTGATGGTGCTGTCGTAGTGCCCGTGGCAGCGGCGGTACAGGTTGCCCTCCGCCTCCGCGTGGCGAATGAGATAAACGGTGGTCATGGCATGATCCCCTCTGTTTCTTTTTTCTACATTATAGTAACATTATAATCGCTGCGCCGCGTTTTGGCAACGGCGTATGTTTTGCGGCAAATCGGGCATACTGCCTTCGTGGACAAAGGAGTGTGATCGAACATGAAATCCGCGACGTTTTTACGCGGCATGGGCGCCGGTATGGTGGCCGGCGCGGCAGTCGGCGCCATCGTCATGTCCCGGCAGGGCACCATGAAAACCGATGTGGGCAAGGCCCTGCAACGGATGGGTAACGCCATGGACTCCGCCTGGTATGACCTGACGCACGGCATGTAATATGCAAAAAAGAGGCGCGAGAGCGCCTCTTTTTTTGTAAATTTGGGCTTGACTTCCTCTCCGGCATCGCATATAATAGCATTCGCTGTTGAGCGCAACGATATGCAGTGGTATCGAAGTGGTCATAACGAGCACGACTGGAAATCGTGTGGTCGCCAAAAGCGGCCCGAGGGTTCGAATCCCTCCCACTGCGCCATCTTGAGTGACCAAAATAGATACACTCACCTGAAACCCCTGAGAAATCAGGGGTTTCAGCGTTTTTATGCCCTGTTTTTTCAAAGCGTGTTTTATAGATACACACGGGCATTTCAGAGCGTTAGGCAGGACTTGAACCAAATTCCCGGCTGATTTGGCCTGCTTTATGGCGGGCTTTACGCTCTCAGGGACCTTTTGTCTCTCATCTTTCTCATAATAATTTGAAACTTTTTATTGAAGAGGTTGGTATCATATTTTGATACCAACCTCTTTTCAGTTTACGAGGAGGTTCATCACATGAACAACAGCAACACTGGGCAGCAGCTTCGCTACCTCGAAGAAATCAGCATTTCTCTCCACCGTGTGGGCTTTGAAACAAAGTCGCTGGAAGACTGCGAACGTTCCATTCTGTGGAACAATGCTCCGCTGTGTCGAATCACCGGCAGGGGCAGTGTGTTCTATCGGCGAGAGGATGTGGACACGCCCCAGGCAGAGGATGCCCTGTTTCGCGTCGAGGACATCGCCGCGAAGACGCTGGAGTATATGACCACTATGGAATCCGCTCCGCAGCTCAAAGCCAGCGGACTGGATGGCGACTACCGTATCCTCGCTGACTTTGGCGGCACGGTGCTGGCAGGCACTCCGAGCAAATACGGCGTTCAATTCGTCACATGGAATTGGGACTATGACCGCACAGGCGTGGTACACGGGCACTATTTCATGGAGAACTACGATGCTGCCAAGCAGGATTTCGCCACACGCTCAGGGCTTATCCAAACGGAACAGCTTTTCAGCCCAGAGCAGCTGACTGAGATTTATCGCTGCTGTGCCGACTCCGTGGACGGGGAGTTCTTTGAACTCACTGACAAGCAGGAGGAAGTAATCCACAGTGTCCAGCAACAGATTGAGGTGTGCGTGCCGGATTTGAACGAGCGAATCCGACAGCAGGAGGAAGCATTGGAACGAGTCTCGCAGGAACAGACAATGTAATACTACATGGCAATGGCCGGAGTTTTAGCAATAAGACTCCGGCCAATTTTTATTATGAAGGAAATGAAATGCCGCAGATCAACCGGAAAAGCTCATTGGGGCATTGGTATGCCCCAGTCTTTGCCCCAGACTTTCCCCGCGACCCGCCGGAGATTCACGGTTGCACACTTTTTGAGCGTTGCAAAGGCTGTCCCTATCCAGGGCATGGCTTCATCTGTTGGCAGAGTGAAGATACCTGCCTGCGGACCAGAATGAATAAAATCAACGGATTGGAGGAAAACAGAAATGATGATTCAAGCAGTTCTCGGTAATCCCAGCCACCCGGAATACGGCGTGGCGACCATCCCATTCCCCATTCCGCATAACCAGTACACGCACTGCATGGAGCTGCTGGAGGCGTTGGAGATCGGCGACGCGGTCAAGGCGGACTGCAAGGTGGAGAAGATCGACAGCTTCTATACTGTCCTCAAGCGCACGGAGATGCTCACGGTCAATGTGGAGGAGCTGAACTACCTCGCCAAGCGGCTGGACAGCTTCGACACCTGCGAGGCCGCGCAGTTTCAGGCGATGGCTCACAAGCTGGAGCTGTTCGAGCTGAAGGATCTCATCAACCTGACCTTCTGCTGCCAGCAGGCCACGGTCATCACTGACTTTTCCGACCTCGCCGCCATCGGCCGCGACCACTACATGAACCTGCACGGCGGCAGCGCAAGCGTGGATGAACTGAACGCGCTGGACGGCAAGGGAACCGCACGACAGCTCATTGAAAATGGAAACGGTGCTGTCACACCCTACGGCGTGGTTTACGACAACGGCATGAAGCTGGAGCAGGTCTACGATGGCCGGTTCTTCCCCTGCTATTACTATGAGCCGAATGCCATCACCGTTGCGGTGACCGCTAAGTCCGAACCGGAGGACACGGAGCATATCACATGGCTGTACCTCCCCATGGTGCAGGAGGAGATCGACCACGCCCTCCTTCGCGGGGGCATCACAGATCCCGCCGATGTCCGCCTGCGGCTGGAGGACAGTCAGCTCCCCAATGAGGTGGATGTCCTGTTGGATATGGAGTACGAAACTCTCTCTGATCTCAACGAACTGGCAGAGGCAACGGATGGGTTATCAAAAGCGGATATGGAAAAGCTGGGCGCCGTGGTCATGCTGGCAGAGCCAAAGTCCGCGGCACAGATCAAGAACCTTGCGGAAAGCCTTGACCTCTTTGACTTCGCCCCCGGCGCGCATACGCCGCAGGAGTACGGCAAGTACATGATCCAGCAGTCCGGTTATTTCGACTATGACGAAAATCTCGACGCTTTTTATGACTATGAAAAGTACGGCACGGAGCGCATGAACGCGGAGGACGGGATGTTCACCGACCGGGGTTACATCGCCTATAAGGGCTATATCAGCATGGAGGAAGTGATGAACGGAAGCCAGAGCAGCCACATGGAGATGGGAGGGATGATGTGATTATTCAAGCAGAACTCAGGCGGAAACAGTCCGAGTATGAAGGCGAAGCATGCAGTGTAGATAAGGTAATCGAGTTACCCGCCCAGCGATTCAAGCAGTTCAGCCGCGCACTGCTGGCTGACTATGATTTCATCGCAGAGAACAAAAATGCCATCCGACACGATGATGACGCCAGGCACTGCCTGCTCATCCTTGACGCAGAGGGAATGGACGGTTTCCTTGTTGACCCACAGGGGCACAACTATGCCCGGTACAGCGCCTTTGTTCCCAACGCCCGCAGTTTGCTGACACCGGATATGGGGATCGACCGCAGCTATCTTTCGCCGGCAGAGCCTTGGCGGGATGAGAGCCGGGATGAAATGCTCCGCATGACGCTGCGTGTCGAGGGAAAGCCGGACTACACCCTCATCCTCCCTGCCGACGAGAAATACCTCGATGCTGTGAAGGCTTACCTCGATATTGATGTTTTCGCGGATGCCATGCTCTGTGATATTCGCTTCAAGGTGCCTTACATCGGTGAGCTGATCCGTGATACGGATTGCCCCGCCGTGGAGGATTACAACGATTTTGCCGAAGCCTTAGAGTACATCTGGCAAAAGGATGGCGCGCTTCTGACCTACGCCGCCGTGCTGGAGGCAGAGCGGCCGGATACGCTGCGCGGAGCCTGTGAACTCCTGCGAAATCTGGACAACTATCAGCGCATCGTAGAAGGTGCCTACGGTTACGGTCAGCAGCGATTGCAGGAAACGCTGGGGCTGGACGATGAAGCCATCTATGAGCTGGACGGCTACATGGATTTTGAGCGATACGGTCAGGACTGCATGGAAAACGACTGCGTGACGCAAACGGAGTTCGGCCTGCTGCGCCGCTTGGACCCGCCCTTCCCGGAGCAGCGGCAGGGACAGCAAATGTTTCAGTAGACTTTGCGGCAGATGTGTAGTATGTTTGCCGTTACCAAAAAAGAAAGGAAGGAAGACTAATGGCTGTAAACGCAAGAACAGAGGAATTCCAGCATATTGAAGTATTTGATAAGCCCGCGCTGTTCACCAACGGGCGCATCGCCCGTGATACCGTGCCGAAGGGCTGGTACTGCTATGACATTCGCGGCTCTGACGATGATCCCGGTGAGCTGTGCTACATGGAAGAAAATGTTGTGGTCAACCACGCAGGCTCGGTGCTGATGCCGGAAAAGCTGGCGATGCCTAAGTCCGGGCGGCTGGATGTGCGGGATGAGCTCGGTTTTCTCGATGAAGGCGACATGACGCTCCGTGAGTTCTGCGAAGCACATCAGCTTCCGTATCCCGCGGAGAACATGAAATTTCATATCCGACCTGCCCGCCCGGAGGAGGCGGGCTTATTTTATACCCCGCACCCCGAAGAAGATAAGCGGCTGGGTACCGTTGGCCATGTCCGCATGGACTTCGGGCATAGCGGCAACGAGTTCTGGCATACATGGTGGCCCCGCGGCCCGGAGGAGCTGAACAGCCCTGTGTTCAAAGCGGAGCTGCAAGAGGTCGTGGACACGCTGCGGGAGAGTGTGCTGAAAAACCGCTTCGCTATGGAGCGTTTTTGCTATGAACACGGCGGGAAAATCAGCGGCGGCTATGTACAAAACTATGGCTACATCGTGGAAACGGAGCATTACCGCTACTGCCTGCGCTGCAATCCGTCCCCTGGTGACTATAACGGTTATCTGACCTGCTTTAACCTCAATGTCCAGCGGCAGAACATGGCGCGGGACAAGCCCCTGGTGGGCCGTGTGTCCTATGCCAATGGCGACACACAGGAGTTTACCGACGCCGAAGCCTTTCTCGAGTGCGTGCGGGAGGAATTTCCGTATCGCCCCACCACAGGCTTCCGTTACGAAGTGCTGACCGACGATCCCAGCGTCCGCAAGCAGGTGGATGACATGATCTTCGACTTCTACGGCGAGGAAGCCCCTTGCCGGCAGGAGGATCACGAGCCTCGACCCGAACAGGGCATGACCTTCGGGGGAATGTAATGGACGCCTCAAAAAAGCAGCGAGAGCCGGTCGCGTTCAAAAGCCTTGCCGAGCTGAAGCGGTTCATCCGACCCGGTGTGGAGTTCAAGACCGTCAGCCATGCCAATCACGCGGATATGGTGGGGCTGACTCGTGTGGTAACCACGGTGCAGACGGTGGGCTTCTATTCCAAGATCAAGGATCAGCCGGAGCATCCCTTCTCCACCTGCAACCACGGCAAGGGCTTCTACACCGATTTTGGAAAAGCCGGCAATTACATCTTTGATGGTACGACGGTCAGGGTGAAGGATGCCCGAAAGCAAGATCGCGGCGTGATCTACGAGCTGGAGTTTTACGACAGAGAGCAAAACATGGAGGAAACGATGATGGACAGAAAAATGGTGAATTTTATCAAGGAGCAGTATCCCCCCGGCACCCGCATCCGGCTTAATTCGATGAAGGACCCTTATCATCCCATTCTTCCCGGCACGGAGGGCGAGGTGGACTATGTGGACGATGCGGGGCAGCTCCACATGAAATGGGATAACGGCAGGTCGCTGGCACTCATTCCAGGCGAGGACAGCTTCACCGTGCTGCCGCCCAAGCTGACCACGCTTAAGCTCTATATGCCCTTGACCGCCGATCTCTACGAGCGAAACGAGTACGGCGAATTTGACGATAGCAGCACACTGCTGGAGGGCCGTGAGCTGCGCGGCTATCAGGATCAGATCACGGCAGCACTGGTGAAAAACCGGATGCCGGAGGAAACCGAGCGAGGTCTCATGCATTGGTATGATGAAGCCGACAGCGTTGACCGCAAGGTACGCTCCGCCGTCTTCGCTGTTGAGGTGCGTGACCGGCAGCTCTGGGGCGTGGCAGAATGCCGTGTCGCCGGGAAATTATCGGACACGGAACTGGAAAACTTAAAGGAATACCTCACCGGACAGGCATCGGACGGCTGGGGCGAGGGCTTTGAGCAGCGGGATATCCTTGTGGATGGTGGAAGTGAATTGTATGTCCACCTTTGGAACTCGGACGAGTGGAGCATCCAAACGGAGCAGGAGCTTTTCTCCCCCAAGCTGGCGGAGGGGCTGCCGGAGTTGTGCTTCTCCACCCTCTCCGGTACCGGTGAGCTCATCTGTATCAAGCGCGGCGAGAGCGGCTACTATCCCAGTGATTGGAGCACAGACGATCCAGCGCATAACCAAGAGTTGGCAGACTATAACAACGAACGGCTTGGGGTGACGCGGGAGCAGCGCCTTGCCATGGAATGCGGCAGCATGCACGGCTGGGGCGTCCCTGGTGCTGACCCCAGCTACTATGAGCAGAAGATGGGAGGAATGAAGTTTGGCTAAGAAAGTGTTTGCCATGTATCTGGCAAAGGAGGGCAATCCTAACAGCGATGCATACGCAAAGCTGGACTTGCCCGCCTCACCGTGGGAACTGTGGGACGCGCTGGACAAGGTGCGCCTTCAGAAAGAAGACATCCTGTACATGGAGATCGAAGACTACTTTGCCTTTGAGTATCTCTCTCCCCATTTGGATGGATTAGACATCAGCCTCAACGAGCTCAACGACCTTGCCGCACAGCTTGCGGCATTGGACGAAGTGCAGGAGGTTGCCTTTGACGGTTTCCTGCGCATGGAGGTGCAGAATAAAGTCGATACCAACGGCGGTGTCATCACGCTGCAGGATCTGCGGGATCTGGCGGTCAGCGCAAAAACAGACTGCTATCATGTGGTGGATGCCGCGGATGACGCCCAGCTTGGCCACTTCTATGCGGAAAACGAGTTCGTCCCCGAGCTGGACGGTATATCCGACGAGGTATTCGAGATGCTGGACTTCGCCGGCATCGGGAGAATGATGCGATGCAGTGAAAACGGCGTATTTGTGGGCAGCCTGTATGTGCTGCAGGATGGCGAGCTGACAACCGCGCCGCCCGTCCAAAAGACGCTGCCGGAAAAGCCGGGATACCTCTTCCGGCTCACGCTTGGACTGCATCCCGACATTGGAGGTAACCGCACGACGGAGCTGGATCTTCCGGCGTCAGAAGAAGCGCTGGCTGCGGCACAGGAGCAGCTCGGCACCCTGAATTGGGAAAACACCGTTGTCCTCAACTATGACGGCATTCTTCCCAACGCCGCCTTTTTCGCAGACCTCCCCTCTGAACTGGAGGCATTCAACGAGTTCGCCAAAGCAGTACAGGATATGTCCTCGCCTGAAAAGCAGCTTCCGAAGTTGAAGGCTCTGCTGGAACAGTTTGAAGTACAGGACATTGCAACCGCCATAAGCCTGACAGAGTGCCTGGATGACTACGTCCTCACACCGGAGATCAGCTCGCCGCAGGAAACTGCCATCGACCAGCTTCACTTCATGACGGATGACCACTCAGTGGAATTGCTGCTTTCCCATGTAAACCTCTACGCCTACGGCTGCGACCTCATCAAGGAGGACAACGCAGTGCTCTCACCCTACGGTCTGCTGCACCGTGCGGACTATCAGCCCATGCTGACGCCGGTACAGAAAGCATCAGAAGCGAATATGGCGATGAGATGAGCAAAGCAGCTTACAACCTCTCCAGGCATTTCCGCGCAGCATAGGCGATAAAATCTTCCGGCGTGAGGACTTCGTCATTATGTGGAATCTCACGCCATCTTTTCTGTACATCAGGATCAGGGCTACACATTGCCACCGCCATTGCAATCCGGATCTCTTTTCTGACCTCATCTACGGTGGTGTTGTGTCTACGTGCAACTTCTAACAGTGCGGTATCGGCGCTTATGTTCTTCCTCTTCATGGTATCACTCCTTGCTATTTTGAGCGGGTGCCGTTCTTGTAGAACTACAACAGCACTGAGGTTTAGGGGAAAAGCGTCGAACGCAGTCGAAAAAAACAGAGGTCTGCAAAAAAGCAAACCTCTGCACCGGTGTTACCGCAATTCGTCGACCAAAGTGTCCAGCACATTCATCACCTTGCGCTGCCCTTCTGGGGACAGTGTTTTCAATCGCTCGGAGAGCTCTGTGGCGTGAAGCAACGTTGCCGCATCCAAATTATCCTGAAGCAGCTCGTCCGTTCCAACCTTGAGTACATTGGCGATGGTAACCAACTTATCCAGTTTTGGTGCTTTGACTCCGCGCTCGACCACACTCATGTGGTCTACGCTGTATTCCACGGCAGCAGCAAGGTCCTCCTGCGTCATACCGGCACGCTCACGGGCAGCTTTGATTCGTTTTCCCAATGCGACCTGATCCATACAGCAATCTCCTTTTGAACGGAATCCGTTCTTAAAGTATATTGGAGATGTTATTCGATTCACAGGAGCAAGAAGAACGGTAACCGTTCCGAGTGGACGGAACAGAAAGAATTAACAGCAAGGGGCCGTATTCCCGGATGGGGAAAGCGGCCCCTTCTTTTTTGCTCATTTTGTTCCCTAATCCGGGATAGCGGTCTCGGAAAGGAACAGCAATGCGAGAAGAAAAATTATTGAATTATCTGAAAGGAGCATGTACTGGGCGAAAATACAGAGTGAGCGGTGCTGAACTGGAAGCGGCCCTTGGGATTAGCGGAACAGATCTTCGTAAACTGGTAAACCGTATGAGGCGCAAGGGTATTCCCATTGGGAGTGATCGATGCGGATATTTTTACGCTGCGACTGCCGGCGAAGTCTACTCCACGATTCAGCAGCTTCAGAGCATGGAAAATGGACTTGCGGCAGCAAGACGCGGATTAGAGCGGTCACTGGATGCTTTTCCCTTGAGAGAAGGTGCATCTTGAACAGCTTTATCCCTTGGGTGGGCGGCAAAGGTAAGCTGCTGTGGATCATTAACAAGATGGCACCGGAGCGATATAGCCGCTTTATCGATGTGTTTGGGGGCAGCGGCACAGTAACCATGAACCGCCCTACTCGGAAGGGGTGCATGGAGGTCTACAACGACTTCAACGGGAACCTTACCAACCTGTTTTGCTGCGTGAAAAACCGCACCCTTGCGTTGCTTTCAGAATTGGGCTTCTTGCCGTTGAATACGCGGGACGACTTCAATGTCCTTTACAAGTTCTTCTCCAGAGGTGAGTTCACGGATGATTACCTGCAGGAGGAGATGAATCTGACAGAGGTCTACTTGAAGCCTCCCGATGCCGAAGCCATCCGCACACTTATGCTGGAACGCGCTCCGCGCGGAGATATCCGCCGTGCCGCAGATTACTTCAAGCTGGTTCGCTACAGCTTCAGCGGCAGCGCCAAGTCCTTCGGCGGCAAGCCCTGCGACATACGCCGCTTCTTTCATCTCATTTGGGAGTGCTCCCGCCGACTGGCAAATGTCATCGTGGAAAATAAGGACTTTGAGGATGTCATCCGCCAGTATGACCGGGAGGATGCCTGGATCTACTGCGACCCGCCCTACTTTGAGGCGGAGTGCTATGAGGTGGGCTTCCCAAAAGCGGATCACCAGCGGCTCCATGACACGCTTCTGAATTGCCGCGGGTATGTTATGGTGTCCTACAACTACTGCCCGTACATTTCAGAACTTTATAAAGAGTTCTTCATCTTTCGCACTGTCCGTCCCAACAGTATGTCGCAGACGGCAGGCAGCGAATATGAGGAAGCCATCATCACCAACTATGATCCTCGGAAAGCCTGCTGGCAGCTGACTTTGGACAGCTTGCTGGATGGCAGCAGCGATATTCGATATGAGCTGATGCACGAACCTACCCACGCCATCAAAACACCTACCAAAGAAAAATGAGGAGGAACCACACTATGAACTTTATTCTTACCAGGGACAAGGCCATCACCATCCCGCCTGCGGCTACGAAGCTGAGTGGCATCCCCGACAACGCGAAGTTAGAGCTGACCACGCTAGACGGAGCTGTGATCCTGACGAAATCCAAAATGACCGCAATGGAATATGTTAAGTTGCTCACGGCGTTGACCGCCCATGTTGGTCAGATTCTCCTGTCCTTGCGGGACACCTGTGGCCACTGTGACGAGTGCGATGAAGACGGTTGTGTTTACAGTAATCTGTCAATCGAAGAACTTTGCCGACCTTCTGTCACCGTTCCCGATTGGGCCCGAGAGGAAGCGGACATCGCGCCCGACGCCAAGCTGGACTGCTATGTGGATGAGGACTCCGGCGTGATTACCGTCTGCGAGGCAGACAATGACTTCGACCTCTCCGATGTATCGCCCGTAATCCTGTACGCTCTGCGCAAGTCCGGCTGTTGTTTGTCCGCTCTGGAAGATGCGCTGATGGAGAATGATATTATCTACGATAAGTGATACCGTAGGCATTCAAAGAAGAAGCGAGGTGAGATATCCAAAATGAATGAAACCTATCCCTACCCGTATTCCGCTACTGAAGCCCGTAAGCGGAATGAGCTTTCCCTTTGGCGGGAGAGCCATAAGGCAAACATCGCCTGCCGAAATGCTATCGAGGACGCCATTCGCCAGAACTTTGATGGCATGAACCTTCAGACAGATTGTTTAAAGACCGTGCTGGACGAATATGGCTTCAAGCGCACCGCGTGGGTGCTTGCCAATACCTTGCATGAGCTCAAGTGGGACGGGCGTTTCAGCTATGCCAACAAGCATTGGGCAGAGAAGATATATATTCCCACAGATCTCATCCACAACAGCGATTTTGTTGTCCGAAGCCATCCGGCTGTGCTGGATGGCTTCGTCAGTTTCTATCGTAAGGCGGTGCAGGCTCTGAATCTCTTCGGCGCGGAGCACTGCGTCGGTGACCGCGCCGAGCAGGACTATACCGGCAAGGTGTTGGTGCTGTCACCGGATACCCTCAAGGAATCCTGCTGGAGTCAGGAAAACCAGCTCTGGTATGCCCATGACGGCTTTGGCTGTTCGCCTCACACCATTGGCCGCTCGGTGCGCTGCACCTGTCTGGGTGACGGTGAGATGACCCGCTGGAATCGGCATGAGTTCATCGGTGTGCTGGACGAAAAGTATCTTCCCGACTGGGCGCGGGAGAAGCTCATGGAGCTGACTGCGCCACAGCAGGAGGCACCGATCACAGGTGAGATGAAGCTGGAATGATCGGAGGTGAAACAAGTGCAGCGCATTTTTATTGATAACCATGACCGTATCCTCTGCTACGGCAACCCTGCCGGATACATTACAGGAAAAGAAGCCGTTGTGGACACCATGTTCCAAACGCAGGAACTGGAGAGTTTTCTGCAAAAGCAGGCGCTCACCATCCGCTGGGAGGACGGCGTCTATGACCGTCTCCTGCTGGGGCAGCGCAGCGGCCGCTTCGACCCAGAGGCTCCGCCCCTGAAGAACTGCCGTGTATGGCAGCTCTCGCGGGACAGTCCTATCAATATCCGTTTCGTTTCCTATGAGACGATGGTACAGCGATTCGGTCATCCAAGCCGAAAGAGCTATGAGATGGTCTATGACGGTCAAGTCGGTACCAACGACCTAGAGGAGATCTACACCATCTTCCGCAATCCCGTTCCCGGCTATGACGGCCGCCCCATCGGCATCTCGGATGTGCTGGAACTATACGACGAAGGCGGCAGTGAGTTCTATTACTGCGACCGCATCGGCTTCCAGCAGATCGAGTTTGCACCCCAGCAGGAAATGGATATAAGCCTGTGAAATGAGCACCTGACTGGGTGCTTTTTTCATATCCAAATCAGAAAAGGAGGAATCCCAATGTCCAAAGCCCAAACCAAGGCAACAGCTCCCACCCCTGCACCGGATACCCCGCTCCCCGTGGAGTACGCCGTGCGCATCTATCCCGTGAAGGACAGCAAGTACACCCTCGCCAACGCTAATGTGGACATCAACGGCGTATTTGCCATTCGCGGCGTGAAGGTCATCCGCGGCGAGAAAGGGCCCTTTGTCGCCATGCCTCAGTACAAGGACAGCCGCGGCAACTACCACGACATCTGCTTCCCCTGCACGAAGGAGGCTCGCCAGCAGTTCAACGATGCGGTGCTGGATGCCTATGAGCAGTCGTTCCGACAGCCCCAGCAGACCCAGCAGACGAACCATGCTCCCGCTGCGGAACAGACCATGTAATCACCCACAACACAAAACATATAACTTGGAGGAAATTATCACATGAAGAAGTTTATCAAGAACACCGTCAATTCCATCCGCGCCAACGCCATCCGCCTTGCCGCGACCTATCGCTCTGGCGAGGGCTACATCGACACCGCCGTCAAGATCCTCATCGCCGTGGTGCTGGGTGCTCTGTTGCTGGCAGGCCTCTATGCTCTGTTCGGCGATGTGGTCATGCCCACGCTGAACAAGCGCATCACGGAGATGTTCAACTACGCTGGTTAATCGTGATGTCTGTCCTACAGGGGACACTGTTCCTCACCGGACTTATGAGCGCAGCATGGACGGATCTCCGGCACAGGCAGATCTATGACCTTTCCAGTATCATTATCGCAGGGGCGGGGCTGATTTCCTTCGGCCCCGCCCGGCTTCTCGGCCTGGCGCTGGCCGTCCCATTTTGGCTGGCAAGCCGGAGAGGACGCGGCGGCATGGGAGATGCGTTCCTCATCGCCGCCTCCGGTTTTCTGCTGGGCTTTCTGCGCGGAGTCGCCGGACTGGTGCTGGCACTGGTGCTGTACTGCCTTTTCTACCTTGCAATAGCCGCCCTGCACAAGATCCGCAGGCAAGAGCGTCCACCGGAGAGCTATCCATTCGCGCCATTTCTTGCAGTGGGCTTCTTTACCGCATATATCATCTAAAACGAAGGAGGACTTGCTCCATGAGTATTTTCAAAAACCGCACGGTCATCGGCGTCATCTGCATTCTGCTGGCGTTGGTGATCTGCTTCGGCATCACGCCGCTGTTTAATCGGGGGATCAGTCAGAAGGCAGAGATCGTCCGCGTCACAAAGGACATTCACGCCGGTGAACTCATCACCAAGGATATGGTCACCACGGCCGAGGTCGGTTCCTACAATCTCCCCTCTGGCCTTATGACCGTGAAAGACAATGTAGTGGGCAAATACGCCAAGGCGGACCTTGCCGTTGGCGATTATATTCTCGCTGCCAAGATCTCGGAAGCGCCCGCCGCCGAAAATGCTTATCTCTATAATCTGGACGGCACGAAGCAGGCCATCTCCGTCACCATCAAGAGCTTCGCCACCGGACTCTCCGGTAAGCTCCAGAGCGGCGACATCGTATCGGTTATCGTGGCAGACTACCCAGAGGATGGTGAAACCTCCATCCCTGCTGAACTGCAGTATGTGGAGATCATCTCTGTCACCGCCAGCACCGGCTATGACGCCAATACCGGTGAAGCGAAGGGTGACGAGAAGGAACTGCCCTCTACTGTGACTTTCCTTGTCCTGCCGGAGCAGGCCAAAGTGCTGGCAGAGTTAGAGCAGGACGCCAAGCTCCATTTGTCTCTCGTCTATCGTGGTACGGTGGACGGCGCAAAGCAGTTCATCGAAGCGCAGGACGAACTCATTGAGGAGCTGTACGCCGAGCCGGAGGAGGAATCTACCGCAGAGAGCGAAAATGCTGATTCTGTTGCTGTTAAGCCCGATAACGAGGTGATGGAATGAATTTCAAGAAAGCCGGTATCTTTCGCCGCAGCTCCGAGGGATCGGAACAACCAGAAGTACAGAACGACAGTGGCGGTATGCTGGCGGTTTGGGGCAGTCCCGGCAGTGGAAAGACGGTAACGGCGGTGAAAATCGCAAAAATGCTTTCCGCCAAAAAGAAGAATGTTATTCTTCTGCTCTGCGACATGACTGCCCCCATGCTTCCCTGCATCTGTTCGCCGGATGAACTGGAATGTGAGAGATCCCTGGGCAATATCCTTGCAGCTGCCCGCATTGGAGAAAATCTCATCAAGCATAACCTTGTCACCCTCAAGCGCAGCAACTATCTCACTGTGCTGGGATTACTCAAGGGTGAAAATGAGTACAGCATTCCGCCTTTTACCGAAAAGCAGGCAATAGAGCTGCTGGATGGGCTGCGACAGATCGCACCCTATGTTATTGTGGACTGTGGCAGCTATATTGCAAACGATATTCTCTCCGCTGTAGCGCTGATGGAGGCTGACAGTGTTTTGCGCCTTGCTAACTGCGATCTCAAAAGCATCAGCTACTTTTCCAGTCAGCTTCCATTGTTGAAGGATGCCAAGTGGGATGCAGACAAACAGTATAAAGTGGCGGCAAATGTTAAGCCTTTTCAAGCGGCGGACCATATTGGCAAAGTGCTCGGCAGTGTGACCTTCAAGTTGCCTTATTCGCAGGAATTGGAGGAGCAGTATCTCGCCGGCAATTTGTTTTCTGACCTTTCTCTTAAGGACAGTCGCGCCTTCCGCAAGGAGTTGGAAAAGATCATCGAGGAGGTGTTTTGACATGGCCCTTGGAACAAAGAGAAGTGCTTCGCTCTTTGCGGCAAACGCAGAAAAAAGAGATGCGTTAGGATTCCATGACAGCCCAGAGTTAGATGTCGTTCCGGTTGTGGTGGACGACACGCCGCAGCGGACCTTGAACACTGATGCCAGCACGGTCGGACGGGCTCACAATCTGTTCTTTACACCGGAAACGGAAGGCAAAGACTTTAGCTCCGTGCTACAGGAAGTACAGGAGTACATCTCTGGCGCCTATTCCTCCCTAATCTCTCAGGGTGGCGAAGATGCAAAAGAGCAGCTTCAGCGCTATATCACCAAGTACCTGCAGGATCAACGTATCGCCGTAGCAGGCATGACGCAGACGGAACTGGCGGACGCCATCTATTCTGAGATGGCGGAGTATGGCTTTTTGACCAGCTACATCTATGGAGACGGCATTGAGGAAATCAACATCAACTCGTGGCGGGATATCGAAGTTCAGTATTCGGATGGCAGAAATGAGAAATTGGAAGAGCATTTCGATTCGCCGGAACATGCGCTCGCCGTCATCCGTCGTATGCTCCACGCCTCCGGCATGGTGCTGGATAATGCCAGCCCTCTGGTCACGGGACACCTGACCCGCAACACCCGTATTGCGGCTATGAAATCCCCCGTGGTGGATGAGGATGTGGGCGTTGCAGCCTCTATCCGAATTGTCAACCGCCACAATCTCAGCCGTGAGGATCTGCTCCGCAGCGGCACAGCCACAGAGGAAATGCTGGACTGGCTTTCCGTATTTTTGCGCTATGGGATCTCCATCTGTGTGGCCGGTGCAACCTCCTCCGGTAAGACCACGGCGGCAGGCTGGCTGCTGACCACGATTCCCGACAGCAAACGCATCTTCACCATTGAGAACGGCTCCCGCGAACTGGAGCTGGTGCGGGAGGAAAATGGAAAGGTGGTCAATTCGGTGGTCCACACGCTGACCCGTGACAGCGAGAATGAGCGACAGCGGATCGATCAGATCGCGCTGGTGGATATCTGCCTGCGCTTCAACCCGGATATCCTGGTGGTGGGCGAGATGCGCGGTGCCGAGGCCAATGCCGCGCAGGAGGCCGCCCGCGTGGGCGTGGCGGTGCTGACCACCATCCACTCCAACTCCTGCGAGGCGACCTACCGCCGCATGGTGTCCCTGTGCAAACGAGCCGTGGATATGTCGGACGAAACGCTTCTCAGCTATGTAACGGAGGCATACCCCATCGTGGTCTTCTGCAAGCAGCTGGAGAATAAGCAACGCCGCATGATGGAGATCATGGAATGCGAGATCCTGCCCAACGGGGATCGCCGCTACAACACACTGTTCCGGTATATTATCACGGAAAACCACATGGAGGACGGCAAATTCGTCATCGAAGGACATCACACGCAGGTGAATGAGATCTCCGTGAGTCTGCGCAAACGCCTGCTGGAAAACGGTATGCCCAACGAGGAACTGCAGGCTCTTTTGGAAACCAAGAAGGAGCTTCCTGTATACTTGGAACGTGACAGGAGTTGACGCAAAAAGATACCTCAAGTAGATTTGAAACATCACTGACTCGCCGTTGGTGAAATTCAAAAGTACAAGAGGTATCTGAGATGAATCG
>Ga0256405_10001083_pt1 | contig 79569 bp, 72 predicted proteins | sample RumenRJG_02DNA_FD_189096 | JGI IMG/M metagenome (GOLD analysis project Ga0256405, IMG submission 189096) | Bovine rumen microbial communities from Lethbridge, Alberta, Canada - RJG_02 | ecosystem: Host-associated > Mammals > Digestive system > Stomach > Rumen | place: Canada: Alberta... | reverse complement strand
TCCATTCTTCAATGGTTATATTGTAATTAGGAGCAATATGCTCAAATATTTCTTTAAGACGCTTCGAAATAGTATCATTGATTACTTTTCTGCGATACTTCACCACTAAAACCAGGTGATAATGCATCGAGAACACTGAATGATTATTAGTTTCAAAATTCATTTATTTTAAGCCCTTTTTTTGAATTTACCACTGAACTTATTATATCATATTTTTATAGATTATTCAATGTAATTTCGCCAATTATTACAACTTATTTTTAGAAATTGAGGCGATTCATCCCCGTCTTATAGAAGGCGGAGTATTCTCGCCAAGGATTAGATAAATAGATGATCAAACTGCCGTCACATATGCATTAATGAAGATATTTTTTGAAAAAATCTGTCTGATCACGGTTCGCTTCATCACTGAATTCGTCTCTCATATTTACATGGAAAACATGTCCTGTTTTCTTGTTTCCGTAAATTTTCGATTTACATTTAACATTACGGCTCTTCAGAAAATCTGCCATCGGTTCACACTCTTCAAGAAGCATATCTCCCTTTGAACTGAATATAAATGTCGGTGGATATTCCTTAGTGATATATGAAAGTATATCCAGCTTCTCACCTAATTTCTCCGGTTCAGAGGTCAGATAATCCTTGATCATCCCGTGCTTTCCCTCCTGCTCCAATCTTTTCTTCAGATCGTAGACTCCACATCCGAGACTCAGGGCTCTGAGACCGATCTTCGGCTTTCTGAATCCCATTATCTTCCTGTAATCCGCATCTGAATAGATTACGCCGTACTGGCTGGCCAGCTGTGCACCTGCCGAATCACCTACCATAAAAACATTATCTGTATCTATAGGATAATCATCGCTGTTAGCGAGCATCCACTTTATCACAAGATTCAGATCCTCAAGAGGTGCCGGAAATGTATACTTCGGTGCAAGTCTGTAATTGAAATTAATTACCGCAAATCCTCTCTCTGCAAGGTTTGCACAGTAAAACTGATAAAGCTCCTTACTTCCGTAAACATATCCTCCGCCATGAATACTGATGATCACAGGCAGCTTATCTTTCTCAAGATCGATATATCTTTCCTCTTCCGATTTATCAAAGAAGCCTCCCGTTTTAGCGGTAATACTCTTCGGCCAGCAGATATCCAGAGTATTGAATTTCTTGTTTCTTCCGTATCTTATATCTCTGATATATTCAACCCCTTCCGGAATCTCAAGCCCTGCATCTCTCTTTGCATCTGATTTTGTACACATTTTCCTAAAAATAAAACTTTGAAACGACATTTCCTTCACCCCTTACATTTTTCATTCTTCGTTTTTTCTAAACTGTGTATTATACAGCTCAGTATATACCCCTCCAAGCTCAACCAGCTCCTTATGATGGCCTCGCTCCACTATCTCTCCGTCCTTTACGACAAGAATCTCATCCGCTGCAAGAATAGTCGACAGCCTATGTGCGATCAGGATACTCGTCCTCTCTTTGATGATCGGATCGATTGCTTCCTGAATCTTACTTTCCGAAATCGAATCAAGTGCAGACGTTGCCTCATCGAAAATGAGCAGTGCCGGATCCTTCAGAAGCACTCTTGCAATCGAGAGCCTCTGCTTCTCACCGCCCGAGAGTTTGAGTCCGCGATTACCCACAAGTGTGTCAAATCCCTTTTCCTGCTTCTCGATAAAATCATATATATTGGCCTTCTTACAAGCCTCGATCATTTCTTCATCCGTTGCATCAGGCTTTGCATACTTAAGATTTTCACGGATTGAACTGTTGAAGAGATATGTCTCCTGAGAAACTACTCCTACATTTTTCCTGAGAAATGTGAGGTCTAAGTTTCGCACATCCGTTCCGTCAAAGGTTACCGATCCCGCCTGTACATCGTATAGTCGCGGAATAAGATTTATTATGGTACTCTTTCCCGAACCCGAAGGTCCTACGATTGCAATACTATGCCCGCTTTCAAGTCGGAAACTTATATCCTTCAGTATCTGTCTTTCTTCATCATAACTGAAGTCTACATGAGAAAATTCAACTTCTCCGGATGCCGATTCGGGAATGATCGCATTTTCCGGATTTTCTATCTCAACCTTCATATCGAAATATTCGAAGATTCGCGTGAACATCGCCATCGATCTTATCCAGTCTACCTGAATATTGAGAAGACTGTTGACCGGCATATATGTTTTACCCAGAAGCGCCACCAGCACCGTAATATCACCGACAGTGATAGAACTGTCAAACTTCATCATGAGAATACCGCCCACAAGATAGAGAAGCATCGGCCCGATACTCGTAACCGTCGTCAGGACAACGAAAAACCAGCGGCCCGCCATCCTCTCTTTAATATGAAGCTTGATCATCCTACGGTTTACTTCCTCATAACGCTCATATTCCTGCTGTTCTTTTCCGAACAGTTTTACAAGAAGCTGTCCGCTTACGGAAAGTGTTTCATTCAGGATTCCGTTCACTTCATCATTGCAATCCTGCGCTTCTCTCGTCAGGGTCCATCTCGTCTTTCCTGCCTTACGTGTAGGGATGACAAAAAGCGGGATGACTGCAATTCCGAGCAGTGCGAGTATCCAGTTTTTCTGGAACATTGCAACCAGAGCAAAAACAAGAGTTATCGAATTAGACAGAATGCTCTTAAATGTATTCGTTATGACGGACTCAACTCCGTCGATATCACTGGTCATTCTCGTGATAATGTCACCCTGATTACTGGTCGTAAAAAATCTCTGTGACATTTTCTGCAGATGACGGAACATCTGATTTCTCATATCAAATGTTATATGCTGTGCGATCCACGTATTTATATAGCTCTCACCGACTCCGATAAGATTCGCTCCGAATGTCACACCCAGAGACGCAGCTATATATATGAGCAGCAGTTTCATATTTCGACCTATGAGACCGTCATCTATTATTTTTCCCGTAAAAATAGACGGAAGCAGATTCATAATCGATGAAAGTGCAATGCACACAAGTACCAGCGAAAACTGCTTCCAATATGGTTTGATATATGAGAATACTCTCTTCAGAAGTTCAGGAGTAACCTTTGGCTGAGCGGCTTTCTCCTCTTCTGTCATAAAGTGGCCACCCGGACCACCCATTCTTCCACCCGGCGGCATAACTTACTCCTTTATTACAAAACACTGCTATACTGCATATATACATTATCTCCTCTATGCTGCTCTGACACTCGTAAACTATTCGTCAATTAAATTACCGAAGAGTCCCACTTGGGAATCCTATATAAAACTATATTTTATATTGATGTCATTTCCGGAAGCTTCAACATCTGCAACGCTTCCTGAAATTATCGGCATCATAGGCGGGAGATGACCGATATCAAGATCCATAATGATCGGAACTCCGAACCCACCTATCATATCGGTTACCGCATTATACATATCGACTCCCATCGCTTCTTCACCGAAATGTCTCGGACGACCGATCAGAAATCCCTTTACATACTTGAACCATCCGGCCTCACGCATCTGCCACAGTGCACGGCGTGTTGAAAGCGGATCAAGATCACATGCTTCGATAAACCAGATAAATCCGTCATCCTTATATTTCTCGGTAAACTCCGCTACCTTATCATACCTGGTTCCGACATGAAGCACTATGATGTCCAGACACCCACCGATCAGGCGGCCGTGCATTTCCACCTTATCCTTATACTCATTTCCCGAAACTGATTTCTCTGTCTGCCCCGGAATATAATACTGATGAACTGACGGTTCATTTACTTCATAAGGAATCAGCGGATCCGGCTCTTCCACCCAATCATCACCATCTCCCTCTGATGCGACCGGCTTCTCCCAGAGATCATATCCCTTCACTTCACTTATCTCACCTGTGAGAATTTTTAAAGCATCCTCTACCGATTTATGCCAGGGTTCTCTTCCGAATGTCGGTGAGCAAGGTCCGTAAACCGCTGCTGTATCTGCAATTATAGTCGAAAGAAATGTATAGTTACTGTTGTCGGAATAGCCCATATACCACTTAGGCTTTGCCGCTTTGATCCTCTCAAAATCAATATACGGAACGACCTCACACATCAGCTCTCCACCGCCGCAGGTTATGATAATGTCCGAATTATCGTCGGTCATAGCATCGTTTAACTCAGCACCGCACAGTTCAGGCTTGTTGCTGATGCCGATACCGCAATCCTTATCACAGTTCGGTCCGAACCATAACTTATAACCCATCTCCTTAAAGATGCGGCATGCATTTTCAAATCTTGTCTTGTATGGCTCAATGGTACATGCAAAAGACGGTGCGATAAAACCGATGGTTCCGCCTTTTTCAAGAAATTGGGGATATCTCATATATAATTATTCCTTTCACAAATCATACATAGTATTCTTTATCTGTCTCGAGACATATAGCTGCAAGTTTTCCGCCTTTAAAGCAGGCCCCGCAGTCGATTGCTATATGATTATTATTTCTGTAGATATATCCGGGCTTCGGATTTTCTTCAATGAGCTGAGTCGGTGTATGTCCGTTGATAACATAGAAGTTCTTTCTGTCCGGATAATACGGATTCTCATAATCCGCTCTGTCCCAGATTATCTCATTAAGCGAATAATCATCTATCTCCTTATTCGGCGAGTAGTTCCCGAGTCCTGCGTGCACAAGAAGATATGTTACCTTTTCGCCCTTCTTCGGCCCCTTATTTTTATGAGGAGCTTTTGTTCTGACAACTTCCACTTCTTCATATATGGAAAAATCTTTGATATATTCAAAAACTTCCTTCTTCATCTCCGAATCAAGTTTCATAAACTCAGCAATCGTCGTGGCTGATCCGTTATAATCCCAGGTAATGAAGTTATTGATCATTTCCATACTGACATTCTTTATGGACTCTTCCGTAATTTCCGTGCAGAGAAAATCCATACATTCGGCAGCCATAAGCTCATGATTTCCAACGATCGGTATTACATTCGGCATCTCCATCATCTTCTGAAGAACCGTGATCGGACTCGGTCCTCTGTCGAGAACATCGCCAAGAACATAAAGCGTATCCTCATCCTTCAGCCCGATCTTCTCCAGCATTTTTATGAACTTATCATACATTCCATGAATATCAGATATAACGTATGTTGCCATAGCCTGCCTCCTTTTACCACGAAGATAGCCCCTGTGATAAATATTACATAAATCATTTTAGAGAATATTTGCCAACGATTTAAGCTGGTAAGAAATGACCAAAAATATCTGTTCAACGAGTTACACGAAACAATTTTATTATAACATCTATATATAAATCTTTCGATTGAAAATATCTCATTATCCGCATATTTACGGCGATCATCTTCCGATTTCCTGTTTATTTTCATATCATTTCCGCGCCATTTCGCTTGTGACATTTTGTCTCCTTATTCAATCATTTTGTATTATTTTTAAAACTTTTTGTAAAATATACTTGACATAGTGTAAAATGGGTGCTATATTATGACCATAGCCGGCAGACATAAACAAATACAGATTATTAAATCAAACAAAACACTGATCTAATTATTTTTATAAAAGAAAGTAGAGGTACACACTATGTTTATTAATTTCAAGAATTTTAAGAAGGTTCCAAAGAAAGTTGTTGCAGCATATATCGTTAATGTAGTTCTTATTCTTACAGGATGCTTTTTCCTTATATCAGATATTTTCAATATCGCATTTCCGTTCAATGCATATATACCTGCAATGATCTGCATCATCATAGCTAACTTTATCAATATTGTTGTTCTTAACAAGTATAGAGCTGTTCTCAGAGGATAATTGAAAGGCGGTAATCAAAATGTCGAACAAAGCACCAATGTCAGGGAAAATGAAAGTATTATATACCATTATGCTTATAATAGATCTGTGCGGATTATTCTTACTGACAGCTGATATCCTGGAACTCTTCAGCTTCAGCACACTCATTCCCGCAACCGCATGTATAGGTGTGGGTGTAATCTTCAATAGCATAATATTGGCTAAAAGAATTAAGAAGGAAAAGAATAAATGATAAAACAAAAAAGATACTGTACTAACATGTTTTCCAAGTTAGTACAGTATTTTTTCGATCATCCATCATCTGCAAAATTCCGGTCATCAAATTAATAAAGTATCATCTGCACAGCCGATTTATACTCCGATAAATGTGTGGCTTTATGTATAGCCTTAAGCTGCTTTTTATCTATACCGAGTCCGAGAGAAAGATAACTCCATAACTCTTTCATCTTCATGACAACCTGCTTCTCACCTGACATTTCCTCAAGATATCCTTCGGTAATTTCTTTGAGAAAGGCTTTAAGACGCATACGGTCTGCTTTTTGATCAAGCGCGGTCGTTAATAATTCTCTTCCTTCTTCTCGGAAGTTCTTTATATTGCCCGGAAGTTCCGGATTCCTTATCACTCCTCTGCCTATCATTACCGCATCACTATTATCCGATTTTGTCCCTTCGATATCCATACCGATTTCGGAAAGAATATCCTGATAAGATTCCACATCGATAATATCACCGTTATAACATAGAGGCATTTTGTCGCCGAGTATTTTCTTTGCATGCTTATAAGCATCCAGCCTTACCTTACCCGAATAAAAATCGCTTCGAAGTCTCGGATGGATTATAAGCTCAGATATAAGATATTTCTTATATATCTCCAGGATGTCATCCCACTCTGATTCAAACTCCATACCGATGCGGGTTTTTACCGAAATCCTGATTCCTGTATCCTCTTCATTACCCTTAACCTTCATCTTCCCAATGAGCCTATCATATATCTCATAAAGAAATTTATCCAATTCCTCAGGTCTTCCGATAAAACCCGCTCCGCGGCCTTTGGACACAACCGTTCCCGACGGACATCCTAGATTCAGATTCACTTCACTATATCCGAGTTGAACAAGCTGCTCTGTGATCGTCACGAAAAGCTCCGAATCATTCGTCAAAATCTGCGGGACTACATTTATCCCGGTATTATTGTCCGGATGAACCTCCCGAAGTTCCCGCCCCTTTATATGACTGGCTGTAAGAAACGGTGTAAAATATTTATCGATCCCTCCGTAATGCTTCTCCAGTGCATTTCTGTAAACATATGTTGTTATGCCCTCCATGGGCGCCAGATATAATCTCATATTTCTAATCCTATACCATGAATACCGCCGTCCATACGGTTATCATTGCATCATATATTCCATGAACTATAATAACCGTAAGCAGTGAACAATTTCTGATCTTCTGTCTGATCAAACAGAACAGTATGCCTATAAAGCTCGTTACTATAACCTGAATTATATTTCCACCGAACAGATGAAGCAACCCAAACATAAATGAGGAAACAATCACAGTTATGCTGTCTCTGCCGCTGATCCTTTTTATCTTTTCATATATGAAGCCTCGGAAAACAAATTCCTCGGATAAACTGACTCCCACCGTAAGATATAAAAAATCATACGCGAACTGCCATAATTCGGTATAATATCGGCCATTATCATTTCCTAAATACTTACCAAATCCGAAAAGAAACGGTATTAAAGTAAGCACTATAGACATTGCAAGTCCGAGCAGGATTCCGAGAGCAATCTGAAGCCCTAACCTTTTCCTTGTAAAGCCATAATCGGAAAGCTTATCCTTGCATATGATCATCAGCAATATCGGAACTATCATCAGAAGAATTCTTGAAGCGATCATTACTATCATTCTTCCCACAAGAGGAAGTGCCATTAACACATTCTGATTTATCCATATGATTCCGAAAAGCCCCGCTAATGTGCCGATATATCCTACAATCAGGCCTATCCATTCTTTTTTCTTATTGATCTTTTTTTCTTTATCGATTTCTATATCCATTTCCTTCACCATAAATTGATATTATCCCGTCAATGCATTCCGTCAACAAATTCCGTCAGTCCCTGCTATACTCCAGTATATCTCCCGGCTGGCAGTCCAACGCTTCGCAGATAGCCTCCAGCGTCGAAAATCTTATTGCAGATATTTTTCCGTTCTTCATCTTGGATAAATTTACATTTGATACGCCAACCTTATCCGACAGATCATTAAGTGACATTTTCCGATCCGCCATAACCCTGTCCAGTCTTAGTATTATATGTCCCATAACTGTTGCCCCCTTTACAATGTCTCATCCGATTGAATCTGCAGCGTCTTTCCATAATCCATAACCGTATGTACAACCCAGGTCACAACCAGTCCGAGGATTCCGAATACTGTTCCCGGTCCGAAGAACAGCATAATACTTATAACTATCATTACAGTGACAATCCTACGTATAGCTTTATCCGTAAAAGGATTTTCCTCTTCTTTTATAATTCTCAGAGCTCCTCCCACAAGCTTCATCATAACCGCCATCACTATAAATATCACAAGTCCCGCAATCCCGTATATCATGAATACAACCGAATAAGGTTTGGTTGCAAGCGCATCTCTTACCGCCTCTACATCAGAATGAATATTGTTCGGATTCATAATTGTAATATTAATAGCCTTCGAACTTCCGATGCTGTTTTCAAATGTTATATGTCCTAAATCAACATGCTTCTGTATAAAGCTTTCAAACTCATTTCCCTTTGCTGCAATAATTGAAATAAAAACTATACAGCATATACTGAGTATTATGAAAAATACAAAGAAAAACTTTGTAACCTTCTCTCCGACTTCGCAGCTATGTTTAATCTTCTCCAGCTTTACATTTTCTTCCATCGTTTTCTCTCCTTTTATATATTTTTATCAAATGTTTCTCGGGTAAATCTCTATGTTGATGCAATATTATCATCTCGATTTATTTTTGTCAACAAAAATTTAACGTTTATCATTAAATTATATTCATTTAATGATAAACGTCATTTGCTTTACATTTGCTTTACATTTTAGTTTTTCTATTCTGCTTTATTATTCTGCATTCTTATCATCGGTCTTTTCCCGATAGCTTTTCGGCAGTATATGCAGACAGATTAAACTGTCTCAGACTTCTGTCCCTATAGTCATTTCTGCATCTTCTGAAATAGTCAGCCGAGAAGGAATTCTCATCATCCTCATCCGCATATGTATTACAATACTCTGCAATAGCCGGTGCAGCATCCGCAGAAAGTCTTTTCAGATAATTGTAATCTATAACCGCGCTTTCATGTTCCGAAGTATTTATATGCTTCAGATTATAATCGGCAATTATATAATCCGGACGGGCATAGCTGATCATAATATAGAGCACGCTTACAACCAAAATCCCATATCTGAAGATTGGGAAATCATGCTTATATATCGATATGATAACTGCAACAAAAAGAAGCGAAAGAACTATCAGTCCCCATACAACCCATATCCTTAAAGACGTCAGCAGATATGCATCAATATACATTTTAATTCTAAGAGCACTTGACGCGATCATGATGTATGTACAAAGTGATATGATCGTCATAAGGACTTTCAGTACACTGCTTTCTCTGAATCTCTTATTTACAAAAAGTACCATAAGGAAATTTATAACGCTGACTGCCAGAAGTTCAAAGAATCCTTCTCTTGCATATCTTGCATATGAATAACCTAAAGGAGGTGTACCATCACCCAGAAACAGATATATGATCTGTATTCCCGAAAACAGCAGATAGATTACAGAAACTATCGAAAGCACGGTTATTGCAATCACCGGTTCAAGATTTCTATTTGCAGTATAATCTTCCCTGATAACCTTCTTTGAAAAGAATCTCATAACACAGTATCCTCCAAAAAAGATCACGAAAAATGTAAACGCTATTCCGACAATATTTTCTACATCGATATCTAAATATAAAATCTTACTGAGTAACTCATTAAAAACCGCATCTGCCGTAGAAAGAAGGAGCAGAATTATTAAAGTCAAAGGCATTGCGAATATAAGTCCGATAATGATATATTTTACCGTACTCTTCTTTGTGGAATTCTCAGGACCATCTGTCCTTCTTTGACTTAATGCCCTCATATCAAGACCGAAATCCACCAGAGACCCTATCGAAGATATACATGATCTGCATATTGACCTTAAAGTTTTTGAAAAATCCCATCGACTGTCATCATAAACATTATGCAGCAGAAACAGAATTATCATAAATCCGATCACTGCATTGTTGTAAAATAATATCACATGATTGCAGGTCAAAAAGTCGGATACAGCAAGTGCCAAAATGACACCTGCAATAAACCAGCTTGTCTTTTTGATCTTGACATCATATTGCCTGAGTCCGTAAATCATATATATCAGAGTAGCTATTCCGAAGAACGGCATCATTACACCCGAAAGATTTCTATACAGGCAGAATGTAGAAAATGCAGCATAGATCAGAGAAGTCAGACCGAGATGCTTAGCAATCTTTGCTCTGAAAAATAGCATCTCCGGCGTATTTTCAATATCAATCATCTGCATATTTTGAAAATTATTGTTATCACTCATATAAATATTCATCTTTTAAACTCCATCAAATTCTCAAATTAACCTAACATATATCTATCAGGGAATTCAGCCCCCTCCGAATTCCCTAAATTGCTATCATCGATCACTAAATCATTATCGTCCATCTAAGCTCTTTCTGTTAATATAGATATCACTTGGGCGGATTCCTGCTGTCTGGATTTATGAACATATTCTGTCATTCTGTCAGCAAGAATTAAGCCGATTATAGCTATAATTGAAGTAACCACCAGTACGCATATTGTTTTGGAAATCGATATCCTCACCTTTCTTCCAAATGCTATATCCGTATTATCCACATATACTGCAGTATTTCTCTGCCTGAAGAGAACTACCGCAAAAATCAGGAAGAAAAGATGCATGATCATAAGCAGTACAAAGAAAGATATACAATCTTCTTCTATTCCAACCCATTTACCCATATATAGAAAATCAATTATCACAAATGTAATATACACTGCCACAGAAACTTGAGCGCCTGTTTTACTGTCGACAGCATATTTATTCTCAACTACTTCCGTTCTTGGAAGCTTTAAAAGGTCATTATCATAAGTCCATCTATTTTTCGGGACTTCAAAATGATTCTGTTCAAGACGCTTAAGGTATACACTTATATTTATCAATGACAAAATCGATATTATGAATAAAGGAATGGCAATATACATTGCCGTAAAAAGAATTGCCAGCAAACCTGAATTCACAATGTCAATAATATTCTCCGCAAATTGCTCCGAAAAAAGTAAGACTATACACGGAACTATTATTACCAAAGATATAATTAACAGTATTTTCCATTCTGTCTTCTTGTTTAAATCATATTTTATCGGTGTAATCGATCTCACTCTTTATTTCCTTCCTGATATTCAAGTATATCGCCCGGCTGACATTCCAGGACTTCACATATCTTATCAAGAGTTTCAAAACGGACCGCCTTAGCTTTTCCGTTTTTCAGAATTGAAATGTTTGCGAGTGTAATGCCGACTTGCTCTGCAAGATCTGAAACTTTCATCTTACGCTTTGCCAGCATAACATCAAGATTAACTATTATCATGCCGACACCTCCTAAATTGTAAGTTCGTTTTCCTGCTTGATCTCATAAGCGTTTTTAACAAGCCTCGACATCGCATAGCAGAGAATTACAAACAACATAAATACAACTATCTTGAGAAACGTATACGACAGTGGAATCAAAGCAGTCTCACCCTTAACAGTCCATACCAGCAAAATGATCAAATGCTCTATAACCGCAGCAATACCGCATACACCCATACATTTAAAGTTCTTGGCATTCTCCAGAGAGAATGAATTATCTTTTCCGATTTCATTTACTATTTTCCAGAAGAAGAAAAGAATGATATAACAGATGACCGCCGTTATCCATAAGGCAGCTATATTATTCCTCAGGTATTCAGGTACCGGCTCGTTATAATCAGGCTTATAGAAAAATGCATACGCCGTTGCCCCTCCAAAGAATGCAAGACCGAGCAGTCCGAATGCTACAGTTACCGCTTTCAACCAATAAGTTATTGCTTTTTGATTCATTGCATATACCTCATTTCCGTTTTGATAGCCTGATTATACAGTCCAAAAATCCGAATGTCAACAATTATTTATCGTTTTGCGATATATTTTATCTGATTTACGTTATTAATATATTGTTATCCATGCCTGTATAAAAACTTGACGATATCTTGACTTTTTCTTTGCCGGTTTCTTGACTATCATGTTGTATTCTTACATCAGACAAGGGGAAAACAAAAACCCAAACAAAACAAAGAAAAAATAAACTGTAAAAAATCTTATTCACGGAGGAATACAAAATGAACACATTAACAAAGACAATGAGCACATCAACAAAGAATATGGTAGCAATGGCAGAGCACACTCTTGGTGCTATGATCGGGATCTTTATCATACTCGGCCAGTTCAATAAATCATTTGATAAGGATTTATGGTTATACATGGTAATCTTCCTTCCAATCTACACCGGAAGCTTTGTATTTAAGTCCGAAGAAGAGAAACGTCGTGTCGGAAGAAAAGCAGCTATCATCTCAATTATCGCAACAATTGCTTCAATCGCTTTTTACGCAGCATTTAAGGGTATCTGGATACTCAACGCACACAGCTGGTATTTCTTCCTCGGAACATCAGTTGCATCATTGAATCTCGCAATGATCATTCTCTTTATCAGATCAAGAAGACAGTAAAGAAGCGACATGAAGATTGGTTTATAAGATTTACATCATAGTTTTTCCGCTTATTGAAATATCAAAAAAAGTGTGCCACCGGAAAGATCCGTTATCCGAATCTGACCGGCGGCACATTTTATATATTAACCCTTCTTTTCAATTCTTTATACGAACTATCCAATATCGTCATAATACATTTCAACCAGGTCAATGAATTCCTTCTTATAATCATCATCAGAATCCTTTACAGACTTGGCAAGTTCAAGGATAAGCTCTTCGTTTGTTGAACCCATGTATTCGCTGTCCTTCATCTGCATTCCGAAAGCTGCAACTGCTGCTGCCCATCTGAGGTTATCGCTTCCTGTCTTTGAGTAGTTGTCAGTCTTGCATACGAAATCAAGAAGTTCACTCTTATCTGCATCAGGCTCCTTAAATCTGACTCTGAGTGTGAAGAGCTCGTCATTATACTCACCTTCACCGTATATTTCATTCTCTGCCTTGTTATCTGAATACTTAAGTTCTACTCCCGGCATATCCATATCGGAATCTGCTCTGACTATCTCGTAAATGGCTGTTACGCTGTGGCCGGCACCCATTTCACCGCCGTCCTTCTTATCGTTATTGAAGTCCTCTGCTGCCATAGTTCTGTTTTCATAACCGATAAGTCTGTAACCCTTTACAAGTGCAGGATTAAACTCAACCTGAAGCTTAACATCCTTTGCTACTGTCAGCATAGTTGCACCGAGATCTGTTACGAGTGCTTTCTTTGCCTCAAATATGGAATCAATATATGAATAGTTTCCATTACCTTTATCTGCAAGTGTCTCAAGCTTATTATCCTTGTAATTTCCGTATCCTACACCGATCACGCTGAGGAATACACCTGATTCTTTCTTTTCTGTTATAAGCTTCTCAAGCTCTGTCTCACTTGTAACTCCGACATTCAGATCGCCATCTGTCGCAAGGATAACTCTATTGTTTCCGCCCTTAATGAAGTACTTCTCTGCTATATCATATGCAGTCTTGATACCTGCAGATCCGTTGGTTGAGCCATATGCTTCAAGAGCTTCGATCTTTGCACATATCTCGTTATAATCGGCACCGCTTGCTCCTTCGAGAACAACCTCTTCGCTTCCTGCATAAGTTACGATCGATACTCTGTCCTTCTCTGAAAGATTCTCTGCAAGCATGCACATTGACTTCTGAACCAGAGGAAGCTTGTTTTCATCAAACATGGAACCTGATGTATCGATAAGAAATACTATGTTGGAATCCGGTGCTTCACTGAAATCTATCTTCTCTGTATTAAGAGATACAAGTGCAAGCTGTGTATCCTCATTCCATGGGCAGTCTGTAAATTCTGTATGAACTGCAAACTTATCACCCTTCTTCGGTGCTTCATAATCATAATTGAAATAGTTGATCATTTCTTCGATTCTGACCTGACCCGGGTCAACTCCGTATCCGTTCATAATTCCGCTTCTGATCTGAGAATATGCTGCCGTATCAACGTCTGCCCCAAAAGTAGAAAGCGGTGCTGTCGTAACTGTCTGCCAAGGATTTTCTGCAAGATCGTTGTATTCATTTGTATAAAAATCCTGATCCGGTTCCGGGTAATCGATATCATATTCAGCACAAAAGCTCTGACCCGACTTAAAATTCCGAGTTGCACCATTACTGTACATTGCACTGCCGGCAGATGATCCCTCACATGCGTCTACATACATTTCCGCTTCTGTTGATTCATAAACAGCCTGTGTTGTACTTTCTGTTCTCTCACTTCGTGTCGAAGCTTCCGTTCTTGCAGTCTGTGTTGCTGCTTCTGTTCTTGAATCTGTTGTACCGTTCCCATTGCTTCCGCATGCTGCGGAACTCATTATCATTGCAGCTGCAAGAGCTGCGGTTATACTTCTCTTAATATTCTTTCTCATATAAAAACCCTCCTGATTGTATATCGTATTTGGTATTTCTCACCGTTCATACTTTATATACTTTCGAGGAGGGTAAATTTATGGAAAATTTTTAATAAATTTTTAAGAACTTTATATCGATATTATTTTAATTGTTTTCGAGCGTCAATTTTCTACGTATTTTATTTGATAAAATGTGAATAAACCTCTTCTGTCTCTTCAACCGTATTGCCGTTAATGTAGTAGGTTTTACCGTCTGATATAAGACGAAGGTACTCATCAACCTCCGTATTCAGGAATATCCTGCAGCCTCTTTCACCTTCAACGGTAAAATTTCCCTTAAATATCGGTTCCAGATTATAACCGCTTATTCTAGTCAGAGAAAGTTTGTTCGTACCGCTAAGCAAAATGATCTCTTCCACCGAATCTGCCGGTATCACATAATCATCATTCAACTGATGACAGATAATCTTGCCATCCTCAAACTTAAGAGAGATCGGCGTTTTGCCAAGAATAGCCACCCACACTAAAACCAGAATCGTACCTATAACTGCAAGTACAGTAATAACCCCGATAAGTTTACCCACCGGATGAGCCATATTGATCGTGGCACCTACACCTGCCCGCTTTTCAACATTAAGTCTCTTATCTTCGGGGTTATAGTATATCGATCCCAACAGCCAGTAGTCATCATCGTCTGTCTCTATTGATGTTTCTCTTCTGTAACGCTTATCAATCGCAAGATTTCTCTTAACAAAAAGCCCTAACCCGACAAACAGCATAAGCATATAAACAACTATAACGACAAGCATTACCTTCTCTGTCTGAAACATCACCATAGCCGGAAATGTAAGAGCTATAAATGCTGTATTAATCCATATCATAAACACATTTGTATCTGCCCAGTTCTTCTTTTTGGCTCTGTTATAATTCGCATTTATATCGCTGTCTTCCGAAATAACATCATTTCTCAATCTGTCAAACATGATTGAAATAGGAACCATAACAATTCCTACCATAAGAAATGACGCAAGAAGTCCGCTTATCATATAGTCTCCTGCCGATGTTCTTCCACCGAATGAAAATAACTTCATATCGTAAAACAGTGCAGCAAGACATACAATTATCCCTACAACACAAGGAATTATCATCCTCGATAACTTAAGAGCATGTATTGTACCCGCATTAGAAAATTCCGAGTATGATATACCCTTCGAATTTATTCCCAGTTCTTTCTTCAGGCTTTTCATCTCGCTGTTTCCTCTGATAAACGGGATGATCAACACGAAAATGTCTATCATTATAAAAAATGTCCAGACAACCATTCTGGTTGTAAAATCCGGTATCAGACACATAAGTCCCATGATAATCAATGAAATGAGCAATATAATCCCTGCCTGCTTACGGCTGCTTCCGGTTATATCATCAACACGTTTTGCATTATTTAAATTCTTAAATTCTTCGCGGTTCCTTACTCCGAAGATAACTTTTCTATCCTTCCAATTTTTCGGATACTCATAAAAAAACATTATGAGTGCCGTCGGAATCATTACCGCGAGCATTACTATATCAAATATATGATTATTCATAATTACTCCATTCTATTCGAAAATGTGACAGTCAATCTCTCGGATCAAATGCCACATTTAATAAAACTCATCTATAAGCTTCTGAAGATCTTTTTTAGATACACCGGAAAGACGGGCCTCCGACACTATACGTCGGAGTTCCGTCTTATTCTCTTCGCTCAACACGCCCGTTTTATTGATATTATCTCTGACCCGGGCACCGTTCTTTCGGTCCGTCAATATATACCCCTCTGATTTAAGGAGCTGATAGACCTTACTAACGGTCATCGTATTTATTCCCATTTCCAGCGCCAACGCTCGTACCGTGGGCAGCTGTTCCCCGGGCTTAAGTTCCCCTGAAGATATTCCCATTACTATCTGATTTCGTATCTGCATGTAGATAGGCACATCAGAATAGTCATCTATCTTAATTATCATAACCCCTACCTCGTGTGTTATTTATCTTTTTTCACTGTATATGCACCAAGTATTATTGCAAAAATCGCAATCGGTATTCCGGAGATAAGTCCGTTAGCGGCAGGTCCGAATATCATATATTTTGCGAGTTTTTCCGGATCATTCGCACTCATAACGGATAATACCAATGTAGCAGCTGCATTGAAACCGCCGTGAAACAGTGCTGGGAACCATATACATTTTGTTCTGTCATAAATTATCTCATGCAGAACTCCCAACGATATGCAGCAAAATGTAAAAGCTATCGGTCCGAGAACCGGTGCACCGATATAATCAAACCCATACTCATATCCGCCTGCCAGAATAGCTCCAAAATGAAATGCTCCCCAGATCACTCCGCCGATCAGCCAGGTCTTTACTCTTCCGAAGCCTTTTCTCAGTTCCGGATAAAGGAAGCCTCTCCATCCGATTTCTTCTCCAATGGCAAAAAGCATATTTACAAACGGAAGGACCGTCATAGAGCCGATTATCATTACTGCCCGATATGTACCGAAATTCATTCCCGATGCTTCAAGCTGTGCCTCAAAGTCTACTCCCAATTGTCTGTAGCTTTCCAGCATATATGATCCTTTAGGATCAAAAAGATCCGGAAAGATAAGGAAGAAAATTGCCGCTCCCATTACCACCAGAAACATCGGAACGATAAGACAGAAGATTATCCATCTTACATTCCCCTTGATCTGCGGCTTCCATCCCATCCCCTTAAAGTCAGCCTTAACAACTAAAGCCATTATAAGCGGTATGAACATGGAGAAAGCCATTCCACCCTGAAATATACTCTTTGCTTTAATCGGATCTTCGATTCCCTGATAGATCAGCGACACCGCTACCATTACTATAGCTGTGATCACAAGCGTCAGAACTGTAAAAAGCGTAACCTTTTTCTTATTCATCTTTTCCATAGTATTATCTCCCCTGTATTATAGCGGAACAATTGTTATCCCGCAATCACTTTGTATTATTTGTATCGTTTGTATTATCTCTTGTAATACAAATAATACTATAGGATAAAATGTTTGTCAACATTTTTTCAATACATCCGCTCTTTTTTGATGTCATCACATTTTTTGATGTTCTGCCGCTGCACACGTCATAACATATAGATCTTTTCATTTATTCGAAAGCGCATTAAAAAAACGGCAGCCTGCCTATTCAGACAGATTGCCGTTTGCAAAAACATCATTCTATGTTTCCGTCATCATTCTTTCGGTTTTTTAGTCGGATCCTTATGCGTGAAAGCTCCGTTATGATTCCTGAGGAAAAACAGAAGTGAGATGAATGAGGATTTATACAGGACAAATTCCTTCTGCTTCAACATCTCGAGAATCTCCTCTTCAGTTGCCCACTTTACTTCCGCAACCTCAGATTCCTGAAGCTTCAGAGTATCAATGTCCACATCCATATTTATGGTATAGATATCATTAAAGCCCCCGTCGAAGTAAATGGTCATGGCCGGACGTACATTTGTCAGATCAACATCAATGCCTACTTCTTCACGCAATTCGCGGGAAGCCGCTTCGTTACTGGTATCTCCCGACTGGGCGCTGCCTCCTGCGGTTATATCCCACATTCCTGCCCATCCGCTCTTGAAGGGCTGTCTCCTCTGTATCAGCATCCTTCCATCACTTCCGAATATGCAACTGTGGACCACCAGCCTGTAATAACCCTCCGGGACCTTGGTTCCCCTTTCCAAAGATTTTCCCGTAGGTCTTCTGTGAATATCATAAAGATCGTACCTCTCCATTTCCTGTTCCCCCATTATCTTTCTATATTCAGTCTGTTAACGAAACAGATATTCAACAACTTCATATGCCGACATGTTTCTTATATTATTCGGATCAGCAAGCGTATCACTGTTCCATCTGAATACTGATGCATCCGTTATATAAGAATAATTTCTCGAACAATCCGGATATTTTCTATACCACTCCGGATAGTTGCTGCTCATTATCGATTCAGCAAGAACCACTGCCTGACTTCTTGAGCCATCAGGAAGAAGCGTACCGCAGATATAACATCCGGGTGGACTGGCATGTGCTATGAGAATACTTCCGTCCGGACAACAACCCAGCGACATCCATACGTGCGTATCTGTACTGCAGATATCTCCCGGTTTAGGAGCATTTGTATCAACTATACTTCCCCATCCTTTTGACAGAAATATCTCTTCAGGTTCTTCGGATACATATCCCTCGCCGCCGCTCGCGTCATTAAATGTATTGTATACCATCCATCCTATATAGCCCGTACAATCAAGTCCGTCATGTATCTGATATCTTGTTTCATTATAATCATAATCTCCGGACTGCTTATCCGCAAATTCCTTCCATCTCGGACTTACACCTATTGAAACTGCCTCAACTCCGGCTCCTGTATCTTCTTCATTCCAGCCTCCGCCCCATATATACATCGTCTGGCCTATAGGGAGCATTGCATTTTTCAGAAGTCTGTCCAGTGAATACTTATATTGAGCCGCCTGTTCATCAGCTATGATGTATTTTGCCTCTTTCTTTAATCTGTCATATTCCCTCTGATTATAAGAAGCTTTCGCTGCTCTTCCTTCATTCATTCCCCATCTTACAAAGTGATACAGCGTTCCGATATCATCATCCCCGAAGGCTTTTTTAATATCCTTATATTTATTAATATAATAATCGTAATCGTATACAGCTCCGAACTCCGTTCCTCCATACTCGGTTACCGGATTCTGTACCTTTGTCTCACCTGTTGTCTTCCTCTTTTCCTTATATCCGTACTTTATATAATGCTCATAATACTTCGGATAATCCTTACGAAATGCGCGCCTTAAATCCTGATAAGATCTGAAATAAGAATTCACATTGAAGTTCTCACTCGCCTGTCTCTGTTCTCTCATTCCGTATCTTACAAAATGATCCAATGCCGCAGTATCCGGTGCAAGTTTCGGACTCACATACTTCTTTATATCAGCATAGCTGTTAATATAATAATCATAGTCATATACTCGGCTGTAATCTTTTCCGCCCAGTTTATATACAGGATTCCGGAGATCTGAAACACCTGTAGTCTGTCGTCCCTCTCTCTTCCCGTATTTAATATAATGCATATAATACTTCGGCGCATCTTCTCCGAATGCAAGCCTTAGATCCTGATAAGCATTACTGTAGGAATGAACATCAAAGTACTCGTTTCCCTGTCTCTGCTCCTTCATTCCGTACCTTATAAAATGATCCAGTGCCGCTGAATCCGGTGCAAGCTTTGTACTTACATAGTTCTTAATGTCCGGATACTTATCTATATAATAACTGTAATCAAACACGTCACTGTAGTCCTGACCATTCATTGAAGTAACTTCTCCCTGAAGCTCAGTCTCTCCGACAGTCTGACGTCCTTCCCTTTGTCCATATTTTATATAATGAAGATAATAGCCCGGTGCATAATTGTTAAATGCAGTCCTTAAATCCTTATATGAATAGCTGTATGAATTAACATCAAATGTGTCCGAAGCAATTCTTCTTTCTTTCATACCATATTCTACAAAATGTTTGAGTGTCAGTTCAGGATCTCCCTGAAATGCATTCATGACATCCGGGTTATGTTCGATATAAAATGAATAATTATATACCTTGCTGTAATCGATACCGTTATAAACCGTATCGGCAGGAAGTGCCGGAATATCTATAGCCATCGCAGTAACGACCGGTTCGCCCTCAAGACTTTCCGGAATGACACGGCTATCTTTATCATTTTGTTTCTTTATATCTATATCGGTACTCTCATGATCTTTCTTTATCTCTCGATTATCCGAAACAGTTTCCTTATTATTTATCTCATCGGACTTCTCATGATTTATATCAGCATCTTTATGATCCGAATCTATATCATCAACATTTATGTCATTATCTACTGAACCCTGACCGATATTATCGACATATATATCAGTTTCTTCAGAATCCGGAGCAATATTATCAACGTTTATATCATCGCCTTTTTGATCCGCATCTGTCTCTGTAGCTGTTGATATCACCTCTTCGGAGCGGCATTCATCCGCCTTCACCTTTTGAGTCTGATATAGATTTCCGCAGCTGAAAAAGAGCAGTATTATTATCAGCCTCATCAACACCTTATCCGGTTTTTTCATTTACAAAATCCCCCACAAAATATGCTATACTATATATATCTGAAATTTACAGTGAACACTAACAATTTACCACGTTTCCGATTCAATCGCAATCTATGCTGAACAGCATATTATTGACTAAATATTTCAGAGTTTCTATAATATTCTTTAAATATTCAGGAAACAGGAAGGAGGATCTGAAATGCAGAACAAATTTAAAAGCTTTATTACTGCAAATGTAATCAGTCTGATAATCTTCGTTCTCTGCATGCTTCTGATCTTCTATTCCGATATTACTATTGGAATTGTCGGTTCTATCTTGTGGCTTGTGTATACAGTTTTAGCAAACAAATTTATTCTGACCAAAAAGAAAGAAAAGCCAATGAAGGACCGCCTTCATGACAGCAACCGTAAAGGATTGTTCAATAAAGAAGTAGCAAAATTACAGACTCAGTATGACAGTATTAAATCGAGAGAAGATTACATGATGAAATCTTCTTCCTCAATGCAGGATCTGTATCAGAAGATTCTCGAACAGGCTGAATCCAACATGGACAGTGCAACGGCCTATATCGAATCCTACGATTACTTTACCAGGCCTGACCCCACATACCTGCGTAAACTCGTATCTGATGGTGATCTCTTAGTTCAGCGATTTAATACACTTGTTGAAAAAATGGTCGATATCGATACAAACCCGACTACTCTTGACATGAAATATGTTGATGATGTAACAGAACTTCTTGATGAATTGCAGGAATATCGTCAGGTGACGACATCCTGATTACAATATATAATCATTCACAGACTCTCTGTCTGTGTTTATTGTCTGCTCGTTCAGGCAGAAAGGATAGGATATGGAGAAGAAGACAAAACCGATTATAATTTTAGGAATACTGGTTATTCTGGCTATGTGCATTGTTCTGATCGTTTCCATCGCATCAAAAAACAGAAGCAATACTAACGGCGGAAACGGTGGTAAAACCCTCGATGAGCTTGAGAAGAAAATATCCATTCACGAAGCCACCCCAACAAAGGGAGTTGTATCTCTTGATAACAACAATCTTTATGATGAGCTTCCTGACATAAATAAGTACCCTCTTGCAATTTCAGGAAAGGGTGATATCGATATCGAAATTTTCACATCAGGTGAAAAAGCCGGAAAGGGCAATGATTCATGGCTCATAGATGTGGCAGAGCAGTTTAATAAGGGCGGCCATAAACTTGCAAACGGCAAGACAGTTTCAATGAGTGTCCGTTCTGTTGCATCAGGTACCGCTGCGGACTATATCATTTCCAACAAATATGTTCCTGACATTTATACTCCGAGTAACACTCTGTTCGGTGAATATGCTATGGCAAACGGCGGTGATCTTGAATTATACGAGGAGCGTCTCGTAGGAAACACTGCAGGTATTCTTGTGAAAAAAGGTACCTATTCAGACTTTGACTCAATTATCAAAGCTGTACAGGACAATCAGATAAATGTCGGATATACAAATCCTCAGACCAGTGCAACAGGTCTCAACCTGCTTCTCACTCTTCTGAAGGACGGAACCGAAAACTTTACCAAGTTTAATGCAAATATTCCTTATGTAGCATATACAACTCAGCAGATGCGTGACAGTGCTTCAAACGGAAGTCTGGACGGAATGCTTACAGAGTATCAGGCATATATAAATGACAGCAATCTTACATCTGTTTATGACTTTATACCTTTCGGTGTAAGACATGACAATCCTGCATTTATCTGTAATCCTTCTTCCAAAACACAGGATGAGATGGATGCAATAAAGATTGTTATAGATTTCTGCAAGAGCTCCGAAATGCAGAAGATTGCCACATCAAAGGGCTTCAATGCAAATGATGATTATACGAGCTCACTTTCTTTCTCAGGTGCCGAGGTTACACAGGGACTTGAAACTTACAAGAAAGAAAAGGATAACGGAAGAGATATTATCGCAGTCTTTGTTGCTGACTGTTCAGGATCGATGGACGGCGAACCGATGAGCCAGCTTAAGAGTTCTCTTTCAAACGGAATGTCTTACATCAACGATAATAACTATATCGGTCTTGTAAGCTATGACAGCGATGTAACTATCGAGCTTCCTATAGCTCAGATGGACCTTAACCAGAGATCATACTTCCAGGGTGCTATTGATAACCTTTATGCAAACGGAAGTACAAGTACCTATGAAGCGCTCGTTGTAGCTGCTAAGATGGTAGAAGCCGAAAAGGTTAATCACCCTGATGCAAAATGTATGATCATTCTTCTCAGCGACGGATATGCAAACGGAAATTACGAACTGAACGACATCCAGGGTGCTATACGTAACACGGGCATACCGATCCATACAATCAGCTATGGTGACGATGCTGATAAAGCCGCACTCGGCCAGATAGCAAATATCAACGAGGCTGCAACTATCAATGCCGATTCCGATGATATTGTTTACAAGCTGAAGAGTCTGTTCAACAGTGAGCTGTAATTCTTGCGCGATATAAGCACATAAGCAATATCAACGAATACATTTCAAACAGTATTTAAAAATGGCCGTACACCTAAACAGTGTACGGCCCTTTCTGTATCATTATTATTTCAGATTTACCGACAGAACAACCGGATTATGATCCGAATTCTTAAAATCCTGTCCTATAGTAAAGTAGTAATTAACGTCCATATTTTTTGAAACTATAAAACCATCAATCAGATAATACTGAAATGTCATCTTATCCGCTCCCTCATAAACCATATCAAGATATCTGCATGACGGTGTAGAATTATCCATTATAAACTCAAAATCATCTCCGAATTCGGATACATCGATGTCTCCGCAATGCCAAGATCCATCATATTCGGGATAAATACGACTATCGACTGTAGAAAACTTCTGATTAAAATCTCCTCCTGCGATAACATAATTTCCTTTATCAACCTCCTGCTGAAGAAAATCCTTCAACATCTTTGTCTGCTCAGCCTTTCCTTCTCCGGAATCATAAGCTTCAAGATGGAGATTAACAAGCACCAGCTCTTTTCCTGTCGGATTTCCGCTTTCATCAACCACCGGAACTCTGTCAACCATCAGACATCTCTTAAGATTGATAAGTCTCATCGGCCATGAGAAAGGACATGGAAGCTGCATTCTCGTTGAACTGCTTACCTCATAATCGGAAAGCGTCATAATACCTGCATCAACTTTACCGATAGGTGGTATAGGATAAGGTATAAAATTTACTTTATAATTTGTTGCAAAGGTTGAGAGATAATTCAGTCCGGCTTTTTCATTAAGATATGATTTGATCGTAGATGCCTCATCTATTTCATATGAGCGTGCGCTTTTACGATCAACCTCCTGGAGAAAAACAACATTCGGATGAACTGTTTCAATACTCTTTGATATTTCTTCCAGATTCTCTCTCACTCGTGCTTCATCAGATGACTTCACACTTTTTCCTCCATCCAGGAAGAAATCAGCATTATCGCCAAGAGCACCATATCCTATATTCCAACTCATTACATTTACTGTATCCCCTGCCGAAACAGTAGTTCTTCCGGTGATCTCATTTGGTTTCGCCTCACCCTCAACCGCTACATTTTCAATATCCTCAGGTTTATACTCAGTGGCAGAAAGATAAGTAAGCATTCCGGCTGCATATAGAATAAATACTATCAGTAATATCACAAGAACCCTGAGCACTTTCTGCACCGGAGATTTTCTCTTCTTTCTCTTCTTCCCTTTTCCGGATTTTTTCGGAGTTTCTTCTCCTTGAGGTCTGCTTCTTCTTGAATTTTCTTCCTCGACTACTATTTCATTTCTCTTCTTTGCCATTTTTGTATCCTTCACCAATTAATTTATGTATATCCGTTCTGTACTTTCATGCAAAACTTCTTTAGACCATACCTGCTTAAGTCCCGCAGAATCTATTTAAGTCCTGCGATATCCGCTTAAGTTCCACAGAATCTATTTTAGTCCTGCGATATCCATCATTATATCTCTGTCAACCTTATACGGTATTCTTGCCAGTCTGCCCTGATCGGCAAGCATTTCCTCAACAGATATAAGTTTGATCTCATCTACTTTATCCTTCGGAGCTTCCGTTATCGCACATTCACGGGCTATGAATTCTTCAAATGCATCAAAATCCGAAAATCCTGCCGAAGTAAGCAGTATGTCCTTATCATTCTTATCTGCATATTTCAGATACCCCGGCTGGAAATGTCCGATGGCTTTTCCATGCTGAACCCCGAACAGGAAGGTCTGCCTGTAACTGAGTGCATGCGGTGCCGAAGTACCGGCAAGCTTTATCGCGATACCCGCATAATTTGAAGCCAGGAGCATCTTGTCCAGTGCTTCATAGCTGTAACCGTTTGTTTTAAATGATACATTTTCACCAAACAGCTCGTCCCTTGCTTCTGCCCAAAGCTTCAGACCGTCAACGCCTACTGCTCTGCTTTCGTCCGTAGCCGCAGTATTTATATAGCTCTCATATATATGACCCAACGCATCTATACTTGTAGATCTGATAATGCTTCTCGGCGCTGCCATAAGATATTTTGCATCAAGAAATGCAACCTCAGGAAATATACGATGCGGAAGACTGCACTTAGTCTTCTTTCCCGGAACGGTAATTACCGCAACACCCGTAACTTCCGAGCCTGTTCCGCAAGTAGTAGGAATCTCCGCAACAGGAAGTGCTTCAAGCTTCAGACTTTTATCATACAACTTTGCTTCATCCGCTCCCGGATTTTTCATGATAAGAGCTGCTGCTTTTGCCGCATCCATCGGAGAACCTCCTCCGATACCGATCACAAAGTCACATCCGGCTTCGGTTCCGGCCTTTGCTGCCTTAATGCATGTATCTACCGAAGGGTTTTCCTCTATATCATTAAATATATAAAATTCGATTTCTTCTTTTTCAAGCGCAGTTTTTACATCATCCAGCGAACCGTTGGCAGCCGCAGAGTGTCGTCCTGTAACTATGAAAGCTTTTTTTCCGAGACTCTTAAATGCGCTGCTGTTTTCAACAACAGCATTTCTGCCTCTGAATATTTTCGTACTCATCGTATCTCTCCTTTTTATCTCCGAAGCTGTTTTGTTTAGCGGTTTACTTTACCGCAAAACTGCTCTTCTCAACAATTTACTTTGACTCAAAAACTGTTCTAGCGGTTTACTTTGCGGCGAAGCTGTCGACCATTTCCTGAAGTTCAATATAACGTTCCATTTTACGTTCAATCTCTGCATCTACCTCTTCTTTTTCTTTGCTTAGTTCCATAAGCCTAGGAAAATCCGTAGCTGCTCCCGCCATAAGCTCTTCAAGCTCCGCACTTCGTTCTTCGAGCTTTTCAATTTCGGATTCTATATTATCATATTCCTTCTGTTCATTGAAGGATAGCTTTGTCTTCTCACGAGGCGCACGGTACTTGCCCTTCTTATCCGAATCTTCTGAGTTCTTTCCGAGATTATCACTTGATTTACCGGAACCTTTTCCCGATCCGGAATTTCTGCCCGATGTGCCCGTATTACCTGCAGAAACAGCTTTTTCAGCTTCCGCTATAATTTCCTTATGGATCAGATATTCCGAATATCCACCCTCACTCTGGAAGAGCGTTCCGTCCGGTTCAAAGGCAAATATCCTTGTGACTACTCTGTCCAGGAAATATCTGTCATGTGATACTGTTATTATTATTCCCGCAAAACTGTCTAGATAATCCTCAAGAATTCTGAGTGTCTGAATATCCAGATCATTTGTCGGCTCATCGAGAATGATCACATTGGGTGCAGCCATAAGAACCTTCAGAAGATACAGTCTTCTCTTCTCGCCACCCGACAGTTTACCTATCGGTGCATACTGCATTTCCGGTGTAAAGAGAAATCTCTCACACATTGCAGATGCAGATACCAGGCCATCCTTCGTCCTGATATACTCGGCAGTATCCTTGATATAATCCAGCACACGAGCCGATTCATCCAGTGCTTCGTTCTCCTGGCTGAAATATCCGATCTGAATAGTCTGTCCGATTTCAACCGAACCGGTATCCGGTTCAAGCGCACCTACTATAACCTTGATAAGCGTAGATTTACCGCATCCGTTCGGACCGATGATTCCTATTCTGTCCAGCTTATTAAATGTATATGAAAAGCCGTGAAACAGCGTCCTGTCACCATACTTTTTTGAAACATTATCAAGTATGATCGTCTTGTTACCCATTCTGGACGGCAGAGATGCAAGCTCGACTTGTCTCTCTTCTTCCGGACGTTCTCTGTCACGGAGTGCTTCAAATCTCTGAATATGGGCCTTCTGCTTTGTAGAACGAGCTCTCGCTCCTCTGAGTATCCACGCAAGATCCTTCTTATAAAGCGCCGCCGCCTTTCGCTCAGCAGCCATTTCATAATCAAGCCGCTGCTGTTTCAGCTCCAGAAATCCCGAATAATTGGATTCATATCTATAGGCTCTTCCCTTATCGATTTCTAAGATCTGATTCGTTACTTCATCCAGAAAATATCTGTCATGTGTAACCATCAGAATAGCTCCGCGGAATCTTTTCAGATAATCCTCGAGCCACTCTATCATTTCCGAATCAAGATGGTTTGTCGGCTCATCCAGTATCAGAAGATCTGACGGAGTCATAATAGCCGCAACAAGAGCTGCCCTCTTCTTCTGTCCTCCTGACAGAATGGACGGATTACATTCCGGATCGTCTATACCGAACTTAGCAAGATTCGCCTTGATCTCGCCCATTTTATCCCAGTGATCTCCGCCGGCATAAATAGTATCGGTTATATTCTCCAAAAGAGTTTTATTCATATCAAATACAGGATTCTGCGGAAGATAAGATATCCGGAGTGAATTTCCCTGAACAACTTTACCTCTGTCAGGTGAAACCACTCCGGCTACGATTCCGAGAAGTGTCGACTTTCCTGTTCCATTGGTTCCGACAACTCCGATCTTATCGGTATCGCTGATACCTACGGATACGTCATCCAGGACCGTCTTTTCCATATATGTTTTAGATACATTTTCAACATTTAATATATTCATGTGTGAAGCGAACTACTCCAATTCTTCATTATATACGGCTCTGACACCGCCCACATATTTCGGTCTTCTTCTTGCCCCTATAATGACGGCCTTTCCGATATTTCTGTGTTCCAGTCTGAGCGGAACAACAACAGGATGAATATGCATACCTATCATTACACCGCCTATATCGATTCCGGCATCGGCTTTTGCTTCTATACTCTCAACCACTACGGGATCGGTGAAGTTTTTATACGCCTCTACCGCAAATGCACCGCCCGCATGAGGCTGCGGGATTACATTTACCTCTTCAAAGCCATACTTCTGCATGGTCTCCCTTTCAACTACAACCGCTCTGTTGAGATGCTCGCAGCACTGAACCGCAAGATTAACTCCTCTTGCTTTAAGCTCCTTCGCAATTGTTCTGTAGATAACCTCTGCCGCATCCTTACTCGATGCAGTTCCCATATGCTCTCCTATGGTTTCACTGGAGGAGCATCCGATTATAAAGAGCTGTCCCTCCTTAAGATTTGCCTTCTCAACCACTTCGGCTATCACAGCCGCTGCATCCTCTTCTATCTGTCTGATCATATCCATTGTTTATCAAATCCTTATACTGTTAAATGTTTTCCTGAAATAGTTGTTACGAGGCTCGTCATTATATATGGTATCCCGGCCTCCATAGCTGCCGACTTTATTACATAATCCGTCATTGAATAAAGTGTCCAAAAACCAAATGCCGCTATCAGAAGTTCCAGTATTGCAATAAAAACAAATGCAAAGCCTCCCCAGTCCATTTGAGATACGACAAATCCCTGTACCAGCCATATCAATAATACTACCACATGAACAATAATCTGAAATGTAAGATCTGTCAAGCCGTGAAATGAGCATATCAAAATGACTGCGGATATTACAGTCTCCAATATCCCCAGTGATGTAAAAATCTTCACAATGGTTTCTCTGATATTATTTTTCATGATATTCAGATTCCTCCATAAGAACAGCTTAAAGAATTCCTGTTTCTTTTAAATACTTTAGAAATCCTGTACAGCCTTCGACCACATCTCTATAGGTCGCATCAAAATCCCTTGTATACCACGGGTCGGCAACCCCTCTCGGATTGTCCGTGAAATCCATAAGAAGATGGATCTTCTTATCCGGATCGCCACCCAGAATTTTCGGCATCCATCTTGCGTTCAGGTCATCCATACCTATTATATAATCGAAGTCATCATAGTCCTGTCGAGTAAGCAACTGGGCTCTCTTTCCTTCGCATGATATACCATGCTCTGCAAGCTTTGCTTTTGCTGGCGGATAAACCGGGTTGCCTTTGCCGTTCCATATTTCATCCGTATGAGTTGCTCTGGACTCTATATGGAACAGAGCATCAAGATGCTTCTCTTTAACCATTTTCTTTAAAACAAATTCTGCCATTGGGGAACGGCATATGTTGCCCCAGCAAACGAACAGTACATTTATCATTATTTTTTCCTCGATTTTCATTTTCTTTTCAACTTAATTAGAGCCTTTGGAGATTTGTCACTTCTTCTTCCAACATTGCAATTACTCTTTCAGAATCAGACATTCCAGCTTCACTTGTCTCGCTATCCTCCGCATAATACAATTTATCGAACATTTCGATACATTACAATAACATTTCGATAACATTACTAAATATTACCATAATCGAAATGTCAAGTATATTGTAAATGGCTACACAATCTTCATATACCGCATAAATAAAGGCTTAATTTACCTCAAGTATAATCCACAAACACATTTTGACAACATTACTAGACATTACTAAATCGAAATGTATTATATTTACAAAATAAATAACATATATCGGCAATATATTATCTTATTGCCAATATATGTTACTCACTTAAGTCTGGACTCTAATAACCTTTTTCCCTTGTCTTTCTATAACAGCATTGGGATCACTTACTTTTTCCTTCAGTTTTCCTTTTAACAATAGTTTAATCCGCTCCCACCAAATGTACTGTCTGATAATCATGCCCTGTTGCGGGCAAGAACTTTTCTATGACATCCGCAGTCTTCAGCTTAAGGCTTGATGTACAGACGCAAGGATGACAGCCCAAGTTCTCATCCTTCAAAACATCCTCATCAATGAGAAGTTTAACCGCGTGTTCTTTATCGTTCATCAGTCCCATGATGCTCACCGCACCCGGTTCAATATCCAGATATTTCAACATATCTTCGGGATTCGCAAAGGAGAGTCTGGCAGAATTAATCTGGGATGAAAGCTCCTTAGTTTTAAACTTCTTATCCCCAGGCATCATGAGCAGGTAAAAGCTGGTTTTCTGCCGGTTGCACAGAAACAAGTTCTTACATATAATCACACCAAGTACGGCGTCGATCTCATTGCAGGCTTCCATATTGTCTGCTCGCTCATGATCCGTTCTTTTGTACGCAATACCAAGGCTATCCAAAAAATCATATGTACGAATTTCTCTTGACAGTCTTCCTTCTGTATTTTGGGGTCTTCCATTGTATAGTTCCATGCTGTTCTCCTGTCTTAATGCATTCATAAATAATAATATTTTTTCGGAAAATGCGTGCCTGGTCTAAGTTACACCCGGCACCACAAACACGGCTTCATTATAGCACAGCCTTAGAAAGCCAACCAAGAAATCATGCTTCAAAAAACTAACACGTTATTAGCAGATGTTCACTTGCAACATCATTATATACTTCACACTTTCGGTCTGATACGTCATAAATATGAATCACACCTTCCAGCACATCTGAATAATCAAACTCATTTATCAAATCCTTTGAGCTTGTAAGTTTTTCCGGCGAATATTTTTTAGTCTTCTCCCCCTGAAAAATCGCTGTATAAAGAATTTCTGCTTCTACAAGGTCCTGAAATATATGACTACCATAGGAAAGTTCAGGATTATATCCGGCCCTGGATTCTTCAGTCTCACATATAATGTCGTACGCGCTTATATCCGCAAATGAAGTCGGTACGCCAAGCTCCGGCGAAGTTGTTCCAACCCTTCCGGGAACTATCAGCATCATGTGCTTATCCATATCTCGATAATGCCAATTTATTTTTCCTATAAGCTTTGCCACAAGATCTTTATCCTTAAAAGGCAGTTCATAATATTTTACTGGATCTACATAGACAATCAGATCAAGTGACGAGGTCTTGGAAATACCCATAGAAGTTCCTACACTTTCAAGCAGGATTCTTTCTTCTGGAATATCTTCTGGCACTGCATTTCCAGTTTTACCTTTTTGAACCTGAAGAGGTCTGCATTGAAGCAGGTCTATGGAGTATTCCCCATTTTCCGAAATATTAATAGTAAATTCGGTATCTACCGGATACTCATATTCTTCCTGTATACGGTGAAGCATTCTCCTCATTTGATCCATCAGAGGTGAATTTGCTACAAGTCCCTTACAGGAAATGAATTTAACCTCTCTACGCCGTCCCATTTCCCTAAGTCTTGACTCTGCTTCAGTATCATGTTCCAACAGAATCTTCTCAAGATACTTTGGTATATCCTGCTCCATTTTTTCATATGACATTTTCTCCAGCTCACGCGTAGTCATATTAATAACTTCAGCTTTCCCCTGTGAAAACTTATGTTTATCTGCAGATGAGGAATATGATGATTTTTCAGGCATATCCAGATTTACTATTCTTGGATAAGAGCCTTCAGTTCTATCAACCGCTGAGGTTCCAAGTCCCATAACAAGTCTAAGCATTCCCGCAGTTGGATCCGTATCCTTCATTATACGATAAGGGCTGTATGAATAACCGACTCCTGCCGCACAAGGCATATAATAGTTTCCGTAATAGGAGCCTGATACGCGCTGAATCAGAAGTGCCATCTGCTCATCTCGCCCAGCAAGCCCTCGCCTATTTCTATAATCCAGTGCAGAAAGACTCATGCTACTTGCATATACAACTTTTATAGCATGTTCAAATTCGTTCAGTCTTTCTTCAAGACTGCCCCTGTTAGCACAAAATACAGATTCATATTTCCCCGCAAATGCATTTCCGAATCCATCCTCTAGGATGCTACTGGAGCGAATTATATAAGGATCCTGACCATAATACTCTATTATACGAATAAACTGCTCTCTCATTGCTGATGAAAATGAGCCTTCCATTATTCTACTCGCAAATTCATCCGCAAGTGTGAAGTATCCCTCCTCTGTTCTCTGCTTTATCCTAATATCCCACAGATTATTATCTACTATGTAGGTATAATACATATCTGAACCCACATAAAATGAATCATGCGGTTCAAGCACTTCACTAATATCAGGCTCTTTATTCCTTATGATAGCTCTTGCCAGCAGCATGCCGCAGGACTTACCTCCAATCATGCCAGTTCCAACCATGTGATCACGTACCGCAAAATAGTCTTCAGGAGTAAAATTCTTCTTAACCATCTCTCGCATTTTCGCATCACGTGTCATCATAATATTGCACATTCTGCTACACTCTTTAGTTATATCTATTCCATTTTCCCTGAGCATTTTTACACGAATAAAATATTTATCCCAGGAATCAGAATACTGTTCTTCTGCAGAGCGCTGAGCGAGGCCTAATGTCTGATAAAATCTGCTGGATTTTACGCCATCAAGAATGGGCCTGAATTCTCCACTTTCTGGATTATAGGTATGTGGCAGAAACATAGTATCAGAGTTTCTGTTCCATACCTTTTCAGGCCTTACATAAATATTTTTCTTATCCGAATAAACATCTAAAAAAAGCTGAGTCGTATCAAGGATTTTATTAATCGCCTGAACTGAATGCTTTCCCCTTATTATCGGAAAAAATGCAACTGTATCTAATATAAAAAGAAATGGACAAGTTACACGGAAAAAATTCCCCATCATGAGATCAGTCGCCCATGCAGCCTGAAGTTCAGACAAACAGTCAAAAACATAAAAAGCATCTCTCCCTGCTTTTTCTATCTCATTATGAATATCTACTGTAAATGTCTCAAATCTATGAGAAAGCGGCACATCAATCCGCTTAATCTCAAGTCTCTCCTCCAGCAATGGTTCGTGACTTGCAAATCTGAAATATATGATATTCCTTTTATCCTCTATTGCCTGCTTAATATACGGCTCCATGAAGAGCTTAAACTCAGATAGATCAGATACCCTCCATACAACATTATCCCCCAATCTAATGTTATCAAGAGCTGTATCCATTTCCGATATACCACTACTAATTCTGTCAAATGCCGCCATAGTAACCCCTCTTTCAAAATCAAAAAAACTATAATGATTTTCCTATTCGATCATCCTGAAATCTGGATAAATGCTCGAATGGCAGAATCTGTCTCCCCCTAAAAAGACCACAACCATCATTAATCAGCTGATTATTATAAGCCATAAACATATTTACATTAACCGCTGCAAGATCAAGTTCCTGAAGCTTAATCAGTCTCTCATATGCTTCATCAAAAATTTTACATTTACCTTTCGGAATAATATCTCTTTTGGCACGATTTTCTTCCTGTTGTTTCTCGTATCCAATATGATTTGCTCTACCTATCTCTGCTAGATCATCCATATCCTTAGTTCTGAGCTGTAACTCCGTATAGCATCTTGCAAAATTATCATAGAATGTTATATGAAGAGATCTATATCCTGATGATCTCGGATTCTGAACATAATCTCTATAATAGGGCAAATTATTCTCAGTTAGAAACTTTGATCCATTTATATCAATTAATCCTGAAAGCTCAGCAGTAAATCCTCTTTCCTCGAGAAAATCCGGGATAACATTTGCTATCTCATAAAGATATTTTAGCTCCCGTTCTACACGTTTATCCTGTTCTGACACATGACATTGAGGCAGTGAAATAACTATGCGATATGCAATCAAATCCCTGAAAAAATTGAGATTATTTTTAATCTCTGCTTCATTCGGATACTTTCCATATGCTTTATAATAATCATAAATATATTCCAATATATAACCATTGAACTTTTCTTCTGCACGTATAAGAGACTTGATTCGTCCCTTAAATGTAAATGCAAGAAAAGGATATTTATTTGCCATATACATATAAAACTCATTTATCCTCCGAGATTGTGATGTAAGGAATTCTGTATGTTCAAGAATTTCAATAATCTGAATCAGAAAATTGCTATGTGCCATATCTATTGAATTGTGATTTTTAATTGCTTCATCTTTCAAGTCTGCGGAATACTGAAGCAGTATTTTCAGAACAGTATCCCCGGAAAACAAATAATCATTTAACTTAATCATATAAACCTCTTTTTTATATAGTTTTCAAATTCACTCAAGCGAATGTAGTAACTTCTATAAAGGCTTGAAATTCATCATCCCATAACGGCATTACGACTATAATTAGTTTAGGCATCATTCTTCTCGTCACCTAAAGTTCCTTTGCAAAACAGATTGCTCCATCCAGTTTGTCATATGGCGGATAGTTATCTATCTTAGTGTATCCAAGTTTCTTATATAGCTCTACTGCATCTTCCATTATCTCTCTGGTCTGTAAAATGGTTCTTTTATAGCCATCATATGAAGCTCTTTCTTCTATCTGAGCCATCATATCTAATGCAATATGATGTCCTCTTTGTTCTGGTTCAACCCAGACTCTTTTTATCTCAACATCTATTTCAGAGTATCTTTTTAATCCGGCACAACCTACTGCCTCATCATCAATATATACAATAAGTACCTCCGTAATGCATTCTGATATGTTATATGGAATAAACTCTTTTCTATTCTCTATCCCACCAACAATATTGCTGTAATACTCTTCAGTTTTCATATAAAACTTTTGAAAATCTATATCATTTCCATCGGTCCACTTATATATAAGCATTTCATTCCCTCCAAAAAATAAAATAGGCGCCTCATCTTTTAAGATGAAACGCCATTGCTTCCAAAAATAAATCTATCATATTTTTAACATTTGTCAACTTTTATGTTGTGAAAATACCAGTATTGTATATACAGCTATTTCCCTCATATTTTACATTAGTTAACCATTCAGCAGCATCAACAATCCGTATACCTTACCTCCACGATTATAATACATTCTCTATTCCCCAAATTCAACGTTTTTTTATTTTTGGGGAATAAGGTACCTTTCCCTAACCGTCATCAAAATATCCTTTCCCAATTTATATTGAGAAAGGATATTAAAGGATCTGGACTCATTCAATAGTTAACTCTTACAAAAAGGTGCACACAAGGTGCAAATCAACATTATTATTCTTCGGAAACACCTATTTACAAGGATTAGAAAACAAATATCCTATACTGCCCCAGCAGACAAATAGTACATTTATCATTAGCTTTTCCTCTCACATTTTTTATCCTTTATTTCAGATTCCCATACATCTATAAGTCTTTCCAAACTCCACGCTGCATTTGCCGGACTGGTGGATGGAAGCACCACTGCTTTTATCCCCGTCGCCGGTTCAATATACTTGATATACAGTCGTTCAGCTGTTTTCCCATTTACGATTATCTTCTGAATCTTTGAATTTTTTATGATTTCACTTAAATCATTAGCTTTTGCATTTTTAATGCTTGCATCAGATGAACCCGATATTTCACATTCAGCAATCACATCCCAAAGCGCAAGATTATTATCGAGAATCAATTTCTTCTTTTCTTCAATTGAAGTCGGATTCTCCTGATCAAAAATACTTGCGATTACCTTCCAGAATCTGTTTTGCGGATGGCCATAGAAAAACTTCATTTCTCTGGATTTAACAGATGGAAAACTCCCTAGTATCAACACCTTGGAATCCTTATCATAAAGTGGGGGAAACGGATGTTGCTGGACACTCTGCTTATCCGTCTGTCCCATTATTTTCATTTTTGTTTGCGTGTTATATTGGTTGATATTGACTTTATTTTTTATCGTTCTCATTCCATCAAACACCACATGTTCAACCTTTTTCTTACCCATCAGCCATAGTACTCTTCCCTGCGCGGGAAGAACCTCCGATACATAATACTTTTTTACTCAAATACAATCTCATAATACAAGTAATCACCTGTATAAGAACTTTCACTTTCTCTTCCACCTTAAGTATGATATATTGGCAATAATATAACTTTACTGCCAATATATCTTTTATTCCTAATTCTTCAAATAATTTCAAACCGACATTAAACCGACAATTATATCAATAATATACATCTTAGTTAAATATATCGTTCCTTTACTATAAAGTTAGAAAATTCATAACCAACGCAACCATTATGTCTTTTTCTTCCGGCCTTGATTCTGCTATCATAAGTGTTATCGCTACAAGTGCACCATCACTGATTACTTTTTTACCATTTCTGATAAGAGCATTATTTTTTCCCAAAAATTCAAGGAACAGTGATGCAGCTATTCTTTTACATCCATCTGCATATGGATGATCCTTTATCATGAAATAAAGCAGATTTGCAGCTTTCTCCTCTAACGTAGGATAAGCATCCTCTCCAAATGCACTTTGATAAACTGCAGCAATGATACCTTCAACTTTACCTTTTTCTTTCTCCAAACCAAAAACATCAGTCTGGAAAGAATCTCTCATAGCATCAACCATCTGGCAGCACTCTTCATATGTAATTCTGTAAATTGGTTCTGAACCATCCGGTTTTGGAACTACTTGATGATCATATTGATCGAGTAATAATAATGCATCTGTATATTGATTTACTGCTTTCAGGATATCTGCCTCTTCAACATCCAAAGCATCTGCAAGCATTTTAGTTTGAATATCAACAGTTCTCTCAAGAGCTTTTAAACGCTTTTCGTTTATAGCATATCCCTGAACAACATAATCTTTAAGTACTCTATTTGCCCATCTCCTAAAGGCGATACCACGTTTTGAATTTACTCTATATCCCACTGATAGTATCATATCCAGGTTATAAACTTTAGGTTTTCTACCTCCGGAACTTTTGTCGGAAAAACCGACAGAAGTCTCATCTAGTTCTCCTGACTCTAGAATTTTGGAGATATGTTCACTTACGGTCGCATGCTTTACATCAAACAAAATCTCCATCTGTTTCTGAGTCAACCAGACTGTCTCCTGTTCAGGATTTATCTCTACTTCAACACTAATATCTCCATCAGAAAATAAAACTATTTCATTATTCATCAGCATAGCCTCCTAAGCTTTAATGATACTGAAATTGTACAATGATTTACTCCTGTTGTCATTGTACTCATGGTATAAATATTTAACACGAATGGACCTCTCGCAAAAGGTATACGCAAGGTATAAAATCCCCTGTTTTGTTTTCATAAATGTACTAATTCTGCGGTTTCTAGGACTTTCGACAAATGTTGCCCCAGCAGACGAAAAGTACATTTATCATTAGCTATTTCCCTCATATTTTACATTAGTTAACCATTCAGCAGCAGCAGCAATCCGTATACCTTCGTGATTATATTCTGGTTGGTATGTTCTAGCAATCAACATCTTTGGATATGCATCTCCTATTTTCAATAAAGGAGCTACTTCTCTCTCAAAAGTCTTTTGTTCACTTATATCATATGATACCTGGATATATATTCTATCGCCTTGACTCATGGCAACAAAGTCTATTTCTTTATCTCCTGCTACTCCTACATATATTTCATATCCACGTCTTATCAACTCCACGATTATAACACATCCTCTATTCCCCAAATTCAACATTTTTTTATTTTTGGGGAATAAGGTACCTTTCCCTAACCGTCATCAAAATATCCTTTCCCAATTTATATTGAGAAAGGATATTGAACTACTCCGACTTATAGAAGTCGGAGTAGTTCACCGCGAATGGTAATTTATCTGTATAGGATTCTTCGTATTGTATCACGTGAAAGTCCATACTCCTCTGCAAGTTCCATTATTGTTTTCCCTTCTCGATATTTACGGCGGATTTCAGCATTTCTTTTGACATAATAATCTCTGGCACCGGATCTTTCACCCCATTGTTTCTTTTCGGATTTTTCCGGAATGTAAATCAACTCCCCTGTGGAATATTTCTGGATTTCCTTAAGAAGTTTATCCGGAAAGATATCTGATGCATTTCGATATCTCATACACTATTCCACTCCTTTTATGATCTTGCCCTGAGAAACTCATCAAGAGATTCATAGGATGCCACTTCCGTCTTATGATCGGCAAGGATATTAATAACCTTTTTCTCCAGCTCATCTGCACGTTCCCCGAGTTTTGACAAATCGTCTGTGTCAAAGTAATCCATAAGATTCATTTCCTCTATACCAAACTCCTGAGCTATGTAGAGAAGTTCCTGCTGCAGATAGCCCGCATCGCAATATGCTTCTTCTGCCATATTTTTCTTAGCAAAATATCTTATTCTCTTCCAGGTAAGACTAAGCTCCTGATACCACTCAGCAAGTTCATCATAGCTTTCCTTCGCTAATTTCTGTACATCTTCTGCCGGCTCTCTTTCAAGAATAAATTTTCTTACGGCCTTAAGAAGTTTTAGAATCACTTCCTTAACTTTTTCCGGATCATTAGTTCTGATCAGTTTCTCTGCATCTTCAAAGAAGTCTTCCGGCACTTCTTTCATCTCCGGGCAGTGGTATATCCGACTGTCAGGGTCATCACATAAAGCCTGCTTTTTGCTGACTATAGGCTCCTCTGTATATGTATGGTTTAGAATGGCAACTGCCTTTGACAGGTAAAGCTGTATAGATCCCGCTTCTGTTACTACACGGTATGTCTTTTCTTCAAAGATGAGCGTACGATATATTTCAAGCGCCTTATCCATATATTCAAGAGCTTTCCCATAGATAAACTCAAAGTCGTTGAGATTATCCTTCAGTCTTTTCTTCATATCCAGAAATCTTTCTTCATCTTCCTTGGACCTTGCATACAGGATTTCAGCTCTATCAAGAACTATCGGCATATCATTCATTTCAACTGAAGCCTCAAGCCTCTCCCAAGATCTCGGATAAAGGTCATGTCCTACTCCATCGATGATAAAGGTTTCTGCCAGCTCATATCCTTTTTCAGTTGCTGGAACGAAATAATCAAAACATAAACCATGCTGATCTGCGTCTGTATTATGCCCACGTACAGCAAGCAGTAATGCAATATCATTCTTATATTCATTTTCTATCTTACGGATTACCCAATCCGTTAATCTATTATTATCTTCCATATTTGTCACCTCACTTTTTTACAAATATCTTCGATCTTCATAAGATATCTTATGGTCCTATCTTAATACCTGCCTCATAAAAACAAAAGTGGCAAAAATGATTTGAACCATTCTTGCCACTGTATCTCTCACTGATTATCTTTTTTTACCTCTATGTGCCGTGGTGTATCTTTAAGCCTCTCAGCCACATGTAATATTTCCAAAAAATCTCTTGCATCCGTTCTATTGATTAAATACTTCTTTGTTTTCATTAGGATAGCTACAAAGCACACTATCCAAATATTTTATCCCACAGAAATATTTACATATCGAAGTGTCTTTTACAGCACATTTATGTTCTTTTGATTTTTCTGCTGCATTCCACGGACAAACACTTTGATTCCAGTCAACATTATCACTGACTAAATCAATATCCATGTTTGCACCAACAAGTTCTCTAATCTTTATTTCATCCATTTATTTTCCCCTATATAACATTGTATCTAATTCCGATAGAACTAAGCGGCTGTGAAACGTTCTGAATTAATTTCTGTTTTACTTAATATATTAAAGATTTAAGATTGCTCTCAATCTTAGTTATTGTCTGAATCGTAGTCACAATGTCTTTCTCCGGTATACCATCGAACATTTTATCCATTATATTTATACTCATCTCATTATTCTTCTCGCAGAACTTTTTACAAGAGTCAGTCAGTATTATCCGCTGTTTTCTTTTATCGGACTCATCAACCTTAAACTCGATAAAATTCTTTTTCTCCAGTTTCAGGAGTATCTGTTTAACATTCTGATGAGAACTCCCCAGAATATCTGAAAGCTCTTTTAATGTAGGCGGTTCTTTACACATATTTATACATATAATTGCAAAAAACTGTTTCCAGCTTATCTCCTTCATAGTACTGTCGGCAATAGCCTGAAAACGATTTTCAAAAGCACTTATAAGTCCAAGGAGATAATAACTCGGTGGTATTCCTGTAAAATCAACATTTTTATTTTTAGTAACTTCTTCAATAGTCATAATCATCCCTCATTTTTACTGTATTGTATCTACCAATTTTTCTCATAATTATAAAAAAGAAAATATATGAAGCAATGCATATCGGTCCAAATATAACAAATGATGCCACATCAACTTCCACTCCCGATATTTTCATATATATTGCCATTGCCAAAACAGCTGTCACCAGAGTAACGGCCTTAACTATTATCACCGGTCCGAGAATATAGCCCAGCTTATGCTTTATCCTCAGAAGATAAGCTATCACAAAACACGCCGGTACTATTATCCCCATATCCATTGCCTGTATAACCAATGAAGTACAATTATCCAAGCCAGCCGGAGCAGTATTCTTACCTATAGTTGGCACAATCCTGCCAATCCACATGAAGAATATCATAACACCGGAAACGAAAAGAAAAATCCGCAGTCCCTTCGTCGGCATATCTGACTTCAATCGTTCAATCTTAATCTCATCAAGAAGCATCATAACACAAAGTACGAATCCGTAAAATGATAATGTCATATTTGCCACATATAAAAGAAAGATGTCATTGTAGTACATTAGAAATGCATAGCTCATATATGTATATAGCATATATCCAAATAATCCTGTTAAAAGGAACTTTCCAATCATTCTCTCTTTTCTGATCATGAGTAACGCTGTAATCATTCCGGGCACAATCAAAATGAGAGTCACCATATCCTGTGCGATTGCCTGCACAGCACTAGAAACGGAGTTTCTTGCATATAGTCCCTTTCCATAAAGAGTTACTGTTTCTCCGAACGTTGATATAACAGTTTTCTCTGCTAATTCATTTTTTGTTATGAGCGGTAATAAAGAACATATTACAGAAAACACGATTACAAGAATAGATATTATTTGGACTGTCTTCTTCCTATTCATTTTCCGTTTCCTCTTACATAATCCACAACTGGGTCAATAAATCTTTTGTCCGAGATATCATAAGATTTCGAAATCATTTCACCCTTTTTCTTATCATCTTCTGAAGAATTTTTATTATTCTTCAAAGAATTGGCATACATTTTCATTGCAGTTCTTGATGGAAATTTCATCTTGTCATAATTGATACCCCCCTGACAGTAGAATGCCTTTATTAACGGTCTTTGTTCATCCGTTAATAAATTGTTTAAAAACTCACCAACTTCAGGATTCTCATTTGGACTCGCCCCTACCGCAACAATAGAAAGCTTCTTATTCTTCCAGTAGGCAGCCCTTTCAAAAAACCATTTAACTTTTACAACCATTCCCGCCATACACCATCCTGCATAGATAATAGCTTCGTATGTTTCAAAAAAATCATTTGTTTTCTTTTTCACATCTTTAAGGTCATAAATATCTGCATTAAGCTCTTCAGAGATCCATTCGGCATATCTCTTTGTAAATCCGGTCTGAGACGTGTAAATCACAAGTGTTTTCATATCATTGATCAATCCTTTCCAATCAAATAAAGGTAACATGTTACTCTTTTCCCAATAAAGTAACATATTACCTTTTATGTGTCAAGTTTGATTTTTTCAATTTCTGCCAACAAAAAACAGCCGATGAATTTCTTCACCGGCTGTTAGTCTCAATACCTCTACGTATTCAGGGAATTTTGCAAACTCCGTGCAGTAACTATCCAAACAACTTTTTCGCTGCTTTCTCCAGTTCTCTTCTTTCCTTTGAATCGTCATATCCACTTTCCTTATCATCTATACCCTTTACAGGATCTATTGAGAAAAGGCCATCGTGATTGCAGTAAAAATAGATTCTCCTGACTCCCCGGAGCTTAAAACGTGCCTCGGCATTTCCCTCCGGATATAGCTTCACCATCTGAATATCATCGGATGAAACTGCCGCCATAAATGAAATATAATGTTCCTTCGTCATGCTGTGGTCAATCCGAACATAATACTCATCCTCCACACGCTCGATAAAAATCATGTGCCTTTCATCTGTCGGTTCTGCTTCCAGTGGTGTCAGGAGAATACCGTGACAATGAATGGCTGCTTCTCCCATGCTGTGTATCACATTCCCGCATACCGGACAGACATAGAATTGTGACTTAAGCATGTTCGCGGATACATTTGCATTATAAATGGTATTGCCCGATATCAACTCCGTTAACGAAATTCCGAATGCTTTGGCAATAGGTTCTAGAAGTGTAATATCAGGATATCCTTTTGCAGTTTCCCATTTTGAGACTGTCTTGTCACTCACCCCAAGCATTTCTGCCAGTTGAAGCTGTGTCATCTTGTTCTTTTCCCGTAGTTCCTTAATCACTGCGCCTGTAACATATTGGTTCATATCTGTTTTCACCTCTCTCCATAGGTATCGCCCCCTCACATTCGTTCGGCGGCACATCGGTCGGTGCAATACAATCATGCTTCGCATGATGGCACCTCCCTCATGCACAGATTGTAAATCAGTTTTTCCGATGATGGTACCTACGCAAAGTAGAATTATCCATTTTCTTACCCATCAGCCACAGTACTCTTCCCTGCACAGGAAGAACCTCCGATTCATAATTCTCTATAAATTCAAAAAAGCTCCGGCGGAGCAGCTGCCCCGTCGGAGTTTATCTTTTTATTTATGGTCCGAAGACATTCCAAGGAATTTCTCGTATCTTTCCTTAGCTCTATCTGTACTCTTTGCAAAAAGCTCTTTCGCATTCTCCGGGAATGTTCTCTTAAGAAGATTATAACGAACTTCACCATCAAGGAAGTCCTCAAGCGGCGTATCCGGTTCCTTGGAATCAAGATGCATCTCGCCTGTTTCCGGATCATATCTCCAAAGCAGCCAGTAGCCTGCCTGAACGGCTCTCTTCATTTCCTGCTGAGCTCCGCCCATACCACACTTCATTCCATGCGCAGTACATGGTGTATAGGCAACTATTACAGATGGTCCCTTGTGAGCCATCGCCTCTTTAAATGCCTTAAGGAGCTGCTCCGGACTAGCACCCATTGCAACCTGAGCTACATATACATTTCCGTAGGTCATAAGCATTGAGCCAAGATCCTTCTTCGGTGATTTCTTTCCGCTGGATGCAAACTTTGCAACTGCGCCCAGAGGTGTAGCCTTACTGGACTGTCCTCCTGTATTGGAATAAACCTCTGTATCAATAACAAAGACATTAATATCCTCACCGGATGCTATTACATGGTCAAGACCACCAAAGCCGATATCATATGCCCAGCCGTCTCCTCCGTACATCCAGAAGGTTTTCTTTGTAAGCTGATCCTTTGCCTTAAGAATCTCATTTATAATATCTGATTCTTCCTTGGAACATCCCTGCTTAAGAGCATCCTCCAGAGCAGCCACATAGTCACTGCTTGCCTTTACGGAATCATCAAAATTATCATACAGATTGATCCAGTTTTCAGCTGCTTCCTTAAGTGCCTGATTTGCTGTAACTCCAAGCAGTTTTTCAGTACGAATCTTCTCTGTTTCTCTCTGTTGCTTTACTGAAAGATACATACCAAGACTATACTCGGCATTATTCTCAAACAAGCTGTTGCCCCATGCAACGCCATGGCCCTTTTTATTTACTGTATATGGGATTCCCGGCATTGGTGCTCCCCATGCCTGTGAGCATCCGGTTCCGTTTGCCCAGTAACAACGATCTCCGAAAAGCTGTGTCATGAGTTTTGCATATGTAGTCTCACCACAACCTGCGCATGCAGCCGAGAACTCGAGGAGCGGACGTCTGAACTGGCTTCCCTTAACAGTATACGGATCAAAGTAGTCCGGCTTATCATCAAGACCAAGGCAGTAATTCCATGCTGTAAGATCAACCTCCGGAACAGGCTGCATAGTAAGTGCACCTGTAGGACAGTTGTTTACACAGCTCTGGCAGCCGGTACAATCTGCGGTACTGCACTGAAGTGTATACTTCATATCTTCAACGCCCTTACCCTTTGCATCGACCATAACGACCTCTTCAGGAGCAGCCTTTGCTTCCTCCTCATTCAGAAGATACGGTCTTAATACTGCATGTGAGCATACCATGGAACATCTGTTACACTGTACACATTTAGTTGCATCCCATACAGGAACCTGAACTGCAATATTTCTTTTCTCGTATGCTGTAAGTCCCATTTCAATGGCACCGTTCTGTCTGTCGATAAATGCGGATACCGGAAGATCATCACCCTTCTGCTTATTAAGCGGTTCCAGAATATTTTTAACAACATCCGGACGGTCATCTTTCTTTTCAGTCTCTTCATCTGCTGCATTTATCCAGTCTGAAGGTATTTCAATCTTGCTGAATCCACTGAGACCTTTTTCAATAGCGGCAATATTTCTTCCGACTATTGTTTCACCCTTTTTGAAATATGTTTTCTTAACGGCATCCTTCAGATACTCAGCAGCTTCTTCTATCGGTATTATACCTGCTATAGCAAAGAATGCTGCCTGAAGTATGACATTTGTATGTGTGCCCAGCTCCAGCTCCTGAGCTATAGCTGTAGCATCTATTGTATAAAAGTTAATATTCTTTTCAGCGAGGTAGCGACGAACCTTTGCAGGAAGCATCACATTCAGCTCTTCAGGAGTCCATCCTGTATTAAGAAGAAAGCTTCCGCCCTCTTTGATATCTTCCACTATATCATAGTCAAGTATGAACTGCTGATTTGAGCAGGCTACAAAATCCGCTGATCTTACAAGATAACTTCCCTTGATAGGCTGATCAGAAAACTTAAGATGTGACTTTGTTACACCGAAGGATTTCTTTGCATCGTACTCAAAATATGCCTGAGCATATTTATTTGTCGCAGAATTGATTATTTCAACCGAGTTCTTGTTAGCTCCGACTGTTCCGTCACTTCCGAGTCCCCAGAATTTACATCCTGTTATATGCTTTGGTCTCTTTATAGAACCCTTCACAACAGGAAGGCTGAGATGAGTTACATCATCCTCAATACCGATAGTAAATGAGTTCTTCGGCTCTTCCAGACTTAAATTTGTATATACAGCATGTATCTGGTCAGGTCTTGTATCCTTGGATGAAAGACCATATCTACCACCTACTATCACTACATCAGCGTTTTTATTTGTATAGGCTGTGCAGACATCCTGATAAAGAGGCTCTCCTGCACTTCCCATTTCCTTACAACGATCAAGTACTGCAATCTTCTTAACAGTCTTCGGCATAGCATTAAGGAAATGCTCGATAGAGAACGGACGATACAGATGTACATTTACGAATCCGACCTTCTCTCCTGCCGCATTAAGGACATCGACAGTTTCGCATATTGCGCCCGCAACCGAACCCATTGCAACTATAACTCTGTCAGCGTCAGGTGCTCCGTAATAATTAAATGTGTGATACTCTCTTCCTGTTATCTTTGAGATACCGTCAAGATAAGACTCAACAACATCCGGAAGCTTTGCATAGTCTGTATTATTTGCTTCTCTTGTCTGGAAATATACATCTCCGTTCTGTACGGTATTTCTAAGCATAGGATGCTCCGGATTAAGAGCATTTTCTCTGAAACGTCTTACAGCATCCTCATCAACCAGACTGTCAAGCTTTGCATAATCAATAACTTCAACCTTTGCCAGCTCATGACTGGTACGGAATCCGTCAAAGAAATGCATAAACGGTATGCTGGACTTAACTGCAGCAAGATGTGCAACAGCCGCTATATCCATAACTTCCTGAACAGAAGATGAACAGAGCTGTGCAAATCCGGTCTGACGACAGTTCATTACATCAGAATGATCTCCGAATATACTCATTCCGTGAGTTCCTACTGTTCTGGCAGCAACATGAAGAACTGCCGGAAGTCTCTCTCCCGATATTCTGTGAAGCACAGGAATCATAAGCATAAGTCCCTGTGAACTGGTAAAGCTGGTAGCAAATGCACCGGATGTTACAGCTCCGTGAACAGCACCGATAGCACCTGCTTCAGACTGCATTTCTACAAGACTTACGGTCTGGCCGTAGCGGTTCAGTTTTCCTTTAGCGGACCATTCATCCGTATACTCTGCCATAGGACTCGACGGAGTTATTGGATATATTGCCGCAATCTCTGAGAAATGATATGCAACAAATGCTGCTGCCTCATTTCCATCCATAGTTACCATCTCACCCGGTTTAAATTCATTAAAAGACATTTTTTATCTTCCCTTCTTTCTATACCGAATAATTTACATCAAAGGCCTAAGCGCTTTGCTGCATCTTCTCTCATTTTATATTTCAGGATCTTTCCCGCTGCATTCATTGGGAATTCATCCATGAACTCAATATATTTCGGAACTTTGTGACGGGCAATGGAGGCTGTTATGAATTCCTTCATTTCCTCAACAGTAACGGTCGCATCCTCTTTTAAGATTATGCATGCCATTATCTCCTCGCCCATTCTCTTGTCCGGAACTCCGATAACCTGTACATCCTTTACTGCAGGATGCGTATAAATAAATTCTTCTATTTCCTTAGGATAGATATTCTCACCACCGCGGATTATCATATCCTTAAGACGTCCTGTGATATAATAATTTCCGTTCTCATCCATCCTTGCCAGGTCTCCGGTATGAAGCCATCCATCTTTATCAATGGTTTCGGCCGTTGCTTTAGGCATCTTATAATATCCCTTCATGATATTATAACCTCTTGCAAGGAATTCGCCATCAACGTTTGGAGGACAATCCTTTCCTGTTTCAGGATCTACGATCTTACATTCTACATTTGCAAATGCCGATCCTACCGAATCAGTACGAACATCCAGCGGATCATAGTAGCTGCTCATGGTATCTCCCGGACTTGACTCGGTCTGGCCATAAACACTTACTATTTCCTTCATGTTCATTATTTCGGAAACCTGCTTCATAAGCTCTGCAGGACAGTTGGAGCCTGCCATGATACCGGTTCTCACAGATGAAAAATCTGTCTTTTCGAAATCAGGATGCTGACTCATAGCTATAAACATTGTCGGAACACCGTTGAAGGTTGTAATTCTCTCCTTATGAACACATTCAAGTGCAGGCTTTGGCGAGAAATACGGAAGCGGGTAAATTGTTGCTCCATGGGTCATTCCGGCTGTCATTGAAAGAACCATTCCAAAGCAATGGAACATCGGAACCTGTATCATCATACGGTCAGCTGTAGACAGATCCATATGATCTCCGATATATTTTCCGTTATTTACTACATTATAATGAGTAAGCATTACGCCCTTCGGAAATCCTGTAGTACCGCTGGTATACTGCATATTGCAGACATCATTTTTATCAACGGCCGAAGCATATCTCTGAAGTTCCTCATTGGGGATGCTGTCTGCCCGAAGCAGGGATTCTTCCCATGTCAGACATCCCGGAAGCCTGCAGTCTACTGTGATAATATTACGAAGGAATGGCAGTCTCTTGGAATGAAGTTGCTCACCCGGTTTAATATCATTCATCTCAGGACAGAGTTCCTTCATGGTCGCAATATAATCCGAATCTCTCCATCCGTCTACCATTACCAGTGTATGAGTATCACTCTGTTTTAACAGATATTCTATCTCATGTATCTTATATGCAGTATTTACAGAAACAAGTACAGCACCTATCTTGGTTACTGCCCAGAAGGTAATAAACCACTGAGGCACATTCGTAGCCCATATGGCAACCTGTTTTCCCGGTCTTACTCCAAGTGAAAGAAGTGTCTTGGCAAACTTGTCAACATCATCCCTGAACTGCTTATAGGTCTTGGTATAATCCAGTGTTGTATACTTAAATGCTATCTGATCCGGAAACTCCTCAACTACCTTATCAAGCAGCTCGCCAAAGGTCAAGTCTATAAGGTCATCATGCTTCCATATATAATTTCCTGTGTGACTCCTGTTGTCATAAAGATGCGATTTTTTTCTGGCAGTATTTCCGTATCTGCTCATTGTTGCAGCATAATGTGTCAGAATAACATCAAGATCATCTAGTCCCGGAATCCACAAAGGATCCCATCTGAGTGACATGTAACCATCATAATTTATAGAAGCAAGAGCTGTCATCATCTCAGGTATAGGAAGATCTCCCTCTCCTACAAGTGCATGCTTTAAGTCACCATGCGACTCCTTGGAATCACATACATGTACATGTCTTACATATGCACCGAGATTCTGGATAGTTGTCTGCGGATCTTCATTAAATTCACGATACGGAGCATATATGTTCCAGCTTGCCCCGAGATCATCACATGCGAATCCATCAAGCAGCTCCTTCAGAAGCGCTGTATTTGAGTACATTCCGCTGGTTTTTACAAGAAGGGTTATTCCCCTTTTTCTCGCTTCGGGAAGAACCTTACTTATCACATTTCTGGAAACATCAACACTTCCACCCTTAGCACCGAACAAAATAACGTACTTTACAGAAAGGGACTGTGCAAGCTTTATTCTGGAAATGATCTCCTCCTCTGCCTTTACTGAAAGGGCAGAAGACGCCATATCACATCCCGAGTTAAGTACCGCAACGGCAATCCCCTTTTCTCTTAAATTTCTGATTGTTGCCGTAATATTATATTTATGGAAAGGACCTCCGTCTTTTGAATAGACGTCACATTGGTCACTTGCTATCTCAATACCGGAAATACCGTTGATTGCAGCTGACTCAACCAGAAAATCCCACTCTTTATCGCACCAGCCGTGCGTTGAAAATGAAAGTCTCATATATACCTCCGACTCTTATTACTGTTCAAATACGATCTTGTTGAGCGCATTAATATAACCTCTGATACTTGCTCCGATTATATCTGTTGATATTCCTCTTCCCGAATATAATCTTCCGTTATCGGCACGAAGGCGTATCAGCGCTTCACCTAATGCTTCTCTGCCTTCAGTTACAGCATCAATCTGAAAATCATCCAGTTCATAATGATGTCCGATGATTCCTTCCATAGCAAGAAATGCTGCATCTATCGGTCCGTCTCCAATGCTGACTCCCGATAATATTTCACCATTATACTTCAGGGAAATATTGGCTGTTGCCGATATTATATTTCCCGAATTAATGACATAGCTTACAAGTTCATATGTCGGTGGTACCTGAAGCGCTGTACTGGCAACTATAGCATCAAGATCTCTTGCTGTTATATTCTTCTTTGCCGCTTCTCTGTTTACCTTCTCGTAAACATTTTTCATATCTTCCTCGGACAGGTCATATCCAAGCTTATTCACCGCTTCAGCCACAACACTGATGTCGTCACCTACTCCAAGCTCTCCGATATTAAATTCATCTTTAGCTCTTACCCCGGCATCAAACGGAGTTCTTTTATCATAATCCGTATCATTCATACGGCAGATAAAATCGCAATTACGCTGCAGTTCTGTATTTTTAACATTTGGCTCTGCTCCGCATTTTTCAGAGCATGCAAGAAGTATCCTTGTAACTCCCTGAATATCTGCCGAATCTCCATAAACCGCAACACTAAGCCTGTCAGCTCCGGCAATTACAGATTCAATAGCGCATATATCCGCCATACCAAGTGAATTGGATGTTCCTGCTCCGAGAACAGCTCTTCCGTTTATGATTCCCTTAACATATTCGATAAATTCAGCTGATTCAGGCGGCATCATAGTTCCCGCATCATCATTTACCGTAATCTTAGTTGCTCCCGCATTTATTGCCGTCTCTATTGCTTCCTTAAGATATTCTCTTTCGGCTCTTGTTGCATCTTCTGCAACAAATTCCACATCTTCACACAGAGTCTTACATTTCTTTACAAGGGTATCTATTAATGTAAGAACTACAGGCGGCTTCTTATGTACCTTATATTCCATCTGTACTGCACTTACAGGAATAACGACCTGCAGGCGTTTTTTCAGTGCATTTTCAATTGCGGACCACGCAATATCTATTCCTTCCTCTGTCCAACCTACATCTATTGTAAGAACAGCATTGGTAAGAGCAGCCGCAATGGACTTAACCAGCAGACTGTCAACCTGTAGATTTTCTATCGCCGGTAGCTCTATAGCCTCGATTTCCAATCGATCAAGATACCTTGCAGTCTCAACTTTCTCACGAAAGCTAAGCCCGATACGTGAATTCTTCAACGTCTTGTCAGAATAGTCAATTTTTCTCATTTGGCTTCTCCTCCTGGATTATTATAACACAAAACATTTAGCCACAGGCTCGAGGATATACGGATATAGTTCTTAAAGTGACAGCGACTTCAGATGATAATGTCACTTAATAAACAAAAACGCCTCCACAAACCATCGGTTTGTAGAGACGTGAATCACGCGGTACCACTCTACTTCGTGTGATTTACTATCATCACACGCACTCATTGACACGGAACTGATCTGAATCTTTCTCTGTTGACTTACTGATTCATACAGCACTCATATCTTCCCTCTGTAACGGTAGGGCTCCGAATCGAACTACTGTTATTTCACCCGATCTGCTCAAGGGCGAGTTCGGTGTGACTATCCTCTGTCTTGCACCACCCGACAGTTCTCTTAGCTGCAAAACCACGTTTGCAACAGGCATCCTCTACACTTACTATTCCCCATCAACGCATTTGATGTTTATTCAATTAATTGCTTTAATAAATTACCACAGCCCTATGCCGGCTGTCAAGCACTTTATAACTTAATTATATTAACCTACAACTACAATCTATTCAAATAATAATATAAAAAAGAATGCTTTTCTTTTTGCTTAACTTAAGGTATTATTGTGTGTGGATTTTTTGCCTATATATAATGAATATTAATTATCAAAGAAAAGAGGTCATTAAACTATGGATAAAGTTGTTTTAGCCTATTCAGGCGGACTCGATACAACTGCGGTAATTCCGTGGTTAAAGGAAACATATGGTTATGAGGTTATCTGCTGCTGTATAGACTGCGGTCAGGGCGAAGAGCTTGATGGTCTTGAAGAGCGCGCACGTCTCTCAGGAGCCGCTAAGCTTTATATTGAAGATGTCGTTGATGATCTCTGTGAGAATTATATCATGCCATGTGTCCAGGCCGGTGCTGTATATGAGCATAAGTACCTCATGGGTACTGCTATGGCAAGACCTACTATCGCTGCTAAACTTGTTGAGATTGCCCGCAAGGAAAATGCAGTCGCTATATGCCACGGTGCAACCGGTAAGGGAAATGATCAGATAAGATTCGAACTTGGTATCAAGGCTCTTGCTCCTGATATTAAGGTTATTGCTCCATGGAGAGATGACAGATGGCAGATGGATTCACGTCAGGCCGAGATAGATTATTGTAAGGCTCATGGCATTGATCTTCCATTCGGAACAGATCAGTCATACAGCCGTGACAGAAATATATGGCATATCAGCCATGAAGGACTTGAACTTGAAGATCCTGCACAGGCTCCTAATTACGATCATATGCTTGTTCTTGGAGTAACTCCTGAGAAGGCTCCTGATGAAGATGTAGAGCTCACAATTAACTTTGAAAAAGGTATGCCTGTATCTCTTAATGGTAAGAAAATGAAGGTTTCTGATATCATCCGCGAGCTTAATACAATCGGCGGAAAGCATGGTATCGGAATCGTTGATATCGTTGAAAACAGAGTTGTTGGTATGAAGAGCCGTGGAGTATACGAGACTCCGGGCGGAACAATTCTTATGGAAGCTCATCAGCAGCTTGAAGAACTTGTTCTTGACCGTGACACCATCGCTCTTAAGAAGGATCTTGGAAGTAAGCTTGCAAGCATAGTATATGAAGGAAAATGGTTTACTCCTGTTCGCGAAGCTATATCCGCTTTCGTTAGTGTAACTCAGCAGTATGTAACAGGTGAAGTTAAGCTTCGTCTTTACAAAGGTAATATCATCAAAGCAGGTACAACTTCTCCATATTCACTTTACAGCGAATCACTTGCATCATTTACAACAGGTGATATGTATGATCATCATGATGCAGAAGGCTTCATCACACTTTGGGGACTTCCGCTTAAGGTTCGTGCAATGAAGATGAATGAACTTAAGAAAGAAAACAAGAAGTAATTTATTAACAAAATATAAATCCGGAACATTTTTCCATGACGAAAACACGCCCACCGACTGAAGCCGGTGGGCGTATCTTTATTATTCACAGTTGACTCAGAATAGTAACGACGAATTTTTATAACAACTCACGAATCATTTCTGCGTCATAAGTAACCGAATCAAGCTTTTCTACCTCTATTCTGTATAAAGCATTTGCAGCTATATGCTCAGCTGCCTGCTCTATATCTCTTATACCTGATGTATTCTTAAATATATCCATTACCGCATCTAATGCCTCTTCCGTTATAACGATCTCTTCACTGCGAAGTCCGATTCTTTTAAGTACTTTCGGCATGGCAAAGCGTGTAAATATTACTCTCTTTTCTTCCAATGTATAATCCGGAAGTTCTATAACCGCAAATCTTGACATAAGCGGTGCACTTATATCTGCTTTGTTGTTTGCTGTTGCTATCGGATAAACGCCCGTCGTCGGTATATTGCATTCTATGTAGTTATCTGTAAATCCGAGGTTATCAAGCAGTGTCAGAAGAACATCCGCAGGATTTCCGTTTCCTTTACCTGACGCAGCTTTATCCAGCTCATTTATGATAAATACCAGATTAGAGCTTTCTGCATTTGCAAATGCTTCCATGATAAGTCCCGGTTTTGCATTTGCGTATATACGCGAACTTCCTGTCAGCTGCTCCGGATCATTTATTGAACTCATCTCAAGCGTTGTCCATGACATTTTAAGAATCCTTGCTACCGCATAAGCAATCTGTGATTTACCTGTTCCCGCAGGACCTATCAGGAGTATTCCGTATGCCGGGAGTGTATGTGTACGATTTATCTGAATGATAGTTTCGATTATTCGCTGCTTTACGGTTTCCAGCCCGTATAGTTCTTCATCGAGAATCCGTCTTGCCTCGACCGGATCTATAGGCTGAAAATCGGTATTCTTCCACTGAATGCTGAGCATGATCGAAAGTGCTCGCTGAGCATGCCTTCTTTCCTCCGGCGTTACTTCCGAAGACTTCGCAACTGCAAGATTACGCCTTGCCCAGAGTCTTATATTATCCGGAAGCGTACTTCCCGCACACATGAGATAATCTGTAATGCTCTGAATGCTTGTAAGTCTCATATCATCCGCATCTTCTATCTCATCCGGATCGACTGTTTCTTCAGATGGTGCATCACTCTGCAGAAGACGTTCAATCATAAACTGTAAGAATCCGTTTTCACCGGACAGCTTCGAACCTCTGACCGCGACTCCGGTCTCAAGGATCTTATATACTGCATAGCCTCTTTCGGTAGTCTGACCTGAGAGACGTACCATTATATGATTCTCACCGAGCCACTTCAGAAGATTCTCAAATCTCGCATCGATTTCGATGATGTTGTGCGATGACTTCTCTTCACTATCATATATAAAGGCCGAACCTACAGTCGGAGCCTCAAACATACCATTTGAATGATGAACAAGCTTTGAACCTTTGTCTTCAAGAATCATTATAGGATGCTCTGTGCTGGTCGTTCTCTCACTTGAATATACAAGCTCATAGCTCCTCTCTGCCTTTACTACTTCTTCCTTCTTCTCATTAAAATCAAATACAGGCATGTAAATATTCTCCTCTCAGGGCGGTCTGTCAAACCAAAATATCTATAATAGTCTACCATACTCTGCCATTTTTGTTAATAAAACAGGAAATTTCAACCGAATCCTCAAGTCTCTCCATTAATCTCTTTATTATCAAATGTCACCCTCTCAATATATTGAAGCGGAACTTTTTCAGTCAGCCAGACTCCATTTACTGATTTATAAAAATCAAATCCCGCTTTATGCATCTGCTCGGATGAAACCCGATACACTACCGGTTTTCCATGTCTGCTTCCAACCTTAACAGCCGTTTCTATATCAAAAGACAGATGAACATACAAACGGCTCTTTGATATAAGCCCCTGTTTCTCGATAGCCTCCCTGAATTTTTCTCCTGTACCATGATAAAGATACTTTGGAGGCTCGGTTTTCTCCAGTTCTACATCTACCGGAATGGAATGTCCCTGATTAGCTCTGATCAAAGTTTTATCATCATTAAATGAATATCTTTGCTTTTCATCAGTACGAACAATCTCTTCAAGGATATCCATATTAAACTCATGTGTTTTAGATATCCCCTCAATCAGTTCGTCCACATTTGCCCAACCATGCTCATCCAGAGAAATTCCTATCGTCTCGGGCTTATGCCGTAATATTAAACTCATATACTTACTTGTATCTTTAAGGCTCATGACTACACTCCTGTCCCCTCTCAAACATATTATTTACGCATTCAGCAACATATATTTCCGTATCTTTTTTATCAGATCATAACTATCCTGCACTGCCTAATCCGCATTATACAATATCTTTATATGTCTAAAACTCTGCTTAGATACTTACCCTTTAAAATATTTGGCAAATGCCTGATTATATTTCTCTACATACTCCTGTTTCCGCGCTTCATCACTTGCTTTTCCTCTGAAGAATCCGACGCTTTCAGGCTCATCAATACATTTAAAATCCATGATCTTCCTCATGATAATATCCATCCTGAGTCCGTACGGAGTTCTCTCACATATCATACGTACGGGAGATCTGTGAAATGGTGTGTCGTCTCTCATATTTTCAATAATATTTATTCTGTTGTCCTGATCAATCTTATCCGGCATCTCCTCCATAGCATCCAGCAGTCTTTTCACATAACCCGTAATATCCTGAATATGTCCGAGCTCTAAAACCCTCAAAATATCGACATGATAATGCCATGCTCTGTCATCTAATTCCGAAAGCCATTCAAAGCGCTTCTCCAGAATATCCTCATCCCACTTCGCAAGAACCTCATCAGAAATATTCATATCATGAAACTCTTTGGTTTTTTCGGAACCGGTTTCGTGCCACATAAGATATGAATCTCCCATAAAATCCTTATAATACTTTTCCGCTTCCTCTATAGTCATATTATACCCCCTTACTATCTCTGATCATAAATACAGCTTTTATTCCTCACAATAAATCCTGATAGCCTTATCAACAAATTCTCCCGTTCCGGGACCTCCGGCTTTATCGATATTCTCCGTCATCTCGCCTCCGGCACTATATGCCATGCCCAATTGCAGAAGAATCTCATTTGTACAGGTATACATATTGTCCGTAATATATTTCTGCAGTTTTTTCACCTGTTTCTGTACCTTATCGGATTCCGGCGGAAGACTCTTCATGCCTCCAAACTCGGCGAAGATTTTCATGATGGCCTTTACTATATCTGCATTTTCTTTCGGAGTACGGTTTTTGCTTTTCTCCTCATATTCCTTATAAGCATCTGTATTTCCCCAGGTTTCCCTTGCCTTTTCCGCATATTCTTCCATTTTCTTTTTATCAAATGCAGAAAAATCCATAACTCTGTTAATCCCTTTCTTTTTTATATCCCTTGCAAGTTTAAGGAGATTATCTATATGCTCCCTCTTCATCTCAAGAAGCTTTATCTGCTGTTCGATAGCTTTATTCTTATCAAAATCCGGATTTTCTATTATCTTTTTTATATCCTTCAGTGAAAATTCCAGTTCTCTGAAGAGAAGAATAATCTGAAGTCTCTCAAGAGATTTTTCATCATATAATCTATATCCTGATTCTGTATAATTTGCAGGTTTCAGGAGATTGATGCTATCGTAGTACTGCAGCGTTCGGATGCTTACTCCTGTTAATCTGCTTACTTCATGAACGGTCATCATAGTTCGTATCCTCGATCAATTTACATCTTCGCTCCAAAATTCTTCTACTTCAGAAAGTATAACATCTGCAGGAAGAATTGTCGCCTCTTCTATTGATTTACCTGTTTTCTGTAAATAATATTTTACCAGATAATAACCTGTTGCGTAACCTGCACAATAAGGCAGTCCGACTTTAGGATAATTCTGCATTTCCGCCATCTCATCTCCATATAGATATGCGGTTATGTTATCGAGTCCTGTGGCATTAAGTCCTTTATATATTATTTCTTTTATCAGTGGCATAAGTTCGGCATCGGTTTTTGTAACCCAAGGTCCGAGAAACTCCTCTCCGAACTCGGATACTGCAAAGTTTTCTGCGAGCCCTTCGCTGACGAGCATTTCACCGAGTGTTATATTATTGGACCATTTGATGAACTGATATCTCACATTATGATTTGTTTCATGTGCAAGAGCCGCAGGTAGACGACGCATTGTCTCAGCCCCCGGAACCAGCCATGCCATTATATATCCCGGAATTCCTCCGTCACCGCAGTAGCCTTCATTCATGATGGTATAAGCATTACTCGGATCAGCGAGAAAAATAGAAAATAAATAGTCATTTTCCTTAAGCTCTATTCCGGCCTTTTCAAAACGTGCCAGCGACTTCTCAATTGAACTTCTTGAGTTATCCCACAATGCTTTATCCGACAATAAATCGATTGCTCCTGCAGATGTACTGTCTATATCGGTCGGCGGCAGAAGTCCCATCATCGAGCATGCCATTATTATGTCGTAACCGCCTTCATATTCTGCCTTAAGCGGTATATGATAGCATTTCCATTTCCCATCAAAAGGCTTCATCAATTCATAACGATATATATCGTTTTTTCTAGCCAGCTCTGCATCCATTATCTTTTTATATATATCCGGCGAGTAAAGTGTATTTAATCTCATTTTTATTTCCTCCGTTTCTCTTTCATAGGAAAGCTGTTATTTATTTTTTCACAAACGGCTCAGTCCTTATGTAATGATAAACGTGAGTATAAACTATTACGTTACGTTAGAGTCAAGAGGGAATACCGGTTTTCCTGAATACATTTTTTCTCTTGAAGAAATAAGTTCTATTGATACATTTCAGATACTTTTACATAATAATATTTATACTGTATTAGTGATTTTCAGCTTTTAATGGAACAGGTTTTATCATGAGAAAAAGTATTTATAAAATTGCAGCCATCCTTCTTTCATCATCTATTCTTTTATCGTTTTCCGGATGTGGTAAAAGCGAACTCGATGATGTTGTTTATGTTGATGAAACTAATGTGGATGATAATGTATCAGACGAATTATCAGACGGGGCGTCTTCCAATAATAATGAATTTAATAATTCTACTGAAGAGAAGCTCAATTATGGTAATTCCCTGGACATACGCGGAACAAAAGTCACTATAGACATTGATTCATCCGATTTTAGGCCGGAGTTTATTCCTTCATATAAAGCCAAAAGATCTGTTTATGACTCGAACAAAGAAAAAAAGCTGGTTGATAATCTATTCGGAAATACCGCGAAATCAATAGATGTCGATATCCTGGATTATCTGAAGAAAGCTGAAGATCTGGAAAATCATTCAGACAAGGATATAGTCCATGTTTACGAAGGCAGCTATAATGGACTCGAATCCAGACTAACCTATATTTATACGGCATATAATCACAGGGTCACGATGGAAATGCATCCGCTTGATTACGGCAGTATAATAGGCGAACCTGAAAACAGATATCTGAGTTATTATTTCAGAGACGCGACGAGTTCTTCGGTAATCCCTGAAAGAGAGACCAGACTGGGTGGATATAATGATATGACAGCCGAACATGGATCGTATGAATCCGAATTATCCTATGTTTCATTTGATGATATTGAAGAAATAAACAAGAACCTAAAGGATTTACCTAATAGATTCGAGTTATCCTTTAACGATTTATATGATACTGCATATGACTTCGCAACGAATACTTTAGGATATACTCTTGTAGACGATTATTCTCTCAGTGTCTATACATACGGAAATATAAATTATAATGATTTAACATATTATTATCCATATTCAGAGATTGCCGGCAAACTTGAAGGCGATTTCATAACTCAAGACGATTCATGTGTGACGGAATTGGTTTTTTCAAATAAGTATAATTTAAATTTACCTGCAGATCCCACTGATAAGCTCATAAAAGACGGTTATCAGGTAAATATCACCAACCTCATCGCAGGAGTTATGTCCGTTATAGATGATGATGATATATGGGGTTCTTCCAATATGGGATGGATCAACATTACAGATAAAGGAATCATCGGCTTCGATATTACTTATTGTTATGAACTTGAAGAAATTCTCTCTGAAGACGTTCAATTACTTGACTTCAATATTTTAATGGAATGCTTCGAAAAAGAATTAACCGATCATCTTAATACTGTAGATATCGGATTGAGCAATATACGATTTGAACACACCCATCTTATCTATTATGGTATTGAATCACCTGATGATAGTAATGAAGTGACATTTATTCCTGCATGGGCAATAACCGGATACAATAACGGAATGCCTTGTTTAGATGTTATTTTAAATGCGGTTGATGGCAGTATAATAAGAATAGAGTAACTATTTCTTATATAGTGCAAAAAATGATAAATGCTGTATTATATATTTAAGTAGTGGAATCGGAACATTTATGATTTTATATGAATAAATAAATGTAAGGAGGGATCTCATGAGCAGCTTAAATATATATACGGCGGATAAACGTTTTCCGGTTGCAAAAGATTTATACGGATTATTTTTTGAAGATATCAGTCATGCAGGTGACGGAGGTTTATATCCGGAGCTTATCCGTAACAGATCTTTCGAGGATTCTATTCTTCCCGAAGGTTGTGTAACAGAGGATGGCGGAAAAACCTTTGTATCTCCAACCGGATGGATAGAAGAATTTAATAATGGTGAAGGAATGAGTGACTGGGTAAAGCATAACGGAATTCAGCCAACTGATATTCCCGCATGGTACTCTGAAAATGCAGTAATGTCACTCGACTCATCAAATGTACTTAACAATAAACGAAAGGTTTCACTTAAGGTTGATTTTAAAGCCGGGGGTGAAATCAGAAATATAGGCTTCACCGGAATCCCTCAAAAAGGAGGCGAAGCTTATAACTTCTATATGTTTGCCCGCACCGATAAGGATGTAACTCTCACACTTGAGATCAGAGATAAGGATTCCTTATCCGCTTCTACAACTATCGATGTAACGGGCAGCGACTGGACCAGATATGACAGCATTCTGAATGCTTCTCTTACTACCGGTTCAGCCGAACTCGCAATCAAATCCTCTTCCGATGCAACAGTATACTTCGGATTCATATCTCTTATGCCCGCCGAAACCTTTATGGGACATGGTCTGAGAAAGGATCTCGCTGAAAAACTTCGTGATATGAATCCTGCATTTCTTCGATTTCCGGGCGGCTGTATCGTCGAAGGATTTTCAATGGAGACAGTCTGGTATTTCAGAAATACCATCGGTCCCGTATGGGAGCGTCCTTCTCACTGGCTGCTGTGGCATTACCGCACCACCAACGGACTCGGCTTCCATGAATATCTCCAGCTCTGCGAAGATCTGGACATCGCACCTTTATATGTATGTAACTGCGGAATGACATGTCAGGGACGCTGTCCGAGATATTTCAACGATGAAGAACAGGACGATATGATCGAAGATATCCTGGCTTCGCTCGAATATGCTCTCGGAGATTCCGATACCAAGTGGGGAAAGGTCCGCGCAAGTATGGGACACCCCGCTCCTTTCAGACTGGATTACCTGGAAATCGGTAACGAGAATTCCGGACCCGAATATGACAGACGTTTTGATATGATCAGAGATATTGTTCTTGAACGTTATCCGAATATGATCATTATCGCTAACGACCGAGGCAAAACCCATAAACTGACAACCGATATAGCAGACGATCATTACTACAACATGCCCGAGTTCTTTGCAGAGGGCATTCATTTCTATGATGATTACGACAGATCCGAGCCGGATGTTTTTGTAGGCGAGTTTTCGGTTAATCAGACCTACGAGGGCCAGCTTCGTGCCGCCATCGGTGAAGCTATGTTCATGCTCGGCATGGAACGTAATCAGGATAAAGTAAAGCTTTCAGCTTATGCACCGCTTTTCCAGCATGTAAACTACAGCTCCTGGTTCCCTAATCTGATCATTTATGATAACTCACGAAGCTTCGTAATTCCGACATATTACTGCTTCCGTATATTCGGCGGAAACCGCGGTGAAAATGTGGTCTCTTCCGAAGAAAATGTAAATAAGATTTATTATGATCTCCATGGTCTGCCTGCTCTTTCGGGCGACGATGGTGTGCGATATAAAAATGCTTTCTGGAACGGAAAGTCCGTTACACCTTCGAGAAATATCCTCGCAAAATGCGAATCCGATCCGGAAGACGAACTTACGATATATAGAGATATTCCATCCGATATGCCGGAATTTCCTTTCAAGATTTATCCTCTTGTAACTCTCGGAGACGATCTTGAAGTAAGAGAAGGCGTTTTTGAAGTTGATGCTTTCTATGAAGCAGGAAAGGATATTGCACTCGGAGTATTGGCATCTCCGAAACCTCTTTCTTATTATGACAGGACTAATCCTAATCCGACCGATCCCTGGAGTATGCGATTCCTGGAAGTTTCCCGCTGGATCATTTCCGACGGTAAGTCCTATGTCGCAAGAGACAGTTTTCCGGCTAAAGCTATCTCTGAGTCAAAAACTGTATCTTTAAAGGAAAATGCTTTCAACCACCTGAAGTATACTGTATCAGGTCACAGTCTTACACTTGAGATTAACGGTGAAGTGATAGATACGGTTGAGCTTCCTTACTATCCTGCTATGGGTTCGGTTGTTACGGATACTGATGAAGAAGTGATAATCAAGATAGTGAACTTTGCCGATGATCCGGAGCCTGTTGAGATAACTCTGGACTGTGACGTAGATTCGGCATATACGGTAAATCTTCTGAACGGTTCGGCTACGGATGAAAACAGTCTGGATAATCCACTTAATGTGCATGATAAACTTCTGAATGCAGAAGGTGCCGCGCGAACATTTACTTATACCGCACCTGCACTATCGGTGAATGCACTGCGCTTAAGAAAATCGCAATGAATTTAATGTATCTTTAATATACACTAAAAGACTACTTAATCTAACGATGTTACCATTAGAATATCAAATAAGAAAGGAGAGGTATAAATTGTAGCCTCTCCTTTTTATATACTGTTATGCAAGCGGAATCATAAGCCTTACTTCAAAGCCTTCTTTATCATTGATGCAGATGAGCTGTCCCTGCATCTTCTTCATAAGTTCGCTTGATATATACAGCCCAAGACCACTGCCGTCTTTTCCGGCAGTATTCTTCCTGCCTCTGTAAAACTTATTAGTGAGGAGTTCTATCTCTTCAGGCTCAACACCCCCACCGTAATCCTTAATTATCATCTCCAGATAATTACCGCTGAAATCGTAACTTATATCGATTTTTGTATCAGCATATTTATATGAATTACTGATTATATTTCCGATGACCTGAGACATACGGTTTCGGTCAATTTTTAATATACAATTCGGAATATCACCCGAACTGACCTTTCCGTAAATATCATGCTCATCAACAATAACTTTTAGTATATCCGATGTTTCTTCCGTGAGACTTACATTCATCTCTCCGAGATCATCCAGTGCCGAAGCCAGAAGATCATTAAGCAGCGTACTTATTTCCTGCGTCTTCTGTTCGATATTTTCCACCTTTGCCTTAACGTACTCATCCTGAACCTTTACAGCCAGAACTCCGCAAATGGCTTTTATTCCCGTAACCGGAGTTTTCAGATCGTGACTGAGCGACGCAACCAGTTCCTTCTCCTTCATCTTGAGCTCTGTTTCTCTTTGCTTTGCCGCCTTCAGCTCTTCTCTCATTATATCGAAGCTTTCCGTGAATGCTCCGAATATGTTACTCCTATCCATTATAAGCGGCTCATCAAGCCTTCCCTGCGCCACAAAACCGGCAAACTCTTTCATACGATTAAAAGGCCTCACAACATTTCTGTTTATATAATAAATAAATGTAATATATGAAATGATCAGCGCCAAAACGATAAATGTTATCGCCAATATAAGATTTCTGAACGTCCTTCGTAGTCCTTCTTTAGCCGGATTCGGAACAACTACCGTGCCGAGAAACAATTCACCATCATTTACTGCCATAGTGATCATTCCTTCTCTTGCGGCATCAAGCGGTACATTTATCCCTCTGAAAGCCGTATCCGATGTAGTAAACAGCATTTCATTGTTTCTGCCGAATATCATAAAATCGGTATCAAACTGAGTCTTATCTATAGCATCCAAATTCTGCCAATTCTCTTTTGCTGTCTGAACTATGGCATTCAACGTTATCCCGTCATTCGCAACATAACGAGTCGACCCCGCCACCAGGATCAGCAGCGAGATCGACACGATAAGCAGTATTGTTAAATATATAAAGAATTTTCTGAATCCCTTAATCATTCAACTATATACCCCACACCCCAGATAGTCTTAAGTATCTTCGGATTATCCGGATCCTCCTCCAGTTTCATCCTGATACGTCTTGCATGAACCGGAAGTGTTCCCTCTCCGATAAACTCGTCCTCCCAGGCTTCCTTCAGGAGCTCATCCTTCGTAACAACTCTTCCTCTGTTCTTCAGAATGTAAAGGAGCATGTTGTATTCCCTTATCTTCAGGTCTATCACTTTTCCATTCTTTACAAGCTTATGAGTTGATGTATCTAAGAATATATCATCGGATATCAGGATTCTTCCGTCCGTCTCAGACGATGAGGCAAATGTATCATTACCGGAAAGCTCCGCCGCCTGCCCGGACATTTCTCTTGAAGCATTTGCCATGCTGACCGCTTTCTCATAGCGCTGAAGAACTGCCTTCGCTTTAGCCAGAAGTATGCTCATGGTAAAAGGCTTACTGATGTAGTCATCGCCGCCTATATTTAGAGCCGTGAGTATATCGTCATCACTCTTCCTCGCACTGATAAAAAGGATAGGCATATCGAACTCCTGCCTGATTTTCTTGCACAGTTCAAATCCGGATCTGTCACCCAGATTGATATCGAGAAGAACAAGCGAGGTTTCGTTTTCTTCAAGAAATTTAACGGCATCCTCATAGCATGTTACAAATGCTGTCTTAATATCGAATATATTAAAGTATTCCGCCGTATTCTCCGCAATCGTGATATCATCATCTACGACCAGACATTTATAATCCATTGTTATTCCTTCCGACTTTTGATCTTCAGCTTCTATCTTCCGATGGTTACGCTGGTTCCGGTTTCTCCTACAAATACTATCATACCATAAGATGGCAGTGGTACGCTATTACCATATCCTACCATATGGTTCGAATAGATCAGGTTGCCTTTTTTATCAAAGACATAGCATGCCGCATTTTCTGGAAGTTCGAGACGTATCGTCTCATTTTCTACTCCGTCAAGCTTAAACCAGGAAGCTTCACCTGTAGTAAGCGAAACCTCTCCTAATTTGCTGTCATATACAGGTATCGCATCCTCTGAAATATACTTGAAGCTCTGTCCCGGAAATGTCAGGAATTCCCGTCCGTTTTCTTCTATAATCTCATAATCATTTATATCTCTTGATGCCGAACCCGGTATAACAGCAAGTCCCATCGCATGATCTGCGTCCACGATTAAATGATTATTTACATATCCCTCTGCATCGGGAGATGTAACCGGTTTAACCTTATTCAGCGTTATATATGACATATCGCTATATCCTGCATTATAGAGATAATAGGACTTTCCGTTTCTCTTATTCCATGCATCTAACGCTGCCTTATCTGCTTTATTCTCTTCAACCTCTGCAAGTACAGCTGTACCTGATTCATTAACCAGTATTACCTTTCCGTCTCTTTTCTCAAATGTAAGTGTACTTACAGGTCTCACCTGAATCGCATTTCCCGACTTGATATCTCCGGTAACCTCAACATAGCTGCCGTCTTCCGTATATAGGAATTGTACCTCAAAAGGATTTGATGATGTAAGAGATTTCACATTCATATATTTTCCTTCCGGGAAGCTGATACTGCATATCTCGGATCCGTCCGAATATAATCCTTCATACTGAAGATCTGAATCCGGAACTTTTTCTTCTGTATTCTTGAGCATCTCTTCCTCATGTTCTACATGAATTCCCTTTTCTTCCAAAGCTATATCCATAAGCTCCTCGGCAAGTTCCTGATTATAGGCACTGCTTCCTCCCGAACTTATAACAGCTGCGCTTATTTTTTCCTCCGGTGCAACCGCGAGATATGCATGCTGAAAACTTGTATCTCCGCCTTTTCCGATAACCTTTACTCCTGCAGCCTTATAAGCGGGTGCTTCAACCATATCCCATCCGAGTCCAAAGCCCTCAGGAGAGAGCGAGGCATTATTTAATTCGCCCATTTCCTTCTTTGAATCATCACCGAGCAGACTATCCTCCCCATAGAAAAATGCTGACCCAAAGCGACTGAGATCCTCTGATGTAGACATTATACCTCCTGCTCCTATAAGCTGTGTACATTCCGGCTCCATCTGAATCCCCGTACTTGTATAATAAGGGATCTGACGGTTTATATCAGGAACATCCCACATAGTATAGGTATTATCAAGGCTGAGAGGTTCAAATATATTCTCTTCAAGATATTCGGTGAAGGACAATCCGCTTACTCTCTCAACCAATATCTCGAGAAGCGTAAAACCGTCATTACAATATGAGTTATACTCTCCCGGCTCGGCCTTAAGTCTCTGCTGGCTCAGATTTTTCAAAAAGTTGTCATGATAATCAGCAGATGCCTCTCCGAATCTGAAGCTGTCAAAGTACTGCGAACCCATCAGACCCGAGGTATGATTCATGAGCATCCTTACTGTAATCTTCTTATATCTCTCATCTGCCATTTTAAAATCATCTATATACTCCGTTACCGGCTTATCCAGATCCACAAGTCCTTTTTCCTTAAGCTGCATTACAGCTGTAACCGGATACATCTTACTTACAGATCCTATGTTTAAAAAATGCTCTTTCTCTTCAGCATCCTGTTCATCGCTCTCTTCAGAAAAAACAGTCGATGAACTTTGATATTCCTTTATTTTGTCCGCTGAATCCTGATCTAAGCTTACTGTCATTTCCGGATATAATCCTGCTGCGGGTTCCGGATATCCCGAACCGTTTATCATCATTGCTGCCGTTAAAGCTATCATTATTCCGAACTTATTATTCTTCATATTTTCACGTCCTTTATCTATTACAACCGGGACAGACCCTGTGGTAAATAGTCATATCTATCCTTACACTGCTGATTATTCTGTCATCAGTTCATAGACTGATATCTTCTTAATCTTCCTTGCTCCTCTGTAGCTGCATAAGAAGCAGAAGAGAATTATTGCTATCGAAACGATTATCACTCCGATTACCGATACTGTTATCTTTGCAATAAATGCATTTATTACTCCGACTAACAGCATACTGAGTATTGCTCCCATAATTACAGCCACTATTGTGGTCGGGATGATCCTGAATGCCATCTGGAACATAAGCTCACGTGATGTGTAGCCCATCCCTTTCATTATTCCAAGCTCCCTGTACTGTTTTCTTATAGTCGTTTCCATCAGTATTGAAAGCATAAGCATTACTACAATCGCAGCAATTATCATGAGTGCGGTTGAAACCAGCATAAAGCTTGACGAAATCTGCGATAAAATCTCTTTAAACTCTTCTCTCACCTTGGTTTCAGAATTAATCTTCATGGTATTTGTGTTGCCGCTTATTACAGTATCATCTGTCTGGATGGTATATTCCATATAGCTGACACCATGCTCTATCATATATTTTGCCATTTTTATTTCGGCCGCACTTCTTATTCTTTCTTCATACGTATCGCCTGTCACTTCCGCATTTGCTATGTCTGCAATTTCTTTCCCGTATCTTGAATGAAGCTTATCAAGGAAAGCCTCCTTATCTTCACCCTCATTCAGATATATGTCATATGCGTCAGGCTCATATGCAGGATTAAGCATCTTAAATCCGCCCTCTGTCACATATCCCGCAAGCGGATTTACCATCGAATTGACAAATCCCGTGATAACAAAGTCCTTTTTTACATTTCTATATTCTAAAGGAATTGTTTCTCCGAGCTTCAGACCTTTAGCCGCCTTAACCTGACCTGTAAATGCTATTTCATTTTCATGCATCGGAAGACGTCCTTCAGTTAAAATAATATTCGTCGTCTCCGCATAATCTTTATAAATATCCAAAGTAAGCTTTGTTTCATCCTTTAACGATACGCTTTCTCCCTTGGAGCATCTGATAACCTTATTTACTTCAGGCATTGCCTCAAGTTCATTCTTAAAATCTTCTGCCTTTATATATCCAACCGTCTCAATTCTTATATCGCACATTTCATGACCGGCAACACTGTTAAGGATTTTGTCGGGATCTGCAAAGAATGAAGTAAGGATATAGCTTATAATAATTGTCATTGAAGTTACCGCTATACATATTACGAGGCCGATATCCGACTTCAGATTCTCTATATATTTCTTCATAGCCAGTCTCACGTGGATACTGCCCTTTGTTTTCTCAAGAGGGAAGAAAGATTTTTTAAAGCTATGTGTTTCTATACCCTTTCTAAAGGCAAGTACAGGCGGATATTTACGAACTGACATCGCCTTAAAGAGTGAGATTACTCCAACAAACAGAACTATTCCAATGGCTGATATGATGACAGGATATTTTTCTACATGAAATGTCCCACCGTAGGATATTGATGTTCCAGCCTGAGCTATCAGGAATCTCCCAAGTCCTATTCCCGGTATAATTCCCAATATGACTCCGACCAGACTCACGATCATATATTCGAAAACATATGAAAGAGCTATATGCTTAGAACTGTATCCCAGAGCTCCGAGAACACCGATTGACACTATCTGGTCCTTTATATCTCCCACTATCCTGAGCCTTATCATTACCATTATGGCTATAACCGTAATTCCGGCCATTATTCCAACTACCATTGACAAAAGTGACATATTGGTGCTGTTCATTTCCTCAATATCTTCGTATATAGCTTCTGTAAATCCGTTAGCTATATCCTGAACTGAAGCATCCTGACAATAATCCTTATATTCTTTAAAAAACTCTTTACAGTCTGTTTCTTCCTTAAGGTTTATTCCGACCACTTCATATCTGCCCAGATACTGCTCAAGGTAATTCAGATCTTCCTCTGAGATTACCGCTTTACTTCCCAGCGGCCATATTCCCGGCTCATAAGAACCTGCTACGGTAAATGTGTATTCCCTGTTCTTCTTTATAAATGTAATCTCATCCCCATCACTTACTCCCAGCTGCTTACTAAGCACGCCTGTAAGATATATCGGATGTTCGATAAGCGCCTGCTGCTCCGATGTAAGGGATGAAGTCGGATTAAAATTCTCAAAGCTTTTCTCACCCTGTATCGATACAAAGCTTAATTCTACAATTTCCTCACCTTCACTATCTCCTATACGTGTTTTAAAATTTATATCTTCTGCTACATTCAGATATCCATAGCTTTCAACTCTCTCATCATTTTCAAGAAATCCGAGAAAATTCCTGTTATAAATATTCTGATCTATCATCACCTGATGCTTAAAACATCCACTCTGCTTTACCTTTTCCGGAGTTATCTGTCTGATTCCGATAAGTGCAGAAGCACATGCTGTAATAAGCGCCATACAGATTGCCACAAGAACTATAAGAAGAATAGATTCCTTTTTGTTCTTTCTTATCTTGGCTTTTGATAATCTGATAATCTTCATCTTTCTGCCTTTCTATCTTAACGCCGCACAATTACAATTACCTTGCGATTGTGAGATTTACCATCCCTGCTCATTTAAAAACATCTGAAGCCCTTCTCTCCTTGTCTTCTCATCATCAGTACCGAACTCAGACATTTTATATTCACCTGTTATATTTCCGTCTTTTAAGTAAATAACGCGATTTCCGCGAAGCGCTGTTCTGAGGTCATGCGTTACCATTACTATGCTCTGTCCACTACGGTTCAGTTCCGTAAATACATCCAGAACATCCGTTCCCGCTGATGAATTAAGCGCTCCTGTCGGCTCATCCGCAAAGAGTATCTCAGGTTCGTTAATCGCAGCCCTGACTATACCCACTCGCTGGCACTCACCGCCGGATAACTGATTCGGAAATTTCTTCCACATTTCCTCTCTTATTCCGACCTTATTCAGAAGCTCTTTAACCCTTGCTATAAGTTCAGGTGAGTTCTTCTGAATCAGAAGTGCTCCGGTTAAAATGTTATCAAACACATTCATGCTATCCAGCAGATAAATGCTCTGAAATACGAATCCGCAGTGCTCTCTTCTGAACTTCGCCAGCTGATCGTTACTGTAATCGGAAATATCCTCTTCCGAAAAATAAACCTTCCCCATTGACGGCTTATCCATACCGGATAATGCATAAAGAAGTGTGGATTTTCCGGAACCCGACGCTCCCATTATTACCGTAAAGTCTTTCTCATATATTTCCAGATCAAGATTTTTTATTACATGCTGCTGAAGTCCCGCATTTGAAAATGACTTACAGAGCTTTTCTGTTCTTAGAATAGTATTCATATTCATATTCTCCTTTATCGTTTACCGCGGGACAAATCCTGTGGTAGATAATCACCGGACAGTTCTGCGCTATCAATCTTATGTGCTTACTATATCATTTGTTTTTGAGGACATCTTTACACAAATCTTAAAAATTCTTACAGATTTCTTACATGATCACTATTCGTGATCAATTTAGTAATACTCCACCTAACCGGATTCTCAATACACTTTCTTATAAAGTAAAACCGCCCATCTGAATTAGATAGGCGGTCTGACCGTTGATCATATTATGTTTCTTATTCTTCTTACATTCATAACTGTCAAAAATACTTTCAAGTTTTTGGGGGACAAAATATTTTCAAGATAATTTTTTGACAGGGTAGTAAACTTCCGTAATGTTATCCTTTTCATCTGTAATCTGAGAAGGGTCTGTAACATAAACTTCAAAAAGCGGGCCGTTACATTTATAGCCTTCTTTCTCCGCCCACTCCGTCTGCTTGGCATATACAGAAGTAAGGTCTGAATACGGTCCCTTTACAACCGTCTTAAGACATAAGCCCGGAGCAAAATCCCTCGTACCTGTTACATATTCTTTTACCGGGATTGCGAATTCCGTATCAAGTCCTGCCGGTGTAAACTCCGCACTATGGAACAGAACCATCGGTGCCCCGCACATAGTAAGATGCGTTGTTGCAATAGTCTTAAACAGCTTCTCATAACTCTTTGAGTATTCCATAGGGAAGTCTTCCTGCTGAACTGATTTTCGAACATACAGAAGGCACATCTCAGGAACATCCACAAGGCGCACATCAATATCATCCATATAGGACATTATCGATTCACCCTGTTCTATTGCATTAAGATCCGTATCCAGCTGATTCAGAATCTGACTGTAATCGTTTACCTGTTTTTCTATCTCCTGCTTCTTCCTAAGAAATGCGGTATAAAGCCTGTCACTCTTCTCGGCATCAGCTTCCAGGATTCCCTTTATCTCTTCCAGTGAAAATGAATATGATTTCAGTCTGCTGATAAAAAGCATTTTCTCCAGCTGGTCTATCGAATAGTAACGATATCCGTTTTCCGGATTCACCTCACTCGGTTCAAGCAGCCCAATCTCCGCATAATACCTAAGCGTCTTTGTTGAAACCTTGCATATATTTGAAAACTCACCAATTGATAACATCCTTCATCCTTCCGAAATGTTTTTCTCATAACTCATATAATCTGATGCATCCTACACCCCAGCCTACAACTCATAAACTTAGAGGTAGGGGATTGCTTATATTCGTTCAAATAATTCAAGCACTAATCATTATATGGCAAAACAAACTTCTCGATAAACTCTATCCTGTCCTTTGCTCTCGGATAGAAAAGTGATGTGATCGCAACCACCAGGTTTTTTTCGGGATTTACATATATGATATTTCCACCGTCTCCCATAGCTGCATACCCGCTCTTTTCTCCGATCCACCACAGATATCCGTATGGAAGATCCAGCTTTTTCCATCTGCTGTGTTCTGTTGTACTTTCCCGTACCCATCTTTCTGAGACAATCTGTTTATCATTCCACTTGCCTTTATTCAGGAACAGCTGTCCTATCTTCGCCATATCCACAGGCGATATGGTAAGACCCCATCCGGCAGTATTAACGCCCTGTGGATCAGCAACCCATCCGTTCATATCTGTCGACTTATAGAACTTCATCTGCTCTTCCTTACTATCAAATGTTATATTCTTCTCGATGTTTATGTCTAAAGGTTCAAACAGATTTTCTTTTGCAAACTCCAGCACCGACTGTCCGGTTGCCTTCGCAAGAATCCCGGACAGAACATCCGGTCCTATGATCGGCGCATATCTGAACTCACCTATCGTTCCTCGTCCTCCCATCTTATCAAGAGAAAACTTCACCCAGTCCATACTCGTAAAATACTTAGTATACGGATTAAACTTATACTTATAAGGGACCGTCATTGTAAGTATATCTCTGATCCTGATATTCGGAAGAGTCTTTTCTCCTCTTTTTACAACATAATCCGGAAAATATTCCAGAACCTTATCGTCTACACTTTTGATTAACCCCTTATCAAGTGCTATTCCGATAAGTATCGATACTATACTTTTTGTAACAGAGAAAACATGTATACGAGACTTATCATTGCATCCGTTATAGTAATTCTCATAAATTGTTTCTCCGTCTTTTACGATTACCATTCCAACCATGTTCCTATAGTCCGCTGCAATGGCGTCTTCCATTTTTTTAATCTGTTTCTGATCCATAATTACCTCCAAAACGACTTAGCATATTTCTCGGATTACTTTCTGACATGTCTCATACTGAGCTTGTCAAACCGAGTATAAACTTTGCCGTAAGGGGAAGGTCAACATGGAATATGATAATCAGTATCAGTTTTACAAGTTATAATAATAGTATAATTTACATACTACAAGTATCACCAGTATCACTTCTATTATTCCTATAATTTCATATCTGGTTACTTTTGAAAATTTCGCTTTGACTATTCCGATAATTGATAATAATATCCCCGGAAAAATATTGAACCAAAACAATGTATAATGTGTATCCCATAAGATCCAATACAGATCATCCCTTGTAAGTAAATAGTTTCGGTATTTATTTATACCAATTTGAATTGCATAATTGGCTATCAGAGAAATAGCGGGTATCATGACAAAGATCTTGGCCACAGTATCTTTCTTTCTACGACCAACTCCTTCCTCATATTTACGAATACCTTTTCGCGTATCCGGTCCAAGAACTAATTTCTTGAATAACCAATTAGTATTTAGTATATCATCTCCATAGAAACGGATATCTTTCTTAAATTTATTAGGGCTGACTTCTACATCCGAAGCAACAACTTCCGGAATATCAGAAGGGATTTCGGTTGAGTATCTTGCATATATTTTACTATGGCCATTCATTCTGAACTTAGCCATTTTCATAAGCATGCCCATCGTTCCCGGCATATGCTCAAGTTTACCCACACTATTTACATATACAACCGGCACACCAAATGCTTCGACATATTTCATACATCTTGTATCATTTTCATCTTGTTCCTGTTCCGGTTTCATTGGATCTGCCGGTGCTCCATGAGGAAATAGAATAAGAGACAGCCTTTCATTCTTCACACTTTCATAAAAAAACCTTCTTCTTGAATCATAGCATATACCTACACCAACTATTCCGAATGGCGTTTGTATCGTACTTTTGAATCTGCCTCTCTTAAATACTGCTGCTTCACCTTCTGATTTCGTAACATATCCACACATTCCTTCAGGACCTGCAATCATATAGCGATTATAATAATCATCGCCTTCCTTATCCAGGTATCCGACACCGATGTATGTTGAATACTTCTGTGCCATTTCCACAGCCCATGCCGCCGTATCTTTTCCTTTATCATCCGCATAATTCCATATCTTACGGCTTGCCATATAACTGCAGAGAGCAAGTTCCGGAAGAACTACCAATTCAGGCCTATCAAGCTTACTGATCAATCCCTCTATATATTTTTTTCTTTCCTCTATTCCCTTGATATCATTATTCAATTCAAGTGCAAATATTCTCATGATCATTCCTCAATTATTTTATCTATATAATTCGAAATACATTTCTTCTTTTTTGTCGCACTCATTTTTTCATAAGCCTCAGAATGAATCGTTGCAGAGATTCCATATAGAAGCTGTCCGGCAATTATCTCAATCGGAGTATCACTCTTCACATTCCACTTCTTAAGTACCGATGCAAGGATCGGCTTTAATTCCATAAGTGTTCTTTCATGCATTGCTATCTGTACAGACCAATGCATATTTCCTTTCAGCTGTCCGAACTCTCCCATAGATTTCTCATATAGCGGTAAAAATGTCTTTACAAAAGCTTCTTTATTTTCACAGGAAATAAGCATAGCCTCGAATTTCTCTCGGTATTTCTTAAAGAAGCTTTCAACAACCTGATCAAAGAGCATATCCTTGGACTTAAAATAGTGATAGAACATGCCTATCTCTCCGCCGACTTCATTCATTATCATTCTGACTGACGTTGCTTCATATCCGTTCTCAAAAAAGAGCTTCATAGCTATATCTATTATTTCATCTCTTTTTCCGCCTGTCAGCACTGCTTTCCTTGCCATTATTTCTTCTCCTCTATCCAATCGGTAATTGTATCAAGCAGCAGCCCCATATTTCCTACCTGACAATGGTGATCCGCATTTTCCTCAGCTGTAAACAGCCTTCCGGTTACACTCCTTGCATTTACAAGTGCATCAAGCTGGTTCTGATAAAATACTGTATAGATATCAGCCGCACCTGCAAGCACCAAAGTATCCTGCGTTATCCTCTTGGAAATATCCCGTGTATTATACTTTCTTATGTGATTAAAGTATTCACATGGTGTGGAAATATTTTCATATATTGCATAGCCCTGAAGCAGAAGCCACTTAGTGAAATACTTCTTATAAAACTTCTTATTCAGAGATTTCCAGAATATATTCTTCGGATGACGTGTCAGATAATCGAAGAACTTTCCGAAGCTGCCCATCTTGTTAAGTATCGCACCGTAGAAATCATATATCAAGTCATACATTACGAGACGGGATATTCTCTTCTCATATGCCGCAGCTCTTGTTGCAAGATATCCGCCAAGCGAAATACCTATCAGCGTAACGTCACTTAAGCCGAAGTGGTCAAGCACCGCGCTTGTACAGTGTTCCCACTCCGTTGTCATTCTAGCATCATGATGCATCAAAACCTCACCCTGTCCCGGTCCTTCAAAGAAATAGACATTAAAATGTTTCTCCGATAAATACGGAACCATCATCAGAAAGTCCTGACAAATACTGTCATATCCTCCGTGGATAACAATAGTCCCCTTTGCATCTTCACATACCGAATAGTATACCGGGAGCTCATAATCATTAAACGGAATTCTGACAACCTTAAGGCTCGGATAAGTCCTAAAAAAATATGAATCAAATAGTTTCACGCATTTGTCATAGAGTACAAGCTTAAGACTTCTGCCCTTCGAATCTTTCTCACCGCTCAAAGTATAAAACTGTGCCGCACGGTAGCATATTGCAGCCTTAAGCGTCTCTCCCTTCTTCTCTGCCTGTTTACCCTCTGCGATAAAAACAGAAATCCATTTTTTAAAACTATCAATCTGCTTACCGATATCCATCATCTCATCATACGTAAAAGCTCCGTACGTATAGAATCTATTCATCTGAAAATTCAGTCCCTCATCCTCATGAAATGGGAAATAGCCGACCGGAAAACTCACATTCTTACCTGACATAGCACATACCTCCATAAACCGAATATCGTTCTGTTAATATATAAATAGCACATTCAGATCAGAAATGTCAAGAATAAAAAGAACGATATTCGGTTTATATAAAAAAGGCTGCCTATCCTATCCGACAGTCAGCCTTTTATAATATTTATACATTTATTGGTCTTTATATCTTAACAACAATGCTGCGTTTATTACTACGAATACCGAGCCGCAGTTGTGCCAAAGTGCTCCGGTTATCGGCGTCAGTATTCCGAGTGCCGAAAGATTAATTATAATGTATCATGATTTTTTTTAAATGTTGATCGGTAAAGAAAATCGAGACAAAAGAATTGATCATTCAGAATTTAGAATCAGTTTAGAAATACAGAAGATTCAAGTAAAGAACTCGCTGTCATAATCATGTATTATAATCCCGGACACAGATGATACGATGATTAATTAAATTACGCACAACAAAGGGGTCAAAGAAATGGCAGAAAGAATTAAGAAAAATACAGTAAAGTCCTGTTTAATAATATTTGCAATACTAATACTGGTTCACGGATTTGAAGCAATCTTCCTCAGAATGGATGAAACTATACTCGGAGAGAACTTCATAAACAAGGTTTTCGGAATAATGATGATCATAGTTGTTCTGAAGCTTCTGAATATGAAGCGTGAAGATATCGGTTTTAAGAAGGGATTATTCGGAAGCTACGGTGCAAAAAGCATCGGACTCGGTTTTCTTCTTGCTATAATCTCCTTTATCATTGCTTACGGAATCGAAATTATCATACTGAAGAACGGAGGACATGAAGTAAGTTTCGGTATTTTCACAACCGGCTTCTCCCTTACCGGAGAAGCTGAAGTGCATACCGGATTCGGATTTATCCTTATGTGCATCTTCTTCAATATCATAAATGTGATCATGGAAGAAGGCACCTTCCGTGGACTCTTTAACAAGATCATCTCTATTGATCATTCTCCGAAATTCGCACTTCTCTTCCAGGCATTCCTGTTCGGAGTATGGCATATAGTAACACCTCTTCACAACCTAATCGATGGCGATATCGCTGTCGGTGCATTTATAGGACTCAGCGTCGGATATATCATCCTCGCCGGAATGATGGGCATCAAATGGGGACTTCTGTACAAGATGACAGGCAGCCTGTATGCAGGTATGGCAGACCATTTCTTCAACAACTGTATAGCTACAAATCTGCTTCATATAACCACAGAGAGCGGAACAGATGAAATGATGATCGTACGTGTATTGATCGCACAGCTGCTCTCCTTTATCGCAGTGATCATCATCTCAAAATCCGGAACAAAAAAATAATATATTAACTATCAAAATATACCAAGAGGGCGAAGCTTGATTTCTTATAGATCAAGCCCGCCCCCTTCTATATGCTATAGCACATAATATACATCTACAGACATATCTTTATTATATACTTCATAAACACGGTCAGATAATTTAATTAAATGTTCGGCAGCATAGCAGTTAATTATCTTATGAGCCTCAGCCACTTTTGAGAAGCCTCTCTTAAAGTTTATATGAATACATCTACCTTCGAAAACCTCAATGGTTTCGTCACCCTTATAACCCGTGACGGGAAGGCACGTCTTCATAGAAAACTTTGCTTCATCCTTTATACCGTCATATATTACAAAATGACTTCCTGACGGACTGATACCCTTACCTGCCGCCGCTTCGTAAAGCTTACCGACAGAAACCCCGAGTTTTTCGAGGTCAACATTTTCATCTGTATATAGGCATACACATCTTTCAAAAGGTCTGATATCAGGCTCTTCTTTTAGGATATTCTCCGTATCGGACTTCGTATCGAAAGCCATATTCTTCATGTCTTTCATATCTTTCAGAAGGTCACCGGTCTCCTTGATCTTGCTTGAAAGAATGTCCTTCTCACTGACTTCTCCGTTCAGGATCTGCTTTATCTCAAACAAAGAAAGCCCTATACTTCTGAGACGTTTAATTGTTTCCAGTCTTGAAAGCTGCGACTCATCATAATAGTAATATCCGTTCTCTTCATTTATTTTAGCCGGAACCAGCAGTCCCTCTTCTCGATATAATCGAATTGCTTTTCTTCCGACATTTCCGATCATTGCAAACTGTCCGCTGGTATACATTATCCCGTCACCTTCTTTCTTCTTACTTTTCCAAATGCTCCCATAAATCCCAGATGTAACGGAAGTATCTTATACAGGAAATAATCCGTATATTTCTGATATCCGTCTCTTTTATAAAACCGAGTTACCGCATCAGCAATCGACTCACTGCAGTTTCTGTTCAACTCATCACCCAACTCTTTTGATGCCAGTCTCGGGCATCCGAGATAGCCGTACTTTCCCATAGCCTTTAACTGTTTCTTCTTCGATATCATATCTCTGTCCGATATCTTCGAATCCGGAAGAGTCTTATATCCTTCTCTTACATAGCTTTCATCCATTGCAAGCAGACTTGATGTTTCAATCCACCCTGCATGGAAATCATCCTCATGCTCCGTCTCAAAGGATTCCAATTCCTTCGAAGACTTAACACCTTCTCCCATAAATATCTGTCCCATAGGTGCAAGTGCCGAAATACCGTACTTCCTGTTAATCTTTCTCACTGCTTTTTCCACCGCAATCTGGTGATCGGGATCGGCATGAGATGCTATAAGTATAACATGCCTAAAGCCCATACAACACAGACTTTCCATTATTCCGTATGCTACCTCATAGGTTGTTTTCATACTGAAATGTATCGAACCGTAGAATTCATTTACGGATGCTGCTGCGATAGGAAATGTCGGAAGATAGCAGCATTTCGTATTCAGTTTCCGCTCCACGATCTTTGCTGCATTTCTACTCCAATACTCGCCTTCCAGCAGATCTGTTGAAATCGGCAGATGCCATCCATGCTCTTCTATCGGCGCCATAACCGCAAAGACTATACTCTTTCCTTTATCAATCTCTTTGATTTCCTTCCAGGTCATCATACTCAGATCTCTCATTATCATTCCTCCTTCATCATCTCAAGTTACGTTGTGGAGAAATAATAACCCCGGCCCAAACGGCCGGGTCAAGTATGAATTTTAAGATTTTTTGTCTTCCAGAATATTTGTTCGATCTGATGAAAACGAATTCTTATCTCTGTTAACTACTACGATTCCGACACATACAAGTATCAATGCTATCAGGTGAATCATTCCGAAACCTGCACCTTCATTCAGAAGTATAATAGATGAGATAACTCCGAAGATCGGTGATAAGAAACCATATACAGAAACACGCGATACAGGATTATGTTTCATCAAAATACCCCATATCGAGTATGCTACGGCAGACAGAAATGCCAGATAGATCAGATCTAATACACCACGCATAGTCACTGTCGCAAATCGTCCTCCCATCAGAAATCCGGTAAGTGTCATTATCAGACCTCCGACTATAAACTGGTATCCGCTGAGGACTACCGGATCTTCCTTTTTTGTATATTCCTTTAGCAGCACCGAAGAAAATGCATATGCAACCGTAGACATAAAAACAAAGAGATCTCCCTGTATTATATTTCCTGTTCCGAGGCCTCCATCAGATAAATTGACAAGCACAACTCCCAGAAAACCTATCAGACATCCAAAGGTCTTTCCGAATGACAGCTTCTCCTGTCTGAATATAAAGCTCGCTACAACCAGAACGACAAATACATTCGTTCCCTGAACTATGGATGCTCGGACTCCTGTAGTATGCGCAAGTCCGACATAGAAGAAGAAATACTGTCCGACTGTCTGAAACATCGAAAGCTTCAGGATCATCGTTATGCTGCCCTTCTTCGGAAGAAGAACCTTTCTCTGAATTATGCATCCCAGTAAAACAGCCAGAATTCCCGCAAGTGTAAATCGTATTCCCGCAAAAAGAATCTGTGAAGACATCATTTCCGAACTGATTGCAAATTCCTTATAACCAAGCTTTATCATCGGATAAGCGCTTCCCCACAGAAGACATGAAATCATGGCCCCTATTGTAACAACCACAGGATTTTTGAAGAAGCTGTTTTTGTTCGCCTTCATTTCTGTTTTGTCAAAACTGTTCCTATCTATCTCACTCATTTTATCATTTACTTTCTTATTCACATTTGCCACACTTTTCATAACGAATTAATAATATATCATTCTTTACTGCTATATTCAATCCATTCAGATTTCCGAAAAAAATCATTCTGAACCACATAACAGATTTCAAAATCCCGAGAAGAGTTTTCGAAAACCTTATTATAGGTTCTTGCGAAAAATGTTGACTTTATCCCGGCTTCGTGATATTATCATTTTGATAATATGGTATTTAAATCAATATTATTTTTAATGGAGAAAAACAATGATGAAATCTATGCATAAAGGAATATTGATATCCGCTTGTTGTATGCTCCTCTTCACTGGATGCAATTCAACAACCGATGATGCTAACGTAAATAACGCATCCACTGAAGCACAGGTAACCGAGATAGAAACAACAGCGGCACAAGTTACTGAAGAAGAAACGACCGATGTGAACAGTGGATCGATCGACCGCTTTTCCGAAATAACATCTATAAAAATAGTTGATATTTCTGATGATCTGTATGAAGATAAATTAGAGTATACATTAACTTCCGAACAGGTAAGTTCTTTTATCGAATTACAGAGCGATCTTTCTCTTTATGATAAAAGATCGGGAAGCCATGAATGGTATAAACTCGAACTGTATGGGAAAGACGATGAGCCGATCGATACATTTGCTGTCGGAGTGAATTATTTCATTACCGATAGTACCGGACGATCATACAGTTCCGATAAATTAAAGGATTGGCTCAAATCGGTTACAGAATCCTATGATATGTCAATTTCGAAAGTCTGCGGAAGGCAGCCTTCAGATAACTATTTTAAATTTATGTCAGAAGGTACTTCCGGTCGTTTTGACGAAAAAGCAGAGACCAATTTTGATAAAGTACTTGAACTTGAGCTGACTGAAACTGATATAAAAGAGCTGTCAAGTGCACTTGAAAATATAGAATTCTCAAAGGAAGCAACTGCCGATATTCCTTTTAAATATACTATTGAAGTCTACAATAAATATGGTGCTTTTTTATATGCAATCTATGTTGACGAGAATATGAACATATATACCGAATATGGTTATGCGATAACCGGTGGTACTATTACGGACTGGGTTGAAGAACGTATAAAGTGATATAAGTGTCAAAAGTCACTTTTGACACCCACAAATAAAAGAGCATGTTACAAATATATGGAGGGCATATTATGAGATACGGATACAGATATAATAATACGACTGATCCGCGTAGTATTAACAAACTCGGAATCGGTTTTTTGATCTTCGGAATTATTTTAGTCTTATTGGGTATATTAATGTCATTCAGCGCTCGAACGAGTAAGAAAGAATGTACCGAAACCACAAAGGGTGTGATCGTAGAAATAATATCAAGTAACAAAAAAGGAAACGTAACCAGAAGAACAACCTTCTATCCCGTAGTGGAGTATACGGTAAACTCAAAAACCTATCGCCACAAGGTTACAAATCCGGGACATAGAAATATGTTTGAAGAGGGTGATATTATGGAAATCCATTATGACCCACAAAACCCTGACAACGCATATGTAGACAGAGAAACCAACCAGCAAAGCGGACTCGGAGTTTTATTATTCATAATGGCAGGACTGATGTTCGTCGGAGCTATAATGATATTTATTAAAGCATCAAAAATAAACCGATGATTTACCAACAATAGAATAGCAGCTATGTTTTAAAAAAATGCAGCAGTGCTTGAGTTTCAACCCAAGCCTGCTGTTATTTATAATCTTAGGGCTAACACTCGTGACTTTAGTCATGAGATACAGCCCTTTTTACACATATATTTTACTAATTACTATAAATAATATCTCGTAAAAATGTGGTATAATAATACATACAGGACACT
>Ga0256405_10001082_pt1 | contig 79692 bp, 62 predicted proteins | sample RumenRJG_02DNA_FD_189096 | JGI IMG/M metagenome (GOLD analysis project Ga0256405, IMG submission 189096) | Bovine rumen microbial communities from Lethbridge, Alberta, Canada - RJG_02 | ecosystem: Host-associated > Mammals > Digestive system > Stomach > Rumen | place: Canada: Alberta... | reverse complement strand
ACGAGGCAACCTCACCGCAGGAGCTTTAGCTCCTCGGGGTTTCAGTGGGGGATTATAACCCCCACTGAAAGTCCGAATGGCACCCGCCGCCTAAGAGGCGGGGGACATCGGTGATTGGTTATATGGATGGTTGCTACAAGGGAATGCTGCAATCTCATCAAAAAACCGTAACGTCTTCTTGTCCTGAGAGTGAGCTGAGGCTTTACAAGGACAATCTGTGGGAGAATCAGCGGTTAAGAAACAGACTATTTCTGTTTATTTATACGTTTTTGAATATTTTGTCCGGATTGGGAAGAGCAACAGAGGAGGATCTGCCGCTGAAGGTTGACGCTTCCGTTAAGCTGTCAGAGTTAAAAGAACCTGTGCTGAAGCTGTCCGAATACATACAGGTGAACGCAGACGGACTTCGGTTATGGAAAAAATACAACCGGTTGGAAGCGATTAGTATTTGTTTGCTGATTATTCTGATTGTGGTGGGGTTCAGCTTTTTGCTGCATAATGTATTGTTACAAGTCCTTTTGATTGCAGTTTTTCTATTATTTGATCTCTTTTTGTTATGCAGTTTTGTAAACAGGTTAAAAAGAAATTCTGCTTTGCTGAGTCAGTTTGTGGAATAAACTGATGTTGTTATCAAGAAAAGAAAATTGAAAGGAAAAAAGAAATGTCGGAACTGAATATTGTTCTGGTAGAGCCTGAAATACCCCAGAATACCGGTAATATTGCGAGAACCTGTGCGGCAACAGGCGCAAGGCTGCATATTGTCAGACCGATGGGCTTCACACCTACCGACAAACACCTGAAAAGAGCAGGGCTGGATTACTGGCACCTGTTGGATATTACATATTATGATAATCTGGCGGATTTTTTTGAAAAAAATCCTGAGGGAGCTTTTTACTATTTTTCGACAAAAGCACCGCAAAAATATACGGATATTCATTTCCCGGACAAGTGTTTTATCGTTTTCGGAAAAGAAACGGCAGGGCTTCCCGAAAAGCTTCTGCATGACAATCCGAAAACGACCGTCAGAATACCGATGATCAGCGAGGCACGCAGCCTGAATCTGTCCAACTCGGTAGCGATTGCTGCTTATGAGATTCTGCGGCAGTGGGATTATCCGGAGCTGCAGAACTGCGGACGGCTGAGAGAATATGAGTGGTAGATGGCAGCGGTAAAATAATGCAGGTTGGAAAAATGCCGCAGCTAAATGGCAATGAAGTCTGCGAGCGGCAGTATTGATGAGAAGTTATGGTGGCAGGATCAATACTGAGAAAAAGAGCCTTAAACATCACAGAAAAAATGTCAGACCGGCGAACAAAGGCAAACCAAAAAGAAATGGAATACCCTCAGTTTGCAGGTGCAGGGGCTCAGACCCTGCCGGGGTTTGGGGCAGAGCCCCAACAGAAAACGGCGGTATTTAGTCGGTATTTAGAAGGAGAAAGGAAAGAATAGTTATGATCACAGTATCTAATGTGTCGGTGAATTTCAGCGGAACACCGCTTTTTTCGGATGTTGATCTGAAATTTACGGACGGAAACTGCTATGGTATTATCGGTGCCAACGGCGCCGGAAAGTCTACCTTTTTGAGAGTGCTTTCGGGGGATCTGGAGCCGACAAAGGGAGAAATTATTATTCCTGAGAATACAAGAATGTCAGTGCTGAAACAGGATCACTTTGCTTTTGATGAATATACCGTTCTTGATACGGTTATCTATGGTAATAAAAAGCTGTATGATATTATGAAGGAAAAGGACGCTATCTATATGAAAGAGGACTTTTCCGATGAGGACGGTATCAGAGCGTCAGAGCTGGAAGCGGAATTTGCCGAACTGAACGGTTGGGAAGCGGAAAGCGACGCTTCCAGACTGGTGCAGGGACTTGGTCTGCCGGAAGAAATCCTTTACTCTGTGATGAGTTCGCTGACAGGCAACGAAAAGGTAAAGGTTCTGCTGGCACAGGCGCTTTTTGGCAATCCCGAAATCATTCTGCTTGACGAGCCGACCAATAACCTTGACGTTAAGGCAATTGCATGGCTGGAAGACTTTATTATGGATTATGTGGGGACGGTTATCGTTGTATCACATGACCGGCATTTTCTGAATACGGTCTGCACGCACATGGTGGATATCGACTACAATAAGATCAAGATGTACGTGGGCAACTATGAGTTCTGGTATGAATCTTCACAGTTGATTCAGGCGATGATCAAACAGCAGAATAAGAAAACCGAAGAAAAAATCAAGGAGCTGCAAAGCTTTGTACAGCGGTTTTCAGCAAACAAATCAAAATCAAAACAGGCGACCAGCCGAAGAAAACTGCTGGATAAGCTGACGGTTGAAGAATTGCCTGCCTCCAGCAGACGATATCCCTTTGTCAGCTTTACTATGGACAGAGAGGTTGGCAAAGAGGTGCTGACCGTTGAAAATCTGAGCAAGACGATTGACGGGGAAAAGGTATTGGATAACGTTTCTTTCCGGATTGAGCGAACGGATAAAGTGGCGTTTCTGTGTGAAAACGAGAATGCCGTAACGGCGCTGTTTGAAATACTGACAGGCAATACGGAACCGGACGAGGGTACTTTCAAGTGGGGTATCAGTACCTCGCAGTCTTATTTCCCGAAGGACAATACCGCCTTCTTTGACGGAAATGAGCTGTCTATTCTGGACTGGATTCGTCAGTATGTCAGGGGCAATGATGACACCGATACGTATCTCAGGGGATTTCTCGGAAGAATGCTGTTTTCCGGCGACGATGTATTCAAGCCTGTCAAAGTGCTTTCCGGAGGGGAAAAGGTGCGTTGTATGCTGTCCCGTATGATGATGTTCGGCGCAAACTGTCTGGTACTCGACCAGCCTACCAACCATCTTGATCTGGAATCTATTACGGCTGTGAATAAGGGCTTGCAGAGCTTTAAGGGTGTGGTACTCTTTACTTCACATGACCATGAGTTTATCTCAACCGTAGCAAATCGTATTATTGTTCTTGAAAAAGACGGTATCCGTGACGTGACGGAATCCTATGATGATTACCTTGCCGAAAGGTACATGATATAACAAACGTCGGTGTCCCCCGGATTTCGGTGATTGGTTATAGCGCAGAGCATGGAGCTGCATGAGTGTGAAGCGGCATAGTTGAAAAAACGGTATGGCTGAAACGAGCGTTCCTGTAAAGTGTGTTACAGAACGCATGATATCTGCCGCTTGGTTTGAGAAGGTTTTTGGAAAATGACTTGATAGGAGAACACAATCCTGCTTGGAATTTAACTCGGAGCAAAGCCCGATGTAAGCTCGCTTAACATCGGCTGCGACGAGGCAACCTCACCGCAGGAGCTTTAGCTCCTCGGTGATTGGTTATAAAGCTGATGAGGGGCGGTGTAAAAATGAACAGGGCAGAAATTTTTTTGGAATGCTATCGTCAATTGGAGGAAGAGCTGGTCAGAAAGTATCAGTTCGAGGAAAAAAGCGGAAGTCCCGTTGTGCGTTTTTTGAGCGACAAAGAAAGCAAACCTTATCGTGAAAAACTGAATTATTGTCGTGAGATACGCAATTTCTTATCCCATCATTCCGAATGGAATGGAGAACCGCTGATTGAACCTTCAAATGAATTAACGGAGTTTCTGCGTGAGGTTACGAACTACCTCAGACAGCCGCCTCTTGCTCTTTCATTTGCTACTCAGTTTGAGAATATTCTGAAAGCTTCTCCGAAAAACAAGGCCGTCACAGTGATGAAAAAAATGCAGAAACTGGGGTTTTCTCACGTTCCGGTGCTGGACAGCGGCAAATTGATCGGAATTTTCAGTATAGGTACTTTTTTCAGCTTTGCATTGAAGAATGATCTGGCGGCAATGAACGATGAAATGCTGATAGAAAGTTTTTCGGAGTTTCTCAATCCTGACAGGCACGAAAACGAACGGTTTTTATTTCTGCCGCCCACCGCCACGTTATTTGAAGTGAAAAATGAATTTGAAAAACGCTCTCAGCGCAGCAAGCGGCTGGCTGTGATATTTATAACGGATAACGGTTCTATCGGCGGCAGGATAATGGGTATGCTGACGCCGTGGGATGTGGTGAATGAATTGTAGGAGGTGATGATATGACAGTCAGGAAAAAAGTATTGGCGGCGATGAGCGGCGGCGTGGACAGTTCTGTTGCGGCGGCTGTTCTGATGCGTGAATATGATGTGACAGGAGCTACGATGCGGCTTTTTACCAATGAGGATATCAAGCTGGATCAGCAAAAAACCTGCTGCTCTCTTGATGATGTGGAGGACGCCCGTTTTGCTGCGGCAAAGCTTGGCATTGAACATTATGTTTATCATTTTGGTGAACGCTTTAAGGAATGCGTCATAGACAAATTCAACCGTTCCTATATTAACGGACTGACGCCTAACCCCTGCATTGACTGCAATCGTTATATCAAGTTTGACGCTCTGCTCCGGCGTGCAGAGCTGCTCGGACAGGATTTTATTGCTACCGGACACTATGTGAGAAGACGCTTTGACGAAGCGTCCGGACGATATCAGTTATTGAAAGGGATTGATGACACCAAGGATCAGAGCTATGTGCTTTATGGCATGACACAGGAACAGCTTGCCAAAACACTGTTTCCGATCGGAGAGATGACCAAAACGCAGACCAGAGCGTTGGCAGAGGAATATGGCTTGCTGAATGCACATAAGCCTGACAGTCAGGATATCTGTTTTGTTCCGGACGGTGATTATGCACGGTTTATTGAAGAATATACCGGACAGCATTTTCCGCAGGGTGATTTTATTGATAAAAACGGTACTGTTTTAGGAAAACACAAGGGGATTATTCATTATACTGTCGGCCAGCGTAAGGGACTTGGCATTGCACTGGGGTATCCGGCTTATGTTGTAGCGAAGAACACCGCAGACAATACGGTAACTTTGGGCTCGAATGAGGAGCTTTTCACTGATACGGTGTTGGCAAAAGAGGTAAACTGGGTATCTGTTGCCTGCACGGATCAGCCACTGCGGGTGGAGGCTAAAATCCGCTACAATCAGAAACCTCAGCCGGCTACGCTTTATCCGCAGGATCAGCAATGTATGACGGTTGTGTTTGATGCGCCCCAAAGGGCTGCCACTCCCGGACAGGCACTTGTCTGTTACAGCGGAGATTTGCTGCTTTGCGGCGGTGTCATTGTCTGATCGGTTCCCTTCAGGAAAATATGAGATGTCATACGGACAGCGTTGCTCTCTCCGCTTAAGCAGGCTTGCCGGAGTTTATCTCCTTGTTTGATAGCAAAAAAGCAGGCATGAACTGACACGGACTGCCTTACCCATTCAGTAATCATACGATCGGATGATATCAAAAGAGCCGTTCTCCAAAGTAAAACGATACTTTGGAGAACGGCTCTTTGTTTTGCTTGACAAAGCTTCCTGCGCAGAAGCGGTCTGTACGGCTGTTGTCCGGCAAATGATTCTGCTTCAGAGCAGCATTGCCGCTATTGCTTGGGACGAATGGTTCTGCGGCAGAGTGCGGCTGTCAGCCCGAAAAATATGGCGGCTGCAATGCCGGCGGAGCAGGCGGACAGTCCGCCGCTGAAAATGCCCATAAACCCGTTTTCGTTGACGGCTTCTTCTGCGCCTTTGGCTAGTGAATAGCCAAAGCCTGTCAGGGGAACTGTTGCGCCGGCTCCCGCAAACGATACCAATGGCTCGTACAGTCCAATGGCTGTCAGCAAAACACCTGCACATACATAGGTTACAAGGATTCTTGCCGGGGTCAGCCCTGTTTTGTCGATCAAAATCTGGGCAATCACGCATAGCAGACCGCCCGTTATAAAAGCAAACAAATACTGCAAATCAATCACCACTGTTTCTTGCCGGTGAATCCGGCGGTTTATGGTGTTAGTATCTGCCGATGACGGTCAATTATGCGTAACTTTGGGGAACGATTGTTTATTTATTCGCTATGATTCGGCTGCGTGACAAACAATCTTTTGAAATTGAATAAAAAACCGTGACAAATTCGCTGATAGAACTTGCAATTTCAGAAATAATACTTTATAATGTTTACATAAAGTGGTGGAAGGTGTAACGAAGTGGCGGCAAGTGGTAAAAACATTGCCGAATTTCGTTCAAATGGTGGCTAGTCATGTTGATGGGTTCATATCAGCATAATATTGATGCGAAGGGTCGCATCATCATGCCCGCCAAGTTCCGTGAGGAGCTTGGTGATGTTTTCTATGCCACTAAAGGTGCAGATGAATCTATTACCGTTTATTCCCGCCAGGGTTGGGAAGAATTCGGCGCAAAGATTTGTCAGCTTCCCTCCGCTCAGGCCAAAGACCTGAAACGCTTTTTCTTTTCCAGTGCGGCAGAGCTGATCCCCGATAAGCAGGGCAGAGTGCAGCTGACACAACTTCTGCGGGATTTTGCCCATCTCGATAAAGATGTTATGATCATCGGCACGGGTTCCCGTGTGGAGATCTGGGATCTGGAGCGTTGGAATCAGTATAATAATGAAATCTCCGAAAGTCAAGTGCTTGAGGTCATGAATATGTATGATATTTAAGGACGGTGCTTTATGGAGTTTTCACATATACCCGTTTTGATGGAACAAACCATTGATTCGCTGAACGTTCAACCTGACGGAATCTATCTTGACGGTACGGCAGGCGGCGGAGGTCATTCTGCCGAAATTCTCCGACGTCTGAAGGACGGTATGCTGATCTGTGTGGATCAGGATCCTGACGCCATTCAAACCCTTCGGAGCAGATTCGGGGATCGGGAGAATGTCAAAATTGTACAATCGAATTTTTCGGAAATTCCGGAGATACTTTCCGGGCTGGGCGTGACCGGACTGAACGGAGTGCTGCTGGATATCGGCGTTTCGTCGCATCAGTTGGATACCGCCGACCGGGGGTTTTCTTATCATTACGACGCTCCGCTGGATATGCGGATGAGTCAAAGCGGCACAACGGCTGCCGATCTGGTGAATCATCTGAGCTATCAGGAGCTTTCGCAAATTCTTTTTACTTACGGAGAAGAAAAGTTTGCCCGTCAGATCGCCCGTGCGATAGAACGGGAAAGACAAAAGGCGCCGATTACTACGACCCTTCAGCTTGCAGAGTTGGTCAAGTCAGCGTATCCGCCTGCCAAGCGCCACGACAAGCACCCTGCCCGCAAAACCTTTCAGGCATTGCGGATTGCTGTTAACGGTGAGCTGGACAGATTGTCCGCAGGGCTGGACAATGCCTTTGAAGCTCTGTGCAAGGGCGGAAGATTATCTGTGATAACCTTTCATTCCTTAGAGGACAGACTGGTAAAACAGCGTATGGCAAAATGGTGTACGGGCTGCACCTGCCCGAAGGATTTTCCGGTGTGCGTATGCGGCAAAAAACCGAGGGCAAGGCTTGTGCTGAAAAAACCTGCCGAGGCGTCACCGCAGGAACTGGAAAATAATCCAAGAAGCAGAAGCGCCAAGCTGCGTTGCTGTGAAAAACTGTAAACATATTTATCAATGGACAGCCTTTGCGGGCTGCTTGAATAAGAATACGACAAAATTTGACATAGATCATCGGAAAGGGAGTAATGACTGTGGCAATGCAGAAGCAAAACGGTCTGGCATACGATCTGTCTTTGTTTGAGACTGACCCTGTAGAAACCAAGTCTGCCAAAAAAAATAATCACACACAAAAAGCAGAAAACAATAAAGTAATCCGTCTGGATACAGGTTCTGCCAAAAGGGAGCAAAAAAGAAGGAGGAATCCTGTTGCTATAGTCAGCGTATCACTGTTGATGCTGGTGCTGGCGTCGGTGCTGTCGCTGATCGTTTATAACAATGTGATGCTCAATGAATATAATGAGCAGATTCTGGAAGCAAACAAGGCGCTTGCTAATCAGGAAAATCTCAGCTCACAGTATCATCAGAAAATTGAAAGCGCTCTTACTGACGAAAAGGTGCGGAATTATGCGGTGCAGAAATTAGGTATGGTGCCGGCAAATGCTTCACAGAAAAAATTCTTGTCGATGACGGACGGAGATAAGGGCGAGGTACTCCGTGGGGACGAAAAGGAATCGTTCTTCTCTCGGCTTGCCAAGGCTTTTCATCTCGGATAAGGCAACAAAGGCGATTTGTTCCATACAGCAGACGGTGAAATCATATTTTTGCCGGTCTGACAATAAATATGGTATTACAAAGGTGGATGCAGTCAAGGAAGTACCGCTGACAGAACGGTTCCTATGGTGCAGTCACCTGCTTTTGTCTATCCGGAAATATCCTCTTTTCCGGATTTGCCGGGCGGCGGACAAAGCGGTTGAAGAAACAACTGCTTTTTAGCGTGAATGTACGAGGGTGTCGGCAGAAACAGGCTATAAAGCTCAGGTTCTGACTGAGCGCACAGAAGAGTTCTGTGTGCTTCCTGCAGGGGCGGACATATTGCCTTCGTGACGAGAAGTCAGTATGGCGTCACAGCGGCAGCAAAGAAAACCGCAGAAAACGGGCGCACCTGTAACCGGGCGCTTTCGGAGTTGTAACAGTGTTTAACTCGGAGCAAAGCCCGATGTAAGCTCGCTTAACATCGGCTGCGACGAGGCAACCTCACCGCAGGAGCTTTAGCTCCTCGGGGTTTCAGTGGGGGATTATAACCCCCACTGAAAGTCCGAATGGCACCCGCCGCCTAAGAGGGTGCGGGTGTCCAGTGGACACCTCTGCGAAGCAGAAGCACCGACCGAGCCGGCAGGCGAGACCCGGGGGACATCGGTGATTGGTTATATGAAATCTGTTGTGTAATATAAGAGTGAAATAAGATAAAGATTGTTTATGAGGAAATAAAACAGAAAAACAGGAAAAGGGGTGTGTTGTTATGGCAAAAAAAGGAGCCTCTGCTAAAATGTGGAACAGGTCTACCTTGATCATGATCATTATTATTGTTATCGGTTTTGGCATTGTGGCAGGCCGTCTGCTGTATCTGCAGACCGTTATGGCTGAGGAACTGCAAAAACGAGCCGTAGAACAGCAGCTTTCCAATACGGCGCTGACTGCTAAAAGAGGCAGTATCTATGACTGTAACGGCAATGTTCTGGCTCAGAGCATTACTGTGTGGGATATTGTACTGGAGCCTGCCAATATCAAGACAGAAGAAGACGGTATGATGATTGCGAAGGGACTGCACGAGATACTCGGAACAGATGTGAACGAGGTTTTTGAGCAGACCAAGGAAGATCACTATTATGCTGTTGTCAAGCGCAGAGTGGAAACTGATGTGAAGGATAAGGTCATGGAGTTCAGAACAAAGCTGCGTGAAGAACACGGTATTGCCAATGCAATCAAGGCGATAGAGGATTACAGACGATATTACAAAAACAACAACTTTCTGGCGGACGTGCTGGGCTTTGTGGGAAGCGATTCACAGGGTCTGAGCGGACTGGAATATCAATATGACGAGTATCTGACCGGTCAGAAAGGACGGCTGGTGGTAGCAACCAATGCGGTGGGAGGACAAATGCCGTTTGAGTATGAACAGAAGGTAGACGCTATTGACGGCTATAACCTGACGCTGACGGTTGATGAGTATATTCAGAGCGTCATGGAAAAATATGTCCGTGAAACGATTGATGAATTCAAGGTTGCCAACCGTGGCTGCGCTATGATGATGAACGTCAAGACAGGCGCTATTTACGGTCTGGCTTGTGAAGGCTCCTTCAACCCTAACGAACCGTTTGTGATTGCCGATGAGCAAAAAGCAAAGGAGATTGAAAAGCTGCCCGAAAAAGAGCAGAATGAAGCCATTCTGAAAGCCCAGAATCTGCAGTGGCGTAACAAAGCGGTCAGCGATACGTATATTCCGGGTTCTGTATTCAAAATGTGTACGGCTTCCGCCGTCCTTTCGGAAGGTCTTATCAAAAAAGATACCACTTTTGAATGTACCGGCTCATACGTACCTTTTGAAGGTTCCGGCGCCATTACCTGCTGGCTTTCCGGCGGTCACGGTACACAGGATCTGGAAACGGCTCTTTGCAATTCCTGTAACCCTGCCTTTATGCAGATGGGCAATATGCTGGGCAGACAAAAATTCTATGAATACTACGTGGCGTTTGGTCTTTCGGAGCCGACAGGAATCGACCTGCCGGGTGAAAGTGATGATATGTTCTTTAATAATGGCGGTGTCTGCGGCATGGATCTGACAGACCTGGCAGTTGCTTCTTTTGGTCAGAACTTCAAGATTACGCCGATTCAGATGCTTTCTGCCTGTGCTGCCATTGCCAACGAAGGCAAACTGATGACGCCTTACGTTGTGCAGAGCATTTCAGACGCCAAGGGCAATGTTGTCAAAACAACGGAGCCGAAGGTGCGGCATCAGGCGATTTCAAAAGAGGTGGCTGAGCAGATGTGCGGTATGCTGCAGCGGAACGTTCTCAGCGGCGGCGGTACCAACGGCTATATCGCCGGATATCGTATTGCCGGCAAAACAGGTACCTCTCAGAAAAAAGTGGATGAGGACGGCAATCCTACCAATGATTATATTGGCTCTTTCTGCGGCTTTGCGCCTGCAGATGATCCCGAAATTGCGCTGATCTGTTATTTCGATACGCCGGACCCGGATATTAACTATTACGGCTCTGCGGTAGCAGGACCGTGCTTCCGGAATATTCTCAGTGAAGTACTGCCCTATCTTGGGATAGAAAAGGTTTATTCGGCTGCCGAACTGGGCAACCTCGATACCACGGCAGGCGCTTATGTCGGAGCATCTGCAAAGGATGCCGAAGGGCTTGTCAGTGCCGACGGACTGAAATCGAGAATTGTCGGTAACGGAGAAACTGTTGTTGCACAGAATCCTTCTGCTTATACAACCATTCCGAAAGACGGTACGGTGATACTTTATACAGACCTGCAGGGAGATCCGCCGAAGGTTAAAGTCCCTGACTTTGCAACACTCTCGCTGACAGAGGTCAACCGTATTGCCGCAGAAGCGAATCTGAATATCAGTATTAAGGGCTCGCTTTCTTCAGAAGGAAGCAGCTATGCCAAAACACAGGATATTCCTCCGGGAACTGAGGTTGAACCCTATACGGTTGTTACCGTGACCTTCAACCAGGACAACAATATTATGTAGCTTCATCAAACAGAAGGTCAATAAACAGGCAGATTCAATGGCTGGCAGAGCTATTCCTGCAGCAGGTACTTGAAAGGTGGAAATGTAATGATGACAGGATTTTGGGCAGTAATCGCAGCGGCGGTATCGTTTGCCATAGCAGCATTATTCGGATTATGGCTGATTCCTTTTCTGAGGAAAATTCATTTCGGTCAGACAATCCGTGATGAAGGTCCTCAGTGGCACAATTCAAAGCAGGGTACGCCGATTATGGGCGGGTTTATGTTTATACTCTCAAGTATTGTGGCGGGCATAGCGTGTATTTTACTGTACCATGCTTTCGGCCTTCAGGAAATGCCGCTGATGAGTGCGAAGCTTTTTGCAGGAATGTTTATGGCGGCTGCTTTTGGCGCAATCGGGTTTATTGATGACTATATCAAAGCCGTAAAAAAACGCAATCTCGGTCTGACAGCATTACAAAAGCTGATTCTTCAGTTTGTAGCAGCTATAGCCTATCTGGTCACGATAGCGCTTTTCGGCGGCAAAACCGAAACCTTTATTCCGTTTGTCGGCATGATCGACATCGGTATCCTGTATTATCCGTTAGCTGCCATTCTGATCGTCGGCATTGTCAATGCCGCCAATCTGACAGACGGGATTGATGGCTTGTCTGGTTCCGTAACCTTTTTTGTTTCGATCTTCTTTATGCTGATTTCAAGCTTTGTCAGCAGAGTCGGCGTGTCAATTATGGCGGCTGCGCTGGCAGGCGGCTGTCTTGGCTTCCTCATCTGGAATTTTCACCCTGCCAAGGTCTTTATGGGAGATACCGGTTCGCTGTATCTGGGCGGCTTTGTGTGTGCGCTGGCCTTTGCACTGGATATGCCGATCATGCTGATACTGCTGGCTCTTCCGTATATTCTTGAAATGTTCTCGGTTATTCTGCAGGTTCTGTATTTTAAGGCAACCAAAGGAAAGCGCCTCTTTAAGATGAGCCCTATTCACCATCATTTTGAGATGTGCGGCTGGTCTGAAACAAAAATCGTTGTGATGTTCAGTGTGTTTACTATTATTTGCGGCGCACTTTCGTTTATTATTGTTGTATACGGAAATTATCGTATTCTGACCTTTACGGCATAAAGTGCGGCGAAGAGATCTGACGGCAGAGAGCTGAAACAGAAAATCTCTGCATGAGCTTGGGGTTGCCCCAAGACGATGAAAGGAAGTGAAGGAAAGTGAGAATGGACGGCTCACCGGCAAGACAACTGCCGGTTCCATCTCCGTCACCCCGGAGAAGACAGGAGAAAAAGCCCGAAAGACGCCTGCCGATGCCCCGAAGGATTAAAACAAAATCCAAGTGGTTTTCTGTTCGTCAGGGACAGGACATGACCTTCCTGTTTCTGGTGTTGACACTGCTCATTATCGGTCTGATTATGATGTTTTCGGCAAGCTATCCTTCGGCTTATGCCGAAACGGGCGACAGTCTCAGCTATCTGAAGCGTCAGCTTCTGTATGCCGGCGGCGGTTTGCTGGCGATGATGTTTTTCTCTTATCTTGACTATCGTAAGTTGAGAAAGTTTTCTTATCTGATCCTGTTGGCGGCAATTCTTGCGCTGGTTCTGGTACTGCTGCTGCCTTCAAGAGGCGTTAAACGATGGATTCCGTTAGGTCCCTTCTCGATTCAGGCGTCGGAAATTGCCAAGCTGGCGGTTATTCTGGCTATGTCACAGTGGGGAACCACGCATTTTAAGAGAATGGATACTTTCCGGTTTGGCGTATTGCCGCCTATGATTATGTTTGCGGTTATTGCCGTTCTGCTGATTGCCGAGCCGCATTATTCCGGTATTGTTATTATCTTTGCGCTGGTAGCGCTGATGATGTTTGTCAGCGGTGTAAAGCTGCGGTATTTTGCCATAGGATTTGGCGTTATTGGCGTTGTGGTTCTGGGACTTGCCATTACCGGTCAGCTTGGCTATGCCATGACCCGTATGGCAGGCTGGGGTCAGGCACTGGAGTATACGACGGATAAGCTCTGGCAGGATACCTACCAGACCAGAAATTCCCTGTATGCGATCGGTTCCGGCGGCTTCTGGGGACTGGGTCTGGGTCAGTCCAGACAAAAATACCTGTATATTCCCGAAGTACAGAATGACTTCGTTTTTGCAGTTGTCTGTGAAGAGCTGGGCTTTATCGGTGCAACGATCATTCTTTGTTTGTTTGCTTTGCTGGTGTGGAGAGGTATTACCATCTCCATGCGTGCGAAAGACCGTTTCGGCTCGTTGTTGGGCATCGGTCTGTCGGCGCAGATCGGACTGCAGGTTATTCTCAACATTATGGTTATTACCGACTGGCTGCCGAATACCGGTATCAGTTTGCCGTTTTTCAGCTTCGGCGGTTCGTCGCTTATCATGCTGCTCGCACAAATGGGCATTATCTTGTCGATATCACGGTCGGCAACGCTTGAAAAAGCATAGGGAAAGGGTGAAGGTTTATGAGGTTGATTTTTGCAGGCGGCGGTACAGCCGGTCACATCAATCCTGCGCTTGCTATAGCAAGCTATGTCAAAGAAAGACAGCCTGATGCAGAAATACTGTATATCGGCGCAAAGGGCGGTATGGAAGAGCGGCTGGTGCCGCAGGCAGGCTTTGCGTTTAAGAGTATCGTTGTACAGGGGTTTCGCAGAAAGATTTCCTTCGGGGCGCTGAAGGAAAACATCGTTACCGTGAAAAAGGCGATTTCAGCAGGCAGGGAAGCTAAAAAAATGATTCAGGAGTTTCAGCCGGATATCTGTATCGGAACAGGCGGTTATGTCAGCGGCCCTGTGCTGAGGGCTGCGGCAAAAATGGGAATTCCTACACTGATTCATGAACAGAACGCCTATCCCGGTGTTACCAACAAAATGCTTTCCAAGCACGCCACCCGTGTGATGCTGGCAATGCCTGATGCCAGAAAGCACTTTAAGGGTAACTGCCGTTTTGTCGATACGGGAAATCCTGTCAGAGGAGAGATCCTCCGTCAGGAAAAACAGGCGGCACGCAATCAGCTTGGTCTGGACGAGCGTCCGGTTATTCTGTCCTTTGGCGGCAGTCTGGGAGCACAGGTGATTAACGAATCTTTAGCGGATATCATTGTCAGAAGTGCCGCAGACGGCAAATATCAGCATATTCACGCCTATGGACAATATGGAAAATGGTTTCCGGATATGCTTGCGGAAAAGGGCGTTGACCTGAGTCGTGCAACCAATCTCGATATCCGTGAGTATATCAATGATATGCCGGTGTGTCTTGCTGCGGCAGATCTGGTGATAGCCCGTGCCGGCGCAATTACTCTGAGTGAAATACAGGTAAAGGGCAAACCTTCTGTGCTGATTCCTTCTCCTAACGTTGCAGAGAATCATCAGTTCCACAATGCCATGTCGCTGGTTAACCATAACGCTGCGGTGATGATCGAAGAAAAGGATCTGACGCCGGAAAAACTGACGGAAGAAATCGACAAGCTGGCGTCTGACCCGAAAAGGTTGGCAGAATATTCCGAGAACGCCCGTCAGATGGCGATTGCCGATGCTTCCAAGCGGATTTATTCGGTGATAATAGAGGTGCTTTCTGCCGCAAAAAGTCAGCAATAAAGGGACAGCTTGTAGGGGGAAACCAACATGAGTAAAAAATCAGAAGGCAAGTCTCACCCGAAAAGCGGTGTGCAGAAGCCTGCACTGTCTATGAAGCGAAACGGAAATCAAAAAAAATCTCCTGCTGATGAAAAAAAGCAGCAGCGGGCGGATTCCGGAAACAGAAAAAAACGACAGAAAAATCAATTGCGGCTGAACGGTAATACCGACTACGGTGATCCGTTTAACTCTGCAGACAGTATTGATTCAGGCGCTGAGGATATTCTTCGCAAGCCCAGACGGGAAAGCGCCCTGCATTATTCTAAGCCGCTGCCGCCTGCAAAGGAACCCGACAGCCCCGGCAAACGCCGGCTGCTGAGATTCCTGTTTTACGGGCTGACGCTGCTGATTGTGCTGACGATTGGTGTGGTTCTTTCATTTACTGTGTTTTTCAAAATCGAGGAGATCAGTGTTGAGGGCGGTACACGGTATAATGAAGAAAATATTATCGCCAGCTCTATGATTCACACCGGAGAAAACTTCTTTTTGTGCAACACCTCTCCCGGAGAGGCGGAAATCTGGAAGAAGTTTCCGTACATAGAAGACGTGCATATAGAAAAAAAGCTCTTTAACAAAATCGTTATCAATATCCGTGAAGCAACACCTACCTCTGTGATTGAAAGTGAGGGCAGCTATGTGCTTTTGAGTGAAAGCGGCAAGATCATTGATATCTCTGACAAACAGCAGAATGATGTGCCGATGATTATGGGCGCAAAACTGGACGAACCGACGCTTTCATCATCGGTGGTTTTTAAGGATAAGAACGTGGAGGAATATCTGCAGCAGATTCTCAGGGCTGCGGAAGAATATCGTATCGGTGAGTTAAAGGTTATTGATATTTCCAAGCTTTCGAATATTACGCTGGAAACAGCCGGCGGGTTGCATATTATTCTCGGCAGCCCCGATCATATCGACTATAAGTTGATGACTGCCAGAAAAATCATGAAGAAAGACGTGCCGGAGGGTGATGTCGGTACCCTTGATGTTTCTCTGAGCGCTTCGGAAAACGGTAAGTCTTATTTCAGATCTCAGAAACGCATAGAGCAGTCTTCCGAAGAATCTTCACAGAAGCAGAAGGAAAGCTCTGCTGAAAGTCAGTCGGATACTTCCGGGGAAACTTCTTCAGATTCCTCGGCTGAGGAGTCTCAGGAAACCACGGAGAGTTTTGCCGATGACGGCGGCTATGATGACGGCGGCTATGACAACGGCGGCTATGACAATGGCGGCTATGATGATGGCGGCTATGACAATGGCGGCTATGATGATGGCGGCTATGACAACGGCGGCTATGACAACGGTGGCTATGATGACGGCGGCTATGACAATGGCGGCTATGATGACGGCGGCTATGACAATGGCGGCTATGACAACGGCGGCAATGATGATGGCGGCAATGATGACGGCGGCTATGACGATGGCGGCAATGATGATGGCGGCTATGATGACGGCGGCTATGACAATGGCGGCTATGATAACGGCGGCTATGACAACAGCGGAAATGAGGCAGGCAACGAGTAATTGAACCGGAAGCTGTCAATATCCACAAAAAAGCAAAAGCATTCATGGAGGCTATACGGAAAAATCATAAATCTGCTAAAAAAATGCCGAATTGTATTGAATTTTATCCTGAAAAGTGGTAAATTAAAGTATAGTTGTATAATGGAATCAGGAGACAACAACGGCGGAATGATACCTCTTTTAGGAAATTCTGTCAGATGTAAATATTGAAGGGAGTATAACAATGCCTTACGAGTTTGAAAATGAAGTAGAGAGCGTAGTTAATATTAAAGTAGTCGGTGTAGGCGGCGGCGGCGGAAATGCCATCGACCGTATGGTTGAGTATGTGACAGGTGTAGAGTTTATTTCTATCAATACCGACAAGCAGACACTGAACCGTTCCAAGGCTACACAGAGAGTACAGATCGGTGAAAAGATCACTCACGGAAAGGGCGCAGGCTCTAAGCCCGAGGTTGGTGAAAAGGCTGCCGAAGAAAGCCGTGACGTTATTGCAGAGCTGCTGAAGGATACCGATATGGTATTTATCACCGCAGGCATGGGCGGCGGTACAGGTACCGGTGCGGCGCCTATCGTGGCTGAAATTGCGAAGGAAATGGGTATTCTCACAGTCGGTATCGTTACCACACCCTTCCTGTTTGAGGGCAAGCGCCGTATGGAACAGGCAGAAAACGGTATTCAGCGTCTGAGAGAACACGTAGACTCTCTGATCGTTATTCCTAACGAAAGACTGAAGCATATCAGTGAGGAAAGAATTACTTTGCAGAATGCATTCTTTGCTGCAGACGACGTACTGCGTCAGGGCGTACAGAGCATCACTGACCTGATTGTGATTCCGGGTCTTGTCAACCTTGATTTTGCTGACGTTACTTCTGTTATGAAGGATGCAGGCTATGCCCTGATGGGGGTAGGCGTTGCTTCCGGCAAGGATAAGGCAAAGATTGCTGCTCAGAACGCTATTTCCAGTCCTCTGCTTGGCACCTCTATTCAGGGCGCAAAGGGACTGATTGTTAATATCAAGGCGTCTCCGGATATCGGTCTGGATGAGATCCAGGACGCTTCTACCATGATCTCAGAGCAGGCTGACGAAGACGCAATCATCATCTGGGGTGCTGCTCTTGATGAAGAGATGGAGGATACCATCAGCGTTATCGTGATTGCTACGGGCTTCCCGACTTCCGATAACTTTGTACCCGTACCTCCGAAAAAAGAAGAAAGAAAGCCGATGTCACCCTTTCAGTACGGTACACCCGTAACCGCAAAGCCTGAGCAGAACCGTTTTGGCGCACCTGCTAAGCAGCCCGAAAGACCTAACAGAACACAGCCGATGTATCAGCAGCCGTCATTTAATCGTCCTGCTGCTCCTGTTGAAGCACCCGCTCAGCAGAATAATGCTCCGGTTTATCCCAACGCTGCAACAAAAATGCCTTCTTCCCAGCCCGCAGCACCTGCTGCCCCCAAAAACGGTGATGCCGATGATTCCTATATGGATATCATGAAGATTTTTAATAATAAGTAATTTCCGAAAGCCTGCCGTTATTGCGACAGGCTTTCTTTAGGATAATCCGCAGGCATTTAATCGGATTGTCTGAACAGGATAGATTAGAAAACGGGGGAATTTGAATGAAACACTTAATTGATCTCGAGAGCCTTTCCAAAGAAGAACTGATGGCCATTATTGAACTGGCAAACCGTATCAAAGAAGAACCGGAAGCCTATTCACAGGTATGCAAAGGGAAAATTCTGGCGACTCTGTTCTATGAGCCCTCTACCAGGACGCAGATGTCGTTCAAAACCGCTATGCTCCGGCTGGGCGGCAGCGTCATCGGATTTGACAATCCTCAGAATTCCTCTGTGTCCAAGGGTGAAAGCCTGAAAGATACGATTACGGTAGTGGGCGGCTATGCGGACATTATTGCGATTCGTCATTCTATGGAAGGTACTGCCAAGGCTGCCTCGCTGTATTCTGCGGCGCCTGTGATTAATGCCGGTGACGGCGGACATCTGCATCCTACCCAGACGCTGACTGACGTGGTAACACTTTATAACGAAAAGGGTACGCTTGATGATATGTGTATCGGACTTTGCGGCGATTTGAAAAACGGAAGAACGGTACATTCCCTGATTAAAACAATGTCGCATTTTAAGGGCAACCGCTTTGTGCTGATTTCAACTCCGGAACTGACGGTGCCTCAGTATATCAAAGATGTGATGAATGCTTCGGGCTGCCGTTATACGGAAGTCAACAGCCTGTCAGAAGCTTTGCCGATGCTGGACGTGCTGTATATGACCAGAATTCAGCGTGAGCGTTTCAAAAGCTTTGATGAGTACGAAAAACAAAAGGGCGTGTTCGTACTGGACAGAGAAAAACTGAAGCTTGCCAAGAATGATATGAAGATTCTGCATCCTCTTCCGAGAGTGGACGAAATTGCAGAAGACGTGGATTATGACAGCCGTGCGAAATACTTCATACAGACGGTTTACGGAATGTATGCAAGAATGGCGCTGATCAGCACGATGCTTGCTTCTGCCGACAGAAAACCTATGCCCCGTCAGTTTGATACTCACACGATCAGATGCTCCAATCCGAATTGCATTACATATACCGAAGAATATCTTCCCAAGCTCTTTCGTCCTCTGGGCGGCGATATGCTTTTGTGCAAATACTGCGAGGGCAGAAATCTGATCTGATCACATTTTGACGGAATTATTTTCAGCAGCCTGCTGTCGGACGGAGCAGGCTGCTTTTTCAAAAGCTCGATAAACACTGTTCTTTAACTCGGAGCAAAGCCCGATGTAAGCTCGCTTAACATCGGCTGCGACGAGGCAGCCTCGCCGCAGGAGATTTAGCTCCTCGGGGGACATCGGTGATTGGTTATATTATATCTGTCGGAATAGTGAGTGCTGTTGCGGCAATAATTTGTCGTGATTGACAGCAGGCAGAATGTGAGAGGGACGTTGAGCCGAAGAATGCGGAAAAGGAGTTTCATACGAAGCCAGTCAATACGTGAGTCAACACCAACAAGACGTAAACTGCCGGTGAATGATTGGCAGTTGTATTTAGCATAGCGATTTGATATAATATAATCAAACAGTTAATCGGTTCGGATCGGGGGGATAACCATGCATCATACCAAACGAATTTGTGTTCTGGCAGCTTTATGTGTTTTGCTGTGCAGCGGGTGCAGTTTTAATCTGGATATCAGTTTCGGTAAAAAAGAGGGCAGCCCTGCTTCCGGAAACAGTCCTTTTGACAATGCTTCTTATCTCGACTGGCCGGAAGATAGTTTTGACGAAACCTCCTTTGATTTTAGCGAACATGACAATCATCATTATCTTTATTCCAGCAAAAATTCCCTGACAGATGCAGAAAAGGAATTGTATCAGCATATCATAGCGAGGGTGGAGTCGTATGAAACCTCTATGATGTTTGATGATGTGACCAATGAAGAATTCAAAAATGCATACTATGCAGTGTTGTATGACCACCCGGAGTATTTCTGGGCGGGCAGGAATTATTCATATACGGTCCGGACGCTGGGAGATCAGACAAAGCTTTCGGTAGAGCCGTCAATGCTTAGCGAAGACACGGAGCAGATCATACAGTTACGGAATGAGCTTGAATCTGCGGCTGAACTGATTGCTGCGGGCGCCGGACAGCAGGAAAATCTGTATGAAAAAGTCAGATATGTGCATGATTATATCATTGATCATACGGAATATGACAGCGAGGCACTGGTACAGATTACGATGGGAACGGACGACGGGTTGCTGACAGCGTCAACGGCATACGGATGCCTTGTGGAGCATAAGGCGGTCTGTTCAGGCTATGCGGCGGCGTTTCAGTTGATTCTGCAAAAACTGGGAATCGAATGCGGAAGAGTCAACGGCTTGCGAAATTCTGAAAGCGGTGCGCATCAGTGGAATTATGCAGCGCTGGACGGAGAGTACTATTACGTTGACGTTACATGGGATGATCCTATCAAGCCGGACGGTACTCAGACCAGAACCTATGAATACTTTCTGATTTCTGAAGAGGATCTTGCTTATACCCATGTAAAAAACGACGATCTGCCATGCCCTGAATGTACGGGAACGAGGTATAATTTCTTCCGGTACAACGATTTATACTTTGACAGCTATGATTTTGCTGATATCCGCAGTGCGGCAGATAGAGTTTATCCGGAAAGAGATTTTTCCGTCAAGTACAGCAGCCCGGATATTCTCTCTGAAGCCAAAACAGAACTGATTGATAATAAGCGCATTTTTGAAATTCCCTATATTAACAGTGGGGTGACTTATTCCGTCAGTTCTTCGGGGTGCATACTGAATATCAGTTATTGAACGAAAACAGGCGCCGTCAACAGCCACCGGCGTCTGTTGATTCTTTTGTGGCTGCATAAGCAATCGGGGGTTTCTCAATAGCAGAAAACAGAAGCAAGAGCAGGGATAAAAGTTCAGGCGTTTTGAATGGCACGATTTCAAATGAAAACAGAAGCAGGCATAAAAATAAGAGGCTCTTGCGCAGGTAAGAAAGTGTGAGTCGGGCAGATAACGCTGTGAATAGAAACGGTTGCCTGAACAGTCAGATGAAACTTGTATGCTTTTTGCGTGATTCGGAAATAGACGACCAATCGTGCAAAGAATCAAGTCGGGTTATCGGTTTTCGTGGACGACAGTCTTTCAGTCACCCTGAGCAGATCAGTCAGCGGCGTCAGGTGAAAGCGGCGGAAACAAGTGCTTTCGGGGTATGATCAAACAAAAGTGTAACAGGGCGGTATGATGATAACAGAAGGAGCTGAAAAAACAGTGAATATACAGGAATTACGGGCTAAAGCAATGAAACTGCCGCTGAGTCCGGGCGTTTATATTATGAAAAACTGTCATGATGAGATCATCTATATCGGAAAGGCAAAAGCACTGAAAAACCGTGTCAGTCAGTATTTCGGCTCCAACAAGAATCATCAGGAAAAGGTGCGTCAGATGGTGCAGAATGTTGATCATTTCGACTATATCCTCTGCGGCAGTGAGTTTGAGGCGCTGGTGCTGGAATGCAGTTTGATCAAGCAGCATAAGCCAAAGTATAATATTCTGCTGAAAGACGACAAGGGCTACAGCTATATCAGGATATCGTCTGACGACTGGAAAAAAATCAGCTTTACCATGCAAAAGGGTGAGGATTCGGCAGAATATCTGGGACCGTATATGAGTGCATGGTATGCTAAAAATGCGGTGGACAGCGTACGGAAGGTGTTCGGGCTGCCGGACTGTAACAAGAGCTTTCCGAAGGATTGCGGCAAAGGAAGACCTTGCCTGAATTATTACATCAAGCAATGCTGTGCGCCGTGCAGCGGAAAGGTTTCGCACAAGGAATACAGCGAACGAGTGGAGGCTGCCGTTGAGTTTCTGAAAAAGGGCGACAGTGAGTCGATTCGTCTGATGACGGACCAGATGAATGCGGCAGCGGAAAAACTGGATTTCGAACTGGCAGCCAGACTCAGGGACAGGATCAGCGCCGTGAAGAAGATTACGGAGAAGCAGCAGGTGGTGGCAACCAATATTCCGGATCAGGATGCAATCAGCCTGATGACAGAAGGGGCAGATGCCGCATTTGCCGTACTGCGGTTTCAGGACGGCAGATTATATGATAAAGAAGATTTTTTGATGAAGGATTACGGAAAAGAGCCGGACGGTGCTTTTGCCAGAGCAGAATTTATCAAGCGGTATTACAGTATGCGTGATAATGTTCCGCCTGTTATCACGACAGACGCTGTTCCGGAAGACGAGGAACTACTATTGCAGTGGCTTTCGGAAAAGCGGGGCAAAAAGGTCAGGTTCATCTATCCGCAAAAAGGAGAACAGCAGAAGATCCTTGAAATGTGCCGCCGCAATGCTGCCGAAAAGCTGGCGCAAAGCCACGGACATTTAGGTTACGAACTGTCTGCGCTGGACGAGCTGGCAAGTCTTTTGGGATTGCCTTCTCCGCCGGAGTTTATTGAATCGTATGATATATCCAACCTGATGGGCAGTGAGAACGTTGCGGGAATGGTCGTGTTCAGAAACGGAAGACCCTATAAAAGCGCTTACCGTAAGTTTGCCATTAAAGGATTTGCCGGACAGGACGATTATGCATCTATGCACGAGGTGCTGACCAGACGGTTTGAGGAATACTTCAAGAACAAAGAGAGCGCAGAGGGGTTTGGCAGACTGCCTGATCTGATTCTGCTGGACGGCGGCAAGGGACAGGTTTCTGCAGTGCGGCCGGTACTGCAGCGCTTTGGTCTGGATATTCCGCTTTATGGTATGGTCAAGGACGGCAGTCACAGAACACGGGCCATTACGGATGAAGGAAAAGAAATCTCCATCACTTCCAGACGACAGGCGTTTACGCTGGTGTCGAGTATACAGGACGAGGTGCATCGCTTTGCTATCGGGTATCACAGGGCTTCCCGAAAAAAACGGGCGCTTTCTTCGTCCCTGACAGACATTGAAGGAATAGGAAAAGAGCGGGCAGGAGCCCTGCTGAGCTACTTCAAAACGATAAAGCGTCTGAAAGAAGCTGAGATAGAAGAACTGCTGCAGGTGCGTGGAATGAACAGACCGGCTGCGGAAGCGGTTTGGAAGCACTTCCATCAACCGGACGAAAATGATACCGAAAATTCGTGAGGATCGGATAGATTGTTATGCAAAAAGTCGATTGACAATTGGCGGCAATATTTTATAATTATAGTGTGATAGAATAGGTGTTAAGGATCGTGAAGGTATGAGAGTGATTACCGGAAAATCAAGGGGCAGAAAGCTGTTTACTCCTCCCGGAGAAGAGGTTCGCCCTACCACCGACAATGTAAAAGAGTCGGTTTTCAGCATCATACAGTTCGGAATTGAGGGCAGATCGTTTTTAGACGCCTTTGCCGGCAGCGGACAAATGGGGATAGAAGCGCTGAGCCGAGGCGCAAAAGAAGCGGTGTTTGTTGACAACAGCAGAACTTCACTGGCAGCGGTTAAGAAGAACCTTGCCCTGACAGGTCTGCAGGACAGCGCTGTAGTAGTGGCGTCCGATACCATCGCCTATCTGCGCTCCTGCCGCAGAGGTTTCGACATAGCGTTTCTGGATCCCCCGTATAAAAAAGGCGTTTTGCAGGAAGCGCTGACGTTGATGCCGGACGTTATGAATAAAAGCGGCATTATCATCTGTGAGCATCCTGCGGAAGAGATTCTGCCGGAAACAGTCGGTGACTTTGCTGTCAAAAAACACTATCGCTACGGGAAAATCATGATCAGCATCTATTCAGGCAAGGAAGTGAATGGTATATGACCACAGCAATATATCCCGGCAGCTTTGATCCCGTTACGGTGGGACATCTTGATATTATCAGGCGTGCAGCCAGACTGTTTGACAATGTGATTGTAGCGGTGCTGGTGAATATGGAAAAGCAGCCGTGGTTTACAATTGAAGAGCGTACCGGTCTGCTGAAAAAGGCAACCGCCGGCATTGACAATGTAGAGATTGCCGGTTTTGACGGCTTGCTGGTAGATTTTGCCGCACAGCGTCAGGCTTCTGCCATTGTGAAGGGTCTGCGGGCTGTTTCGGACTTTGAATATGAATTTCAGATGGCGCTGACCAACCGAAAGCTGGATCAGAATATTGAAACCGTCTTTTTGACAAGCAGTGCGGAGAATATGTACTTGAGCTCCAGCATCGTCAAGCAGGTTGGTCTGCTCGGCGGTGACATATCTTCCTTCGTACCGGAGGAAATCAAAGAAGAAATATTATTGAGGATAAAACAAAGGAGTCAGAGAAAATGAAACTGGAAATGCTGCTCGATGAGCTTCAGGAAATTGTGGATAATGCGTTCAAAATGCCCTTTTCCGGAGGGAAAAAGGTTGTCAATTCCGAACGGATTCAGGAGATCGTAGAGGAAATGAAAACCAATATGCCTCAGGAGGTAAGACAGGCAAAGGGTGTTGTCGCCGACAGGAACAATATTCTGTCCAAGGCAAAGCAGGAAGCGGAAACCGTTGTTCAGCAAGCCGAAGACAGAGCAAAGGCTATGGTAGAGCGCAGCGAGATTACCAGGCAGGCTCAGCAGAGGGCTGCTGAGATTATCGCCAAGGCCAATGATGAAGCGTCTCAGATTAAGCAGGCTGCCAATCGTTATATTGACGGTGTGATGAAAAAAGCTGATGATGAACTGTCACTGACGCTGGCAGGACTGAAAAAAACAAGACAGAGTCTGAAATCTTATCAGAATAAAAATGGCGGCGTCAAGAACAATGCCAGAACCAAGAATACGGAAAATAACAGCGCTGACAATTGATTACGGTATAACAGAACAGAACTGTCGTCGGATCGGCTGACTGACAAGGTAATGGTGGGGTTTCATGAAAAAAATAGTATCCAATTCACTGTATATATTGTTTTTTGGCTTTGCCCTGTTGTTGGTGATTGCTTGCGTACAGCTCATTGTCAATCTTTCTAAGGGCGTAGAACAAAGCTATTATGATATTGAGGCAGTACAGATCAGTGATGGCGGCGATGACGATATTAAATATGCACAGGTAGCTCTCCGTGTGGACGGCGCCGACAGTGCGAATGCGTCTTCTGCATATTTGCAGAACGGTTTCAAGTCGCTGACAGATGAAAGACAGGCATACCTGTATGAGAAGCTGACAGACAGTATCTACAGTATTTCTGACGAGGCTGACGAAAACGGGCGGTACAGAATTTCCCGGATTAAAGTGAAAAACAAAAAAATGTCAGAGTTTGAAATTCGTCAGGTAGTCAATGCTTTTGTCTTTGACCATCCGGAAGTGTTCTGGATTGAAAATCTTTTCGGATATGCCTATTCCGATGAGGATACTATTGTAGAGTTTTATTCCGTACTTTCTGCCAGGGACTGCGAACGGTATATCGTTGTGTTTAACGACAAGGTTGACAGTATGATGGCGCAGCTTACACCGGATATGACAGAGTATCAGAAAGAGAAAAAACTGCATGATTTACTGTTGGAAATCTGTTCTTATAAAACGGGCGTCAGCAGTTCTGCCGACGGCTGGCAGTACTTTACTTCTTACGGCGCTGTTGTAGACGGAGAAGCGGTATGTGAGGGCTACGCAAAGTCGATGCAGATGCTTCTGACAAAAGCCGGGATTCCCTGCGGCATGATCCGTGGAGATGCAGATGGTGTTGCCCATATGTGGAATGTTGTGGAGCTGGCAGGAGAATGGTATCATCTTGATCCTACATGGGACGACAACGATGCGGAAGGTATTATCAACTATGAATATTTTAACCTGACGACCGAATCCATCTCCCGCAATCATGTGATATGCAGCGATATTTCTACTGTCACACAGACAGATAACAGTGAAGAACCGGATCCCCTTGTCAAGTATAATTTCTACGTGCCGCTTTGTACTAAAAAAGACATGAATTATTATTATGCCGAAGGTGTTTTCATCGAAAAATGTGACGGCAGTGCCGACGAGGCGTTGATCAAGTCGATTGCGGACCGTGCAAAACAGCATGAGGACTATGTGCCGATTCGTCTGGGAACAAAACTGTCCTTTACGGATTATGTCAACAAACTGTTTTATGAAACTCCGTATGAGTTTTATTATTGCCTGGAGAGTGCCAATGCAAAGCTTTCAGAGAAAGATAAGCTGGATATGGGCAATATATCTTTTCTGAAAAACGAATCGGAAATGACGATTCGTGTTCGTATACGCTATCAGAATGAACGTACTGAGGCTCAGGATAAAGTATCTCAGGCAGCATGACAGTTTTATCTTGAATCATAACAGCCGGCGGTTTCTTTCTTCAGAAAGGTCTGCCGGCTTTTACGGTGTCCTACGGAGGCTTAAGGATCTTACGGTATCTTTCAAAATTATGGTTGACATTTTCGGGGAGTTATATTATAATGAGAGAGCTGTATAGAACTGACGGGGTGTAGCGCAGTTGGTAGCGCGCCTGCTTTGGGAGCAGGATGTCGGGGGTTCAAGTCCCTTCACTCCGACCATAAGGTCCGGAGATGGCTTTTGACAATGCTGCTCCGACCGTATACGGAGGATTAGCTCAGCTGGTTAGAGCGCTTGCTTGACATGCAAGAGGTCACTGGTTCGAGTCCAGCATTCTCCACCAAAGGCGAAGTCCGGAAACGGACTTCGCTGTCAATTTAAAAACCGGAGGATTAGCTCAGCTGGTTAGAGCGCCTGCTTCACACGCAGGAGGTCACTGGTTCGAGTCCAGCATTCTCCATCAGTGCGTGACCGCACGGGACGAATTGCGTTCGACTTTTGTCGGACGCAATTTTTCTTTTCGGCGCCGCAGGCACAATCTATTCTGTGCGTGACCGCACAGGACGAGTGTGTGACCGCACGGGACTATTTGCGTTCGGCTTTTGCCGGGCGTAATTTTTCTTTTCGGCGCCGCAGGCACAATCTATTTTGTGCGTGACCGCACAGGACGAGTGTGTGACCGCACGGGACTATTTGCGTTCGGCTTTTGCCGGGCGTAATTTTTCTTTTCGGCGCCGCAAGAAAAGGGGTTTCCATGTGGCTGTCACGGCAAAAATGATTTCTATGTATGTGAGTTATGAATGGGAGAAGTACGCACTTGCAAGAAAAAGCTTTTCAGTGTATAATGGGAATAATTGATTGGAACGTATTGATTGACAGAACCATAGGAAACAATTGCCTTTTTCAGATTGTCGGAGCAGACCGTTTTTTGTGGAAACGTCTGTCAGAACGGAGGAGTGTATATGAATATTGAAAAGCTGATTGATGCTGCACAGGAAAACATTATGCCGGATCTGGTGCTGAAAAACGGCAATGTGGTGAATGTGTTTACAGGCGAAATACTGCAGGGAGACGTGGCGGTGTGCGACGGTTATGTAGTAGGAGTAGGAGAGTATCACGGTAAGATTGAAAAAGATGTCAGCGGAAAGTATGTTGTTCCTGGCTTTGTGAATGCTCACCTTCATGTGGAATCATCAATGGTTTCACCGAATGTATATGCTATGGAAGAGCTGCGCCACGGTACTACGACCATTATTACCGACCCGCACGAGATTGTCAATGTAGGCGGCGCAGGTGCGCTGAAAGATGTTTTGACTGCTGCCAAAAACAGTCCTCTGAATTATTATGTGATGCTGCCGTCCTGTGTACCGTCAACCCCTTTTGAACACGCTGGCGCTCAAATGCTGGCAGAGGATTTGCTGCCTTTCAGGGACGATCCTCATGTGCTGGGACTTGGTGAGATGATGAATGCCGTTGGTGTTGTCAATAAAGACAGACAGGTGATGGACAAACTATATGCGTTTGCAGATAAAATCATCGACGGTCATGCGCCGGGTTTTTCGGGAAAAAGACTGAATGCATACGCCTGCGCCGGGATTGATACCGATCACGAAAGCGTTACTTTTGAAGAAGCTGTAGAAACCCTGCGCTGCGGTATTGCCGTGCTGGTGAGAGACGGTTCGGCGTCAAAAAATCTGGAAGAGATCATTTGCGGCGTTGTCAGGAACGGCACCGATACGTCCCGCATGGCGTTCTGTACGGACGACAAACACCTTGCGGATATCCGCAAAGAAGGAACCATCAGCAGTAATATCCGCAAAGCAATAGCGTTGGGACTTTCTCCGGTAAAAGCGATACAGATGGCAACCATCAATGCCGCCAATATTTACGGACTGAAACATATCGGAGCAGTTGCCTGCGGCTATAAGGCGGATCTGGTCGTACTGGACGATCTTGAAAGCGTTACAATACATCAGGTTTATAAAGACGGTGTTCCTGCTGAAGAGATTCAGCCTGTTCCTGCGGTTGTTTACCCGTCTGTGGCAGGTGCGGAAAAACACCCGCTGCACGCCGTTAACTTTGCTGCGCTGACAGAAGATACCTTTCATATTCCCTACAGTAAGGAATATTCCGTTATCGGTCTGGTCAGAAACCAGATTGTCACCAAGCATCTTATCATGACGCATGAAGAAGTGATGCAGGGGCTGAAAAACGGTTCTGTCAGAAAAATTGCCGTGATCGAACGGCATCATGCTACCGGCTTCCATGCCTGCGCTTATATTACAGGATATGGTCTTCGTCACGGGGCAGTAGGCACTACGGTTGCCCACGATTCGCACAATATCATTGTGCTGGGAGATAATGATGCGGATATGTTTGCGGCGGTAGAAGAGCTTGACCGGATCAACGGCGGCTATACCATTGTTTCGGATCAGAAAACGGTAGCCTCCTTGCCGTTGGCTCTGGGTGGGCTGATGAGTACAAAAACTGCCGATGAGTTTATTCCGGAGCTGGACAGTATCATACAGAAGGCTTACGATATGGGTGTTGACAGAGAGATTGATCCCTTTATTACCCTGTCGTTTACAGCGCTTCCGGTTATTCCGGAAATCAGAATTACAGACAGCGGTTTGTTTGACGTTATGACGTTTCGGTTTATCAACAAAAATGAACCATAAAGCTTTCGGTAAACAAAAGACGATTGCAAAGGGGAAATACTATTGAAAAGAATTGGCATACTTCTGCTGCTGTCAGGCTTGCTGCTGTCAGGCGCAGGCTGTGGGCAACAGACGACAAAGGACGGGCAGTCTTACGGATCATCGGACTCAGCGTCTTTAACGCAGTCCGGCTCTGAAAGCAGTACGGAAAGCGTGACAGAGAGCGCTGACGACAGCGCTGACGACAGCGATCCCGTCATTTTGGAATCCAATACGGTGCAGCCCAGTGTGATGGAATTTTCGCTCGATAATCATCGCCCGTACGATACGATAGAGGAATATCTGCAAAGCGACTCTGCTAAAGAGATGATCCGGCAGTTGACGGAAGCAGAGGATGACGATGTGATTCATACGGCGGTTTTTGCGGAAGGCGGCACCAGACTGGTGTTTGAAAGACAACTCAGCAAAGACTTTAATCTGTGGCTCAGGGACGATTTTCTGGAAAACGTAGAAGAACAGACAGAAAGCAAAAGTAAGGTTTTTGTAGCGCTGATTGATGAACTGGAGTCTTGCATTAACAAAAAGGTTATCACGGTCATGGTACGTTACGTAGACCCTGAGAGCAACGTGCTGTATCAGCGGGAGTTTGATAATGACAAAAAGCCTGTGACGGAACAGGCAAGCCGGGATACATCGCAGGAGTCGCAGAACGAAACCGGCAGCAACGGCAGCTCCGAATCAGAAGCGTCATCTCACGGCGCTGCGTCGAAAACTTCGGAATCTGCACAAAATTCAAAAAATAATTGATTTTTATATGTCGGGCGTATATAATAAAATTATTATCCTGTGATAATCATTACTACATTAAGGAGCGGTCAATATGAAAAAAATATCTAAAATCAGTACCGTCTTATTCTCAGCAGTCATGGCTGCAGCTTTTCTGACAGGTTGCGGCGGCAACAATGGTTCTGACGCAAAGAATCCCTTTGTCTCAGAGGTTACTTCAACACAGTCTGTTGTTTCGGATGCATCAAAGAATGATGACTCTTCCGCTGCGGACAGCAGCGTGAATGCTTCATCTCAGACTACTGTCAGCACACCCGAGTCGAGCGTTATGCCCGAATCGTCTGTGGCAACCTCAGAGCCTGCCGGTCTGAGCATTCGTGAGGTGCTGGACAAAAACGGTGGAATAGATTCTCTTTCACAGCTTATGCAGTCCTATGGCAACGAATATATGACAGTGGCTGCAGAATACGGCAGTGATGATCAGATTATTCTGAATTTCAAGCTGACCAGCACGGTTGACGTCAACAGCGCTGAGGGTCAGCAGATGGTAAAGCAGTTTGAAACACAGATGGATTCTGTTAAGAGTACCTTTGCTCAGGGCATTGTTTCACTCAGAAAATCATACAATACCCGTCCTTTTACGTTCCTCGTTCGTATTGCGAACGGCGACGGAACTGTGCTGTATGAAAAGGAAGTAACGGAGAACGACGCCGTTACCGAGATATCTGCCGAGCCTTCTGCTGTTGAGCAGTCTTCACAGACTTCTCAAAGCTCTGTGGTCAGCACTCCTTCCGCAGCACAGAAAACTCTGAAGGAAGTACTTGATGCTGAAGGCGGACTGTCTGTTGTAGAGCAGATGATGACCCAGCAGCTTGGCACCGACCAGATGACAATCAAGGTGGAATACGGCAGTGAAGATGAATTGATGGTTATTATGCAGCTCAAGCAGTATGTTGACATGAACAGCTCTCAGGGGAAAATGATGCTTCAGCAGGTTCAGACAAATCTGTCAGGCGCAGCGGACAGCGTGGCTCAGACGATTAAACAGGTTGAATCTTCTTTTAACGTGCGTCCCTTTACTTATCATTTTGTTCTGAAGAATGGTCCCGGCACTGTGCTGTATGAAGCAGTGATTTCCGAAAACGGTCTGGAATAATTCTATCGACAATCAAATTGACGCTGACAGCAGGCGGGTGTTCTTACTTTGAAAAAGAGCGCCCGCTTGTGTTTTCTTTGATGAAAAGAAGGCTTTTGACGCAGGGCTTGAAAAAGCAGTTTCTATGTTTTGTATTGGTATAGAGCTGTTTCTCTGTTTGTGTTTTGTTAAAGACTTTCAGACTGCTGCTATAAAACAGCAGCCTTTCTTACTTGCAGCTTGAAAAAGCAGTTTGTGTGTTTTTCGTTGGTGCAAAGCGGTTGATCAGCTTTGGCAAAGCCGGGACTATTGCTGAAGCATAACGGAAGAAAAGCGGTGATTTTCCGTCTTGTCAAAAAAACAACGGATGCGCAGTTTTGTGCAAAGAAAGCAAAGAAGAAATTACACAAAAAATCAAAAAAAAATAGAAAATATGTATTGAATATTTCCGAATAATATTCTATAATAAAAATGGTTAGTTGTAGAAAAATATCTGCTGTAAAAAGCAAATCATAACAGGAACGGAGAAATGATTATGAGGAATATTTTATTTGTTGCTTCTGAATGCTATCCGTTTATTAAAACAGGCGGACTGGCAGACGTTGTCGGAGCGCTGCCGAAAATGCTCGATCCAAAGGAATTTGACGTCAGAGTCGTCATTCCGAAATATATGTGCATTCCGTGGGAGTACCGTCAGCACTTCAATTATGTGACCAGCTTTTATATGGATCTGGGTCATTTTCCGGATCATAAGTATGTAGGTATTATGGAATATATTCACGAAAATATTCATTATTACTTTATTGATAATGAATCATATTTCGGCGGCGATACTCCTTATACCAACAATCTGAAATGGGATATCGAGCGCTTTACCTTCTTCAGCAAGGCAGCACTGGCGATTCTTCCTGCTATCGGGTTCAAGCCGGACCTGATCCACTGCCATGACTGGCAGGCTGCCCTGACGCCTGTGTTCCTCAGAACACTGTTCAGGGATAACAGCTTTTTCTGGGGCATTAAGTCTATGCTGACGATTCATAATCTGAAGTTCCAGGGTATCTGGGATATAGAAACGATGCGCCGCTTTACCGGATTTCCGGAATATGTGTTCTCCACGGAAAACATGGAGTACAAAAAGGATGCCAATATGCTGAAGGGCGGTATTGTCTTCTCGGATTACGTTACCACCGTCAGCGATACCTATGCACAGGAAATTCAGCAGCCGTATTACGGTGAAGGCCTTGACGGTCTGATGCGTCATAAGAATCCGAATCTCTGCGGTATCGTCAACGGTATTGACTATGACGTTTATGCTCCCGGCATGGATATTCAGATCTATCACAATTATACCAGCAAAACCTTCAGCCAGAAGGTATATAACAAGCGTGGTCTGCAGCATGAACTGGGACTGCCTGAAGATGACAACAAGTTTATGATCGGCATTATTTCCCGTCTGACGGATCAGAAGGGGCTGGATCTGGTCAATGACGTGATTGAAAGTATTACCGATGAAAATACGCAGTTTGTCGTACTCGGTACCGGCGACCCAAAATATGAGGATCTGTTCAGACATTATCAGTGGAAATATCCCGAAAGAGTTTCCGCCAACATCTATTATTCCGATAACCGTGCCCACAAGCTGTATGCGGCGGCAGACGCTATGCTGATGCCATCCCGCTTTGAGCCGTGCGGTCTGACGCAGCTCATCGCTCTGCGCTATGGTACTGTACCGATTGTACGTGAAACAGGCGGTCTGAAAGATACGGTGCAGCCCTATAACTGGTATGACAACAGCGGAACAGGCTTCTCCTTTGCCAATTATGATGCAGGCGAAATGCTCAACGCCATTAACTATGCCAAAACGATCTATTTTACACAGCGTGACCGTTGGAACGAAATTGCTGTGCGTGGTATGCGTATGGACTTCTCATGGGCAAACTCCGCTAAGCGCTATGAGGATCTTTACCGTTGGATCATGTCATGGTGGTAATAACCTGAATGCTTTTGCTATCGGGCTTCTGATTTTTAAAAAACGTCACCTGACCTCGCAGGAGGTCAGGTGCTTTTTGTATGGAATATTAAACAAGGAACTGCGCTCCGACAAGTTCGCTTGATTGGAACGGGAGACGCTGAGGGCAGATGTGGGGGAAGACAGCGGTGGGGGATTATAGCTTACCGCTGTTGAACGTATGAACCCCATAACCGTCAGAGAGTGCGGTTATTTGTGGGTCCGGCGAAACAGGGGACCTTTTTTCGCCGGAAAAGGTCCTTTTTCATGTAGCTGCTCCGACAAAAATTGATTTTGCTGAATACAGTAAAACCGTCTTGACACTGTTTTTTTGTAATGTTATAATGAATCTTATACGAAAGGAGGAGTTCAATGATAAGCGGAGCTGAAATAATGGTCAAATGCCTTCAGGAGGAGGGGGTTCAGATAGTCTTCGGTTATCCCGGAGCTGTTATTTGTCCGTTTTTTGATAAGCTGTATGATACGGATATTAAAGCTGTTCTGGTACGACAGGAACAGAATGCTGCTCACGCTGCCAGCGGTTACGCAAGGGCTCTTTCTAAAGTCGGTGTGTGTGTTGCCACCTCCGGACCCGGCGCACTCAATCTGATCACCGGAATTGCTACGGCATATATGGATTCCATTCCGATGGTCGCCATTACCGGACAGGTTAAAAGCGATCAGTTGGGAAGAGACGTTTTTCAGGAGGCAGATATTACAGGCGCTTGCGAATCGTTCGTGAAGCACAGCTATCTGGTGAAAAATGCCGCCGATCTGCCCAGAATTTTTAAGGAAGCGTTTCACATTGCTTCTACCGGCAGACCGGGACCTGTTCTGATAGATGTTCCTGTTGACGTGCAGACCGATGAAGTTGAAGAATTTGTTTATCCAGAAAAGGTTCATATTATCGGCTATAAGCCGAGCGTTTCCGGACACCCGATGCAGATTAAAAGAGCGCTTGATATCCTCAGCCATGCCAGAAAACCCGTTATTGTTGCGGGCGGCGGTGTGCTGACGTCGGGGGCAAAGCTGCGTTTCAGAGAGTTTGTCAAAAAAACAGGTATTCCTGTGGTGTCTACCATGATGGGAATTGGCACAATGCCCTCTGATGATCCGCTATATGTGGGTATGATCGGTTCACACGGCAGAAAAGCAGCCAATAAAACCATACATGATTCCGACCTGATCATTCTTTGCGGCGCAAGAGTGGGAGACCGTGCAGTATCTGCTCCGGATCAGTTGGCGGAACATACTACGGTTATCCATATAGATATAGATCCTGCCGAGATCGGCAAAAATATGAAGACCAATATTCCCATCGTAGGCGATATGAAAAATGTTCTGAACCAGATGCTCAAGGCAGTAGACTATCAGGCGCCTGCCGAATGGCTCAACGAGATTGAGGGCTGGAAAACTCAGTTTGCCATGAACTATCCGAAATATGACGGCTTTGTGGAGCCGAAGAGCTTTTTGGAGAGTCTTTCGGGTATGCTGAGGGATAAGGCGATTCTGATTGCAGACGTGGGTCAGAATCAGATCTGGTGTGCCAACAGCTATAAAATGTCTGACGGCAGATTCTTTACATCCGGCGGTATGGGAACGATGGGCTATTCTGTACCGGCTGCTGTGGGTGCCAAATTCGCAAGACCTAACAGAGACGTTGTGGCGGTATGCGGAGACGGTTCTTTTCAGATGATGTTTAATGAACTGGCGACAATTGTACAGAATCACCTGAACGTCAAGATTATCGTGATGCGTAATACCGTGCTCGGCATGGTGCATGAGCTGCAGGATATTCATTATAACAGCCGCTATGCCGTGACGGAACTGGAAGACAAACCTGATTTTTGCAAGATAGCAGAAGCCTACGGCATAGAAACTGCCGTTGTGTCCGATAACGACGAGGCGCAGCGCTGTGCGAAAGCGATGCTTAAAAGCGATAAGCCTTTCCTGCTGATTTGTAACGTACACCCGAATACACCGTCAAGATAAGGAGGAAAGCAGATGAAATATACACTTTCGGTTCTTGTAGAAAACCATCCCGGTGTGCTTTCCAAGGTTTCGGGTCTGTTTTCCAGAAGAGGCTTTAATATAGACAGTCTGGCGGTAGGTATTACGGAGGACAGCAATATCTCCCGTATTACCATTGTTGCCGATGGTGATGAGTATGTGATAGAGCAGCTTGAAAAACAGCTTAATAAGGTGATTCCGGTTATTAAGGTAAGAACCTTTGCTCAGGACGAGTTTATCAGTCGGGAGCTGTCGCTGATCAAGGTGAGCTGCCCTGCCAGACAGCGCCTTGATATTATGAAGATTGCCGAGCTGATGGAGGCTCGCATTGTCGACGTGTCGCAGAATACGATGACGCTGCAGTTTGCTGATACGCTGGAGCGCTTTGAGACGCTGATCGACCTGCTCAAGCCCTACGGTATCAGAGAAATTGTCCGCACAGGCACAGTGGCAATAGAAAAGGATTCTGTTATTGCAAGAAACAGCAAGAATTAACAGACAGGGTTCTTTTTATCAGAAATAGCAGACAGAATACGATCGAATGTTTGTCCGGCTTATTTCATCAATGCAGCAAGACTGCATACTTTTCGTATGGTATCCGTGAGGTCGTCAGCTAATGCGGAAAAGGGAACAATGACTGACGGCTTAACGAATTTCATAAATCATTATATTTATATTTCGATTTTGGAGGAATTAAAAATGCCAAAGATCTATTACGAACAGGACTGTGATATCAATGTTCTGAAGGGCAAAACCGTTGCTATCATCGGTTACGGCAGCCAGGGTCACGCTCATGCGCTCAACCTGAAGGAGAGCGGTGTCAATGTTATCATCGGTCTGTACAAGGGCAGCAAAAAGTGGGACCATGTCAAGGAAATGGGCTTTGAGGTTTATACAACCGCAGAGGCTACTCAGAAGGCTGACATCATCATGATTCTCACACCTGATGAGAAGCAGGCTGATATCTTTAAGAATGACATTGCGCCGAACCTGACAGAAGGCAAGGCAATTGCATTTGCACACGGCTTTAACATTCACTTCAAGCAGATTGTTCCCCCTGCAAATGTTGACGTGTTCATGATCGCTCCTAAAGCTCCCGGTCATACCGTTCGTTCCGAGTATGTTGAGGGCAAGGGTACACCTGCTCTGGTTGCTGTTTATCAGGACGCTACCGGTCACTGCCTGGATACTGCTCTGGCTTATGGTGCAGGTATCGGCGCTGCCCGTGCTGCTGTTATGGAAACAACCTTCCGTATTGAAACAGAAACTGACCTCTTTGGTGAGCAGGCTGTTCTTTGCGGCGGCGTTACCGCTCTGATGCAGGCAGGCTTTGAAACACTGGTTGAAGCAGGCTATGCTCCTGAGAATGCATACTTTGAGTGCATTCATGAGATGAAGCTGATTGTAGACCTGATCTATGCCGGCGGATTCTCTCTGATGAGATACTCTATCTCTGATACCGCTGAGTTCGGTGATTACGAGACAGGCAAGAGAATCATTACTGACGAAACAAAGAAGGAAATGAAGAAGATTCTGTCCGAGATTCAGGACGGTACTTTTGCTTCCAAGTGGATTGCCGAGAACAAGAACGGCCGTGCACACTTCAACGCTATGCGTGCGCTGAAGTCCGAGCATCAGCTTGAGCAGGTCGGCAAGGAAATCCGCAAGATGTATGCATGGAGCCAGAAGGAGAACAAGTACGCTGACTGATGATGAAGCAGCGCTGCAGGTTTTTCTTACTGTGTATTGCAGAATCAATCATTACGCTGTCTTACCCTGTACTGAGTGCAGGGGAGGACAGCGTGTTTTTTTGTCCGGATAAAAAAACCGCTGCCGGCAGTCAAAAGACTGGCGACAACGGTTTTTGACAGAGGGTGTATAGTTCAATACTGTTATCATATAAAAAGAAAACCTTCACTAAAAGATTTACCAGCCTTTTCAAAGACTGCGGTTTCCGTTTATATGCTTAGTGGTTATTGTATCATGCATTAAACTTCGTTTTCGGGGGTGTCGGGGGCTTTGCACCTGACGCTTATTGCTTTTAACTCGGAGCAAAGCCCGATGTAAGCTCGCTTAACATCGGCTGCATTGATCCAACCTCACCGCAGGAGCTTTAGCTCCTCGGGGTTTCAGTGGGGGATTATAACCCCCACTGAAAGTCCGAATGGCACCCGCCGCCTAAGAGGGTGCGGGTGTCCGGTGGACACCTCTGCGAAGCAGAAGCACCGGTGGAGTGCCTCCACTGTCGATTTCGTTTTTGAAGCATATTAAGCGACTATGTAAAGATCGTTACCGGAACATATTCGTCCGGTGCGGTCACGCACATAGCAGGCACGGTGAAGTGATTGCGTCAACTGAATCTGCGATTTCAAAGGAAACAGCCACAAGCAAGCCGTCAGGCTTGTGACGGCGGAATGCGAAAAAGGCAGCGACTAATCGTCGCTGCCCGTGCCGGACGCCTGCGGAATAGAAGTTGCAAATCCGCATTAAGTAACAGCGGAATTGTCCTGTGCGGTCACGCACCCGGCAGGCGAGACCCGGGGGATATCGGTGATTGGTTATATTAAAGCTGTCCGTTATTTATTTGAGAATGGTATAAGACAGAAGAGACTGCTTGTTAAACCAACTTGACGTTATCGTCCCCGATGCGCTTTTTAAGCTCACGAAGCATAACGGGATTAGGAGAGACGTGCATATCGGCCGGGGTTGCCCAGAGTATTTTTGTATCGGTAAAGAAAATGTAAAGCGGCGTTGTACCGTCAAAAATAGCGGTGATTTGCAGAGCACGGCGATATGCGTCGGATTCTTTGCAGGGAATCCGAAGATAAAGCCCTTTTTTGACCTTCTTGTAGGGATTTGCTGCCGCAGAAGGGGGAGGCGTTTCGTAAGACGGCGCTGCTGTTAAGAAAGGTTTGTCAGCCGTACCGGAGGGCAGTTCCTTAGGCGCGGGCTGCATGGACTGACAGATCAGCTTCGGTTCGTCTTCGTCACGGGTACTGACGGTTGCAAATACCCGCAGAATGGCTGATTCACGCAGTAAATTGCCATATTCCTGCAGCGTGTTCGGAAACACGATCATTTCAAGACCGGCATATTTGTCTTCTATATCGACAAATGCCATCTGCTGATTGTTTTTGGTGGTTTTCAGCTTGACTTTGCCGATGATCACAAAAACGTCAACCTTTTTTCCGTCCGGATAGCGGCGGTTTTCATTTTGAAGAATGTCGCTGAGCCGGTCTGCTTTCACCTGACGAATGGCGTCGTCGTATTCAGACAGCGGATGCCCCGAAAAATACAGACCAGTGCTGCTTTTTTCCATATCCAGCAGTTCTGCCGGAGAATATTCTGACAGACGTGGCATAGATGGTTCTTCCGGTTCATGCGAGTTCATGCCGAACAGATCAAGCTGTCCGTCGATGCGGCTGCTTTTTTGTTCGGCAAGATAATGCAGAGTGGTGTCAAGAGATGCAATCATCTGACGGCGGTTGGCACCGAGGTGATCAAGTGCACCGCATTGTATCAGACTTTCCAGTGCTCTTCTGTTCAGTTCGGGACCGTAGAGTCTGCTGCAGAAATTATAATAGCTGGTGTAAGCACCGGTATGTCTTTCACGAACGATTTTTTCAATCAGGTTTCTGCCGAGATTTTTAACTGCCATCAGACCGAATTCAATGCTGTTATCCCGTACGGTAAAGCCGGCACTGCTGCTGTTGACGTTTGGCGGCAGTACGTTCACCCCGTGGCGGCTGCATTCGTCGGTATAAACCGCTACCTTGCCGGATTGATCCAGTACGCTGGTCAGCAGGGAAGCAAAATACGGACAGAAATAGTGCTTTTTCAGATAAGCTGTCTGATAAGAGATCAGTGCATAGCAGGCGGCATGGGATTTGTTGAAGGCGTATGAGGCAAAGCTTTCCATTTCCGAAAAGATTGCCTTGGCAGACTCTTCCGGAACGCCCCTTCTGATACATCCGTCTACCAGTACGTTGCCGTTTTCGTCTTCCAGACCGTAAATAAAGACCTTTTTTTCCTGCTCCATTACGCTCTTCTTCTTCTTTGACATGGCTCTGCGGACAATATCTGCCCGACCGAGGGAATAGCCTGCCAGCGAACGGAAAATTTGCATAACCTGTTCCTGATAAACAATGCACCCATAGGTGACTTTCAGAATTGGTTCCAGAAGAGGGTGACGATAAGTGATCTTTTCGGGATGATGACGGTTTTCGATATAGCGTGGGATAGAATCCATCGGACCGGGACGGTAAAGTGAAATGACGGCAATGATGTCTTCCAGATTTTCGGGCTTGAGCTGCATCAGGACGTTTTTCATGCCTTCTGATTCAAACTGGAACACGCCTTCTGTGTCACCGGCTGAAAACAGCTCAAAAACGCTTTTGTCATTATCGGGAATGTTTTCTATGCGGAAGTCAGGCTCTGTTTTGCGGATCATCATTTCGGTATCGTGCAGTACCGTCAGATTCCGCAAACCGAGAAAATCCATTTTCAGCAGTCCCAGCTCGTCCAGCGTTGTCATGGTAAACTGTGTGACGACAGCCTCATCGTTCTTGGCTAAGGGAACGTAATCACTGACCGGCTTTTCGGTAATGACAACACCGGCGGCGTGGGTGGTGGTATGGCGCGGCATACCCTCTAATTTTGCGGCGGTATCCATCAGTTCCTTGATTTGCGGCTCTTCATGATAGAGCTTTTTCAGCTCATGCGATACCTTCAGCGCTTTTTCTATAGTGATGTTCAGCTCATTTGGAATCAGCTTTGCCACCTTGTCACATACACTATAGGGAAGCCCCATTACTCTGCCGACGTCACGCACGGCACCTTTGGCTGCCATAGTACCGAAGGCTGCAATCTGCGCTACATGGTCGGCGCCGTATTTCCGGATAACGTAGTCGATGACCTCCTGCCGTCTGTCTTTGCAGAAGTCTACGTCAAAATCGGGCATGCTGACTCTTTCAGGATTCAGAAACCGTTCAAAAAGAAGATTGTATTTAATGGGGTCGATGCCGGTAATGCCGATGCAGTAAGCTGCCAGACTGCCGGCACCGGAGCCTCTGCCGGCACCTACGGGTATATCGTGCTGTCTGGCGTAGCTGACATAGTCATTGACGATCAGGTAGTAATCGACATACCCCATGGTTGAAATGGTATGGATCTCATATTCCAGACGGTCGATCAGCGACTGATCCGGCGTCTGACCGTAGTGTCGGTAAAGTCCCTGATAACACTGCTCCCGAAAATACTCTGTGTGATCCTGATGACCGGGTACGTCAAAATGAGGGAGTTTGAGTTTTCCGAACTCAAACTCTACGTGACATCTTTCGGCAATGATTGCCGTATTGTCGCAGGCCTGCGGATAAGCCGGAAACAATGAACGCATTTCTTCTTCGCTTTTCAGATAAAACTCTTTTGTCGGAAAACGAAGGGGATTTTCTTCGTCGAGCGTATGTCCTGTTTGTATACAGAGCAGTATATCCTGCACACGGCTGTCTTCCCTGCGGACATAGTGACAGTCATTGGTGACAACCAGCGGAATGTCACACTCTTTTGACAACTGTATCAGTAGGGGTGCAATGCGCTTTTGTTCTATGATGCCGTGATCCTGCAGCTCCAGAAAAAAGTTGTTTTTGCCGAAAATCTGCTTGTATTGCAGCGCTGTTTTTCTGGCGCTTTCGTAATCGTTTTTCAGCAATGCTCTCGGTATTTCGCCCGCAAGACAAGCTGACAGGGCAATGAGTCCTTCGTGATACTGTTCAAGCTGCTTCAGATCCACTCTCGGCTTGCCGTAAAAGCCTTCTGTCCATGCCAGAGAGTTCAGCTTGATCAGGTTCTGATAACCCTTATTGTTCTCACACAGCAACACCAGATGACGGCTTTCTCTGTCATATTCTGCAGAGCGGTCTGTGTGGCTTCGTGGCGACACATAAACCTCGCAGCCGATTACAGGCTTGATTCCTTCCTGCAAGGCTGCTTTATAAAAATCGACAACGCCGTACATGACGCCGTGATCGGTAATTGCCAAAGAGGTTTGTCCCAATGCCTTAGCCTGTTTTACCAGATCGCCGATGCGGCAGGCACCGTCCAGCAGACTGTATTCACTGTGTACATGAAGGTGTGTAAAAGCCATCACGCAATCCCCCTTTCTTACTGTCCGACAGTATTATGATGACAGCGGCAGTTTAATTCTTGAAGTACATATATAACTGACACTTGATCATGCCGTTATAAAGCTTGCGGCGTTTGTCTGCCGGTCTGCCAAAACTGCTTTCAAAGCCGTCGTCCGGGCTGATGATACTGTAGCTGTGACCTGCTTTTTTTTCGAATTTTTTACCCATAATCCGATACAGCTCCCTTGCCTGTTCCATGTCCAGCAGGCGTTCACCGTAGGGCGGATTGGTGATAACGGCGGCACGTTCGTATTCTTCGGCGTAATCCCTTATATCCCGCTTTTCTACGTGAATGCGGCTTTCTACACCGGCTTTTCGTGCGTTCTCTTTGGTCAGTTCTATTGCTTCGTCGTCAATATCATAGCCGTATGCCTGAAACTCTGCGTCAAGACGAATGCTGTCGGCGGCTCTTTCCCTTTCGGCACTCCATACGCTTGCCGGAATGATACTCCATTTTTCTGCGGCAAAGCGTCTTTTCAGCCCCGGAGCAATATTCAAAGCCTTCAGTGCCGATTCTATCAGAATGGTACCCGAACCGCAAAACGGATCTATAACCGTGCTGAAAGGGCGCACTCTTGACAGGTCTGCCATTGCTGCGGCAAGCGTTTCTTTAATCGGCGCTGCGGTTGCATTCTGACGGTAGCCTCTTTTGTGCAGCCCGATACCGCTGGTGTCCAGCATGACGCTGCATTTGTCCTTGATGATCAGAAACTGTATCTGATGCAGGCTGCCGCTTTCTTCCAGCCACGAGGTGCCATAGCGACTGCCAAGCCGTTTGGCAACGGCTTTTTTGATGATCTTCTGACAATCCGGTACGCTGCTCAGCTTTGAACTGACGGTGTGTCCCTTGACAGGGAATGCGTCTTTTTCTCCGATGAAATCTTCCCACCGGATTTTGCTGATTCCCTGAAACAGATCTTCAAAAGAATATACCTCAAACTCGCCCAGCAGAATCTGTATCCGTTCGGCATATCTTGAACACAGGTTTGCCCTTGCCAGAGCAGAAAAATCGCCCTGAAACAGTACCCTTCCGTTTTCGGCGCTGACGCCTTCTATATCCAGCCGCCGCAGTTCATCTGCACAGATTCCTTCCAGTCCCATCAGACATGGTGCTGCAAATTGTATGTTTCCCATTTTGATTTCCTCATTTCGCAATTCATAGATGTTCATCTATACAGTATTCTATCCTATCCGCTTTCAAAAATCAACCGTTGCAGTGGCAGGATTGCGGCTGTTCAGGGAAGAAGCGGCGTACACTTGCCAATGCGCTCCTGCTTTCAAAACGGGTCAAAGGAACTGTTACCGACACAAATGCTTTGCAGGTATCGTGCCGTGACTGCACAAAGCGGCTGCGAATTTCCTTCTGATGTTTCTTTGCTTTATGAAAATGGTACGCTTCCGTTTTGAAGGCGCCTGATACAGGAGTTTTCTGACAATAGGCTATATGTTGGTGCGATACTATCAAAGGGCTGCTGTGGGCTGTATTGCTTGAAGCAAACAGTATTTCTTCAATCAAGGCTTTACCGGTTCAGCCGTCTGCTGTGGCAGCAAGTCCGGCAATTCCGACCAAAAAAGGTGACAACAACGCTTCATTCCAAGGGAAAATCGGCGGGGCTTTCTTGTGAAAGCCCCGCCGATTCGCTGCCGGCAGGCAGCGAAATACTTCAGGTGCAGCAGTGTATTCTAAACGCAGCGTTATTCAGAGGAGAGGAGCTTTGCGGAAGTATCCGGATCCAGCCTGTCAATGCGGCTGAGCTTGCGGTTCATTTGTCTGGTTCTCACACCGACCAGTTTTTCAAGACTGTCCTCTGTTTTACGCAGTTTGTCCTGCGTTTCCGTCAGAGCCTTTTCAAAGTTTTCAAATTCGGTTTTAACAGCCCCCAAAACTTCCCAGACTTCACTGCTCCGTTTTTGAATGGCAAGCGTCTGAAAGCCCATCTTCAGCGAATTGAGCATAGCTGCCATGGTAGACGGTCCGGCAACGTTGATTTTGTAAGTGCGCTGCAGTTCTTCTACCAGTCCAGCCGTATTGACCACTTCTGCATAAAGTCCTTCAAACGGCAGAAACATGATGGCAAACTGGGTTGTGTAGGGCGGATACAGATACTTTTCGCTGATATCCTTGGCACATTTTTTTACTGCCTCAGACAGCTCTTTTTTGGCAGAAGCAATGACTGCCGGATCCCCTGTTTCATAAGCCTCCTGCAAACGGGCAAACCTGTCTGCGTTGAATTTTGAGTCTATGGGCAGGTAAACTGTCTTGCCTTCCTCCGCACCCGGCAGTTTAACGGCAAATTCTACACGGTTGGCTGTTTTGGGAATGGTGACGATGTTCTCGTCATACTGATCCGGCGTCAGAATCTCTTTCAGTATGGCGCCAAGCTGAATCTCTCCGAGAATACCTCTTGTTTTGACGTTGGAAAGTACCTTTTTCAGATCGCCCACGCCCTGCGCTACGGTCTGCATTTCTCCCAGCCCTTTATATACCTGTTCAAGCCGGTCGCTTACCAGCTTGAAGGATTCGTTCATTTTGTTTTCCAGTGTTTTCTGAAGTTTTTCGTCTACCGTACCCCTGATCTGATCAAGCTGTTTGCTGTTGTCATCACGAATCCCCTTTAGCTGGCTGTCTACCGTTTCTCTGATGCCCTGTAGCTTGTTTTCGGTGAGGCGTTCAAGTCCTGAAAGCCGTACTTCAAACTGCTTTAGCTGAGTTGTCAGGTGGTTGTCCATATCGGACAAGGAACTGCGAACTTGCTTTGACTGTTCATCAGACAGCCGGCTCTGCGTCTTTTGACTTTGTTCACTGAAGGCGTGCATGGCGTCGTTTATGCTTGACGTAAGCTCCCTGCGAAGTTCTGACTGGGTTTCCCGTGTTTCTTTACGCAGAGTTTCCGACTGACGGTCTATGTACCGCACAAGGTCAGAGCTGTCTGAGCCGATATGATGCTTGCCTTTGATCAGCACCAGTATGATGAGTATGATGGTCATCAGTAAAGAAATGACGCCTGTTATGAAAATGACAGTTTCCAATTGGATATCCTCCTTTATAGCTTTGTTTGATACTAAGAGTATATCATTATTTTCTGCTGTAAGCAATTTTTACAGGGTAAAAAAATGGTCTTATGTGTGCCGTAAAGAAATGCTTCTTCTGAGAAATATATTGCAATGTGTTTCTGCGGCGATGAAAAGAATAAAACAGCCGGGGTTACATTGTTATCATCGTTCTGTGTACGGTAAGGGAGTGGCTGCGCTGAAAAAGGGCGGTATTGTAAAAACAGAAAGAATCTTGCAGCACAGATACAAGAAGAACGGCATGGAAGCGCCAACGCTGCGCAGGACACTGCATAAACGGTTTTTTCCCTTGCAATGTCAGTTGCATTATGCTATAATATCATCAGGTTGACGGAAAAGCTTCGTGCTGTCCGGAAACAACAATTGACACGACGGACAAACTCCGTGCTGACGCTGAAGGACGGCATACTTTTGCAAATTCCTGATGCGGAAGGGTGGAAGCATATAACAACGCTTAATGACACACCCTTTTAACGGGTGTGTTTTTTTGTTCGTGATCACACAAAAGGAGAGACGGTTAATGGAAGAAAGAGTATCAATTATCGGCATTATAGTTGAAAACGTGGATTCTACCGATAAACTCAACGCTTTGCTGCATGAGTATGGTCAGTATATTATCGGCAGAATGGGAATCCCTTATCAGAAAAAGAATCTGAATATCATCAGTATTGCACTGGACGCTCCGATGGATATCATCAACACCCTGTCGGGCAAAATCGGTCAGTTGGACGGTATCAGTTCGAAGGTAGTCTGTTCGAAGGTGTGATTCCATGATCGGACTGGTCGAGAAACTGGAAAGGGAACACTGCCTGACAAAAGAAGAATTTGTAACGCTGATCCGGAACCGGACGCCGGCTTTGGCAGAACTGCTTTTTCAAAAAGCCAGAACGGTCAGAGAACGGTATTATGGGCGTGACGTTTATATCCGTGGTCTGATCGAGTTTACCAATTACTGTAAAAATGACTGCTATTACTGTGGGATACGCTGTGCGAACCGACAGGTTCAGCGGTACCGCCTCAGCGTGGAGGAAGTTCTGGAGTGCTGCCGTACGGGGTATGACCTGGGATTTCGGACCTTTGTGCTGCAGGGCGGTGAAGATCCGTATTTTACCTGTGAGAGAATGATCGGAATGATAAGGGCTGTCAAGGAGCGTTTTCCGGATTGTGCGCTGACGCTGTCTGTGGGAGAAAAAAGCCGGGAGGAATATCAAAGCTACTATGATGCAGGAGCCGACCGCTATCTGCTGCGGCATGAAACAGCCAATGATACACATTACCGGCTGCTGCACCCGGATAACCTGTCTCCCGACAACAGAAAGCGCTGCCTTCGTGATCTGAAAGACATCGGTTTTCAGACAGGCTGCGGATTTATGGTAGGTTCTCCCTTTCAGACAGAGGAATATCTGGCGGAAGATATGCTGTTTATCAAAGAATTGCAGCCTGAGATGGTGGGGATCGGGCCCTTTATACCGCACCATGAAACACCTTTTCGGGACAAGACCGGCGGAAGTCTTGAACTGACGCTGTTTATGCTCGCACTGCTGCGGCTGATGCTGCCGCAGGTACTTTTGCCGGCTACAACGGCGCTGGCGACCATTCACCCACAGGGCAGAGAATTGGGAATGCAGGCAGGCGCCAATGTTGTTATGCCGAACCTGTCACCCAAAACGGTGAGAGAAAAATATCTGTTGTATGACAATAAAGCCTGTACGGGTGACGAAGCGGCAGAGTGCAAAAATTGTCTGCAGCAGAGAATGCGCTCTGTCGGCTATGAAGTGGTTGTCAGCCGTGGAGACTATGCCGGCAGCAAAAGCTGACGGTTTGCTGTCAGCAAAAGAAGATAATTTATCAGAAAGAAGAATGAAGATGAAGTATGATCCTAAATCATTAAAAGCCGAAGAGTTTATTAACCATGAAGAAATTCTGGCAACTCTGGCGTATGCAGAAGAAAATAAGCACAACAAAGAGCTGATTGAGTCGATTCTTGAAAAAGCAGCGCCTAAAAAAACAGGCAGGGGTGTGGAATGTGCAGGTCTGACACACAGAGAGGCAAGCGTTCTGCTGGCGTGCGATATTCCGGAGATGACCGAAAAAATGTATACGCTTGCCCGTCAGATCAAAGAAGCTTTTTATGGTAACCGTATCGTTATGTTTGCGCCGCTGTATCTGTCTAACTACTGTGTAAACAAGTGTGTGTATTGCCCGTATCACTACCAGAATAAAGAAATTCCCCGTAAAAAGCTGACGCAGGAGGAAGTAAAGCAGGAGGTTATTGCACTGCAGGATATGGGGCATAAGCGTCTTGCCATTGAAAGCGGTGAAGACCCAGTCAACAATCCGATTGAGTATATTCTGGAATGCATTAAGACCATTTACAGCGTTCAGCATAAAAACGGTGCGATCCGCCGGGTAAACGTCAATATTGCCGCAACCACGGTAGAAAATTACCGCAAGCTGAAGGAAGCCGGTATCGGAACTTATATTCTGTTTCAGGAAACTTACCACAAAGAAAGCTATGAAAAGCTGCATCCCGCCGGACCGAAGCATAATTACGCTTATCATACCGAGGCGATGGACAGAGCGATGGAAGGCGGTATTGATGATGTTGGTCTGGGCGTGTTGTTTGGACTGGAACTGTATAAGTACGAGTTTGCCGGCATTCTGATGCACGCAGAACACCTTGAAGCCGTACACGGTGTAGGACCTCATACAATCAGCGTTCCGAGAATCAAGCGTGCGGCTGATATCGACCCCACTGTGTTTGATAACGGTATTGACGACGATACATTTGCCAAGATTATTGCCTGTATCCGGATTGCCGTTCCTTATACCGGTATGATTATTTCTACCCGTGAGAGCGAAGCCTGTCGTGACAAGGTGATGGGACTGGGCATTTCACAGATTTCCGGCGGCTCCAGAACCTCTGTGGGCGGTTATGCAGGTTATTCTTCAGAGGAAAGGCCTCATGATACAGAGCAGTTTGATGTGTCCGACCAGCGTTCTTTGGACGAGGTTGTACGCTGGCTGATGGAAAAGGGCTATATTCCGTCCTTCTGTACTGCCTGCTACCGTGAGGGTAGAACAGGCGACCGTTTTATGGCGCTGTGCAAGGTAGGACAGATTCAGAACTGCTGTCATCCCAATGCGCTGATGACTCTGCAGGAATTCTTGACGGACTATGCTTCTGATGAAACAAAGAAAATCGGTGAAGAACTGATTGCCCGTGAGATTCTGAAAGTGCCTGATGAAAAGCGCCGTCAGAAGGCGATGAACTATCTTGAAGAAATCAAGACAGTCGGCAAGCGTGATTTCAGATTCTGAGCAATGCTGCTTTCTTTCCACAATCCCCAAAGGGATTGTGGAAAGTTTTACTATACTGACAAGAGGTGAATGTGATGAGCCTGAGCAATACACCATCAGCCGAAAGGGTGCAGATCGGTTTTTTCGGCAAAAGAAATGCAGGAAAATCCAGCGTCGTCAATGCGGTGACAGGACAGAAGCTGGTAATCGTTTCTGATACCCCCGGCACTACAACGGATCCTGTTTCAAAGGCGATGGAACTGCTGCCGCTGGGGCCTGTGGTCATCACCGATACTCCCGGGCTTGACGATGAAGGCGAGCTGGGCGAGCTGAGAGTGAAGGCGGGCTATCGTATGCTGAACAAAACGGATCTTGCTGTTCTGGTGATTGACGCACAGATCGGCATGACCGCTGAGGACGAACGGCTGCTGAAAAAAATCAAGGATAAGGCGATTCCGTATATTATCGTCTATAACAAAGACGATCTCCGGCATATTTCGCCGGCTTCCGAAAATGAAATCAGCGTCAGCACGGTAACGGGCAAAGGGATTTTTGAACTGAAAGAGCTGATGGCAAAACAAGCGAAGCATCTGCAGAACGACAAGCATATTGTTTCGCAGATGATAGAACCGGATGATGTGCTGATATTGGTCACGCCGATTGATTCTGCTGCGCCGAAGGGGCGGCTGATCCTGCCGCAGCAGCAGACGATTCGGGATATTATTGACGCTCATGCTGTGTGCATGGTTACGCAGCCCGAAGAACTGCCGCATACCCTTGCGTCTTTGTCAAAAAAGCCTAAAATGGTGATTACGGACAGTCAGGCATTTCGGCAGGTCAGCAGTATGACGCCTGACGATATTATGCTGACGTCATTCTCGATTCTTTTTGCCAATTACAAAGGAAATCTCCGGCAGGCGGTGGAGGGTGTTACGGCGTTGGACAGACTGCAGGACGGGGATACAGTTCTGATGGCTGAGGGCTGCACACACCATCGCCAGTGTGATGATATCGGCACAGTGAAGATTCCGAGACTGATCCGACAGTATACCGGAAAAGACGTTCGGTTTGTATGGACTTCCGGTACGGAATTCGCAGAGAATCTCTCTGACTATCGCATGATTATTCATTGCGGCGGCTGTATGCTGAACGAAAAGGAAATGCAGTATCGGCTGAAGTGTGCGTCCGACGAACAGGTTCCGATTACCAATTACGGTACGGCAATAGCTTATATGAACGGTATTCTGTACAGAAGTCTGGCGCCTTTTCCTGCAATTCAGGCGTTGCTGCATACATGATCTGACATTTTTTTGCGGCAGCAAAACAAAAAGCTGTGTTGTCTTTGAAGATGACGCAGCTTTTTTGTTGTGTTTACCCCTTGCGCTTATGGCGGAGAGATACTATAATAACAGATAACACGATTTTTCCGTTAGCCTGTTATGAAGATGTAACAGAAAAGCCGGTGTCTGCCGGTATGTGATAAGCCTGCGGCAGGTCTTAGGAAATGATCGAGAAAAAGTACAGTGAAGCTGAAACTGACAGCTCAGATGCCGAGAGGTGTTTGTGTCAGGTTTTAGAGGAAAGCAAACGCAACAGCGCCGCAACCCGGAAGATTTCGGAGTACGGATTGGGCGCTGCCTGCGGCAGAGGTTTGCAGGATATACAGCAGGGTTGAGAAATGCGGATTTCGGGTGGACAGGACGCAAACACCTGACAGAAAGGAGATGGGGAAGATCAAGCGGTTTTTCGGAGCAATCGTTGACTATTTCAAACATACCGACAAAATCTTTTGGATATTGACGCTCATAGCGTCAGTTTATGGCTTTTTGCTCATTGCCAGTCAGCAGCGTGACGGTGAAACTAATTTTCTGAAAACACAGATGATTGCCGTGGGGCTGGGCTATGCTACGGCAGTAGTGATCTCTCTTGTTGATTATAACTATCTGGCAAAGCTCTGGTGGTTTATTGCCGGTTTTGCGCTGATGCTGACGTTTTCGGTGTTTTTCATCGGCATTCAGGTCAGCGGAACCGATGATGTCGGCTGGATACGGCTTCCCGGAGGCATTACCTTCCAGCCGTCTGAGCTGACAAAAATATGCTTTATCCTTACGTTTTCAAAGCATCTTGCCTATCTTGTCGAAAAAGAACGGCTGAAAAGCTTTTTCGGCGTGATGACACTGCTGCTTCATGCACTGATCCCCATCGGACTGATTCATTTGCAGGGAGATGACGGAGCCGCATTGGTTTTTGGCTTTATGTTCTTGATCATGTCATTCGCTGCCGGCGTTCAGCTTCGGTATTTTATTATTCTTCTGGTCGCAGTTCTCGGGTCGATTCCTCTGGTATGGATGCGAATGCTGAACGATGACCAGAAAAACCGTCTGCTGGTGCTTTTCGGAACAGATGATTCCACGCTGAAAACCTTTGGCTGGCAGCAGTATCAGGGTAAGGTATCTATCGCCTCGGGAGGAATTCTCGGCAAGGGACTGTTTGGCGGCCCGAGAGTGGCAGAGGATGTTGTTCCTTATCAGGAAAATGATTTTATTTTTACCGTGGCGGGAGAAGAACTGGGATTTGTCGGCTGTGCCGCCATTCTTCTGCTCTTTGTCCTGCTGCTGCTCAAGGTGCTTCGCAATGCTTCTCAGGCTGCCAATCCCCTTGGGAGGAATATCTGCATTGGCTTTTTTGCGCTTGTCGGGGTGCAGGTGATGGTCAATCTGGGAATGGTACTGGGCATCCTGCCGGTTATCGGAATCACACTGCCGTTTTTCAGCTCCGGAGGAACCTCTGTGGCGTGCTTGTATCTTGGCGTGGGGCTTGTTCAAAGCGTATATATGCATCCTGATGACCCATCAGACAGACCTGTGAAGGTAGAAGTGTCTAAAACGATCCGGGGCAGTATTTTTGCTCCGTGATGCGACAGATTCAGGGGCAGCCCATCATGCTGATAGGCGCAGACATGGTGGTACTGTCAGATTCAGGTGAGAATACAGTAACAACTTCTGTCTTTGGAATACAGCCCTTTGCAGTGCCTGCGGCAGAGCTTCAGACACTGTATGAGAGAGTATGCAATAAAGCGGTTGTTCTTGATGGATTGTTACAAGAAGTTGCCGGATAAAACAGCATATATATGATCATAACGGAGGTTTGACAGTGAGGATTCGTTTGAAAGAAGCTGACGAGCAGATGATAAGAGAACTGGAAAGAAACAGTGCGTTCACCTGGGAAGGAATGACCCTTGATGAAGACAATCTGCATGAGGTGGCACATATTTTTGAAGATGAGAAATTAGTGAAAAATGATACGGAAGAAATATGCGGCTATTTCTGGTACGGTAATGTGATGAATCGTTTGTATAACCTTCACGGAGACAATCGGTATTCTGATGATCTGCCGTTTTTAAGCTTTGAACGCAATTGTTTTGACGGCAGCGGAAATTTGTTTGTTTTCAAAATGGAGATCGGCGCCAGATGGCTGGACGATATTGTACGAAACAATGCGGAGAAAGAAGCAGATCGTCAGCGATAGGTGCATCATAGTGATATGCAAATCTGACACATTCGCCACATTCTTCCCTGAGGGGTTCTATGTGACGGCTGTGTCAGTTGTTTTTTCAACCCGTTGTTGAAAGAATAAATAGCCGGTTGAAAAAGTATCTTACTAATTGCTTGATTCTTATGCCTTTTCTCTGTAATATTGATATCAGAAGATGTCACAACACATGGATATGTCATGTTGGTTGTGAGGGTTCCATCAAATATAAAAAGGAGAATGCGCCATGAAACTGAAAAGAGTTTTTGCGGGATTGTTATCCGCTACGTTTTGTCTGTCGATGATGACGGCTTGTTCCGGCAGTACAAAAACAGAGTCCGTCGCAGAAGGTACACAGACTTCTTCTAATGAGAAAAATGCAGAAGATGCCAAGGTGCAGGAAAGCAAACAGGACAGTCAGGATTCTTCTGACAAGCAGGACGAAAAGGTAATGCACAAATTGTATATTCGTGATGCCGATAAGCACGACGGAATGACAGCGACCTTTCTGAATTCTGTTACCGGAGAGACACAGGATATTACAATGGAAAAAGGCGAAGCAACGGCTGACTATGTGATGTTCTCTTGTGAAGCCGATGTCAATGCGTTTAATATGGTTCATCTGTCATACGGTGATACAGTCAGCATGGACATCGCTTTCAATCAGATTGTCGGCGGCTGGAATCTGGCAAATGATGAGTTGCTTCCCTATGCGCTTGGTCAGGAGCCGGATTATGATCCGCAGTTTGAAACAAAGACTTTTCAGTTTGACGGCTATGACAAGACCGTTTATATCTGGACGCCGAAAGATTATGATGCCAAGGCGGAAGAAAAATATGCCACTATTTATATGCTGGACGGTCAGAGCGTGCTTGCTACCGGTAAGGACAGAGGAATGGACAGCGACGTAATGTGTTGGAACGTTGCAGAATCTGTAGAGAGTATGATGTCTGTTACAGAGAACAAGGCAATTATTGTTGCCATAGAAACGGTCGGTTCAAAAACCGCAACAAGAGATGATGAACTGGTGCCTGATCTGGGCGAGATTGCGGTTCCTAAGGGAATGGATGCAATCCCTGAGGAGGATATGTCAAGAAAAAGAGGAGGCGCATTTGCTGATTTTATTTGCGATACCGTCATGCCCTTTGTTCAGAAAAATTATAACGTCTATACCGACGCCCGTCATACGGCGCTGGCAGGCAGTTCTTTGGGCGGTCTGGAATCCTTCTATGCTGTTCTGGAACATGCAGATAAATTCGGTACAGCCGGCGTTATGTCCGCTACCTTCACGATGTTCTCCGAAGAAGACTGGACAAAGTTCCTGAGTGATAAGGTCACGATGAAGAATGCGCCCTTTATCTATATGTACGCCGGAAGATATAACGGAGATAACGGCGACGTGACGATGATGATGTATAATCAGATGCTAAAACACGGTTACCCCAAGGACAGAGTGATTTTTAATAAATATGAGATCGGTGAACATTTTCCGACCTTCTGGAGAAATATCTATCCCGAATTTTTGGAGGCTGTCTTTACGCAAAAGGTGACAGCTCTTCCGGTTGGAGTTCCTGTAGAATATATTGATACCAGTAATCCGTTTGAGTTCAATCCGGAAGATTTCAGTGTTGATGAAAACGACACAAGACCTGCCGAGATCAGAAACTATGTTTATTACGATAACAGCGAAACCAAATGGAACACCGTCTGGGCATACTGGTGGGGTGGAAGAACCATCAATCCGCTGACCGGTGAGGATTACGGCGGTGAATGGCCCGGCGTTCAGATGGAGCAGATTGAAGGCACCGATATTTATCGTGTCATTGCGCCTGCAGGTGCTACCAATATTATTTTTGATTCCGGTGTAACAGATCCGGAAGTGGCAGAAGGCAAAGAGGCATATCAAACGATAGATTTGCTGTATACGATCGGTATGCGTGGTAAGGTCTATAAAATTGACCTGAACACACCGCCCAAGGCAGGCAAGGGCGCCGAAAAGACCAAGTTCAGATATTCCGAGGGTACATGGGAAGACTACTATCCCTGAACAGCTTTTTGACCTGAGTACCGATAACCAATCACCGATGTCCCCCGGGTCTCGCCTGCCGGGTGCGGCAGCGTGACGCTGCACCCGTGTCCGCCTTTGGGGTAGTTTTCTGCCTGCGATAGTCACATTAACGGCGGGTTCAGAGTTTTGCAGAGAGTCTGGTACGCGGACTGAGCTTTTTGGTTGTAGAAATCAAGGGAGCGTTAGCGGACGTCCCTGCGAATCGTCCAGTGCGGTCACGCACCGGAGGCACTCCGCCGGAGCTTCTGCTTCGCAGAGGTGTCCACTGGACACCCGCACCCTCTTAGGCGGCGGGTGCCATTCGGACTTTCAGTGTGGGTTATAATCCCCCACTGAAACCCCGAGGAGCTAAAGCTCCTGCGGTGAGGTTGGATCAATGCAGCCGATGTTAAGCGAGCTTACATCGGGCTTTGCTCCGAGTTAAAAACAGCAGAACAGCGCACAGGCATGAATGATAACAGGATCAGTTGCTGCGCTGCTGCCGATGTCAGACGGAACATTAACGACAGCCAAAGAGAACGCATGGACAAGCGGTCTCTTTGGCTGTGTTCATATCTGACGATGAATAAATGTGTGTGTCTGATGGTTATGTTTTGTATTGGTTGATTTGCGTTTTGTATGAACATGGTGTTTTTTGTTTGAATGAGAATGAAATGCCTGTCCGGAACATACGCAAAACCTGCAAGAAGGCAATTGCTTAAACCCGATGGTCAGAATCCAACGCAGAATCTGAAGCTGGATGCTGTGATTAACACTGAATGTCAGAATCAATAGTCGGAACATACGCAAAACCTGCAAGAAGATACACGATCATACGTTCGTTCAAAACCGATGGTCAGAATCCACTGTCAAAAGTTGTCGTTAAATCTTCCGGTTGTATAATCTGCCGCACGGCAGTGTACCGCAGGGGGTGAGGAATATTCCGGACGTTGAATCTGAAGTTCATGATGCGGCAGTCAATCAAGTATGTGCAGAAAAAATAATCTCGCTTCAGGTTGGCAGACACGGTGGTATATTGTAAAACAGGAACTTTGAATTATGCACTGAGTGACATATCCTGTACAAAAGTACGGCACCGCAGGTTCAGGCGCAAAAGCTCCTTTCTGTGTTGCGGAGTGAAACGGTTTATGCTACAATCAAAGTGGTGATGAGTATGAACCGGATCTGGTGTTTTGTAAAAAAGGAATTGATGCTTTGTATTTCGGTAGCGGCAGCACTGCTGTCGCTGCTGCTGACACCGCCGTCTGCTGCATTGTTTGCACATATCGACTGGCGGACATTGGGCATTCTGTTTATGATGCTGACGGTGCTTGAGGGCTTCAAAAAGGAGAACATTTTTCGTCCGCTGCTGCTGACAGCAGGAAAATTGCGTTCTATGGCAGGGCTTTCGCTGTTTCTGGTATTCGGCGTGTTTTTTACTTCAATGTTTGTGACAAATGATATTTCACTCATCATTTTTGTACCTTTGACGATCATTCTCTTTCGTGCCAGTCAAAAAGAACAGTTTATCCTGCCTGTGCTTGCGATGGAAAACATTGCCGCTGTCAGAGGATCTTTGCTGACGCCCTTCGGCAGTCCGCAGAATCTGTTTATCTTTGGAAGGTCAGGCGTATCCGCATGGCGGTTTGTAGTGTATATGTTCCCGGTCTGGGTGATTTCCGGAGTGTTGCTGGTATGCTTTGTTTTATTTCTGTTCCGAAAGGATATTCGTCAGAAAACAGATATTGCAGGAACAGCGTATGCGGGTGTCTGGGATAAAAAACGGAGGGGACAAAGAATTGCCTATCTGGTCGTGTTTGCCGTGGTGCTGGCAACCATTCTCAGCCGTACGGAATATTGGGGATATGTAGCTGTCGGCGTTGCTGCAGCAGTGCTGATCATTGACAGGAAAATTCTTCTCAGAACGGATTATGTTTTATTGCTGACGTTTTTCTGCTTTTTTATTTTTTCTTCCTCTGTTGCTGCCAATGAACATATTGCGGGCTTTCTCAGCCGTGCAGTGGCTCGTCACGAATATATCTGGGGCATTCTGCTCAGTCAGATAATCTCCAACGTGCCTGCCGGTATTGTGCTGTATCCTTTTTCTGATAATCATGGTGCGCTGCTGTACGGACTGGATTCGGCAGGTTTGTGTACCCTTATCGGTTCTCTTGCGTCCGTTATCAATTACCGCATCTATGTGCGGGAATATCCTCAGAATGGCAAAAAATTTATCCTGATTTTTACGCTTATCAGTCTGCTGTTTTTTGCTATTGTAGCTTTGCCCGGCTATTTTATCAGTCTGTCACCCCTGTGATGGTTTTGCGCCGCTTTCTCCTGACGCACAGCCGATGCTTTCCGTTGAAATGTCGTCTGTCGGGGTCTGTCTGTTTTTGTGTTTCTCCGGCAATCTGATCCGCTTTTGTTTCCGCTGCCGCCGTTTTTCATAAAGCGGCGGCGCTTTTTTGTGCCGTCAGACGTTGTTCGTTCGCCGCTGATGTCAATCGCACTGCTTTGAATGATTGTTTCATTTTATGATAATGAGGCTTATCAAAAGTGGTCATCACGACAAAAATAGATGGTTTCGGTTTTGTCATTGTGTTACAGGGTTGTAATTTTTTGAAAAGTGTGTTATAATAAATCGGAGTTCGCAGAAAGGGTGAAATATATGAAGTGGCTGGAGCATTTGAAAACCATCAATCATCATAAAATGCTGGTGATGGAGCTTTGTTTTAAGGCAGGGCTGTATCGTCAGGGTCTGATGCACGATCTGTCAAAATATCAGCCGGTGGAGTTTATGGTGGGTGCCAGGTACTATCAGGGAAACCGCAGCCCCAATGCGGCAGAGCGTGAAGCCGTCGGCTACAGTGAAGCGTGGCTGCACCATAAGGGCAGAAACAAGCATCATCTGGAATACTGGATCGACTACAGTCTGGAAGAAGGACATCAGATGACCGGAATGAGAATGCCGGTTAAATATGTGGTGGAGATGTTCTGTGACAGGGTGGCAGCCTGCAAAAACTATCGTGGAGAGGCTTATACGGACAGAGATGCCTATGACTATTATGAAAAATCCAAGGATCATTATCTGATCCATCCGCAGACGGCTAAGTTGTTGGAACTGCTGCTGAAAATGCTGCGGGACAACGGAGAAGAAAAAACGATGTTGTTTATTAAATACAGAATTCTCAGAAAACAGAAAGGAAGAGCAAAATGCCAGTGAATATCAAAAAGAAGACGATTTTGTGGATTGTAACGGTATTGTCGGTGCTGACCCTGCTGCTGACAGGAATTGCGGGATTGACAGAGGGTTTCGGCAGTATGATGACAACGGCTGTTCAGAGCGCAGTCGTCAGTCTGAACAGTAATGCTCTGACATTGGGCAAAGGCGAAAGCTATCAGCTTGCAGCCGTACTGAGCAAGGGTGACAGTGTAAAAAAATGGGTATCATCGGATACGGCTGTTCTGACTGTCAAAGACGGACTTGTTACGGCAAGAAAAACCGGTACGGCATCTGTCACGGTCAGAACTGTCAGCGGACAATCGGCGGTTTGTCAGGTAACGGTAAAAAAAGCGCCGGCTTCCTGCGCTCTCAGCGCTAAAGAGCTGTCGATAGGCGTGGGAGAAACTTACCGCTTTTATTGTACCGTACCTGACGGAACAGCAGCGTGCGTCAGAGATTATACGGTCAGCAACAAAAACATTCTCTCTTTTGACAGAGGTACCGTAAAAGGACTGAAGCCGGGTACGGTTACCGTCAGTGTCAGGCTGTTCAACGGTGTGACGGCATCCTGCAAGGTGACGGTCGGAAAGGCGCCTTCTTCTTGCAGCCTGAGCGCCAGAGAACTGACGCTGGGTGTGGGAGAAAGCTATCGCTTTTCTTGCAGTCTGCCGGCTGCAACGGCGGCAAGAGTCAGAGATTACACGGTCAGCAATAAGAGCATTCTGTCCTTTGCCAACGGTACGGTCAAAGCGCTGAAAGCAGGCACAGCGACAGTTTCTGTCAGACTCTTCAACGGAGTGACCGATTCGTGCAGGGTGACTGTCAGAAAAGCGCCGGTTTCCTGTTCGCTCAACGCAAAGGAACTGTTGATTGGTGTAGGTGAGAGCTTTCGTTTTTCCTGCGATATACCAAAGGGGACTGCCGCAAGGGTAAGAAACTATACGGTTGATAATAACCGTTTTGTCACGTCGGACGGAAAAGGCGGCATTGTCGGCAGAAAGCCCGGTACGACAACGGTTCATGTGACACTGTTCAACGGTGTGACGTGTTCCTGTCGGGTGACGGTCGGACGAGAACCGTCAAAGGCTTCGCTTAGTGCCAAAAGTCTGACTCTCGGGATTGGAGAAAACTATCAGTTTACCTGCAATATTCCCAAGGGTACAGCGGCAAGAGTACGCAGCTATTCGGTCAGTGATCCGTCTGTGCTGAGTTGTACGGCGCATGGCCTTGTGCAGGGTAAAAAAACCGGTACGGCTACGGTTACGGTCAGGCTGTATAACGGAACTGCCGATGAATGCCGGATTCAGGTGAAAAATGCACCGAAAAGCGTTAGTCTGAATTATACTGATCTGGCGCTTGGCGTCGGTCAGACAGTCAGGCTGACGCCTGCGCTGCCGGAACAAACGGCTTCTCATATCCGCCGCTTTTCTGTCAGCGACACTTCGGTACTGTCCTGCGACTCAAAAGGTAACCTTACAGCACGGAAACAGGGCTCTGCCAAAGTGACGCTCACACTCTTCAACGGTGTTTCTGCCGTTTGTCGTGTCCAGGTAACAGCAGCGCCCCCTTCCATTGACGTACAGGACGATCTGGCGGTACTGGATATCGGAGAAACGTTCCGTATCATTCCTTTGACGGACGACGGCGCACAATGCAGCGTTACTTACCGTTCAGCAGACAAAAGCGTCGCAACTGTTGATCATAACGGTGTGATCCATGCAAAGGGCGCCGGAACAACCGATATTACCCTGACAGCATATAACGGTAAAAAGGCAAGAGTTGCCGTAATCGTCTGGGGTGATAAGAGCGGCTCTTATTTTCCGGATATAGATGCGGTAGATGCTTTGCTGAATCAGTCCGTACTGAACGCACCTATGAAAACAAACTGCCGTCAGTTGGATTCTCTTGTTTCGGGTATCTTGTCACAGATTATTACCGGCAATATGACGACGGCTCAGAAGGTGAGAGCCTGCTACGATTATCTTGCTCAGAACTGCACCTATGGTTACGGTTATATTCCTGTTGAACTGCCCGGAGAATATGTATACGACAGCGATTCTTTTATTGTCACTATGGCGTATCCTATTCTGAAAAATCACGTGGGAACCTGTGAAAACTTTGCTGCTGCCTTTACTGTACTGATGAGGAGAATCGGCATTGAAGCAAATGTGGTAGAGGGTCTGGTAGGAATGCGTGCAGGCGGCAAGGGAGGTCATTATTGGACAGACGTGACAGTTTGCGGAAGACATCTGGTTTTTGATACACAGGTAGAAAACAACAATCTTGGCGGCGGAGGCTATGTGTACCATTACTGGTACGGAATGTCGCCGGAATATAATTATCGCAGTTATGAATATGAAAATCTGCTGACGGCACACGGCTTTGCCTATAAATGACCGTGAAGGCTGACGGCAGTATTGAAAAAAGCGTTTTGCCCTAACAGGCGGACGCTTTTTTTGCGGTAAAAACCTGCAATGCTGACACAAAATGCGGCAAAGGAAGCTTATTTTGGCAAAATGTGAAAAATCATTTCAAATTGTAAAGTCTACTTGAAAAACATAAGAGAAAATATTATAATGAATATCGGGTATCGGCATTTTTAAGAAGACCTGATATCAGTTTGCATTTTGTGAGGTGGTTAACCGTGAATCCCGATCCTTATTCAGGACAAGTTAAGACTCGAATACGAAATATGCGGGAGAATGCGGTGACCGGCTGCGTTCTCTGAAAAAGAAACGAGGCGCAGAACATGATAAGTTATTACAAGACCGTAGACGGCAGGATTGAAGAGATAAAGGAATGTGAGGCGGGGTGCTGGGTTAACTGTATTGACCCGGAAGATGATGAAGTGCAGTATCTGCTGGATACGTTTAAGATTCCCCCTGAGCTGATGCGTTCCGCACTGGACGAAGAGGAGTCCTCTCATATTGACAGCGAAGAGGGGACAACGCTGATTATTATTGACGCACCGGTAGTGGAAAAGGTCAATACCAATATTACCTATTCTACCATGCCGATCGGCATTATGCTCACCGACAAAAATGTCATTACCGTTGCACTGCGTGAAAATACGGTTCTCAGTGAGTTTTCCGAAGGCGTTGTCAAAAATGTTATTACGTCCTATAAAACACATTTTGTACTGCATATTATGCTTCGCATGGCAACAAAATATCTGCTTTACCTCAAGCAGATTGACAAGATCAATAACCGTATTGAGCGTGAACTGCGCCGCTCGGCACAGAATAAAGAACTGCATCAGCTTCTGGATATTGAAAAATCACTGGTGTATTTTTCGTCTTCGCTGAAAGCGGACGAACTGACCTTGGAAAAAATTATGAGAGGCAGATACATCAAGCTGTATGATGAGGATCAGGACCTGCTGGAGGATGTGCTCATCGAGATCAAACAGGCGCTGGATATGGCGGCCATTCATCTGAATATTCTGACAGGTACGATGGACGTGTTTGCTTCGATTATTTCCAACAATCTGAATGTCATCATGAAAATTCAGGCGTCCTTAACGCTGCTGGTATCTGTTCCGACGGTTATATCCGGTTTTTACGGTATGAATATCGTAACGGGGCTGCCGATTGATAATTATTGGTGGTTCCCGATTTTACTGTCAGGCGTATTGATGTTGATCATGTATGTGATTCTGAGGAAAAAGGGAATGTTCTGAGAAGAGTAAAAGAAAATGCTCTGAGAAGATCAAATGAGAGTGTTCAGAGAAGACTAAAAGAGAGTGTTCTGCCCGGTTCGGGCGATAATATTGTTGAACGGATAAAAAGAGAACGTCCGATTGGCACAGGTGAGTATCTGAAGAGTGGGCTGTCCGGCGATGAGTTTGTGTATGTATTGTGATAGATTTGACAGAAAACGCCGGAAGATGAAGCTGTTTGACAGGAAAGAAAACCTGCTATTATCATAAAAGTCGGAGAAATAGATTTCTCTGTACTAACAGAGGGTGTTTGGATTGAATGAAGAAAAATTGTTTCATATAGGAATTACAAAGGAACAGGGGGCAAAATATGCGATCCTGCCCGGTGATCCCGGAAGGGTGCCGCTGATTGCGCAATATCTTGAGAATGCAGAGCCGTTGGCACAGAACCGTGAATTTGTTTCGTATTGCGGAATGCTCTGCGGTGAAAGAGTGATTGTGCTTTCAACAGGGATCGGCGGACCTTCCGCTGCGATTGCACTGGAAGAATTGTGTCATGCAGGCTTACAGGCAGCCATCAGAACAGGTACCTGCGGCGGAATCAATGAGGGCGTCATTCCGGGGGATATCGTTATTCCCACAGCGGCGGTAAGAATGGAAGGTACCTCCAAAGAATATGCGCCGCCGGAATTTCCTGCAGCGGCGGATTTCAGTATCGTTAAAGCGCTGTCAGAAGCTGCTCAGGCCAACGGCTTTCGTGTGCATACTGGTGTGGTTCACAGTAAGGATTCTTTTTACGGACAGCATGCACCGGAAAGTATGCCGGTGGATTACCGCCTGAAAAACAAATGGCACGCATGGAAGCGTCTGGGGGTGCTTGCTTCCGAAATGGAAACGGCCGCACTGTTTACAGTGGCTTCCGCAAGAAACGTCCGTGTCGGGTGTGTGCTTCACGCTTTGTGGAATCAGGAAAGGAAAAACAAGGGCTATGAGGACGCAGATGACTTTGATCTTACCGCAGCCATTAAAACGGCGGTGGATGCGATGAAGATCATTATTCAGAATGACCAGAAAAAAACAAGCGCCATCAAACATATGACAGCCTCTGTCAAAAAGAAAAAACTGGTGGCAGTAGTAGGACCTACCGCTTCCGGAAAAACAGCGCTGGCGATTGAAATTGCCAAAAAATATGACGGAGAAGTGATTTCTGCCGATTCAATGCAGATCTATAAAGGAATGGAGATTGCTTCGGCGAAGCCTACCGAGGAAGAGATGCAGGGGATACCCCATCATCTGATGAGCTTTATTGATCCAAGCGAAACCTTTTCTGTTTCGGATTACGTTCGTCTGGCGTCTCAGGCGATTGACGACATAATTGCCAGAGGCAAGCTGCCGATATTGTGCGGAGGAACAGGACTGTATATTCGTTCGCTGATTGATAATGTTACCTTTGCTCCGGAACAGCCTGATGAAGCACTCAGAAATGAACTGAATGAAAGATATGAAAAAGAGGGCGGAGAGGTTCTCTTGAAGGAGCTGGCAGAATTTGATCCGGAAACAGCCGCAAAGCTTTCTGCGAACGACGGCAAAAGAATCGTTCGTGCCATTGAGCTGTACCGTACTACCGGCATTACGATGACAGAGCAGATTTCTCTGTCAAAGCTGGAGCCTTCGCCGTATGATGTGACGGCAATCGGTCTGACGTTTGCGGACAGACAGAATTTATATGAGAGGATTAACAGCCGTGTGGATAAAATGCTGCTGCGTGGACTGCTTTCGGAAGCGGATCAGTTTTATTCCTCCGAAAAAAGCATTACTTCTTCAGCGGCGATCGGCTATAAAGAGCTGAAGCCCTATCTTGACGGAAAAATCACGCTGGACGCTGCAGCCGAAAAACTGAAGATGGAATCCAGACGGTATGCAAAACGGCAGATCACTTGGTTCAAGCGTGATGAATACATCAAGTGGATAGAAGTAGACCGCTGCCAGAACGTGTTTGAAGAAGCACGGAAGCTGCTGGAGGAAAACGGCGTGGTAAATAAGGAACAGGAAACGTGAGATTATGGAAAAAACAATACTGATCAGAAGAGGTATTATGGCGGTGCTGACGATTTTGGTCATCACTTATGTTATTTCTGTCATTTGTCGTGCCAGCTTTACGCAGGTGAAGACGATTTCGGCGAAAGAAGCTGTTGCCTATGATGCCATTGTGAGTGACTGCTTCATCATTCATGAGGAAACGGTTGTCAAAGCAGACAGCAGCGGCGGCGTGATCTCATACATGGTGAACGACGGAGAAAAAGTGTCGGTTAAAGAACCGGTAGCAGGTGTGTTTGACAGCGTTGCCTCAGCCGGCACCAAGCGGGAATGCGAAAAATTAAAAAAACAGATTGAATCGCTCAAGCAATTGCAAAGTAACTCGGACGCTCTGACAAAAACACCTGCCGAGCTGGACAAGAGTATTGCGGATGATCTGATAAAGGCAAATGCCGCCAGAAACGAAGGCAGCTTGTCCTCGGCGGAGGATTGCGCTCAGGACGTACTTTATGCCATTAACGAAAGACAGCTTGTCACAGGCAGGTCGATGAATTACAGCACGAGAATCAGTGAACTGGAGGTTCGCTGCAAGCAGTTGGAACAAGAGCTGTCGTCCGGCAAGCAAAACAAGGAGATTAAAGCGCCGGTGACAGGTTATTTTGTCAGCAGTATAGACGGCTATGAAAACAGCTTTGATATTAACCAGCTTGAAAAAATCATGCCGGATGATATGGCACAGGACGCTATAAAGCAACAGCAAAAGGACGATAACGTGATCGGAAAATGTATCAGCGGCGTTTACTGGTATGCAGCCTGTCCCATCAGCGCCGAAGAGGCACTCAAGGTGAAAAATGCGGGTACTTTGCAGCTTGATATTCCCGTGGTGTCCAGCGACAAGATCAATGTGGAACTGTATTCCATTAACCAGAAAAGCAAATCGTCAGACGCCGTTGTCGTTTTGAGGGGAACCTTTATGAACGATGAAATGGCAGCCCTTCGTAAAGGAAAGTTTTCCATTATTCTCAACTCATTCCGGGGCATTGAGATACCCAAGTCTGCTGTGCATGAGCAGGAGCTGACAAGAACGGTTGAGGACGAAAACGGCAAGGAAAAAACAGAAACGAAAGTCTGCTCCGGCGTTTATGTCAAAATGGGCAACGAGGTGACCTTCCGTGAGATTGTACCGCTGTTTTCCGGAGAAGACGTGGTGATCAGCAGTATGAATCCTCAGGGAAAAACTTTCCGTAAGGATAATGCCGTTCAGGTATATGATGAGATTATTGTGGAAGGAGCTAATCTGTATGCAGGAAAAATTATCGGCAGAAATGCGTGACCGTCTGGATTGTGTCAGAAGAAACTATGAAGAAATAACCGAAGAGATCGCCCGTGCCGCCGCCGCTTCCGGCAGAACGTCAGATCAGATCCGTTTTCTTGCGGCTACCAAGACGGTGGAACCTGCCATTATCAATTATGCCATCTCTCTGGGACTGCGGCATATCGGTGAAAACAGGGTGCAGGAGCTGCTTTCCAAATATGACGAGTATGATCTTGAAAACTGCGACCTGCAGTTTATCGGTCATCTTCAGACCAATAAAGTCAGACAAATTGTCGGTAAGGTGTCGATGATCCAGTCTGTGGACAGTCTGCGTCTGGCACAGGAAATTGACAGGCAGTCTGAAAAAAACGGCGTGACAACCGATATCCTGCTGGAAGTGAACATCGGCAGGGAAGAGAATAAGTCGGGCGTTTATGCCGAAAACGTCGAAGAACTGCTGTGTCAGAGCGCTGACTTGAAGCATATCAGGGTAAAGGGCTTGATGGCGATTCCCCCTGTTTGCGAGAAAAAAGCCGATGTTTGTAAATTTTTTGATAAGATGTATCAATTATTTATTGACATTTCAGCCAAAACATTAGATAATGTAAGTATGGACTTTCTTTCAATGGGAATGTCCGACGATTTTTCGGAAGCGATACAATCGGGCGCCAACATGATCAGAGTAGGCTCAAGATTGTTTGGCGCCAGAATTTACAGATAATGGAGGAACAATACAATGGCAGGATTCAGAGAAAAGTTCAGAAATATTTTAAAGCAGCCCGATGAGGATATGGATTACGACGATTATTACAGCGAGGAAGAAGAGGATCAGGCTCCTGCGGCTCAGCCCCAGGCTGCTGCAGATGAGTTTGACGATCTGGCTGACAGCGCTGCAGATGACGGTGCGGATAATGTTATCAATCTGCATGACGATTCAAAGGTTCAGTTCGTTCTCTTTAAGCCCGAAAGCTTTGACAGCACTGTTACCGCTATGGCAGACGAGTTTATCAAGAGACATACCGTTATTCTGAATATGGAACAGACCAATAAGGATATCGGCAAGAGAATTATTGATTTTCTCAGCGGTGTAGCCTATGCTCACAGCGGCAAAATCAGCAGAGTTGCAGAAGAAACTTATATTGTTATGCCCAGCAATGTCAAACTGTCCGGACAGGATGTCATGGATGAGGTAGAGAGCGACAATATCTATTTCTGATAAAACAATCCGGTTGTGATGCAGTGTCGTATGCCGGAACAGAAGGGAAAAAATTGTATGCTTACAATGGAAGAAATTGAAAATATCAGCTTTCGGCGGGCAGGTATCGGCGGCTATAAAATAGAAGATGTGGATACCTTCGTTGACGGTGTGATAGAAAAGGTAAGAGAATTGGAGCTTGCCAATAAGGAACTGCAGGCTCGTATAGAACAGCTTAACAAGCAGATCATCAAGCACGAGGCACAGGCGGACAGCGTACAGGATGCAATTATTACAGCGGAAATTACCGCAAAGAAAATTGTGCGTGACGCTAACGCAAAGGCGGATGCGATTTTGAAAAATGCGGAAGAAACCGCTGCTCAGAAACTGACTGACGCAGAAATCCGGGCAAATGCTACTTTGTCGGAGTCCGATACCAAAGCACAGACGATTCTGAACAGCGCACTGTCCCGTTCTGCAGGCAGCATTGATGAGAACAATAAGATCATCGAACAGCAAAAACGGCACATTATCCAGATTCAGGCGGAAGTGACCCGCTTCAGGGACGCTTTGATTGATTCATATAAGAATCATCTCAAACTGATCAATTCACTGCCTAAGGCAGAGGAATTTCGTCAGTATCAGGAAAAAATGGACGAAAGTTATCCGCCTGCTACACCGGTTACGCCGGCCTCTGTGGAACAGGATATCCGTGAAGATGCTGTGAAGGCTGTGGAAGAAGCTAAAAACGAAAAGCCGGAGATTATTGTTGAAATGGTGAACGCCGATAAGGTGAAGGAGATTTCGGAAGAGATTCGTACCAACAGTAAGGCTCAGGAAGCTTTCAGCAAAGAACAGCAGGCGGAAACGGTTGAGGCTGATATGACCGATGGTGCAGATGAGTCGGACGAAAAGACAGTTTCCTCACAAGTGGCAGAGCCGGAGCTGACCGACATCAGCAGTGCGGAAAGTATTGCAGAGCCTGCCGAAGCTCATAAGTCTGCAAAGGAAGCAGTTGACAGCAATGCTGATGAGATTCGTGCCATTTTCAGCAATGAGAAGACTTCTAAAATACAAAAAGAAGAACCGAAGCCGATGAGCATTGACGAGATTGATGACGGAATGATCTTCAGTTCCAGCAAAGCCGAAGAAGCGTTCCGTGAGGAACACAATAACCGCCAGCCCATTCGTATCAGCGATACGGAAGAAGATACATCTGACGGCGGTCATCCTGACGATATCGAATAAGATAGACAGGAAAAGTAAATGTCAGTGAAATTATCCGACACATTTTAGCGTGTCGGATTTTGGCTTGTTATTAAACAAATGAAAAAGGAGAGAAAACCCATGCCGCAGGATTATAACAGTACGCTGAATCTGCCCAAAACAGATTTCCCTATGAGAGCAGGTCTTCCCAAATCGGAACCTGTTATGCTCGAACGCTGGGAGAAAAACAAGGTTTATGAAACACTGATGAAACTGAATGAGGGAAAGCCTCTTTATGTTTTGCATGACGGACCTCCCTATGCCAACGGTAATATTCACCTCGGACACGCCATGAACAAGGTTCTGAAGGATATTATCGTCAGATATAAGAATATGACGGGCTTTCAGTCACCTTATGTTCCCGGCTGGGATACCCATGGTCTGCCGACAGAGCTGAAGGCAAGAGCTAAGGCTGGAGTGGGTAATTCCACCTCTATGTCTGTTGTAGAGCTGAGAAAAATCTGCCGTGACTTTGCCCTCGGCTATATTGACGACCAGAGAAAGCAGTTCAAGCGACTGGGCGGTATCGGTGAGTGGGATAATCCTTATATCACCCTGACCCACGACTTTGAAGCCAAGCAGATCAGAATCTTTTCCGAAATGGCAGCCAAGGGCTATATTTACAGAGGACTGAAGCCGGTTTACTGGTGTCCGGACTGTGAAACTGCTCTGGCTGAAGCAGAAATCGAATATGCGGAAGATCCCTGTCATTCAATTTATGTTAAATTCCGTGTAACCGATGATCTGGGCAAGCTCTCTGCCATGGGCGCCGATGTTAAGAATACCTATTTCGTTATCTGGACAACAACAACATGGACGCTTCCTGCCAACGTTGCCATCTGTGTAGGACCACGCTTTAATTACAGCGTCATCAAAAGCGGCAGCGAGTATTATGTGATGGCGGAGGAACTGTATGTGTCCGCTATGGAAGCTGCCGATATTGAAAATTATGAAGTGATCGGTACTATTAAGGGCGCCGAACTGGAATATATGAAAACAGCGCATCCGTTCATTGACCGTACTTCTCTGGTAATTGTCGGCAATCACGTCACACTGGAAAGCGGTACCGGCTGCGTTCATACTGCACCCGGTCACGGTGTTGATGACTATGAGGTATGCCGTAATTATAAAGAACTGCCGATGGTTGTTCCGGTTGACGCTCACGGTCGTCTGACAGAAGAAGCAGGTATGTTTGCCGGTCTTCTGACGGAAGAAGCCAACAAGCCGATTGCAGAATATCTTGAAAAAACAGGCGCTCTGTTTGCTCTCAAAAAGATTATCCACCAGTATCCGCACTGCTGGAGATGTAAAAAGCCTGTTTTGTTCCGTGCAACAAAACAGTGGTTCTGCTCTGTGGATGACTTCAAGGACGAAGCGATTGAGGCAATCAAGGGCATCAAGTGGATTCCCGGCTGGGGTGAAGACAGAATCACCTCTATGGTTCGTGAAAGAAAAGACTGGTGTATCTCTCGCCAGAGAAAATGGGGTGTGCCGATTCCGATCTTCTTCTGCAAAAACTGTCAGGAGCCGATCATCGAAAAGAAAGCGATGGACGCTGTTGCCGATCTGTTTGCCAAGGAAGGCTCAGACGCATGGTATGCGAAGGACGCTTCTGAAATCGTTCCCGAGGGTATGAGCTGTCCGAAGTGCGGCTGCCGGGAATTTGATAAGGAAAAAGATATTATGGACGTCTGGTTCGACTCGGGCGTTTCTCATGCGGCTGTTTGCGAAGAAAGACCCTATCTCAGATGGCCAGCCGACCTTTATCTGGAAGGCGCCGATCAGTACAGAGGCTGGTTCCAGTCTTCACTGCTGACAGCCATTGCTACCAGAGGTCAGGCTCCTTATAAGGCTGCCGTAACTCATGGCTGGGTTATTGATATGGAAGGCAAAAAAATGTCAAAGTCACAGGGCAACGGTCTGAGTCCCCAGTCGATTATCGACCAGTATGGCGCCGATATTCTGCGTCTGTGGGTGGCTTCCAGCGACTATCACTCCGATGTCCGTATTTCCAACGACATTCTTAAACAGCTTTCCGAGGCTTACAGAAAGATCAGAAATACTGCAAGATATATTCTCGGTAATATCAGTGACTTTAATCCGGACACTGATATGGTGCCGATGGAAGAACTGCTGCCTCTGGATAAATGGGCGCTGACAAAGCTTGATGCGCTGAACAGCAAAGTCCGTGACGGCTATGAGAAATTTGACTTCCATCAGGTATATCAGGCAATCCACAACTTCTGCGTCGTGGATATGTCCAATTTCTATTTCGATGTTCTGAAGGATCGCCTTTATACAGAAAAGAAGGACGGTCAGCTCAGAAGGGCTGCACAAACGACCATATATATCATTCTTGACGCTATGGCAAGAATGATTGCGCCGATTCTGGCATATACTTCCGATGAAATCTGGCAGTTCATGCCCCATGACAGCAAAGCCAATGCCGCTCATGTGCTGTTTAACGATATGCCTGAGCTGACAGGCGTACAGCTTGACGATAACTTTGTGGCAACATGGGACAAGATCCACGAGACTCGTGACGAAGTGAAAAAAGCGATTGAGGTTGAGGTAAAGAACAAGACACTGCGTACCTCACTGGAGGCTAAGGTTACGCTGAAGGCTGTTGGTGAGCAGTATGACTTCCTGAAGGAAGCTGAAAAAGAACTGGCAAGTGCCTTTATCGTTTCGGAAGTTGTTATTGAGCAGGGCGAAAAGGAAGGCCTTGACGTAACTGTTGCTCATGCTGAGGGAGAAAAGTGTGAGCGCTGCTGGATTTACAGTAAAACAGTCGGTCAGAATCCTGAACACAAAACTCTCTGCGCCCGTTGTGCTGCAGTCATCGGCTGATCCCGGAAGCTTTGTCAGAAAAAACCGTGATCATTTGACAATCGGTTTATTTCAGAAAAGAACTTTGCGGCAGGATCAATCTGTCGCTGCACATTTCGCACTCTTTTGTATGAGAGTGCGAAATGTTTTTCTTATCATGTGTTTGTCAAAAAGACAAAGATGTTTTAAGACGGCTCACATGATAGCGATCAAAATAGGGAGGTTGAGTATGACCCTGACCATTATACTGCTGATTTCTGCTGTTGTGGCGGCTGTGGATCAGCTTATCAAATATTTCATTGTCAAGGATCTTGCGCCGGTAGGCAGTGTTTCGGTAATTGACAATCTGTTTTCTCTCACTTATGTTGAAAACCGTGGGGTGGCTTTCGGTCTGTTTCAGAATCATATCTGGATCTTTGCACTGATTACGGCGGTGCTCATTGCTGTTTTTGTTGTGCTGATTGTTAAAAAGAAATTTACAGGCAAATTATTCTGGACGTCTGCCATTCTGCTTATCGGCGGCGGTATCGGCAATCTGATCGACAGAATTTTCCGTGGGTTTGTAGTGGACTATCTGTCCTTGTCTTTTTTTCCGCCGGTATGTAATTTTGCCGATTATTGTATTACCCTGGGAGCAGTGTTCTTTGTCATCGTGCTTCTGACACAAAGCAATGAAAATAAGAATGAGGCAAAAACAAAAGAACAGCATGAAGAAAATGCAAAAGCAGCGCAATCACTAATATCTGAAAAGACAGAAGAGGCTGAAAAGGCAGAGCAAAGGGATTTTTCTGAAGCGTTGCCCGAACATGACGGTGATACAGATGCAGACTAAGCGGCTGGTAGTGGAAGAGCAGAATATCGGAATGCGGCTGGATAAATATCTGGCAGAGGCGGAAGCTGAACTGACCCGTTCGGCTGCTGTCAGACTGATTGAAGACGGCCTTGTTACGGTTAACGGCAAGGTGCCGAATAAGAATATCAAGCTGAATGTCGGAGATGAAGTCAGCCTTTCCATACCGGATCCTGTACTGCCGGAAGCCATACCGGAACCGATTCCGCTGGAGATCGTCTATGAAGACAATGATCTTCTGGTGGTCAACAAACCAAGGGGAATGGTCGTACATCCGGCTGCCGGTCACGAAAACGGTACTCTGGTCAATGCGCTGCTGTATCATTGCGGCAGCTCCCTTTCGGGCATCAACGGCGTTCTTCGTCCGGGAATTGTTCATCGCATCGACAGAGATACCAGCGGCCTTTTGATTGTGGCAAAAAACGATTTTGCTCATCATCTGTTAGCAGAGCAGATCAAGGAACACAGCTTTACCAGAAAGTATCAGGCTGTGGTCTGCGGCAATGTACGGGATGACGAGGGAACGATTGATGCGCCGATCGGCAGGCACCATACGGATCGGAAAAAAATGGCAGTTACTCAGAAAAATTCACGGAATGCCGTCACGCATTACCGTGTGCTGCAGCGCTTCGGTAATTACACCCATCTGGAACTCATTCTTGAAACAGGACGCACTCATCAGATTCGTGTACATACTGCCTATATCGGACATCCGGTTGCGGGGGATCCTGTTTATGGCGGAAAAAAATATCTTGTATCACTCAACGGACAGTGTCTGCATGCTTATTATATTTCATTTGTTCACCCCCGAACGGGACAGACACTGACTTTTTCATCACCGCTGCCGGATTATTTTACAGACTTTTTGAATAAACTCAAACGGCAGAATGGATAACCTGAGCAAAACAATTCCTATGGCACCTAAAAAAACTGATTGCCATAGGAATTTCTGTAATCTATCATAATGGACTTCAAAATGTATATCGTCAGTTTGAACGATCAGCTTTTATGAATCAGTGAAAAACAGGACTCATACCCGACATTCTCTGATTAATAAGAGGAAAGGCGAATGCAGATATTTCAGAAAAGCTGTCAGACTGACCAAGGATGTAATTTTAACTCGGAGCAAAGCCCGATGTAAGCTCGCTTAACATCGGCTGCATTGATCCAACCTCACCGCAGGAGCTTTAGCTCCTCGGGGTTTCAGTGGGGGATTATAACCCCCACTGAAAGTCCGAATGGCACCCGCCGCCTAAGAGGGTGCGGGTGTTCAGTGGACACCTCTGCGAAGCAGAAGCACCGGCGGAGTGCCTCCACTGTCGATTTCGTTTTTGAAGCATATTAAGCGACTATGTATAGATCGTTACCGGAACATATTCGTCCGGTGAGGTCACGCACATAGCAGGCACGGTGAAGTGATTGCGTAAACTGAATCTGCGATTTCAAAGGAAACAGCCACAAGCAAGCCGTCAGGCTTGTGACGGCGGAGATCGTGAATAGCCGCGGCGGATTGCCGCTGCCCGTGTCGGACGCCTGCGGAATAAAATGAGCAGATTTGTATGAAGTAACAGCGGATTCGTCCAGTGCGGTCACGCACCCGGCAGGCGAGACCCGGGGGACATCGGTGATTGGTTATAACATTCAGGACTGGCTTTTAGCGTGTGCGGAGCAGTGATAACATACCATCAGCTTTGAATCAGTTGCTGTATTTGGTTGGAATCTCACAGCGGCATTGCATCTGATCCGGCGGGAAAAAATTTACTTCGGATCAGGGCGTAGATGCAGAAGCAGGTTATGAAGAGGGAATTGTTGAAGCTATTGAAAAAGCGAGTTATTTGAATATTACGTTGTGCAAACAGAGAACAGTTCCTGCAGTGATGGAAAAATATTTTTCCGGATATCTTCTGTTGAACAACAGCAGAAGATGAATCATTAAAACAGAAAGGCGGTGCAGAATGATGCTGATGATTTTTATGTCGATGATTGAATCTCCGGAGGACCGCAGTTCCTTTGAAGAAATCTATCGGTTGTACAGTGATATGCTCTACCGTTATGCTTATCGGATCCTGCAGGATACGGCATCTTCGGAAGACGCTGTGCATGATGCGTTTTTATCTCTTGCCCGTAATTTTGAAAAATATCAGCATCTGGATCGTAACCAAACCCGCAACTTGTTGATTATTATAGTTAGAAACGCAGCGTTCAGAATCTACAATCACCGCAAGAGAGAAACTGCCGTGGAGGAGGTATATGCTGATAAGGTTCTGCCGGATATCAGTGAAGGAGCGGAACAGCGTGACATCAAACAAATTGTTTTTCAGCTTATCAGATCCATGGACAGCAAATACGGCGATGTCATCATGTTAAAATATTACTGCGATCTCAGCGTGAACGAAATTGCAGAACAGCTTCAGTTGACCGCTGATAATGTCAAGGTGCGTCTGCACCGTGGAAGAGCGCTGCTTAAATCCAAGTTAGAGGAGGCGGGGATTCTTGAAGGATAAGGATTTTGACAGCTTATTGCAGGATAGTGTAAAAACCTATGGTCATACTTATTTTACAGAAGCGTGGGATCAGACGCCTCATACCTTTCCGGAGGGCTTTTTTGACAATATAGTGTCTGAGGCAAATCAGACGATTCCCTACAGTCCGCAAATGTCTGCGCCGGTTCCGGACAAAAAGCCCTTGCTGCTTCGCATGGTGCCGTATATGGCGGCAATGGCTGCGGTGCTGCTGCTTGTGACGGTTGTTTCGATAGTGGTTGCTACTCAATTCAATCAGGTTGAAGTAGAAAACTATACGTCTGTCAAGACAGCCCCTGCTGACGGTGAGGAGTCCGGTTTTTGGAAAGGTGCAGGTCCCAATACGACGGAAGACTCCTATCATTCACAGTATTCCAACCAGATGAATGAAGCCCAAAATATCGAAGAGGACAGTCAGACGATAACAGACAACAAGGAAATATCGCAGGAACAGGATCGTTTTGCTGAAGAACCGGCATCGGTAGATCAGGCTGCCGAGGAGCCCTACGATACGTTCTATTTGCCGATGAACACAGTGGCTCAGGTGCAGATAAAGGGACAAACCGTGACGGTTAACCGATATCAGGTATCGACGATCGTCAGATGTGTTGTCGATAGCATGAAGATGACATACAGGAGCAGTACGAATCTGTTTGTGAAAGAGGAAATGCAAACAGCCGATATTCTTGTTACAGCGGAAGGGAATATGACGGTTTATGGCGTAGCTTATCAGAGCTTTCATATTCAGATAACAGATGCAGGTGTGTATATTACCTGCCGTCAGACAAACAGCGATCATTATTACGTGCTGCCGTCAGACGATGCGCTGTATGATGAATGGATAAGCACACTCAATGCATTGTCAGCCTGATCAGATCATGAAGCGGTGTCAACTGACTGTCAGCAGGAAAGCGGAGCAGAGTTTGATAAATAAAATGCCGATGTCAGACGATGCGCTGTATGATGAAGGATTATCCACGCTGATTGCGATTGATTGTATTGTTTTTAACTCGGAGCAAAGCCCGATGTAAGCTTGCTTAACATCGGCTGCGACGAGGCAACCTCACCGCAGGAGCTTTAGCTCCTCGGGGTTTCAGTGGGGGATTATAACCCCCACTGAAAGTCCGAATGTCCCCCGCCGCCTAAGAGGGTGCGGGTGTCCAGTGGACACCTCTGCGAAGCAGAAGCACCGACAGGCGAGACGCGGGGGACATCGGTGATTGGTTATATAACACTGCAGTTTTGACATTTGTATCAAGAAAGAAAAGGGATTGTATCAGTTTTGCAGATACAATCCCTTTTCATTATGCGAATTCCTTTGTGTGCAGCAACTCTTCTGCCTGACGAACTTCTTCGTCAGACGGCACGGGAACATCTTTCAGCGGGTATTCCAGATGCAGTTCCTTCCATTTGATCGTACCAAGGGTATGATAAGGCAGTACTTCAACTTTTCTGACGGTTTTCAGCTCAGAAATGAATTGATGCATTTGCGTCAGGTCTTCCTTACTGTCGGTCAGTCCCGGTACCAGCACATGACGGATCCACAGGTCTTTTCCGTTTGCCGAAAGATACCGTGCCATTTCCAGTATGTTTTGATTGCCGACGCCGGTCAGTTTTCTATGGGCTTCTTCGTCCATCATTTTCAGATCCAGTATCACAAGATCGGTAACAAACATCAGCTTGTCAAAGCGATGCAGATAATCCGGGTCTGTACAAAACGGCTCTCCGGCAGTGTCAATGGCGGTGTGAACGCCTTCCTTTTTGGCGAGCGAAAAAAATTCTGTTACAAAGTCCATCTGAAGCAGCGGTTCTCCTCCGCTGACGGTGATTCCGCCGTTATTTTTCCAATAGGGACGGTATTTCCGGACGTGTTCATACAGTTCTTTTGCGGTACGCAAGGTTCCTTCGCCTGTCCATGTGTCCGGATTATGGCAGTATTGACAGCGCATTCGGCAACCTTTTAAGAATACGACGAATCGCACACCAGGACCGTCTACCAATCCGAAGCTTTCTAACGTGTGAATATATCCTTTTGCAGTTTCTTCCATAACAACAGACATTCCCTTCGGATAATAGTTTTCCACAACCTCCGAAGGGGTTGTGGAAAAGAAGATGTTTATACAAAATAATAACGGTTATACAATCAAAGAGTTTTATGACAGGTACGGGCAATAACGTCTAATTGCTGCTCTTTGGTCAGATCAATAAACTTGACAGCATAGCCCGAAACACGAATGGTAAAGTTCGCATATTCTTCCTTTTCGGGATGTTCCATTGCATCAATCAGCTTCTCTGTACCGAATACATTGACATTCAGATGGTGTGCGCCCTGATCAAAGTAACCGTCCATGACCTGCACCAGATTGTTGATTCTCTCCTGCTGTTCATGTCCCAGAGCATCGGGGCTGATTGTCTGCGTGTTGGAGATACCGTCCAGCGCCCAGTGGTAGGGCAGCTTTGCCACGGAATTGAGAGATGCCAGCAAACCGTTCTGTTCTGCGCCGTAACTTGGATTAGCACCGGGCGCAAGGGGTGCACCGGATCTTCTGCCGTCAGGCATATTGCCGGTAGCTTTGCCGTATACAACATTTGACGTGATGGTCAGAATCGAAGTAGTAGGCTCGGAATTCCTGTAGGTGTGGTGCTTCTTGATTTTGTCAAGGAAAGTACGCAGCAGCCATACAGCAATGTCATCGGCACGGTCGTCATCATTACCGTATCGGGGGAAATCGCCTTCAATGGCAAAGTCAATACAAATGCCTGCGTCATCACGAATTGCCTTTACCTTTGCGTATTTAATAGCGCTCAGAGAGTCGACAACGTGAGAGAAACCGGCGATACCGGTAGCAAAGGTTCTGCGAACGTCGGTATCAATCAATGCCATTTCTGCGGCTTCATAATAATACTTGTCGTGCATATAGTGAATCAGGTTCAGCGTATTGACATAAAGCCCTGCGAGCCAGTCCATCATGACTTCATAGCGATAGATTACTTCATGATAGTCAAGATATTCCGAAGTGATGCGCTGATAAGGAGGCGCCACCTGTTCACGGGTTTTGGCGTCAACGCCGCCGTTGAGGGCATACAGCAGGCATTTTGCAAGATTGGCTCTTGCGCCGAAAAACTGCATTTCCTTACCTGTCTGCGTTGCCGATACACAGCAGCAGATCGAATAGTCATCACCCCATACAGGTTTCATGACGTCATCGTTTTCATACTGTACGGAACTGGTGTTGATAGAAATTTTGGAAGCATACTTCTTGAAGTTTTCGGGTAATGCCGAAGAATACAGCACTGTCAGGTTTGGTTCGGGAGAGGGCCCCATGTTTTCGAGTGTATGCAAAAAGCGGAAATCGGTTTTGGTGACCATGGAACGGCCGTCACAGCCGATTCCTGCAACCTCCAGCGTAGCCCATACGGGATCGCCGGAGAAAAGCTGGTTATAAGAAGGAATTCTGGCAAACTTGACAATGCGGCATTTCATGACAAAATGATCAATCAGTTCCTGCGCTTCCTGTTCGGTCAGCAAGCCTTTGTCAAGGTCACGCTGAATATAGATATCCAGAAAGGTGGAAACTCTGCCGACGCTCATTGCTGCGCCGTTCTGGGTTTTGATAGCAGCCAGATAACCGAAATACAGCCATTGTACGGCTTCTTTTGCGGTTTTCGCCGGCATTGATATATCATATCCGTATATCTTTGCCATCTCTTTCATGCCCTTGAGCGCTTTTATCTGCTTGGCAATTTCCTCCCGCAGACGAATCACTTCTTCTGTCATAGTGCCGTCGCCGCAGTTGGCAAAGTCTTTTTGTTTTTGTTCGATCAGATAATTAATACCGTACAGTGCAACTCTTCTGTAATCGCCGACAATACGGCCTCTTCCGTAAGTATCCGGAAGACCTGTGATGATTTTATTATGGCGTACGGCTTTCATTTCGGGGGTATATGCGTCAAAAACCCCCTGATTATGTGTGGTGACATATTCGTTGAAAATTTTATGAAGATCGTTATCAGGTGTGTAGCCGTAAGTCTGACAGGCCTGCTCTGCCATTTTAATGCCGCCGAAAGGCATAAAGGCTCGTTTCAGGGGCTTGTCTGTCTGCAATCCCACTATTTTTTCCAGTTCAGGATTGTCGCTGATATAACCTGCGCCGTATGATGTCAGTCCGGATACCACTTTGGTTTCCATGTCCAGTACGCCGCCCCTGGCTCTTTCTTCCTTCTGCAGTTTCTGTACTTCTGCCCACAGTTGATTGGTAGCGTCTGTCGGCCCTTCCAGAAATGATGCGTCACCGTCATAAGGACGATAGTTTTTCTGAATAAAATCTCTTGTATTTACTTCGATTTTCCAGATTCTTCCCTCAAAGCCGTCCCAGGCTTCGGAATATGCTTTATTCATGAATGTACTCCTCTCAAACCAAAAATAACAGTAAGGACGGTCTGCCGTTGAATGTTGTCATACGGAACGAAAAGTGTGTCACTAACGATTGGAACAGCCGTTCTTGATCAATACCTCATGGTTTAAATATATAGCGGATTTTACCTTTTGTCAACCGTTGAAGGGGATTAAAAAAAATATCGTGCAAACATACAAAAAATAGTAATGATTATTCTTTTATATAGTCATGTTTTTGCTGCTTGGTTATACAATATACTATATATTGTATATTGACTGTCTGAAATGCATATAGATTGTGGTGCTTTGATAAATTGAGTCTGATTGAACTGACGCTTTATGGTCAGGAACAGAAGGATTTCTATTGCTTCCGGAGTGAATGACCGATCTGCATGAAATTTACCGGTTTCAGGAAAGGGGAGAGGTTTCCGGTAACTGCCTCTGCGGCAGGCGGAAGCATTGACCGAGCCGACAGGCAAGGCCGGGGAAAACTTTTCCGATAGTAAAAGGTTTTCCTCTGTGTCTGCCGGTAAAATAGACTTCCGGGAGCAGAGAGAGACTGTGCTGATTTGACAAGCACTGTCATTTCTGATAAAATGAAATGACTACATACCGAAAAAGGAAAGAGGAACTTGATGGAAAACCAAAGTTTGATAACGGGATTCAGAGAATTGATGTTGGATTCCAGGATCATGCGAGCCATTGATGACATGGCGTTTGACAGCCCTACGGAAATACAGGCGCAGGCGATTCCGCTGATCCGAAACGGAGAGGATATTATCGGGAAATCTCAGACAGGAACCGGAAAAACGATGGCGTTTGCCATTCCTGCCATTGAGAAAATAGATTTGCATGAAGACAGACCAAGCGTTCAGGTATTGATTATGTGCCCTACCAGAGAATTGGCGCTGCAGTGCAGTGAAGAGATAAAAAAGCTGACAAAATACATGCACGGTATCCGACCGGTAGAGGTTTATGGCGGTGCGCCGATGGATCGGCAGATTACACAGCTCAAGAAAGCCAATATCGTGATTGGCACACCGGGCAGAATCATGGACCACATGAGAAGACGAACCCTGAAGCTGGATCACGTGAAATTCGTGGTGCTTGATGAAGCGGACGAAATGCTCAGCATGGGTTTCAAAGAGGATATGGAAACGATTTTGCGTGAAACACCCGTTGAGCGGCAGACTGTCCTGTTTTCTGCGACAATGCCGCCTTCCATTCTGGCAATTACCAACGAGTTTCAGAAAAATCCTAAAATGGTGCAGGTAAGCCGCAAGGCGCTGACGCTGGATAATATCGCTCTGCAATTTGTGGATGTTCCTATGGGCAGAAAGACCGATGCACTCAAGCTGTTGCTGTATTATTATGCGCCAAAGCTTGCGATGGTATTCTGCAATACCAAAAAGACGGCAGACGAGCTGAGTGAAAGCTTGCAAAAAAGCGGCTTTAATGCCGACGCTCTGCACGGCGATCTGAAACAGTCACAGAGAAACGCCGTAATGGACAGGTTCCGCTGCGGAACAACCTCTGTACTGGTGGCGACTGACGTGGCGGCAAGAGGCATTGATGTCAATGACGTTGAATTTGTTTTCAACTATGACATACCCCAGAATAACGAATATTTTGTACATCGTATCGGCAGGACCGGCAGGGTAGGCAAAGAGGGAACGACCGTTACTATTTGCAGTGGCAGGCGTCAGGTTATGGAGCTGATGGATATTGTTCATGCTCTGAAAAGAAAAGCGGAAGAAATTTCCGTGCCGACCTCGGACGAGATTCGCAGCCGTATGCATGAACAGAATGCGCAGAGTGTAATAGAAGCTTTGCAGTCCGGCAAAGGCGAACAATATGCCGATATGGTGAATCTTCTGCTGGGGCAGGGGTATTCTCTGTTTGACATTGCGGCGACAGCATTACAGATGCAGTTTGCGGCAAAGGAAATACAGATTGCGGATATCAGACAGGAGAAAAAACAGTACGGCAGATACGGCAATACCGATTTCAGCAAAATAGTCATAGATATCGGCCGCTCCAGTCATGCCGCACCAAATCATATTGTAGCGTCTATTACCGAGCGAAGCCTTCTGCATGGTTCTGATATCGGCAAAATCGAGATATTTGACGATTATTCGGTGGTTGCTATTCCTGCCGATTCAATGGAAGACGTGCTGGATCAGATGTACGGGGCAAAAGTCTGCGGCAGACCGGTCAAGCTCAGACCGTTTGAAGAAAAACAGACCGGTAGAAAACAGAACAACTACGGCAAAAATGTGCGGGGACATGGAGCTGACAAACGCCACGGAGGCAAACACTCTGCGGATCGTTCCCAAAAGCATCGTCAGGGTTTCGGCAAGCAGACTCTCGGCAAAACATCAAGACGCAAAGGTTAATGTTCCGACACAGGTTATTGCAGAAAAGGGGACCGGAAAATGAAAAAGCACATCTTAGTTTTTTCTGTTTTATTACTGACTTTAATATCTTTGTGTTCCTGCAAACAGAATTCTGAGGAACCGTCCTCAGCTTCTTCCTCTGACCGGTCTGTTGTCAGTGTTGTGACAGATGAATCTTCTGCAGAGGAAAGCTCGTTGGTTTCCCGTTCGGAGACCTCGGAGAACAAACAGCAGGAGAGTACGCTTCAGCCTTCAGAAAGCACGGACAATTCTGCACCGGCAGTGCTGCCGGCGGGTGTGTCCCGGGCAGGAAAGGGAAAACTGAATTTTACTTCCAGTGTACTGACGCTGAACATTACTTTTCCGCAGGAGTTTTGTGTGCTGAATAACGATTATGCACCCCTCTACGGAATTTATCTTCAAAACCGGGAAGGAACCGCCACTTTGTTGTTGTCTTCTGTTGAGGATAATACACTGACTTATCATGAAATGATGGACTATCTGAAAAAGCAGTTTCCGTCAGCAAAGGTATATACGACGGATAAAAAAGAAGTGGTCTGCAAGCTGGATACTACCGATACGAACGGAAACAATATTTCCGTTTTGCAAAAGTTCCGTATGAAAAAGGGCGGTTATCATCAGGTGGCTCTTTGCTGCCGCCAGAATGATAAGGCAAAGTATGAAAAGGTTCTGAATGAAGTTGTCTTTTCATAAATTCTGACAATCCCACGGTGCTGTACGGCAAAATGCTGTGTATCGCTGACGCTTTTTCAGAGCGACAGATCAGAGGCGCCTTGTGGCAGATTTCTGTTGAAGAGAGATGTGGCTGAGCAAAATGACCTCATGGAAAGGCATACGTCATCTGAAAGCGATAGCGGGAAAACAGGAACATCTTTGTAGGTGATACGATCCTCAAATAAATAACGGACAGATTTAATATGAAGCAAGGATCATCTGAGGTGAAGCCCCCGATACTCTCTTAATAGAAGTTTGATGAATGATACAATAAACTATTAAGCATAAAATGGAACCCGCAGCCTTTGAAAATGCCGGCAAATCATTGAGTGAAGGCCTTTCTTTATGATAACCAATCACCGATGTCCCCCGCGTCTCGCCTGTCGGGTGCGTGACCGGCGGAGTGCCTCCGCTCTCTAATCCGCTCTCGTTCGCTGACGCTCACTCACTTCATACAAATTCACAACTTCTATTCCGCAGGCGTCCGGCACGGGCAGCGACGATTAGTCGC
>Ga0256405_10001081_pt1 | contig 79708 bp, 95 predicted proteins | sample RumenRJG_02DNA_FD_189096 | JGI IMG/M metagenome (GOLD analysis project Ga0256405, IMG submission 189096) | Bovine rumen microbial communities from Lethbridge, Alberta, Canada - RJG_02 | ecosystem: Host-associated > Mammals > Digestive system > Stomach > Rumen | place: Canada: Alberta... | reverse complement strand
GAATGGCGGTTAGAAATGGCCTGATAGGGGCCGTTTCTATCCTTTGTTATCAATAAAACACTCACGAAAATGAAAAATGGTCTTGAGAGCTGCGCTCTCAGGACCACTTTGTCTACAGTCTGAAGCTCATCCCAAAAGGATGAGCTTAATTATTTAGTGATTAAACTAACTCGATAAGAACCTGCATTGCTGCGTCACCTTTACGCTGACCAATCTTTACGATACGAGTGTAACCACCGTTACGTCCAGCATACTTAGGTGCGATTTCATCAAACAGTTTGTTTGTAACACTTACAGTTTTGCTGTTTTTCTTACGACCAGCAACTGCTGTAGGTACTTCTGTTACAGGAAGAACGAATTTCTCGATCTGTCTTCTAGCATGTAATCTGGAAGGAAGATCTTTTTTGATTTCTTTTTCTTCTGTCTTGTAAACTGTTACAGTCTTACCATTTTCAACACGGATAATCTTTCCGTCTTTATCATGTGCAGTTTCGGATAAAACTTTGCTAGGATCGTTCTTGTCTACGATCTGTTTTACACGATTACCGTCTTTGTCTTTCTGAGCAACTTTAGCCTGAACTTTAACAGTCTCATAGTTATCTTTCTCTTTGATTGCTAAAGTGATAAGCTTCTCAGCGATTTTCTGTACTTCTTCAGCCTTAGCTGCAGTAGTAACGATTTTTCCATGATACAGAAGAGCTGTTACCTGATTTTTCAGTAATGCTTTTCTCTGTGCGGAAGTTCTTCCAAGTTTTCTGTATTTTGCCATGATAGCTCCTTTCGTCTCCGCTATTGACATATCCTCCTATGCCCATCGGTCTTATAAGGACAATACTTGAGTTTCCTCCATCAATAGTGGGTGTGCAATTTCGCGCACATCGGTCTTACCGAAACTGCATGTATAGTTTCTATTCTTCGGAAGCGTTAAGAGAAAGTCCGAGTTCCTCGAGCTTTGCAATAACTTCTTCCATAGATTTACGACCAAGGTTACGAACCTTCATCATATCATCCGGTGTTTTGTTTACCAATTCCTCAACGGTATTGATACCTGCTCTCTTTAAACAGTTGAAAGAACGAACGGAAAGTTCAAGTTCGTCGATGCTCATCTCCAGAACTTTACCCTTCTCATCGCTTTCTTTTTCGATCATAACTTCTGCGGATTTTGCATTCTCAGAAAGATCGATGAATAAGCTCAGGTGCTCACTTAATACTTTAGCAGCAAGGCTTACAGCCTCATCTGGACCTAAAGTACCATTTGTGTAAACATCAAGTGTTAATTTATCGTAGTCAGTAACCTGACCAACACGTGTATTCTCTACAGATACATTTACACGCTCTACAGGAGTGTAAATGCTGTCTACAGGGATTACACCGATAGGTGCTTCATTGTTTTTATTACGATCTGCACCAACATATCCTCTACCTTTTGTGATTGTAAGTTCCATGTATAACTTGGAGTTCTTACCATCGCTAAGAGTAGCGATAACCTGGTCCGGATTCATAATTTCAATGTCCTGATCAACCTGAATATCAGATGCATGTACAACGCCCTCGCCTCTGAAATCAATGTAAGCAGTCTTAGGCTCATCGGAATCAGAATTGCTCTTGATTGCAACGCTTTTGATATTCATGATAATCTCTGTTACATCTTCTTTCACACCTTCAAGGGAAGTGAATTCATGTAACACACCATCAATCTTCACCTGGCTCACTGCTGCGCCCGGCAGAGAAGATAGCATAATTCTTCTTAAAGAATTACCTAAGGTGATGCCGTAGCCTCTTTCAAGAGGTTCTACGACAAATCGACCATATTTTTTATCCTCAGAGATCTCTGCTACTTCGATATTGGGTCTTTCAAAATCAAACACTACAAATACCCTCCTTAGTGTAGGACTGTAGTTATCTATGAACTACGTCACGGATTATTTGGAATACAACTCGACGATAGCCATTTCATCAACAGGAACGTCGATCATTTCTCTGGTAGGAAGTGCTTTAATAGTACCCTTCATAGCATCCTGATCCACATCCATCCATTCAGGAACAAGTCTACCATTTGTTACTTCCTGGATATCTTTGTATCTCTGCATTTCTTTAGCTTTTTCTTTTACTTCGATAACATCCCCAGCTTTGATTAAGTAGGAAGGAATGTTGATTACTTTACCATTTACAAGGATGTGCTTGTGGTCTACGACCTGTCTAGCTTCTCTTCTTGTTCTAGCAAAGCCCATTCTGAAAACTACGCTGTCAAGTCTTCTCTCAAGAAGAACCATAAGGTTTTCACCAGTCTGGCCTTTCATCATATCAGCTTTTTCATAGTAGTTTCTGAAAGGTTTCTCAAGAACACCGTAAATGAATTTAGCCTGCTGTTTAGCGCGAAGCTGAAGAGCGTACTCACTTACTTTTTTGCCTGCTCTTGGAGATTTTCTATTAGATTTTTTGTCATAACCCAAGAATACTGGATCTAATTCAAGGGATCTGCATCTTTTTAATACAGGTGTTTTATCTACTGCCATTATTTGGCTCCTTTCTATTGATAGACAAAGTCTATGATTGTTTACAGTAGGACTCTCCTACTTTCATCCAACTCAAAATGCATCTTACGATGCTGCCTGCGATTCTTTTTGTATCAAAATTAAACGCGGCGACGCTTTGGTGGACGGCATCCGTTGTGAGGTACAGGAGTTACATCACAAATGCTGACAACTTCAAGACCTGTAGCCTGAAGTGCACGGATTGCTGCTTCACGTCCTGAACCAGGACCTTTTACGAATACATCTACATATTTAAGGCCGTGTGGTAAAGCTGCCTTTGTAGCTGTTTCTGCTGCCATCTGTGCTGCATATGGAGTAGATTTTCTTGAACCTTTAAAACCAAGACCACCGGCACTTGCCCAGCTAAGAGCATTACCTTCAGTATCTGTCAAAGTAACGATAGTGTTATTGAAAGATGCCTGAATATGTGCCTGTCCACGTTCAACGTTTTTTCTGACACGTTTTTTTGTTGCTTTTTTTGCTACCTGTTTTGCCATGTTAAACTAACCTACTTTCTTTTCACCAAGCATCATCCCGTGGATATGCTTATCTCATGTTATTTTGCTAATTATTTCTTCTTATTAGCAACAGTTTTCTTAGGACCTTTTCTTGTTCTGGCATTGGTCTTTGTTTTCTGACCACGAACTGGAAGTCCTTTTCTGTGACGGATACCACGATAGCATCCAATTTCCTGAAGTCTCTTAATGTTAAGAGATACTTCTCTACGAAGATCACCTTCTACAAGGTACTCAGCGTCGATTACTTCACTGATTTTCTTTACTTCTTCGTCTGTTAAGTCTCTGCAGCGAGTGTCTGGATTAACTTTAGCTGCCTCAAGAATTTTGTTTGCGCTTACTCTACCAATACCGTAGATGTAAGTAAGTCCGATTTCGACACGTTTGTCTCTAGGTAAATCTACACCTGAAATACGAGCCATGTTTTTTCCTCCATTTCTTCATCGCGCAGTGCGCGACCGCACTTTTCGTGCTTGTTTACTAGCATTTTGCTTTCTTGCAAATCATGCCGTTACTAATTGACTGGGGCATATGCCCAATCGGAATCATGTTTAATCCGATCTTTCCGAATACCTTTCTTTCGGTATCAAAAAGTAAAATATAAACCAACAGAGGTATTAGCCCTGAACCTGTTTATGCTTTGGATTTTCACAAATAATTCTGATTTTGCCTTTTCTCTTAATAACTTTGCACTTTTCGCAAATCGGTTTTACTGATGATCTAACCTTCATGTTAAACCCTCCTTTCCAAAAAGACCGTTCTACATTGTAACATAAATATTAACCACTGGCAAGTACTATTTTATTTGTCTCTCCAGATGATTCTACCTTTGGTCAAATCGTATGGGGAAAGTTCCAATGTAACTTTATCTCCCGGTAAGATTCGAATGAAGTTCTGTCTAAGCTTACCACTGATGTGGGCCAGAACTTTGTGTCCATTTTCCAGTTCAACCTGGAACATGGTGTTTGGTAATTTTTCAATTACGGTTCCTTCAATTTCAATTACATCTGCTTTTGACATTTATCTATCCTCTTTCGTAAGCGTTAGGATTTCAGGCTCACCCTCTGTAATCAGGATTGTGTTTTCATAGTGTGCGGATAAGCTTCCATCTTCTGTTAATACTGTCCAATTATCTGCCGCCCATTCTACATCTGCTCGTCCCATGTTGATCATGGGTTCAATGGCAAATGTCATACCTGGGACTAATAAAATTCCTTTTTTCTTTTGTCTGAAATTCGGAATCTGTGGATCTTCATGTAAATGAGTTCCGATTCCATGTCCGACCAGGTCTCTTACGATACCGTAACCAAACCGGCTTACATAGTCATCAATGGCATTGGAGATATCATGTAAATGATTACCCGCTCTAGCCATCTTAATGCCCTCAAAAAAGCTTTGTTTTGTAACATCCATAAGTTTCTGTGCTTCAGCTGTAACAGAGCCCACAGCATGGGTTCTAGCCGCATCTGAATGGTATCCCTGATAAATCAGTCCAGCATCCAGACTTACGATGTCTCCATCCATCAAAACTTTTTCTTTACTTGGAATTCCGTGTACTACTTCATCGTTAACGGATACACATATGGAGGCCGGGAAGCCGTTATAATTCTTAAAGTTCGGTATGCCTCCCAATTCTCTGATGAGTTTTTCGCCAAACTCATCAATCTCCCATGTGGTGATTCCGGGCTTTATGATTTTGCCCATTTCCTCGTGAACGATTTCCAGTAGTCGGCAAGATTCACGCATCAATGCAATCTCACGCTCAGATTTCACTGTAACTGCCATAATTCTTTCCTCGTTAATTAGCCCAGGATAGAAGTAATAGCGTTAAATACTTCTTTCATATCTACAGTTCCATCTACTGTCTTCAGCACCCCTCTAGCTGTATAGAAGTCGATAAGTGGCTGTGTCTGTTCGTGATATACGTTCAATCTGTTCTTTACTGTTTCTTCCTTGTCATCATCTCTAAGGACAAGTTTTTCGCCACATTTATCACAGATGCCTTCCTGTTTCGGAGGAATATGCTCAATGTGATAAGTTGCTCCGCAGTTTAAACATGCGCGTCTACCGGACATTCTCTTTACGATGTTCTCATCCGGTACTTCGACGTTAATTGCATAATCTATTTTATCGTTCAACTTGTTAAGTTCCTGCTCAAGCACTTCTGCCTGTGGAATGGTACGTGGAAAACCATCCAGAACATAACCATTTGCACAATCATCCTGTGCAACACGATCTAATAAGATTTTAACAGTGAGCTCATCAGGAACTAGCTGGCCTTTGTCCATGTAGCTTTTTGCTTCCTGACCAAGTTCTGTGTTGTTTTTGATATTAGCTCTGAAGATATCTCCCGTAGAGATATGTGGGATTTTGTACTGTTCTGCGATCATTTTCGCCTGAGTACCTTTACCAGCGCCAGGGGCACCTAACATAATAATTTTCATAGTTTCTCCTATTCCCTTTTAAGACAGTTTAAGGGATGGCTCGTCTAACACGTTCCATCCCATTCAAACTGCTCATTCACTTATTGCAACATTGCATTAATCATTCAAAAAACCTTTATAGTTTCTCACGAGCATGCGAGATTCAACCTGTTTTAATGTTTCAACGATTACAGAAACAATAATGATAAGGCTTGTGCCACCGAAAGATACGTTTGCACCAAATACTCCACTAAAGAAGAATGGTGCTACGCATACGATAGTAAGACCACATGCGCCAATGAAAATAATGTAGTTTAAGATTTTTGTAAGATAATCGCTGGTTGGTTTACCAGGTCTGATTCCAGGAATGAAACCACCCTGTTTCTTCATATTTTCTGCTACTTCAATCGGATTAAAGGTGATGGAAGTATAGAAATAAGCAAAGAAGACAACCAGTAAGACGTATACCAACAAACCAATGGAATAAATCGGTTCGCTTGGCTTACACCAGTTGCTGGAACTAAGTCCCTTAAGTACCTTACCCCAGAAAGATGTACCGCCATCTACACCAAGTAGAGAGCAAATAATCAGTGGAGTCTGTAAGATGGAGGAAGCGAAGATAACCGGGATAACACCGGAGGTATTCACTTTCAACGGAATAGTCTGAGCATTTCCGCCCATCATTTTTCTTCCCTGTACTTTTTTAGCGTACTGTACAGGAATTTTTCTAACGGCTGCGTTCAGCAGAATTACCATAACGATCATCACAACGATGATTGTAAAGATGATAATTGCTACAACTACACCCTTTGCAATATTATTCTGGCTGAGTACGAACTGCTTCATAAGAGCATTCATTTCAGCTGGTAAACGAGAAATAATATTAATTGTAAGGACGATGGAAATACCATTTCCAATACCCTTTTCGGTGATTCTCTCACCAATCCACATCAAAAATGCAGAACCAGCGGTTAATGCAGTAATGACTGTGAATACATGGAATCCATCATAGGTTTCCAGTAATCCTTGACGACCAAAGCCGATGGCCATAGCGCCGGATTCAATGATAGAAAGTACTACTGTGACATATCTTGTAATAGCTACAAGTTTCTTTCTTCCCTCTTCACCATCTCTCTGCATCTCTTCCAGCTTCGGAATAGCAATAGTCAAAAGCTGGATGATAATGGAAGATGTAATGTAAGGTGTAATGTTCAATGCAATGATTGACATGTTTAAGAAAGATCCACCGGTGAACGCATTGAACAAGTCAAATGCGTCACCAGTCTGTGCTGCAAACCAAGAGCTAAAATACTCTCTATTAACACCTGGAACCGGGATCTGAGAAGCGACACGGATTACAACAAGCATTAAGAAAGTAAACAAAATACGTTGTCTGATATCTTTTACCTTAAATGCATTTTTAAGTGTTGTAAGCATTACATCACCTCAGCTGTTCCACCAAGAGCCTCAATTTTTTCTTTAGCAGATGCAGAGAACGCATCAACTTTCACATTGAGTTTCTTAGTAAGTTCTCCGTTTCCAAGAACCTTAACGCCATCGCGTGGGTTCTTAACAATTCCTTTTTCAATAAGTGCATTTACATCAACAGTTGCGCCATTATCGAAAACTTCAAGAGCGCTTACATTAATACCAATGATTTCTTTTGCGTTTCTATTCTTGAAACCACGTTTTGGCAGACGTCTGTAAATAGGCATCTGACCACCTTCGAAACCTGGTCTTGGTGCACCGGAACGTGCTTTCTGACCTTTGTGGCCCTTACCAGCGGTCTTGCCGTTACCGGACGCATGTCCACGGCCTCTTCTAAAGTTATCGCTCTGTTTGGAGCCTTCTGCTGGTCTTAAATTTGATAATTCCATTTCGGCACCTCCTATTAAGCTTCTTCTACTTTTACTAAATGATTTACTTTGAAAATCATACCTCTAACGGCATCGTTATCTGGAAGTTCTACAGTCTTGTTTAACTTCTTAAGACCAAGAGCTTCGATTGTAGCACGCTGCTTTGGAATAGCACCGATAGGGGATTTTACTAATGTAACTTTAATTGTTTTATTAGCTTTTGCTGCCATAACTATTTCTCCTTTCGATTAATACGAGCTTACCTAGCTTATGCTGTAACTTCTTCTACAGATTTGCCACGGTTCTTAGCTACGTCTTCAGGAGATTTCAGCTCGCTAAGGCCTGCGATAGCTGCCAAAACGACGTTCTGTTTGTTGTTAGAGCCCAAAGATTTTGTACGGATATTCTTGATACCTGCAAGTTCGCAAACGATACGAGCAGGACCACCTGCGATGATACCAGTACCTTCTGGTGCTCTCTTCAGAAGAACTTCTGAAGAACCGAATTTACCAATATAGTCGTGTGTAACACTAAGATTTTCATCAAGTGCAACGCTTATAAGGTTCTTGATAGCATCCTCTTTTCCTTTGCGGATAGCGTCAGGAATTTCAGTTGCTTTACCAAGACCAGCGCCTACGTGACCATTGCCGTCACCTACAACCACTAAAGCTGTGAAACGGAAGTTACGACCACCCTTAACAACCTTAGTAACACGTTTGATTGTTACAACTTTTTCAGATAATTCCATATCTGTTGTATCAACGATTGTATGTCTCATGTGATGTTCTCTCCCTTCCTAGAATTCTAAGCCAGCTTCTCTGGCTGCGTCAGCAAGTGCTGCCACTTTACCCTGGTATATAAAGCCGCCACGATCAAAGACTACTTCCTTGATACCTTTTTCAACTGCTCTCTTACCAATTACAGTTCCTAAATATGCTGCTGCTTCAACGTTGTTTGTCTTCTCAACCTTGCCTTTTACTTCTTCTTCAAGAGTAGAAGCAGAAACCAAAGTCTGTCCAACTGTGTCGTCGATAATTTGAGCATACATGTGATTATTGCTTCTGAATACGCAAAGACGTGGTCTCTGTGTAGTACCGCTGATGCGGTTGCGCATTCTATGGTGTTTTTTAACACGAATTTCCTGTCTAGATTCTTTTCTGACCATGTTTATACTCTCCTTATCTTATTACTTCTTACCAGTCTTACCGACTTTACGTCTGATAGTTTCATCAGCATACTTAATACCTTTACCTTTGTAAGGTTCAGGTCTTCTCTTGTCTCTGATTTCAGCCGCAAATTGACCAACTTTTTCTTTATCAATACCTTTAACGATAATGATGTTCTGACCTTCAAGAACTGTTTCAATTCCTTCTGGATCAGTCATTTCAACTGGATGAGAATAGCCTAAAGATAAAGTCAAAACTTTGCCGGCTTTGGCTGCTTTGTAACCAACACCGTTAACTTCCAGTTTCTTTTCATAACCATCTGTAACACCAATTACCATGTTGTTGATCAGTGTTCTGGTTAAACCGTGAAGAGATTTCATCTTCTTTAAGTCGTTAGGTCTGCATACTGTTACTTCTGCGCCTTCAACTTTAATTTCCATCTCAGATGGAAGAACTCTGGAAAGAGTTCCTTTTGGACCTTTTACAGTCACCTGATTATTTTCTGCAACTTCAACAGTAACACCTGCTGGAATCGCGATTGGCATTCTTCCTATACGTGACATGCCCGTACCTCCTTAAAAATTCAATGGTTTTTAAATTACCAAACGAAAGCCATAACTTCGCCGCCGACACCAAGCTCACGAGCTTTTTTGTCGGTGATGATGCCGTGGTTTGTGGAAAGGATTGCAATACCCAAACCGCCAAGAACTTTAGGAAGCTGATCTTTACCAGCGTATACACGAAGACCTGGTTTAGAGATTTTTTTCAGACCAGAGATAATCTTGTCGTTTTTATCTGCACCATATTTCAGTGTAATGTGAATGTTCTTGAATGCGCCATCATCAACGATGTCAAATTTCTTAATGTAACCTTCATCTAAAAGAATCTGTGCAATAGCAAGTTTCATTTTAGAAGATGGAACATCTACAGTATCATGTTTTGCAGTATTTGCATTACGAATTCTTGTAAGCATATCTGCAATTGGATCGCTCATTGTCATGATTTTTACCTCCTACCAGCTTGCTTTTCTAACGCCTGGGATTTCTCCCTTGTAGGCTAACTCACGGAAGCAAATTCTGCAGATTCCGTATTTTTTCAAAACTGAATGTGGACGACCACAAATTTTGCAGCGAGTATATGCTCTTGTAGAGAATTTAGGTTTACGCTGCTGTTTAACCTTCATAGAAGTCTTAGCCATGAATTTACCTCCTGTTATTTTTCAAATGGCATGTTGAAGAGTGTCAGTAACTCACGTGCTTCTTCATCAGTATTAGCAGTTGTTACGATTACAACATCCATGCCTCTAACTTTGTCAATCTTATCGAACTCGATCTCTGGGAAGATGATCTGTTCTTTAATACCAAGTGCATAGTTACCTCTGCCGTCAAATCCGTTAGGATTAACACCTCTAAAGTCACGTACACGTGGTAATGCTAAGTTAACAAGTCTATCCAGGAATTCATACATTTTATCGCCGCGAAGTGTAACTTTGCATCCGATAGCCTGTCCTTCTCTGATTTTGAAGTTAGCGATGGATTTTTTTGCTTTGGTAGTTACTACGTGCTGACCTGTGATTGTCTCAAGTTCAGCTACAGCAGTTTCAAGAACCTTTGGGTTGTCCTTAGCTTCACCAACGCCCATGTTTACGACGATCTTGTCAAGTTTAGGAACTTCCATCATATTTTTATAACCAAATTTCTTGGTCATTGCTTCAACGATTTCGTCTTTGTATAAATCTTTCAGTCTGCTCACGAAAAATTATCCTCCTTCCTTGTTATTTATCAACAACCTCGCCTGTAGATTTAGCGAAGCGGACTTTTTTGTCACCTTCCAGTTTGAAGCCAATTCTGGTTGGTTTGCCCTTATGCAGATACATAACATTGGAAGCGTCAATTGGAGCTTCTTTCTGAATGATACCGCCCTGTGCATTTGCTACAGAAGGTTTGGTATGTTTTGTTACCATGTTGACACCTTCAACGGTAACTTTATTGTTTTTGTGATCAACAGCGATTACTTTGCCTTCGCTGTCTTTAGATTTGCCGGCGATAACGCGAACCATGTCGCCTTTTTTAATCTTCATTGTTGCCATATCTCTACCTCCTACAATACTTCTGGAGCAAGGGATACGATCTTCATAAACTGTTTCTCACGAAGTTCTCTTGCTACCGGCCCAAAAATACGGGTTCCTCTTGGAGTCTTATCATCTTTGATGATTACAGCTGCGTTCTCATCAAATCTGATATAAGAACCGTCTTTACGACGAGCGCCTTTTACGGAACGTACAACTACTGCTTTAACTACGTCACCTTTTTTAACAACGCCGCCTGGTGTTGCATCTTTAACAGAAGCTACGATTACATCACCAATATTTGCATATCTTCTTGTAGAGCCGCCCATAACTCTGATGCAAAGAAGTTCTTTTGCACCTGTGTTATCAGCAACCTTCAATCTGGTTTCCTGCTGAACCATGCTATTTCTCCTTTCGACTGTGCTAAATTATTTAGCTCTCTCAACGATGCCTACCAGTCTCCATCTCTTATCTTTGGAAAGAGGTCTGGTTTCCATAATCTTTACGGTATCGCCAATGTTGCATTCATTATTCTCGTCATGTGCTTTGAACTTTACAGTTCTCTTTACGATTTTCTTGTAAAGTGGGTGCTTAACGTTATCCTGAATGGCAACTACAATCGTCTTATCCATTTTATTGCTGACAACTTTGCCAACACGTGTTTTTCTTAAATTTCTTTCTTCCACGAGAGTTTCTCCTTTCCAGATCCTTGCAACCTGTAATTATTATTCTGCCTTCTGAGTCATGACAGTCTGAATACGAGCAATGTTTCTTCTTACTTCACGAATTCTTGCTGTATTATCCAACTGGTTTGTTGCATTCTGGAATCTCAAATTGAAAAGTTCCTTTTTGGCAGCTACGAGTTCTTCCGCTAATTCTGCAGAAGTTTTGGTATTTAATTCTTCTACAAACTTATTAGTTTTCATTTGCTACACCGCCTTCCAAGTCCGCTTTAGAGACAATCTTGCATTTGCATGGAAGCTTATGCATTGCGAGACGTAATGCTTCTCTTGCTGTTTCTTCTGGAACACCAGCAATTTCGAATAACACACGTCCTGGTTTAACTACTGCTACCCAGTATTCAAGAGCACCCTTACCGGAACCCATACGAGTTTCAGCAGGTTTAGCTGTTACTGGTTTATCTGGGAAAATCTTGATCCAAACCTGACCACCACGTTTGATATAACGAGTCATAGCAACACGGGCTGCTTCGATCTGGTTAGATTTAATCCAACAAGGATCCTGAGCTACAAGACCATATTCACCGTAAGTAATCTGAGTACCTCTGGTTGGCTTGCCTGCCATAGATCCACGAAACTGTTTACGACGTTTTACTCTTTTTGGCATTAACATAATTAGTTCTCGCTCCCTTCCTTAGTTTCTTTTGTAGGAAGTACCTCGCCCTTATAAATCCAAACTTTAACACCTACTTTACCATAGGTAGTATCTGCTTCTGCAAAACCATAGTCAATGTCTGCACGTAAGGTCTGAAGAGGAATAGTTCCTTCGCTATAAAACTCGGTACGAGCCATATCAGCTCCACCAAGACGACCGGAGCAGCTTGTTTTAATTCCAAGTGCGCCACTCTTCATGGTTCTACCCATGCAAGATTTCATAGCTCTTCTGAAAGATACACGGTTTTCAAGCTGCTGTGCAATGTTCTCTGCAACAAGCTGTGCATCTTTGTCTGGTCTTTTGATTTCTTTGATATCAACTAAGACTTTCTTGTCTGTGATCTTAGCAAGTTCTTTCTTAGTTACTTCGATTTCAGCACCACCTTTGCCGATTACGACACCAGGTTTAGCTGTGTAAATGATTACTCTGACTCTATCGGATGATCTTTCGATCTCGATTTTGGAAACACCAGCAGCATATAATTTCTTTTTCAAGAATTTTCTGATTTCATGATCTTCTACTAAGTATTCAGAAAAATCAGCATCAGCATACCACTTAGAATCCCAATCTTTGATGACACCGACTCTTAAGCCATGTGGATTAACTTTCTGTCCCATGCTATTTTTTCCTCCTATCTCTCATTCAGCACGATTGTGATGTGGCTGTTTCTCTTCTCAATTCTGTAAGCTCTGCCTTGTGCTCTTGGCTGAACACGTTTCATGATAGAAGCATTATTTGCATAGCATTCTTCGATGTAAAGGTTAGCAGCGTTCATGCCGTTGTTGTTTTCAGCATTTGCAATAGCTGACTCTAATAGTTTTTTAATAACAGAAGATGCGTATCTTGGGCTGTATTCCAAAACTGCAAGAGCAGTTGTAACATCTTTGCCTCTGATGGCATCTAATACGAAACAAGCTTTCTGTACCGGAATTCTTGCATAAGATAACTTTGCAGAAGGTCTTGTATCTTTATTTGCGTTTCTTTCTCTTTTGATTTGGGTTCTATGTCCACTAGCCATAGAAGAAACCTCCTTTCAAAATCTCATCTGGTGATTAGTTGGATTTACGATCCTCTTTTACATGACCTCTGTAAGTTCTTGTAGCAACAAATTCACCAAGTTTGTGTCCAACCATGTCCTCTGTTACATATACAGGCACATGTTTTCTTCCATCATGAACAGCGATTGTATGTCCAATGAAAGAAGGGAAAATTGTAGAACGACGGGACCAAGTTTTGATAACCTGTTTCTGTCCGGACTCGTTCATTGCGTCGATTTTTTTCAAAAGACTTGCATCAGCAAAAGGTCCTTTTTTCAATGATCTTGCCATTATCTTTCCTCCTAAAATTACTTGATAGCCTTACCGTTTCTTCTTCTTACGATTAACTTGTTAGAAGCTTTTTTCTTCTTACGAGTCTTCAGGCCGAGTGCTGGTTTGCCCCAAGGTGTGCATGGACCTGGGCGACCGATAGGTGCTCTACCTTCACCACCACCGTGTGGATGGTCATTAGGGTTCATAACGGAACCACGAACTGTAGGTCTGATACCCATGTGACGTTTACGACCAGCTTTACCGATATTGACAAGGTTGTGATCGATGTTACCAACAGTACCGATTGTTGCTCTGCAAAGGATTGGTACCATTCTCATTTCGCCAGAAGGAAGACGAAGTGTTGCATACTTACCTTCTTTAGCCATAAGCTGAGCGCTGTTACCAGCGGAACGAACCATCTGTCCGCCCTTTCCAGGATACAACTCAACGTTGTGTACTTCAGTACCAACAGGAATATTAGCAAGTGGTAAGCAGTTACCGATTCTGATTTCTGCATCAGGACCGTTCATAACCTTCATACCATCTGTTAAACCGTTAGGTGCAAGGATATAGGATTTCTCACCATCTGCATAGCAGATCAGTGCGATGTTAGCAGTTCTGTTTGGATCGTATTCGATACCGATTACTCTAGCAGGAATACCATCTTTATTTCTCTTGAAATCAACCAGTCTGTATTTCTGTCTGTTACCACCACCCTGGTGTCTTACAGTGATTTTACCCTGGTTGTTTCGGCCTGCATTTTTCTTCTTTGCTGCAAGCAAGGATTTCTCAGGAGTCTTCTTTGTGATCTCTGCGAAATCAGAACCGGTCATGTTTCTACGTGACGGTGTATATGGGTTATAACTTTTGATTCCCATTTTTATTTCTCCTTTTCTTCTGAGCTGTCATAAGGCAGCCTGTTTATCGCAACGAAGATTCGAAAGCGCACCCCGGCAAGCCGGTCTTCGTCGCATAATATCCCGCGCTTTCGTTATTCTTTAAAGACCTGCGAAGATTTCGATATCTTTGCTATCTTCAGTAAGCTGTACAACTGCTTTTTTGATCTTTGCAGTTTTACCAAAAGTGTAACCACGTCTCTTTGTTTTACCATCCTGATTCATGGTGTTTACTTTTGCAACTTTAACGCCGTCGAACATTTTTTCAACAGCTTCCTTGATCTGAGTTTTGGTAACTTCAGGAGCTACAAGGAAAGTATATTTTTTGGAAGCCATACCGGCCATGCTCTTCTCAGTTACTACTGGTTTGAGAATTACGTCATAGTATTTAATATCAGCCATTATGCGTATACCTCCTCAATTTTGTTCACTGCGTCTTTTGTTACAACCAATGTGCCAGCCTTAAGGATGTCATATACGTTGATTGTGTTAGGCAGTGCAGTCTGTACGAAAGGTAAGTTAGCTGCAGATTTAACAACTTTCTCATCTCTCTCTGCGATAACTACAAGTGCTTTATCGCTAACTTTAAGGTTAGTCAGAACAGCCTGCATTTTCTTTGTTTTGAATTCATCCATTTTCAGTTCATCCAAAACTACTAATTTACCGGACTGTACTTTATCGGTAAGAACAGATTTCAGAGCTGCTCTCTTTTCTTTCTTGTTTAACTTGAAAGAATAATCTCTTGGAACTGGAGCGAATACAACACCGCCACCTTTCCACTGTGGAGCACGGATGGAACCCTGTCTTGCGTGACCTGTTCCTTTCTGTCTCCAAGGTTTTCTACCGCCACCGGAAACCTCAGAACGTGTTTTTGCTTTCTGTGTTCCCTGACGATTATCAGCAAGCTGCTGCAGCACTGCCATGTGTACTAAGTGCTCGTTTACTTTAGCACCAAATACAGCATCGTTTAATTCTACTGTGCCAACTTCCTTGCCTTCCATATTATAAACAGATACTTTAGCCATTTATTTGTCCTCCTTTCGCCTCAGATTAAAACTTCACTCTGGTGGTTTCTTTGATAGTAACCAGAGCCTTCTTTGGTCCAGGAACTGCACCTTTAACAAGAATCATGTTCTTTTCAGCGTCAACTTTAACGATTTCAAGATTCTGTACTGTAGACTGTACGCTTCCCATGTGACCTGGCATACCTTTTCCTTTGAATACACGGCTAGGAGAAGAGCATGCACCGTTAGAACCCTGATGGCGATGGAATTTGGAACCGTGTTTCATAGGGCCTCTGTGCTGTCCAAGTCTCTTAACTGCACCCTGGAAGCCTTTACCCTTAGAAATAGCAGTTGCATCGATGTGATCACCTTCAGCAAAGATATCAGCTTTGATTTCGTTGCCTAATGCATAATCTGCTGCGTTCTCAAATTTGAATTCTCTTACATATTTTTTAGTAGAAACGCCTGCTTTTGCGAAGTGGCCTTTCTGTGCCTTGTTAGCGCCATGACGATGAGCAACATCTTTTTTGCCTGCTTTGTCTTTGCTAACAACTTTCTCTTTCACATCAACGAAGCCAACCTGAACAGCGCTGTAACCGTCGTTCTCAACTGTCTTAATCTGTGTTACTACGCAAGGACCAGCCTCTAATACAGTAACAGGGATTAAACTTCCGTCTTCATTGAAGATCTGAGTCATTCCAACTTTTGTTGCTAAAATTCCTTTGTTCATTTCTTTACCTCCTGTGTTCTACAGCGGGGCGCTTAGCGTCCATACTAGTAGAAGGTTTTTTGTTACTTCCAAATACTTCTTATATTAAAGAAATTATTTGTTTTTCATTTTGATGTCGATATAAACACCAGCTGGCATTTCTAATCTCTGCAAAGCATCGACAGTCTTTGCAGTAGGAGCAATGATATCGATGAGTCTCTTGTGAGTTCTCTGTTCGAACTGCTCTCTGGAATCTTTGTACTTGTGAACGGCACGAAGAATTGTAACAACTTCCTTTTTAGTAGGAAGAGGTACCGGTCCACTTACCTGAGATCCGTTTTTCTTTACTGTTTCGATGATTTTTTTGGCAGATGCATCTACTAACTTATGATCATAAGCTTTTAATGTGATTCTCATTACCTGATTTGCCATAAAAAAAGTCGCCTCCTTTTCGCACTTTTCTTTCTAAGTACGACAAGCGGTGACTGTACACTCATCCGTGTGTGTCCTAAACCTTTTCATGATGACCATGAAGTATCCATTCCACTCACGCTCTGCTTTCGCAGAATGTTGAATTCGTACAGTGACTTGTCGTCAGTTTCCTAACTTGACATTCGCTCCACGGAAAAACCCGCCACAGTAGGGGCGGCAACCTCACGCTTCAACGCTATCAATGTCACAGCAAGAATAATTCTACACAACTTTCTGCAATTTTGCAAGTATTTTTTTTGTATTTTTTTTAGTACTTTCTTTTCTGTTGCTTTTTCCTATGGTATAGTTATTAAGCACTTTCCTATTATGTATGATATATAATAGAAATACAAGGCAAAGATTTATCTTTTTCATATAAAGGAGTTTTACTATGTGGATAGCAGATCAGTGGAAGGACTACGAAGTAATCGACACTTCCAATGGTGAAAAATTAGAGCGTTGGGGCGACTATCTTCTGGTTCGTCCGGATCCCCAGGTAATCTGGAACACACCGAAAGAGCTGACCGGGTGGAGGAAGCCAAACGGTCATTATCATAGAAGTAACAAAGGTGGAGGTGAATGGGAGTTTTTCCATTTACCCGAGGAGTGGTCCATTTCTTATAGAGAATTGACATTTCATCTGAAACCTTTTTCTTTCAAACACACCGGTCTGTTTCCTGAGCAAGCTGCCAACTGGGATTGGTGCAGAGATTTGATCAAAAGTGCCGGACGTCCTGTAAAGGTTCTTAATCTTTTTGCTTATACCGGCGGTGCCACTGTTAGCGCTGCTGCTGCAGGTGCCAGCGTCACCCACGTGGATGCCTCTAAAGGCATGGTCACCTGGGCTAAAGAAAATGCTGTAGCTTCCGGTTTAGCGGATGCACCCATTCGTTGGCTAGTAGATGATTGTGGAAAGTTCGTAGAAAGAGAGATTCGACGTGGCAATAAATACGATGCTATCATCATGGATCCTCCATCTTACGGAAGAGGCCCAAAAGGAGAAATCTGGAAAATTGAGGATTCCATTTATCCGTTCCTGGAACTTACCAGCCAGGTATTAAGTGATGATCCATTGTTCGTATTGCTAAACTCCTACACTACAGGTCTTCAGCCGGCAGTGCTAAACTATATGATGTCTACCGTTTTTGCCAAAAGGTTCGGTGGACATGTGGAAGCCGATGAAGTTGGACTTCCTGTTACACAATCCGGATTGGTGCTCCCTTGTGGTGCAGCCGGCAGATGGACAAAATAGACATAGTAAAAGCCCGAGTTTGAAATCTCGGGCTTTATTTATATCTTTTCTATTGCATGTTGTGCTTTATTCCAGATAGGAGTAGCTAATTTGCATATCCACTCCGTCATTTTATTTTCCATGCCTTTGAATACTACTAAACGAATGCTTTCTATCACAAATCCAATCAAAACAATGAGCATCGATAATCCCAGTGCAACGAATTGGTATGCCGGGGAAAGTCGTAAAGCAGTATAATCCCAAGCAAATGTTGCAATCAGTAGTTTCACTGTAGCTTCCATTTTAAAAACAGCGGGTACTTTTGTGGCGACTTTATTCACTACAGTATTCTTCCAATGGAAGCTTTTGACAAATAAGAAAATGTAAATGGCCTCAAATAGGATAAAGACCACATTATCTCTGGCAAATTTATCATATACGCCACCGGTCACCAGATGAACAGCCGCATTTAAAACAAAATCAATGGCGAAAAATATCAAAATTCTTCTGAAGTATATGATGCGTCTTTTTTCCGGAACCCCCTGGTCCTGTCTCTTCCGTAGGTATCGGCCAATCAAATAGATTAGTACCATGTTCACGATACCTTTTCCACCATCTAATGTAAAGTCGTAAAAGAAGATTGTGGTGCTCACGTCAAAAATCAGCACTAAAAGAATAAGCAAATTCCGAAGTTCGTGTAGTGCAAGACCGTCTGTGAGACGATTAATCCAGGGAGACATGAGTGCAAGCAGGAAGTAGCATGTAAAGAACCAGCCGCTTCTGCCAATAATCGGAAGCATATATCTTCCCAGTTCTTCTAAGCCAAGGTCTTCCGTACCCTGCAGCCAAATACGCACCAGCAATGCAGCATAGCTATAAAAAGCCAGCATAAACCAAAGTGGTATCAATTTTTTCGCGCTTCTCCGAATCCCATAAAAACCGGAAATCAGAATAAAAATCGTAACGCCGGTATTGGCAAATGAATCAATTCCGATTCTCATCCATGCTCCCAGTGTGGTCTCTGTACCGCTAATGGATTCGTGCATCCAAAGGATTCCAACAAGGGCTAGGATTCTCAATAATTCGATTGCAGAGTTACGTTCGCTCTTTGCCATCTTAGATTTCAAATTCTCCAGCTAAATACTCTTCCAAGTGTCCGTTTACTTTTAATTCCTTACCATTAATGTAAATGCAGAACGGTTTTTTATTATCAGCATTTAATGCTGTTCTATTGGCAGCAAGCATATAAGCGTACTCTTCTGCCTGTGTGTAGTTTTCAAAGTAAGCACGACGGTTACCTAATGTGCGGTCAGAAGTAATCCAATACTCTTCCACAAAATTCAGGCTTGGTTCCACCTGGTCCAAACTAATAAACTTTTCTTCTGTGGCCTGGCGAACCAAATCAAATTCTTTATTTAATGTTGATAGTTCCATGATGTACCTCTTTCCTAGAATTTATAAACAATGAGATTTTAGTATGATTTCTAGACAATGTCAAGTTTGTACTAAGCTCCTAGCCCAAAGCCTAGCGCCTTTGGGCACGCGCGCATTCGATAAATGCACGCGTAGGGGAGTACAAGTAGTCACGCGCAAGCGCGTGACACGGTGCTGTCGCACCTAAAATCAACAAAAAAATCCCCAAGAGAATATATTCTCTCGGGGATTATTAGTTGATTTTATCTACTTGTAGCTAATCGATTATTCGATGATTGTAGCTACACGGCCAGAACCAACTGTTCTACCACCTTCACGGATAGCGAAGGTAAGACCCTGCTCCATAGCGATTGGATGGATCAGTTCGATAGTCATTTCGATGTTATCACCAGGCATGCACATTTCTGTACCTTCTGGAAGATTGCAAACACCAGTAACGTCAGTTGTTCTGAAGTAGAACTGAGGTCTGTAGTTGTTGAAGAATGGTGTATGACGACCACCTTCATCTTTTGTTAATACGTAAACCTGAGCTGTGAACTTTTTGTGGCAAGTTACAGTACCTGGTTTAGCGATAACCTGACCTCTTTCGATGTCAGTACGATCAATACCACGAAGAAGAGCACCGATGTTATCACCAGCCTGAGCTTCGTCAAGTGTCTTACGGAACATTTCGATACCAGTTACAACAGACTTAGTAGTCTCTTCTTTGATACCAACGATTTCGACTTCATCAGAAAGATGTAATGTACCTCTTTCTACTCTACCAGTTGCAACAGTACCACGACCAGAGATTGTGAATACGTCTTCTACAGGCATTAAGAAAGGTTTGTCAGTGTCACGTTGTGGATCTGGGATGTACTCATCAACAGTATCCATAAGTTCCATAATCTTGTCGCCCCACTCGCCGTTAGGATCTTCAAGAGCTTTAAGAGCGGAACCTTTGATGATAGGGCAATCTTTGAAGCCATATTCTTCAAGCTGCTCTGTTACTTCCATTTCAACAAGTTCGATAAGTTCTGGATCATCAACCATATCGCATTTGTTAAGGAATACAACGATGTAAGGTACACCTACCTGACGAGACAGAAGGATGTGCTCTTTGGTCTGTGCCATAACACCATCAGTTGCAGCTACTACAAGGATAGCACCATCCATCTGAGCAGCACCAGTGATCATGTTCTTTACATAGTCAGCGTGGCCTGGGCAGTCAACGTGTGCATAGTGTCTCTTAGCAGTCTGATACTCGATGTGAGCTGTAGAGATAGTAATACCTCTTTCTCTTTCTTCTGGAGCTTTATCGATGTTCTCGAAATCTGTAGCTGTGTTACCTTCTACTCTTGTAGAAAGAACTTTAGAGATAGCTGCTGTTAAAGTTGTTTTACCATGGTCAACGTGGCCAATGGTACCGATATTACAGTGTGGTTTTGTTCTGTCAAAATGTGCTCTAGCCATTTTTAGAAATCCTCCTTAAATTGGTTACTTTTTTCATTAATCCGCTATTTTTGATTATATCAAAAACGCCAATCTTTTCAAGTTATTTTGCTTTCTCGGAAAGCACTTTTTCCTGTACGTTCTTTGGTACTGGCTCATATTTCTCGAAGAACATAGAGTAGTTACCACGACCCTGGGTCTTAGAACGAAGGTCTGTAGAGTATCCAAACATTTCAGAAAGTGGAACATAACCTTTTACAAGTTTACCACCACCGATATCTTCCATGCCTTCGATACGTCCACGGCGGGAGTTGATATCACCGATTACATCACCCATGTATTCTTCTGGCATTGTAACCTCAACCTTCATGATAGGCTCAAGAAGAACTGGGTTTGCTTTCTTCATAGCTTCCTTGAAGCACATGGAACCAGCAATGTGGAATGCCATTTCGGAAGAGTCGACTTCATGGTAAGAACCATCATATACGTTAGCGTGAACGCCAAGTACAGGGAAGCCGCCAAGAATACCGGATTTAGCTGCCTCTTCGATACCTTCACCAACTGCAGGGATGTATTCTTTAGGAATAGCACCACCGACAACGGTAGATTCAAACTTGAAGGATTCTTCAGAGTTTGGATCCATAGGCTCGAATTTAACTTTACAGTGACCGTACTGTCCACGACCACCGGACTGTTTAGCATATTTGTATTCCTGATCAACAGGTTTTGTAAAGGTCTCTTTGTAGGATACCTGAGGAGCACCAACGTTAGCTTCTACTTTGTATTCACGAAGCAGACGGTCAACGATGATTTCAAGGTGCAACTCACCCATACCAGCGATGATGGTCTGACCAGTCTCAGCATTGGTATGTGCGCGGAATGTAGGATCTTCTTCTGCCAGTTTAGCAAGCGCTTCTGCCATCTTGTCCTGACCTGCTTTGGTCTTAGGCTCGATAGCAAGCTCGATAACTGGTTCAGGGAATTCCATAGACTCCAGAATGATAGGATGCTGTTCGTCGCAGATAGTATCACCTGTAGCTGTTACTTTAAAACCAACAGCTGCTGCGATATCACCGGAGAATACCTCATCCAGCTCGCTTCTCTTGTTAGCGTGCATCTGAAGGATACGGCCTACACGTTCTTTTTTATCTTTTGTAGCGTTCAATACGTAGGAACCAGATTTCAAATGTCCGGAGTAAACACGGAAGAATGCAAGTTTACCTACGAATGGATCGGATACAATCTTGAATGCAAGTGCTGCAAATGGTTCATCATCAGAAGAACGTCTTGTCAGCTCGTTGCCTTCTAAGTCAGTACCTACTGCATCTGGGATGTCGATAGGTGCTGGCATGAACTCTACTATAGCGTCCAGAAGTTTCTGGATACCTTTGTTCTGATGTGCGGAACCGCAGCATACAGGAACACCGGCATTGCTGATAGTAGCAGCTCTAAGAGCTTTTTTCATCTCATCGACAGAAGGTTCTTCACCCTCTAAGTATTTTTCCATTAAGTCATCATCGAATTCGCAGATCTGCTCAACCAGTTTGGTGTGCCATTCTTCTGCTTCATCTTTCATGTCATCTGGAATATCTACGATGGAGATATCTTCACCCTTGGAATCATTGTAGATGTATGCTTTCATCTCGAATAAGTCGATGATTCCTTTGAAGTAATCTTCTTTACCGATAGGAAGCTGGATAACTACGGCATTTTTACCAAGTTTGGTACCAATTTCTTTTACGGTATTCATGAAGTTTGCACCCAGAATATCCATTTTGTTAACAAATGCCATTCTAGGTACTTTGTATGTATCAGCCTGACGCCATACATTTTCTGACTGTGGTTCTACACCACCCTTTGCGTCGAATACACCGACAGCACCGTCGAGTACACGAAGAGAACGCTCAACTTCTACTGTAAAGTCAACGTGGCCAGGAGTATCGATGATGTTGATACGATGCTCTAATGCGCCCTTTTTCGGTTTACAGTTTTCCTGGAGTGTCCAATGGCAGGTAGTAGCAGCAGATGTGATTGTGATACCTCTTTCCTGTTCCTGTTCCATCCAGTCCATGGTAGCAGTACCTTCATAGGTTTCACCAATCTTGTAGTTAACACCGGTATAGTAAAGAATACGCTCAGTCAATGTGGTCTTACCAGCATCGATGTGGGCCATGATACCAATGTTTCTGGTTCTTTCCAATGGATATTGTCTTTCAGCCAAAGGTTTTTCCTCCTATAGTAATTAGAAGCGATAGTGAGCAAATGCTTTGTTTGCTTCTGCCATCTTGTGTACTTCTTCTTTTTTCTTTACAGATGCACCTGTGTTAGATGCTGCATCCATAATTTCAGCGGCAAGTCTTTCCTGCATGGTCTTCTCGCCTCTCTTACGAGAATAGGTAGTTAACCAACGAAGACCAAGAGCCTGACGTCTGTCAGCTCTAACCTCGATAGGTACCTGATAGGTAGCACCACCGATACGTCTTGCTTTTACCTCGAGTACAGGCATGATGTTGTTCATAGCCTCTTCGAATACTTCGAGTGCAGGTTTACCGGATTTTTCTTCTACTGTAGAGAATGCACCGTAAACGATCTTCTGTGCAACGCCTCTTTTGCCATCAAGCATGATGTTGTTAATCAGCTTAGTAACAACCTTATCGTTGTATAAAGGATCTGGTAACACGTCTCTTTTCTGAATATGTCCTTTACGTGGCACGTTTCTTCCCTCCTTAATAATAGTATTAGATCATAGGTACTCACATGTGTCTTTCTAATCTTATGTGCGATGTGCTAAGGACTGTATTTTCAATAAGTAAATACAGAATTCCAACACAAAATTAGTTCTGTTCGTGGTCCTAAAACACTAGGCTACGAAATTATTTAGCAGCCTTAGGTCTCTTAGCGCCGTATTTGGAACGAGCCTGTTTTCTGTTCGCTACACCAGCGGTATCAAGTGTACCTCTGATGATGTGGTATCTGGTACCTGGTAAGTCTTTTACCCTACCACCACGGATCAGTACAACGCTGTGCTCCTGCAGGTTGTGGCCTTCGCCTGGGATGTAAGATGTAACTTCCATACCATTAGAAAGACGAACTCTGGCGATTTTTCTAAGAGCAGAGTTAGGTTTTTTAGGGGTAGCTGTCTTAACTGCTGTGCAAACGCCACGTTTCTGTGGTGCAGATACATCAGTAGCTTTCTTGTGTAAGGAGTTATAGCCTTTCTGCAGAGCAGGAGCTGTAGACTTCTTAGCTAAAGATTGACGACCCTTTCTTACTAACTGGTTAAATGTTGGCATTCTGTTTCACCTCCTATTTTTAAGATATGCTGTATTAGCGTTTGTGCAACACAAATAGGCATGCCTAGTGCGTGCACAGTAATTAAGTATACTTGCTAATTTTCCCCTTGTCAACAGATTTTATTTGAATTTAAGGGATTTTCGTGCGTTTTCACCTTTTCAAATATTCCGAAATTTTGTATAATTATTAGACAATAATCTAGGGAGGGGAATATCAGTGAATAAATCTATCATTTCCTATTTAAAGCGCACAAAACTCATTCAACTCATTATCGTCGTAATAGAGGTAATCGCATTCTTTGCTATTTTATCTATTAATACGACTCTTCGCAAGAATCTTTACACTAACTCCAATCTGCTTCTGCTTTGTGCTGCAGCTTGGGTTTTCTTGCTGCTTCAGGTGGTGTTTATTTTCATCGACTTTTTCCAGCTGAATCATTTCAATAATATAGAAGATGAACAACAATTCAAGCATTTTATGGAAGAATCCAAAGGTATGCTGAATCGTTTTAGCATGGATACCATGTTCAAATCCGAAGAAGTTGCCCAGGTACTTGAAAATGTCGGCTGTTCCATGATTGAGATTTCCAATCTGCGTGAAGCAAATGAGCAGTATGGTCGTGATGCCGGTGACCGCATGATTGACGATTTCTGTCAGATGCTGGAATCCGTAGGAAATGACTATGGCATCGTTGTTCGTAACGGTGGTAACGAATTCCTTATTGTAATTGCAGATTGTACAACTGAACTTATGGAAAAATGTTTGGAAGAATTGGACAATTCTCTTGCTGTATACAATCAGGAAGAAAGTCCTTATCCAATTACCATTAACTCCACTTATGTATTAAACTCTGAGCATAATTTCCAGAGATTCTCTGAAGTACTTACTTTAGCCTATAGACAGTTACACAAATAAAAGATAAGATGAGGACTATTTTATGTCTCGGGAACCTGATCATGGTTATCTCGCCCAGCTTGTACGCAAAGTACAGCAGGGCGACATGACCGCTTTTTCTGAGCTATACGCCCAAACTTACAATAAAGTTTATAACTATGCACGGCATTATCTACGTGACGAATTTGCTGCCCAGGATTCTGTCCAAGAGGTCTACATTCTAGTCTTGCGTAAAATCGATTCCATTGAGAATCCACTTTTATTCATCGCTTGGCTAAATCAGATTTCTTTCCACGTATGTTACGATCTAGGATATCGCAAGACTTCGGGCTATCAAGTCATGGAGGATGAGTTTCTGTCTCAGTTCTATGATGAGGCGCCTGCATCCAATCCTGAAGCTTCCGCCATCTATGACGAGGAGCTTAATTTACTTAGAGACGCCATCCGTCAATTGCCCACCTTGCAACGCAATATTGTCATTATGCACTACTATAACCATATGAAGCTTACAGAGATAGCAGATGCTATGGAAATCAGTTTAAGTAGTGTAAAACGATATATGGATAAGGCAAAGGCGGAATTACACGCCAAGCTTAAGAATTAACTAGGAGTAGATATGCGTTTTAAACAGAAGTATCAAATGGATCCGACAGTTGCAGAAGAAACATTAACCAATGTTTTCCAACTCTGTAATGTTCGTGCACACAGCGAAACCTTAAAAGAATTAAAAACGAAACACAGACGTGAAGCCAGAGGCTTTCAATTTTTGATGTTGATTGCTCTGATTTGCATTGTCTTTCTGCTGAGTATTCCGCTATATTTCTATTCAAACCCGGTTCGTCTCACCACGTTAGAAAGTGTAGACTCCACAGTAGAAATCGTGGATCATCACCTAGAGGATGGCATTTTCTATCTGACCCTCACCGGCGAAGGCATCAAGTATGATGAAATACTCATTGTAGATGAAGACGGAGTCGAAAGTCATATTCTCACCTATGATGAAGAATACGGAACCATTGCGTTCCCGTATGATTCCGAAAATCTCAACATTTATGTTCCACAGGAGTCCGGTGCTACTTTGCATATGCTCCTGTCACCTAAGAATTCAAAAAACTAGGAGAATCATGAAAAAGCCTAGAATCTATATGCTCTGTTTGCTCTGCGGTATGCTAGCCTTTACCGCAGGCTGCGGAGAACCTAAGAAAACTGAATTCTCCATTCCAACCACCAAGGGAAGTAGGGATAATACGCCCGTTTGTCTTGAGCCTTCCTCTCCGGGTACTGCTACTTTTTCCGACAGCACCTATCTGGTGGACTATTCCAATGCCTCTGAAGGCTACATCACAGCCTCCTATACCGGCGACTCACCTAAGGTAAAGTTTCAAATTACATTACCCGACGGTAGTCTGTATACTTACAATCTAACAGATAAGCAGGATGTTTTCCCGCTGAGTTCTGATTCAGGTACCTATAGTGTGGGTATTTTTGAAAATATCAGTAACAACGAATATGCTACCCTGATGTTTGAGCAGTTCGACGTGCAAATCGAAAACACTTTTGGTGCGTATTTGTACCCCAATCAGTACGTGGCTTTTCAGGCCGGGGATAAAAGTGTCCAGTTGGGACAAGACCTTGCTTTGTCGGCAAATACCGAGCTGGATGTCATCTCAAACTGCTACAATTACCTGATTTCCAACATCGAGTATGACCACGAAAAAGCGGAAGCCGTGCAAAGCGGTTATCTGCCGGATATGGATGCCATCATTGAAGAGAAAAAAGGCATTTGTCTGGACTATGCCGGCCTTATGGCTTGCATGCTTCGTAGTCAGAAGATTCCTACCCACATGGAAGTTGGCTACGCCGGTACTGCTTACCACGCGTGGATCAGTACCTATATCACAGATGTGGGCTGGGTCAACGGAATCATTGAATTCGACGGAAAAAACTGGCAACTTATGGACCCTACCTTTGGCGCCAGCGTTGGCGAAAAGAAATTAAAGAAATATATTGGCGATGGTGAAAACTATCGCGTGAAATATATCTATTAACGTCTTCATTTATTTATGTAAACCGTAAGGAGCTCTTATGAGTAAAGTAAAACCTTTAAACAGCAGAGAAATCTCAACTTTCTGCTCTCAAACTGCTATTATCCTAAAGGCCGGTATCACGCCGGTAGAAGGCATGGGCCTTTTGCGTACAGATGCAGCCACATCAGAAGCCAGAGCCATTTATGACCAAATCTTTCAGGTTTGCTCCGGTGGAAACAGCTTTTATGATGGCGTGGCAGCCACCGGTGTTTTCCCGGATTATGTACTGAACATGATTTCTCTTGGCGAAGCTTCCGGTAATCTGGATTCTGTTTTATCCTCCTTGGCAGATTACTACCATCGAGAAGAACAAATCAATTCCAGCATCAAAGACGCTGTACGGTATCCCTTCGTCATGGCACTGATGATGTTAGCCATAATCATTGTACTGATAACGAAAGTGCTCCCTATTTTTGAGCAGGTATTCCATCAGCTGGGCACCGAGTTATCACCGGTTGCTTTAGGCCTTATGTCCATTGGCGAAAAGCTCAGCGTTGTGGCAGTTGTTTTACTTGGCATTTTGGTTATCGGCATGGCTCTTTACTTCATCCTGCGTCATAACGCAAAAGGTCGTAAAACCATGACTTCTGTACTATCGAAGTTTGGTATCACAAAGGAACTTTACGATAATGTAGCTTGTGAGCGTTTTGCAAGTGGTATGTCCATGGCTCTGGCCAGCGGTTTGGACACCTTCCAAGCTTTGGATTTAACCAGCCATTTGGCCGATCATCCCGGCATTCAGGAAAAGATTCAGGTATGTAAAACAGAAGTCCGTGCAGGATCCACTTTTCCTGAAGCTTTACAGGCCGCAGGTATGCTAAATGCCTTTTATATTCGTATGATTTCCATCGGCTGGAAAACCGGTAATCCCGATGTAGTCATGCACAATATCGCCGGTGAATACGAAGAAAAGAATACCAGAAAACTTCAGTTCTTTATTTCTATTATTGAACCGGCTCTGGTCATTGTATTATCCATTATCATCGGTATGATTTTGCTTTCTGTTATTTTGCCCTTACTTGGCGTTATGTCCAGTATCGGCTAACCTTTTGGAGTTACTATGAATCGATTTGAGAAAAATTCCTTTTTAAAAACATATCGATTTCGTTTGATTATCAGCGGTTTGTTAATTGTGGCTTTTCTAGTCCTATTCCATCTTTCCCTAAATAGCATCTCCATTTCCACCAGAGATAACCAAAGGGAAAGCCTGGAAAATGCCCTCAATAGAGATATCATCCAGTGCTACGTCTTGGAAGGCACCTATCCCCCCAGCTTAGACTACCTAAAGTCCCATTACGGGCTCACTTATGATGAGGATGTTTTCTTTGTGGATTACACGCCACGTGGCGCAAATCTGCTTCCTGATATTACGATTTTGGAGGTGCATGAATGAGCGAAAACCTCCAGCAAAAACATGTGGTAGATTTTCTGTTCACGGTAGCATTACTGGGACTCTTCTTAGTTATGTCCATTCTATTGATGATTGGCGGCGTCCGTGTCTATCAGAAAACCACCAACTCCATGAGTGACAACTACAATACCCGTACAGCATACGCCTATCTGACCGAGAAAATCCAATCACTGGATTCTGCAGATGCGTTGCAAATAGAGCAGTTTGGGGAAGGTGACAGTTTGACCTTTACCCATAAAATCGGTGACAGCACCTACATTACACACTTATACTTCTATGATGGAGACTTCTGTGAATTACTGGTTCCGGAAGGTAAAACCCTATCTCCCGCAGCCGGTCAAAAGATTTTTGATTGTGAAGATTTTCATGTGGAAAAGATTGATGACAAGCTCTACCACGCCACTGTGGTAACCAAAGAGGAATCCTTGTCTGTCTACATGGCTATCAGAAGTGGAGGTGTGTCATGAGAAAAAACGGAAGCACACTTTTCCTTTTGGAATTCATCATTGCAATCTTCTTTTTCACTTTAGCCTGTGCCGTGTGTATCCGCCTTTTCGTCGGATCTCACCTGACGGCCGAAAGTAATATTGCAAAAACCCATGCGGTACTCTGGACGCAGAATATCGCAGAAATCTATTCTGCTACCGATGGATCCCTGGATTCCATCTACGATGTACTGAAAACTACAGAAGAAAGCTTCGATGCAGATACCATTCTACTGAATCAGGGCACGCTGCATATGTACTTCAATCTAGAATGGCAGATATGTAAACCAGATGACGCCGTCTATCGTTTAGACGCATTTCTTACTAATCAGGGGCTATCTATTGTTACGAACCAAATTGAGAAAAACCAGACTGTCTATGAACTAAGTTGCAGTCACTTTTAATCTATATGAACGAAACAAAGCAAAACAAAACATGGGATTTAAAACTGCATAATGGTCTATCCTCTATCTTATTGATCCTGGTGATACTTAGTCTGATTAGCTTTGCTTGTCTATCCATGGTCAGTGCCACGGCAGACCAGAAATTGACTGCCAAGTTATGTGATCGTACTACAAACTATTACGCCGCCGATTCTCTGGCTAAGGAAAAGCTCCTGACCATCAATGAGACACTTGCAAAGTGTTACGCCGACGCTGCATCTGAAGAGGAGTACTTTGATACAGTAGGAACCGGCAGTAAATTCTATATTCCGGTTTCGGAGACTCAGAAGCTGATGATAGGACTCACTTACCTGTATCCTCGTGCCACCGAGGATTCCGCTATCACATCATCGGAAGAGAATGCAGCGCAAAAAATCTCCGGCATTTACTACGAAATATCAGAATGGCGCATCGAAACAGATACCTCCACTCTGGAATATGATGAAAGTCTGAAAGTAGCGCCTTAACCATCCTTTTTCATGAAATCACATTCTAGCAATAAAAAAGTCCTTCCGATTTCTCGGAAGGGCTTTTCTTATTTATTCTTCGTCTTCTAACAATTCATCAGCATCTTCGACATCACGGTCTCCAGCCTGAGCTCTCGCTGCTTCTGCAGCTGCTTCAGCTTCTGCTGCTTTTCTCTCCAAGTTGCCATCTGTGTCAAGCTTGGTGTCACGATATCTCTTCATACCGGTTCCTGCAGGAATCAGCTTACCAAGGATAACGTTCTCTTTCAGACCAATCAGATTATCTTTCTTACCTTTGATTGCTGCATCTGTCAGAACCTTTGTGGTCTCCTGGAAGGATGCTGCGGATAAGAAGGAATCTGTAGCAAGAGCTGCCTTTGTGATACCCAGGATTTCCTGAATACCCTGTGCAGGTGCTTTGCCTTCTGCCTCTAACGCTTCGTTAGCTTCATCAAAGTCAAGTACGTCTACTAAAGAACCTGGTAAGAATTCGGAATCACCCTTGTCATCAATGCGAATCTTCTTCAGCATCTGATGAACGATAACTTCGATATGCTTATCGCTGATATCTACACCCTGCAGACGATATACGCTCTGAACCTCACGGATTAAGTAATCCTGAACAGCACGAACGCCTTTGATCTTCAATAAGTCATGTGGGTTGATGGAACCTTCAGTCAGTTCATCACCGGCCTCAAGATGTTTGCCATCTTCCACTTTAATACGATATTTGTAAGGAATTGGATAAACCTTAGTTTCTCCATCCTCAGCTGTGATGGTGATTTCACGTTTTTTCTTATTGTCATTGATGGTTGCAACACCGGCAATTTCAGTAAGAATAGCTGTCTTTTTAGGTTTTCTGGCTTCGAAAAGCTCTTCAACTCTAGGAAGACCCTGTGTGATATCATCACCGGCGATACCACCTGCGTGGAAGGTTCTCATGGTAAGCTGTGTACCAGGCTCACCGATGGACTGAGCAGCGATAATACCGACAGCCTCACCTACCTGTACAGTTTCACCTGTTGCCATGTTAGCGCCGTAGCACTTAGCACAGATACCTACGTGAGAACGGCAAGTAAGGATGGTACGAATCTTAACTCGTTCGATTGGCTTACCGTTTTCATCCACACCAACGCTGCAAACCTTAGCAGCACGGCTAGGTGTAATCATATGATTTCTCTTAACGATGACATTACCATCTTTATCACAGATTGTCTCACAAGCTACACGGCCTGTAATACGCTCCTGTAAGCTCTCTAAGTCTTCGCCTTCTTTATCGCCTGCGAAAGCCTCTACATAACGGCCAGGAAGTACATCCTTGCCTTCTGCACAGTCAAGCTCACGAATAATCAGTTCCTGGCAAACGTCAACCATTCGACGTGTCAAGTAACCGGAGTCAGCGGTACGAAGCGCTGTATCGGCCAGACCTTTACGACCACCGTGTGCAGCCATGAAGTACTCAAGTACGTCCATACCTTCACGGAAGTTAGATTTAACAGGGAGCTCGATGGTACGACCTGTTGTATCGGCCATCAAACCACGCATACCTGCAAGCTGTTTAATCTGCTGTTTGGAACCACGGGCACCGGAGTCAGCCATCATCTTGATGTTGTTGTAATCATCCAGACCGGCCATCAGTTTCTCAGTAAGAGCATCATCCGTCTCATTCCAAGTATCTACGACACGTCTGTAACGCTCTTCATTGGTGTAACGTCCACGAGCATACTCACGAGTAATAGCATCTACCTTAGCCTGTGCTTCATCCAACATCTCCTGCTTATCGCTTGGAACGATGATATCGGAGATGGATACGGTGATAGCAGCTTTGGTGGAATAATGATAACCGATTGCTTTTACATCATCCAGTACTTCTGCAGTCTTTACTGCACCGTGTAAGTTGATAACCTTCTCAAGGATAGGTTTTAACTGTTTCTTACCTACCAGGTAATCAACTTCCAGTTTCAATTCGTTACCAGGAATGGAACGATCTACGACTCCAAGATCCTGAGGAATGACTTCGTTGAAAAGGAAACGACCCAGAGTAGATTCTACTACTGCGCTGATTTCTTCGCCTTCTGCATTCTCTTTGGTAACTTTTACTTTGATACGGCTCTGAAGGGTTACATAACCATTTTCATAAGCCATGATTGCTTCATTTAAGTTCTTATAGATGCTTCCTTCGCCTACTGCACCAGGTCTTTCCTGAGTTAAGTAGTAAATACCAAGCACCATATCCTGAGAAGGAACTGCTACAAGACCACCATCAGATGGTTTCAGCAAGTTGTTAGGTGTCAGCAGAAGGAAACGGCATTCGGACTGTGCTTCCTGGGAAAGTGGAAGGTGGACAGCCATCTGGTCACCATCGAAGTCGGCGTTGAACGCTGTACAAACCAGTGGGTGAAGTTTGATTGCTTTACCTTCAACCAGGATAGGCTCGAAAGCCTGAATACCAAGTCTATGCAGTGTAGGAGCACGGTTCAACATAACAGGATGATCTTTGATAACGTCTTCTAAGACATCCCATACGTTTACATCCAGTCTCTCTACTAATTTCTTTGCATTTTTAATGTTCTGAGAAATGCCACGAGATACCAGTTCTTTCATAACGAAAGGTTTGAATAACTCGATAGCCATTTCTTTTGGTAAACCGCACTGATAAATCTTCAGTTCTGGTCCGATAACGATAACGGAACGTCCGGAATAGTCGACACGCTTACCAAGTAAGTTCTGACGGAAACGACCGGATTTACCTTTTAACATATCAGACAGAGACTTCAGTGCTCTGTTACCAGGTCCTGTAACCGGACGACCACGTCTACCGTTGTCGATCAGAGCATCTACAGCTTCCTGCAGCATTCTCTTCTCGTTACGAACGATGATATCAGGAGCGCCCAGCTCTAACAGTCTTTTCAGACGGTTGTTACGGTTGATAATACGACGATATAAATCGTTCAAATCAGAAGTAGCAAAACGTCCACCATCCAGCTGTACCATAGGACGTAAATCCGGAGGAATAACTGGGATAGCATCCAGAATCATCCATTCAGGCTTATTTCCGGATTCTCTAAAGGACTCAATTGCCTCTAATTTTTTGATGATTTTTGCACGTTTCTGGCCTGTAGCATCCTCTAAAGTAGCACGAAGCTCTTCAGACTCTGCATCAAGGTCAATAGCACAAAGGAGCTCTTTGATTGCTTCAGCGCCCATGCCGGCTCTGAATTTGTTGCCCCATTTTTCTCTTTCGTCCTGATATTCTTTCTCGGACAAAATCTGTTTGTATTCCAGGTCTGTATCGCCAGCATCAAGAACGATATAGTTTGCGAAATACAGAACTTTCTCCAGAATTCTAGGAGATAAGTCCAGCACAAGTCCCATACGGCTAGGGATACCTTTAAAGTACCAGATATGGGAAACAGGTGCTGCAAGTTCAATATGACCCATACGCTCACGACGTACAGATGCTTTGGTGACTTCTACGCCGCATCGATCGCAGATGACACCTCTATGTCTAATCTTTTTGTATTTACCGCAATGGCATTCCCAGTCTTTGCTAGGTCCAAAGATTCTTTCACAGAAGAGGCCGTTTGGTTCCGGCTTTAAAGTTCTGTAATTGATTGTTTCAGGCTTTGTAACCTCGCCATGAGACCACTCTCTGATTTTCTCAGGAGATGCAAGTCCAATACGGATTGCATCGAATGTCATTGGCTGATAGATTTCTTGTTTAGTTTCAGACATGTATGGCTCTCCTTCCAAGTTCATGTACATGAATCATTTTCAGCTCTTTAAAGTTCCTCATCAGAATCTTCAAAGTCTTCGTCTTCAGGCTCTTCTACGATTGTCTGCAGTTCGCCATCTTCTGAAAATTCTTGCTTCTGATATCCGTCAAAAGATTCGTTTCTCTCATAGTTTCGAGAATCGCCTTCGATTACATGACGGTAATCAGTCTCGCCATAATCCACAGATTCCATAATCTTCACTTCGGTACCATCGTCATTTAATACGCTGATATCCAAAGCTAAGGACTGTAATTCCTTCAATAATACCTTGAAGGATTCTGGAATACCGGGTTCAGGAATATTCGCACCTTTGATGATTGCTTCGTATGTCTTCACACGACCAATCACATCATCGGACTTCACAGTAAGGATTTCCTGTAAGGTATAGCTTGCGCCGTATGCTTCCAGGGCCCAAACTTCCATCTCACCGAAACGCTGACCACCGAACTGAGCTTTACCACCCAGAGGCTGCTGTGTAACGAGGGAGTATGGTCCGGTAGAACGAGCATGGATCTTATCGTCTACCAAGTGGTGCAGTTTCAGGTAATGCATGAAACCAATGGTAACAGGGTTATCGAAGTACTCACCTGTACGACCATCACGTAATCTTACTTTACCGTCTGTGTTAATGGAAACACCCTTCCACTCATCTCTGTGAGCTTTATGCTCATCGAGATAGTTCATTACTTCAGGAAGAAGGACACCTTTATATTTCTTCTTGAAATCATCCCATTCCATATTGGCATAATCATCAGCCAATACTAAGGTATCGTTGATATCCTGCTCTCTAGCACCGTCAAATACAGGAGTCGCTACATTCAGACCCAGTACTTCTGCTGCAAGAGAAAGGTGAATCTCAAGTACCTGACCGACATTCATACGGGAAGGTACACCCAGCGGATTCAACACGATATCCAAAGGACGACCGTTTGGTAAGTATGGCATATCTTCTACAGGTAATACACGGGAAACAACACCCTTGTTACCGTGACGACCAGCCATCTTATCACCTACGGAGATTTTTCTCTTCTGTGCGATGTAAATACGAACAGCCATGTTTACACCAGGAGACAGCTCATCACCGTTTTCTCTGGTGAATACTTTTACGTCGATGACAATACCATATTCGCCGTGAGGTACCTTCAGGGAAGTATCTCTTACTTCACGTACCTTCTCACCGAAGATAGCACGAAGAAGTCTCTCTTCAGGAGTCATCTCGGTCTCTCCCTTAGGAGTTACCTTACCGACTAAGATATCGCCCGCACGAACCTCAGCACCGATACGAATGATACCGTTGCTATCCAGGTCTTTTAATGCTTCCTCACCTACACCAGGTACGTCTTTGGTAATAACCTCAGCACCTAACTTGGTGTCACGAGCTTCTGCTTCGTATTCTTCAATATGAACAGATGTATAAACATCTTCTTTTACAAGTCTTTCACTAATCAGGACAGCATCCTCGTAGTTGTAGCCTTCCCATGTCATGAAACCGATGAGTGGGTTCTCACCAAGAGCAAGTTCACCCTGATCGGTAGAAGGACCATCGGCAATAACCTGACCTTTTTCTACATGGTCGCCTTTGAATACGATTGGCTTCTGATTATAGCAGTTGGACTGGTTGGAACGAGCGAATTTTGTCAGATGATATTCATCCTTTTCTCCATCGTCGCATGTCATCTTGATCAGACTGGAAGATACATATGTGATAGTACCTGCTTTTCTGGCAATCTGGCACACACCGGAGTCTACTGCTGTTTTCTGCTCCATACCGGTACCTACTACAGGAGCCTGTGGGAACAGAAGTGGAACTGCCTGACGCTGCATGTTGGATCCCATCAGCGCACGGTGAGCATCATCGTTCTGCAGGAATGGAATCAAAGCTGTAGCAACAGAGAATACCATACGAGGAGATACATCCATGTAATCAAACATGGTCTTTGGATAATCCTGTGTTTCTTCTCTGTAACGACCGGATACGTTCTTACCTACGAAGTAACCCTTTTCATCCAGCTGTGCGGATGCCTGTGCTACATGGTAATTATCCTCTTCGTCAGCAATCATATAAATAACATCATCGGTTACTCTTGGGTTCTCCGGATCAGTCTTATCGATTACACGATAAGGTGCTTCTACAAAGCCGTATTCATTAATACGGGCGTAGCTGGCAAGGGAGTTGATCAAACCGATGTTAGGACCTTCAGGGGTCTCAATAGGGCACATTCTACCATAGTGTGTATAGTGAACGTCTCGGACCTCGAATCCGGCACGATCTCTAGACAAACCACCAGGGCCAAGTGCGGACAGACGTCTCTTGTGAGTCAGCTCACCCAGAGGGTTTGTCTGATCCATGAACTGGGACAACTGAGAAGAACCAAAGAATTCTTTCACAGCAGCCTGTACAGGTTTGATATTAATCAGCATCTGAGGGGAAAGATTCTCAGTGTCGTGTGTGGTCATACGTTCACGAACAACTCTTTCCAGACGAGATAAACCGATACGATACTGGTTCTGTAACAATTCACCTACGGCACGAATACGTCTGTTACCAAGGTGATCGATATCATCTGCATTACCAATGCCATACTCTAAGTGAATATTGTAGTTGATGGAAGCAAGGATATCATCCTTTGTAATGTGCTTCGGAACTAACTCATGTACATTACGACGGATGGATTCTTTGATTTCATCTAAGTCACCATCATGCTCTTCCATGATTTCTGCAAGCTGTGGATAGTATACAAGCTCTGTAATGCCAAGCTCTGCAGGATCACAATCTACGTATGTACGTAAATCTACCATCATATTAGAAAGAACTTTTACGTTTCTTTCCTCAGTCTGAATCATGACGGATGGAACTGCTGCATTCTGAATCTGGTCTGCGATTTCTGCAGTTACAACAGTACCTGCTTCAGCCAGAATCTCACCTGTTGTAGGATCTACAACATCCTCAGCCAGGACCTGACCACGGATACGGTTACGAAGCATCAGTTTCTTATTGAATTTATATCTACCTACTTTGGCTAAATCGTAACGTCTAGCATCAAAGAACATACCGTGGATAAGAGACTCTGCGCTTTCTACGCTGAGAGGCTCACCTGGACGGATTTTTTTGTATAACTCTAATAGGCCCTCCTGATAATTAGTAGCGCCATCTTTAGAGAAACTAGCCATAATCTTTGGTTCATCGCCAAAGAGGTCGATAATCTCTTCGTTTGTGCCAACACCTAAAGAACGAATCAACACGGTGATGGGAACCTTTCTGGTTCTATCTACACGAACATAGAAGATATCGTTAGCATCTGTCTCGTATTCAAGCCAAGCACCACGGTTCGGGATTACGGTACAAGCATATAATTCCTTACCAAACTTAGCTTTTGTAATATCGTAATAGATACCGGGGGAACGTACTAACTGGCTAACGATAACACGTTCTGCACCATTGATCACGAAAGTACCTGTATCTGTCATAAGAGGCAGGTCTCCCATGAAAATCTCGTGTACACTGATTTCGTCGTTGGCTTTGTTGTAGAAACGAACTTTCACTTTCAAAGGTGCTGCATACGTAGCATCTCTTTCTTTACATTTTTCAATGTTGTATTTTACTTCGTCTCTGCACAACTGGAAGTCAATAAACTCCAAACTGAGCTGACCACTGTAATCAGTAATAGGAGAAATATCGTCAAATACTTCCTTCAAACCTTCTCTTAAGAACCACTCATAAGAATCCTTCTGGACCTCAATGAGGTTAGGCATCTCGAGAACTTCCTTCTGGCGCTGATAAGTCACGCGCATCTTGGAACTGTTGGAAGTAATGGGACGTAATCTGTTTTTTTCCATTGACATTCACCCCGTCCTTTTCTTTTAATTACTTATTTTTGGGCGCAATGATACCAAGGCGCCACAGTAAAGCATTCTATATTATATGACAAACAGGACGCCAAGTCAACGAAAATTTTCATTTTTTCAAAACTTTCGCCAACTGACGTCCTGCCTGTATAGAATATGGCGATTCCAAGTTGAAATCACCGATTATCCAATTGTAAAAGAAAAGCGATGGTATTCCATCGCTTTTCGAGTACTCATAAACGAATTACTTAAGAGTGACCTTAGCGCCAACTTCTTCAAGTTTTTTCTTAAGATCTTCTGCTTCGTCTTTACCAGCTGCTTCTTTGACTACCTTTGGAGCGGACTCAACTAATTCTTTAGCTTCTTTTAAGCCAAGACCGGTAACTTCACGAACAACTTTGATAACTTTGATCTTCTCAGCGCCTGCTTCTGTAAGTTCAACATCAAACTCTGTCTTCTCTTCGCCTGCTGCTGCACCTGCGCCAGCTGCTGCTGCTACAACAACACCTGCTGCTGCGGATACACCGAATTCTTCTTCACAAGCTTTTACTAAATCGTTCAGTTCAAGTACGGATAACTCTTTGATAGCGTCAATGAGTTCCTGAGTGGATAATTTTGCCATAATTCATAACCTCCATTATTTTCTAATTACTTTTTGAATTTGTCAATTATTCTGCTGCAGGTGCTTCTGCCTCTGCTGCAACTTCTTCTGTAGCTTCAGCTACAGGTGCTTCAGCTGGTGCTTCTTCAGCTACTGGAGCTGCTTCTTCGCCTGCTGCGCCGCCTTTTTCAGCCAACTGCTTCATGCAACGAGCAAAGTTGGTGATAGGGCTCTGGATGCTTCCAAGCAATTTGGAAAGCAATTCTTCTCTGGATGGGATAGCGGAAATCTGCTGAATGCCTGCTGCATCGTATACAGTTCCTTCGATTACACCACCTTTAACTTCAAGGGCTGGGCACTCTTTTGCGAATTTGCAAATAACACGAGCTGCTGCTGTAGCATCTGTGTCGCAAGTAGCCATAGCGCTTGGTCCTTCCAGTAAGTTGGAAAGTCCTTCGTAATCTGTGCCTTTGAATGCAAAGTTCATGAAAGTGTTTTTGTAAACTTTGTAGTTTACGCCAGCTTCACGAAGCTGCTTACGAAGTCTGGTATCCTGTTCTACTGTAAGTCCACGGTAGTCAACAAGAACTAATGTCTTCGCATCTTTGATGGTTTCTGCAATCTCATCTACGATAGGTTTCTTAAGTTCTACTTTTGCCATGTCTTTACCTCCTTATAGATTTTAGCCGAAGGAGTTCAAATAAAAAACCTCTCTGTCAAAGACAAAGAGGTAGTAAAGTCAATCTAAACTTCTTCCTCGGTAGGCGAATTACATTCTTACGCTTTCGCACCTACTGTCTTCGGCACGGTCAAATCACGACCGAAGACTATGTTACCAAATGTTTCGGAAGAAGTCAAGCATTTTATTTACTTTTATTTTACAAGTTTCTATAGAGTCTATTCATCGTTTACTCCGCCTGAATGGAACTGATATCCAAATATCCATCATCATCTATGACGACATTTGGCGATAGACTTCTCATATAAGAAATCACTCTTGCTTTCTCGCTACCATCCAGCACCTTTGTATAACAGTTTTCCTGTCTGGCAGGAATGAATTGCCAGGAAGAAAGCTTTCCTTTTGTAAATGTCACCTTTACCAGGCAAGTATCCAGGGATGCAGAATTAAACCAGTAGTTACCAAGGCTGTAAATAATCGGAACCTGATTCCGGATTTCGATTCCCTGTAGTACATGGGGATGCCCACCGATAATCATGTCTGCGCCACAATCTGTGAGTTTCTTCGCCAAATCCCGTTGTGCCCAGTCCAGTTCCGTAGTCTTCTCAGTACCCCAATGTACAAAACATATGGTATAGTACCCTTCCGCTTTTGCCTTCTGTACTTCTTCTACGATGCGATCTGCATTCCAGCACCTGAAAACTCCCGGCGTAGTATCTGTAGCACCCTTGGTATTAGGGTGGTCTTGTCGCTCTATCTGTGTACCGGAAATAATTGCTATCTTCAAATCATCGTTTACTAAATAAAACGGTTGAACCGCTTCTGACAGGTTATGACCTGCCCCCACAAAAGGCATCCCATCCGCAATCAACGTATCTATGGAATCAAGCAGAGATACTTCTCCATAATCATAAGCATGATTGTTGGCCAGGCTTACCAAATCTACGCCCATTTCGTTCAGCATGGTCACGTTTTCCGGTTTCGCGCGAAAAGTAAAAGTTTTCCCCTCTGTAGGTGTTCCTCGTTTTGTATACGGAAACTCATTATTCAGCATAAAGAAATCCGCCGACCTCATAATTTCAAAGGTTTCAGGGGAAAAGCAGTCTAGAATCCCATTTTGTCTGCTTCGTAGTTTGCCCATTGGTGCATAACCGTCATCAAAAAGAATGTCCCCTGCGAATAACAGGGATATCTCCTCCTGATTCGGCAATGCCTTTTGCAGAATACGCCCGTCTTCTCCGTAAACGCACAAATCCGCTTCTTCCGATGCCCCGGCTTCTTCAGACTCTTGCTGCTTGGGAATACTTTCCCACAAAAGGGCATCTTTCTTTTGCAGGTTTTCCACAGCGCCGGGTTTTTCCTCTGCTCTTACCACATCGGTAAATCCACTCTCCGTAGACGATGTGGTATTCTCTGTCCAGCGAAGCAGCCCTAATATCAAAAGCCCCACCGTGACAAATCCGAATAATGCTGTTATAAAGACCATGATTGGTCTGCTTTTTTTCTTCCCTTTTCTTTTACCCATGGTTTCATTCTAACACAACTAGCCAAGTATGCAAAAAGGCGATGCATTTGCATCGCCTTTCAAGGTAATCATTATACCAATTTTGCTGTAGAAACTCTTACACCAGGTCCCATAGTGGTTGTCAGTGTAACAGATTTCAGATACTGACCTTTCAGTGCGCTTGGTTTAGCTTTTACAATAGCGCCCATTAAAGCGTCATAGTTCTGCTGTAACTGCTCTTCAGTAAAGGAAGCTTTACCAACTGGGCAGTGAATGATATTTGCTTTGTCTAATCTGTATTCGATCTTACCAGCTTTGATATCGTTAACAGCTTTTGTTACGTCCATTGTTACAGTACCAGCTTTAGGGTTTGGCATTAAACCTTTAGGACCAAGTACTTTACCAAGACGACCAACAACACCCATCATGTCTGGAGTTGCTACTACAACGTCGAACTCAAACCAACCTTCGTTCTGAATCTTTGGAATCAGTTCTTCGCCACCTACAAAATCTGCACCTGCAGCTTCTGCTTCATTAGCTTTTTCGCCTTTAGCGAATACTAATACACGAACAGTCTTACCTGTACCGTTTGGCAGTACAACTGCGCCACGAATCTGCTGCTCAGCGTGACGTCCGTCACAACCTGTTCTGATATGAACTTCTACTGTTTCATCGAATTTAGCAGTAGCTGTTTTCTTCACTAATGCGATAGCATCTGCAGATTCGTACATGGTAGCACGATCTACGAGTTTGGAAGCTTCCACATATTTCTTACCGTGTTTCATCTTTCAGTCCTCCTTATTCTTCTACCGTGATGCCCATAGATCTGGCAGTTCCGGCGATCATGCTCATTGCAGCTTCAATAGATGCAGCGTTTAAGTCTGGCATCTTTGTCTCTGCGATCTGACGAATCTGATCTTTTGTTACAGAAGCAACTTTGTCCTTGTTAGGAACACCAGATGCTTTCTGGATCTTTGCTGCTTTCTTTAAAAGAATTGCAGCTGGTGGAGTCTTTGTGATGAAGCTGAAGCTTCTATCTGCATAAACTGTGATAACAACAGGGATAAGGGTATCGCCCATATCTGCTGTCTTTGCGTTGAACTGTTTTGTAAATTCAACGATGTTTACACCGTGCTGACCAAGTGCTGGACCAACTGGTGGTGCTGGTGTAGCTTTACCAGCAGGGATCTGTAATTTGATGTATCCTTCTACTTTCTTTGCCATAATGGCACCTCCTATTAAGACAATAGACCTTCCCATCAACAGAAGTATCTACTGAATTGTGGTTAGGCGCTGTCCTCGAGGAACAACTCCCACGTGAATAACTACTATATATAAAACCCGAAGGTCTTATACCAAATGTAAGCTTTCGCTTTGTTTGATTAGTGCATCTTGTGAACTTCAGCAAAGCTCAGTTCAACAGGTGTCTCTCTACCAAACATTTCGACATTGATGGTAACAGTCTGTTTGCCCATGTCGATTCTCTGGATTGCACCAATGGTATCTTTCCAAGCCCCGGCTACTACCACGATGGTATCGCCTTCTTGGAAGTCTACATTGATCTTATCAGTACGAAGTCCTAATCTCTGCATTTCTGTATCAGTAAGTGGTACAGGCTTGCTTCCAGGTCCTACGAATCCGGTAACACCTCTGGTATTACGTACTACATACCAGGTCTCATCGTTCATAATCATGTTCACAAGGACATAACCAGGGAACATCTTTTTCTGAACGGTCTTACGCACGCCTTTTTCGTTTACGTCAACCATTTCCTGCATAGGAACACGAACTTCGATAATCTGATTTTCCAGGTGGCGGTTTTCGATTGTTTTCTCGATATTTGCTTTTACCTTATTCTCATATCCGGAATAAGTGTGTGCAACATACCAACCCGCCTTGCCGGACTGTTTCTCTGTAGAACCTACTTCTACCGCATCTGCCAAAGTAGCAAATCCGTCTTCTGCAGGTGTCTCATTTACCATAGCTTCGTCCAGTCCGGATGCATCCATTGCATTCATCTCTGTATCTGCCATTTTTCACCTCATCTACTACTTGGTCAGGAAATTAACGCCGTACTGTACAAAATAATCAATCAGGGCAATGAAAGCACCTGTGATTGCTGTAATCAGAGCTACGGCTACGGTCTGTCTAGTCAGAGACTGTCTGTCAGGCCATGTAATTTTCTTGAATTCAGCCTTAACGCCGTCGAAAAATCTTACTTTTTCTTCAGAATTAGAGTTCTCTCCCATTTCTTCTCCTTTTGGGCTCTGCCCTACAAGATTGAGCGGTAATTAATGCTCTAATTACTTAGTTTCTTTGTGAAGAGTATGCTTTCTGCAGAACTTACAATACTTTTTGATTTCCATTCTGTCTGGCATTGTCTTTTTGTCCTTTGTAGTATTGTAATTACGCTGTTTGCATTCTGTGCAAGCTAATGTGATCTTTGTACGCATGTAATTCACCTCCGAGCGCTTTAACGTCTCATAAATTTCTAATTTTAAGCATAAAAAAAAGAACTATTGCTCTTCTTCCGTCTGCTAACTATAACATACCCTGTCTATGAAGTCAATATTAAATTTTTATAATCCCTTGAAATGTAAAGATTTCTATGCTAGTATAAGTTTATAAAAGTGGCTTCATATACCCACCCGTTGTGGTTTATTTCATATTATAATAGGAAAAGAGCTCACATGCAAGGGATGCATGTTACCGCAGCGGTTTTATTTCATGGAAGAAAGGAGGGGAAGGCACATGGCATTTAATGCTGTCCAGAGTAATATCTACAATTACTATCTGACTACGTATAAGCCCGGTGAAGTGTCGAAGTACGACGCGCACAAGAAGAGCGACCTGCGTAATCTTTATAATTCCATGGTCAAATTGAATAAAGAATCCCCTCTGTATTTGATTCCAGATGCGGAAGAAGCTGCTAGGTCTGCTGTTGATTTAAAAGAAATGGCCAGGTCTCTTCATAATAATATTGCGCAGCTTGGTGGACTTAGTGGTGAGAATCTGCTTCGTCAAAAGGCAGCCTTCTCTACCAATCCTGATATCGCATCGGCGAACTTCGTAGGGGATGCAGGTGCAAATAACGGCAATCCGATTGCTGATATGAAACTGGAAGTGAAGACACTTGCCAATAATCAGACGAATCTGGGCGAGTTCCTTAGTAGCGATGCTCCGGTAAGGCTTCCGGCAGATACGTATTCATTTGATGTAAATATTCGTAATTTAAGTTACGAGTTCCAATTCAATATAAATAAGGGAGATACCAATAAGGATGTACAAAGCAGACTGAGTCGTTTGATTTCCAATTCCGGTATCGGCCTGAAGGCAAAAGTCATCGACGGCAATGGTGAAATCAGTGCCCTGCAGATTACTTCCGAAGCCACAGGACTTGCGACCGGCGAAGACAGAATCTTTAGCATCACTGAGACCTCCAGTACCAAGGCCAGTGGTGCAGCCAAATACTTCGGTTTGGACTACACTGCTATCGAGCCTACCAATGCGGTCTATAAGATAGACGGTCAGCCTTATGAATCTACCACCAACGATCTGATGATTGACGGTCAGTTCGAAGTGAAGTTGACAGGTGTCAGCCCTGCGGAAGGTATTTCCACCACCATCGGTGTAAAGAACGACTTTGATTCTCTCGTAGAGAATATGCAGAGCCTGTTTAGCAGCTACAATGATTTCATCCACTCCGCCAGTGAGTATCAGGTGGGTCAAGGACTGAAATTCGATGCATATAAGTTCCGCAGCGAGCTAAGTGCCATCACAGAGTATTATAAAGAAGGGCTCCGCACTATCGGCGCCACCGTCGAAGAGGACGGCAGCATCTCCGTGGACGCAAAAGCCATGGTTGCATCCGCCGAAAACGAGGATTCCATTTCTCAATTCGGCATCGCCAGAGACTTTGCAAATGCATTAATTAGAAAGACAGAACAAATTACGTTAGACCCTATGAAATACACCATGAAAAAAGTCGTGGCCTACAAGAACCCCGGTCACAACTTTGCATCACCTTATACCGCAAGTAATTATTCCGGTATGCTATATTCTTACTACTGTTAAAAAGGACAAATCCGAATCCATCGAATTTGTCCTTTTCTTTTATTTCTTATAAATTGTTACGCCATCTTCTCTGGCCACTTCCTGATCTACCAGATTCAATGCCTCCTCAATGGTCTTATCCATATCAAAGTACTTGTACTGGCCAAGGCGTCCGCCAAAGAGAACCTGTTGCTCATTCTTTGCCAGATTCTCATAAGCCGTGTACAGCGTATTGTTCTTACCGTTGTTAATCGGATAGTATGGCTCCTCGCCAGGCTTCCACTCTGCAGGATACTCTCTGGTGATAACAGTACCCTCGCCCTTGCCGAACTCAAAGTGCTTGTGCTCAATGATTCTGGTGAAAGGAATCTCACGCTCAGTGTAGTTCACTACCGCATTACCCTGATAGTTATCCTCTTCCGGCTTTTCTTCTGTCTCAAATCTCAGAGAACGATACTCCAGATTACCTAACTGGAAGTTAAAGTACTCATCAATCATACCGGTGTACAAAGTACGTTTCCAACCGTACTGGCCATCCTCGGAAATACCGGAAAGGCCACCCTCTAAGCTAAGGGCTTTTCCATCGAACTTGCCCACAAAATCCTGGAAAGAAGTACCGCGAATTACATCGATACCGTCTAACATCTTCTCTACAATCTGGGTATAGCCACCCTTCGGGATGCCCTGATATGGGTCATTGAAGTAGTTATTATCGTAGATAAAGCGCAGTGGCAAACGTTTGATGATGAAAGCCGGCAGCTCCTTGCAGTCTCTGCCCCACTGCTTCTCTGTATAACCTTTGATCAGCTTCTCATAGACATCAGTGCCTACTAAAGAAAGAGCCTGCTCCTCTAGGTTCTGAGGCTCCGTAATATTCAATGCTTCAATCTGCTCAGCAATCTTTCTCTTGGCCTGCATAGGAGTGCGTACGCCCCACATCTGATGGAAGGTATTCATATTAAAAGGAAGATTGTAAAGTTCATCCTTATATACTGCCACTGGGGAGTTCACATAATGATTGAATTCCGCAAACTGGTTCACATAATCCCAAACCTTTTTATTGGAAGTATGGAAAATGTGTGCGCCATACTTATGCACCTGGATGTCCAGCTGCTTCTTGGTATAAATGTTACCGGCAATATGTCCTCTCTTCTCAATCACCAGGCAGGACTTGCCTCTCTTTGTCATCTCATAGGCAAAAGTAGCGCCGAAAAGGCCTGCGCCTACGATAAGATAATCATATTGTTTCATGTCAGTCTAAAATGTATTCCTTTCTTTTTCTGTCTTAGCCCAAGTAGTGATTCGGGTAAAAGCAAAGGCGCTTATTTTTTTAAGTTCGCCCAGGAGCGCTGCTCCGGAATCTCCATGTCCATGATTTCTTTGGCCTTCGCCTCAGCTTCCTGTACGCTGTACACAAGACCTTCATTTTCCATGTATTTGGCAATTTTTGCCAAGGCTTCCTGTCGCATCTGAGAAGCGCCCTCGGCTAAGCCTTCCTTATAGCCCTCCTTGTAGCCTTCCTCGATCCCGACTTCATAGCCTTCCTTGCGACCTTCGTCTCGTTCATTTGCTCCCATAAGAATTTCCCCTTTCTTATTAGAATTCAGTTGTATGTCTATTCTATCATTAACTCCATAATTTTGGAATTTAATTCACCCCGATAGTCATCTCTCCACGATGTTATTCAGAAAACCACAGGCAATTATCTTTTATGCAAGAAGGCCATAGGTCACAATTCTATACATTTGCCGCATAGTTCTACTATCCTTCTGGTACAAATAAATCATTCAACGTAACTACTGATTGGATATCTCCTGCATACGCATTATCTACTAAGCCGTAGGTAGTAATCACAGTAGGATAAATTGCATATTTTGTATTTGTCGAAGCTACCAAACTATGGATTTTATTCCGGATGCTCGTACTCACTTCTTCTGTGATACTAAATTCTGATTCTGAATACTTCATCTCGCACAGATTAATAACTTGATCCTTTCTAACAATCAGTAAATCAATCTGAGCTCCACGAATACCTTTTTCCTCATTTGCTTTACAATACCAGGAATTAACATCCGTCTGTACCCCTGATATACCCAGTTTTCGCTTTATCTGTGGCACATGTTCTAAACATACTCTTTCAAAAGCCAGTCCTAACCATGTATTTACAGTTGGCGTATTGATCTGATTTGACCAAAAGTGTTCATCTGTTGGTTTGGATTCCATGAACTGATAATAAAATAGTGTGAAATTATCAATTAATTGATAAATTGCATTTTTCTTTTTCATACCATATGCATAGTATTTTCTGATAAATCCACAACTTTCGAGTTCCTCAAGTTTTTTTGTCAAATCTCCCGAGTTTGCCACTCCCGCTTCTGATGCAATATCGTCTCTAGACATTCCCGCCTTCTTTTTTGCCAGTGCAGAAATCACCTTAATATATCCATCTGGATTCCTAAAAATAGAAGCATACAGATACTTGAATTCGTCTTCTAAAGGTGCGTTTTTTTCAAAAAGCGTTTTATCTACATTTTGAGAAAGGCTCAACCCCCTCTGCAAAAAACTCCAGTAAAATGGAACTCCTCCAAATATCATATAATACTGCAATATTTGATTGCGCGTCATAACGAGTTTTTGCGACTTTACGTATTCTTCACAATCCGAGAGCGAAAAGCTCTCCAACTTGATTTGTTCCGTCAAACGATTATACAAACCGCCTTTATTGTGAATCACCTTCGAAATCATCCAGGACGTTGCTGAAGCGCAAACGATAAGCACAATATCTTTGCGACCAGATGCCCATCCATTCCAAAAATGTTCCAGTGCACGCATCAAATCACTTTTCGGCGTGTCCATCCAAGATAATTCATCGATGAAGATAATCTTCTTTTTCTCCTGTGAAGTGCGAATCAAATCTTTTAGATCTTCAAACGCCTCCAACCAGGTTTTACTAGACTTATTAGCATTGCCACCAGCATCTTTAATTGACGATTCAAATGCAAATATCTGCTCTTTCATACCGCCATCTGATAAGCCTGCGTGTTGAAAAGTAAAGCGATAATCAAAAGCTTCACGTATCAGGAATGTCTTTCCGATTCTACGTCTTCCATATACTGCGATAAAATGTGATTTATCATCCTGAATCGTATTACGCAACAATTCGATCTCACGATTTCTACCAATAATCATTTCATACTCCGCTAAATCTATAATAAATTATCACTTTTAGTAAATTATACAACTTTCTTTTTAAAAAGTCTATTCTCCAAGTAAAAGGTACTCTTATCAAAAATCGCTAAATCTTATTAATTTTTTAGCATTTAGCGTTTTATATTCTACGCTGGCATACACAGTTTTAATCAAAAAATCTCCCTATGCACCGGCAAAACCAAATGCATAAGGAGCAATGAATATTTCAGATAGAATAGATGCCATAGTAGGCATATAGATATACAGAAAGAACTACTCTATGTCTAACTTAAACCTTATAACTAATTATTCCCGTAGATATCCCTGGTATAAACTTTGCTTTTCACATCATCTAAACAGGGGTCATATCTATTGGCGACAATTACATCGCACTCATTTTTAAACAAGTTAAAATCATTCTGGACCTTGCTTCCGAAAAAGGTATCTGTATCTTTCAAAGTAGGTTCATAGACAACAACATTAGCACCCTTCGCCTTAATTCTTTTCATAATTCCCTGAATCGAACTCTGTCTGAAATTATCAGAATCGCTCTTCATCGTAAGACGATATATACCAATCGTAACCTGCCTTTCCTTCGCAGCATCCCATTGGTTATCTTCGTTGTAACTGTAGTAACCGGCTTTTTTCAGCACCTGATTAGCAATAAAATCTTTTCTAGTACTATTTGCATCCACAATAGCCTTAATCAGCTCTTCCGGAACATCTTGATAATTTGCCAATAACTGCTTTGTGTCCTTTGGTAAACAATATCCACCATATCCAAAGCTCGGATTATTATAATAGTTACCAATTCTTGGATCCAGAGAAACACCATCAATGATATCTTTTGTATTAAGGCCCTTTGTCTCTGCATAGGTGTCCAATTCATTAAAGAAAGAAACCCTGAGTGCCAAATACGTATTTGCAAACAGCTTAACCGCCTCCGCCTCAGCAAACCCCATAAACAGCACATCCACATTTTCTTTTAGCGCTGCGCCCTTAAGCATGTCTGCAAAAGTATGCGCAGTTTTAACAAGGTTCGGATCATCTTTTTGAACCCCTACTATGATTCTTGCAGGGTAAAGATTATCATATAAAGCTTTTGTTTCCCTTAAGAACTCCGGGCTAAACAGAACCTTATCCGTGTTTAATCTGCTACGGACAGAATCCGTATACCCAACCGGAATCGTAGATTTTATAACCATATACACATTGGGATTTGCTTGTAATACCTGCTGAATTACGGATTCCAAAATAGAAGTATCAAAGTAATTAAGCTTCGGATCATAATTCGTAGGCGCAGCAATGATTACAAGTTCCGCATTACGATACGCGCTCTCTGCATCCATTGTTGCGCACAAATCCAGTTTCTTTGTCTTTAGGTAATCAATAATCTCAGCATCTTCTATCGGAGAACATTTACGATTAATCTTCTCCACTTTTTCTTCTACAACATCTACCATCGTAACTTCATGGTTCTGAGCAAGAAGAACTCCCATGCTAAGTCCTACATATCCAATTCCTGCTATTGCTACTCTCATTTCTGCTTATCCTTTTGCGTTCTAAGCCCCATTACTGATTACGTACCGCTCTTACCATTGCCTTTCTAAAATATGGTGCACTTACTCTTTCGTATCGACCATTATCAAGCGCCATCTTTCCATACATAAACAGCATATACCCCTCACTGCAATATGCCTTATAGTCCAACGGCTCTAAGAATTGCTGTATTTCAAACGCTTGGCCGTTATAATGATAGGTAGCACACGCCAAATGACAATTATTATTCTTAATCGTATTTACTGCGCCTTGAAGTGCATCTAGTTCCATGCCTTCAATATCCATCTTAATAAAAATGTTCTCATCATGGTACTCCTGCAGCAATGTGTCTATTGTAATAGTGTAATCATTATCTACAGCCCCGGCAAACTTATTAATGATTTGTATTTTGTCAGCATACTCTTTGAATGTCTCTTTTAGTGCCATTATCCATTTTTCTGAGCATTCATACAAATACACCTTGCTTGCCTTTTGTACTATGTCGAGAGACATAATACCTTCAGCTGCACCTACATCTACGAAAATGTCTCCTTCTTTAAAATTACAGATTTCGTCCATATATCGATGCGGACTTTCATAGTCCTGTTCCAAAAGAAGAGAATTGTAATTCTCTTGAATGACTCCATCATTCCATGCTGGATAGAAAAGTTGTTTTCCATTGTGAATTACATATTTTAATAACGGATTGTTTGAATACTCATGTACCTCAATAGAATTTTGGTCATATTTCTCCGTAAAGGGATACGGAAACATCATTAAGTTGCCTTTGCTACGCATATATAATATTTCATCTCTATATTCTTCATCAAAAGTTTTAGATTCTAGCACTTCATTAGTTAGAATATTTCTAATTAATGTTAACTCCTGTTCCACGCATTGTTGGTAACTTTCGAAGAAAACATGGTGAGTATCTTATGATTACCCGTATCTATCACTTTTCTAGAAACAAGCGGTAACATTTGCAATAGGTTTTCACACGCATCAGCATCATTTTGTTCCATGTATTCTTGCAGAGACTCTAATGCATCAGACAATTCGCCTACATCGGCCTTGTCATAATTATTCCTAAAAGAGCTTAAAATCGAAGCATACTGCTTTTTTATAGATTCGACAATATCTATATCCAGCGCCCCCTTGTAAAGAAGGTCATTTGTAATAGATTCGAGTTTAGATATAATCGCTTTCATTTCTTGTCCATATTTAGTCATTTTTTCCTTGACATCTAAATATGTATCCAAGCTAGCATCTTCATCATAAAAATCAGCTGTTGTGCAGCAATATACAGCTTTTCCCGTTGCTTGTGCAATAAATGAAGCCTGTTTAGGATCCGACTCAACGAATAAAACCGCTGCTGGGTTATTACCATAAATAGAGGCCTTAAAAGGGCCGTGTGCACCTAATCTTATTCTCTCCTCTTTGGATTCGAGATTAAGCATTACAAGATTTTGATACTTTACTCCCGCCTTTTTTAACCACTCTTCCGTGTACGTACGATATTTTTCTAGTCGACTTGTGACAATAGCCCCTATGCTAAACTTCGGAATCCATAATGGTTTAGCATTAAGGATAAAATCTATGTACTTTTCTCCGTCATCATTTTGTTCCTCATTGGGATCAACGCATAGGACTCCGTCCATGTCAAAAAATGAGGCCTGAACAAGGGCATGATTCATGATATTCCATTCAAATACTCTAGGTTGCGGCACTATTTCGAAAAAAAGATCAACAAATTCTATTGCAGCTGGAGCAGCATATACACACGCATATAGCACTTCGGTAGTACAATCCGGAATGTTAGAAATTGCAGTCTTCACTTCGTTAATACTTAATCCAGTATTACAACTATCATCTATTACAAGGATTTTCTTATAATCTCGAATATCAGTGCTATTCTTGTCTCCAGAAACCCTATAGTTTCGGCTAGATGCCGCATGTTTTCCATGGAGCAAACTCATTGTATCGGTAAGCGGAAGATTAAGGTAAACCGCTAATAATGTTGCGGGTAACATGCCACTGCGAGGAATCCCGACGATTAATTCTACATCATCCGGAATACTCTGCAGATTTGTTCGGATGATATCACTCATATCTCTAACTGACCTAAAATTCATTGTTTTCTCTCTTTCTAATGTGTGGTCTTACAACAATACTCCTATTACTTATGTCCATGATGTATCAGATAAATATTTGAATAGATATTCAGATCACATACATCAAATTCATACTGGTTCTTCCAGCATACATATCCCAAACTTAGTTGATCTCTATGAGACTTTGTTTTTATTTCGTCGAACCAGTCCTCCATCACCCTTTTTAGCCTATCATCTCGGTTTGACCTTACAAGGCAAGCTGTCTCTGCAATCAGATTTTGATCTTGATATCCTTCTTGCATATATGTATCCACCTGGTTTTGAATCTGACTAGGGTCGGCCTTTCCATAATAGATAATGGCCTTCACCTCTTCGATAAGTGTTCGTCTTACCGGGTGTGGAAAGCACAACATGCTTGATTCCTTTGAATACGCCTTAATGTATCTAGTTAAATCCCCTTGGATTCCCATTTTGCCATCCAGGTAGATCGTGTAATCATACTCTGGAAGATATACATAAGGCTTCATCTTCACCTCGCGTTGTGAAATCAATGGTCCCTGTATATCCGTATCTAATTTGACAATCTTCCAAACATTTGATTGAAATCTTTCTGGCGTATCAGTAAAGCAATAATAATCCCAGTCCTCATTAATGAAGGCCGGTTCTACAAGTTCATCATATCCACCCGTAATGATGGTATACACGGCACCTTTTCCAGTAAACCATTGGTTCTCACTTCGTGAGGCATATCTCTCCCCATAGAACTTTTGTATCGTCATCGCATTATCATTCAAGGAGCTATAGTGGTTTAATTGGTCTAAATGACGTTTTGCTAAATCCGCCAGCAAATCATGTCTTGTTTTATAATAGACTCCACAGTAAATGCAATAGTCCAAATACGACTTATCCAGTAGAGTTTTCTCGATAAGAGTACCAGTAAACCCATGATCTGGGAAATAATCAATTAATAGCTTCCCCGCCACTTCCGGCGATAGTAAATTCACGCGAAGCATATCTTTTAAAAGTAATGCCTCCTCACTATCCTCCATCTTTTTTAGCTGGCAGGTGTCCATTAATTGTAATACCAGGTTTACTTTTTCCACTATTTCCTCTACGGTAGACAGCCCATAGTTTAAATACCCATGCTGAAATCTTTTTTCCAACACTAGTAATTCTTCTATTTCTTTATTTTCAACTACGTAGTTCACAGTTTCCCCCATTATATTGTGCTAAGCATATCTATCATTCGAGATTGATAATTAAAAGTCTGCTTTACATATTCTTGCCCTTTTCTTCCAATCTCCAGTGCTTCGTCCGAATGTTGATCATAGTATTCTAACAAATCTTTAAATTTCTTGTCCGTTGTAAACATGACAATATTTTGCTCTTGTGTAAAAAACTCTGCCAGTTCTAAAGAATAAGGTGAAAGAGCCATGGCTCCTCCCGCCATTATCTTTAATGTTTCTTTAAAAATGCAATTGTGGTAAGACCGCTTAGGCATCGAAATTCCCATTATAGCCTTACTATAAGCTTCTGCTTCTCCATTCTGTATACTTTTGGGACTCTGTTCTTGTTTTACACCCTCTGTAGAAACCTTTGTATTCATATAGTAAGTCACATGTTCATAACCACTAATTTCTGAACAAAGAAATATCCTTTCCCTAGCGGTTAACATATCAGCATAGAGATATTCTTTGGCTATCCACTCTCTAGATGCCATATTGCCTGGCAAATCCAAAGTTACCATATTGTTTAATATATCTTCCATGATATAACCTGGGAGTTTCTGTAAAATCAAGTCCGGATAAATCGCCGCCTGTGCCGCAGCCGCACCATCTAAATAGCCTTTTGTGGCATCTTTCATTCCATTCAGAATGCGATACACATTATGTCGATCCGCAATATCAAGCTCTGTGATTATTGCTATACCATCTCTTTCTCCGTTTCCCTCAACAACATCTACTGCATAAGGAAGATAAAAAATAGTCTCAATGCCCCCTTGCCTAAATAGTTGCACCAAATCCATATCCAAACAAAAAATACGATTGGTCGGTAATACAACTTCCTGAGAGTACAGTGCAACACATGGCATATGTAAAACCCAAGAAAAATAATATGTATTGGTCTCCGCGCAGCGTCTTGCTAAGCCCGGTAAAAAAGTAGTCGTAAAAACGATATCATACTCTTCTAGTTGAAGATTATCATAGTCATTCTGTTTCCACTTGTCCTGAAACGGATCTAATGGATAGTATTCTTTTTTTATTAAATTACAATCATGCCCTAGGTTTGATAATTCTCTGTTAATAGGCACAATTTCCAAATCCCCGGTATCTATAAGAAGTACTTTCATCAAGTTTCTCTCCTGCTCTACAGTTTTAATCCAAGCGTTTCGAAAATCTGACGTAAACGTTTTTCATATGTGAACTCATTTTTGACTTTTTGGTAACCATTGAGAGCAATGCGCTTTCTATCTACATCATGTGTTAGATAGTATTGTACTAAATCCACAGCCTCTTCCATGCTGGTATAAATGGCGCAATCTTTGCCATTTTCAAACCATTCTGCAAGTTCCTCCTGATAATTACAGAGGAGGAAAGATTTGCACCCCATAATATCAAGGCATCTCTGCGGTATACCTGTCCGAATAGATCTAAGAGTAATATTTAAATTAATATCCGTACACTTGAATACCTTTGGACAATCCACCCAATAATTCACTGATCCCATCATTCTAACTCCTTGAAGTTGATTGATATGATCATCTGAGTATACGGTTGTATCAAAATGCATTCCCATCAATTGCAGTAAAAGTAATCTCTCCCTATGGGTTACATCTCGAAGCATCTGTGTCCACAAGGACAATGGTGGCACAACTTTTAATTCTTTCTCGTACTCTTTAAAAATAGCCTTTTTGATTAATTTCAAAAAATCCGGTGTTGAGATTCCTTCTAGTAAGTCCTTATAAAAGGTCTTAATCATGACATCTTCACCGTAGATGTTCAGCTGTGAATCTTTAACCGCATTCAGGTAGCCTTTTTCATAATCAGGCAGTGTTTTGATAGCATCTTCCGCGTTATTACTATAAAGCTGGCCCACAAAGCCCACCTGCGCCTTGTATTTTCTACGTTCCTGTGCCGACGGAACTAAGGAATCATAACGATCCGTATCCACGGCCAGCGGAAGATGAAAAATCTCCGTTTTATTATAGTTTTTCTTTAGTTCTTCTACGTCAGCGCGATCAAATAAGAATATTTTCGATGTTTCATACTGGAAATGAACCGGAACACCTATATTGATAGGCGAATCATAAGACCATACGATATAGGGCACACCAAACTCATGACATATCCTTGCGATATCGTGGTAGAAATTGATGCTAAAAACTGCATCATACTTATTTCGATTAAAAGCCTTTCGAATTTTATCTTGTAACTCTTTATTTATCAGTTGCCTGTAATCATGCTCTAGGGTCAATACATCAAAATCAATCTTCATCCGAGCAAAAACTGCATCAATATCTGTCCTTGTTAGAGCATTCCATCTATAGTAAAGAAGTTTCATAATTCCCCCCTTTTATTCTCCATTTTATTGTACCGAAAAACAGCCTAAAAGAAAAGGCCGAGGGAGTTTCCTCGGCCACTTTCTCTATCATGGTAGGTCAGTATGTCCTAGGACAGCTGTACCTTAATGAATACGGTTAAGAACTAACGAAGTAAGGATAATACACCCTGGTTCGTCTGGTTAGCCTGTGCAAGCATAGACTGGCCAGCCTGTGCAAGGATGTTGTTGTTGGAGTACTTAACCATCTCAGATGCCATATCTGTATCACGGATCTGGCTTTCTGCTGCGGTGGTGTTCTCAACAACGTTATCCAAGTTCTTAATGGTGTGCTCTAATCTGTTCTGGATAGCACCAAGAGAAGATCTCTGTGTAGATACTTTCTGTACTGCTTCTTTGATGGTTTCGATAGCAGCCTGTGCTTTTGTTCCATCATTACCGTCTACACGAAGTCCATTTACGCCAAGTCCCTTAGCGGTCATAGCGGAAATGTTCATTGTGATCTGGTTGTTAGAAGTAGCATCTGCACCTACGTGAAGTTTCAGTGCAAGATCACCTGTGATATCCTGTTTTGCATCTACTACACCGGTATCCAGTGTTGTTTCGTTGCCTACTGCATCGTATACAACTCTAGCGCCGGATTTTGCAGAGATAGTAGGATCTGCTCCCTGTGTGGAACCTGGAGTTACATTGTAGTAATTTCCAAGTGCGTTTGCAGAGATACCATTGCCATCACGGTCATAGTATTTAGCAACATCACTTGTTGTAGCCTGTGCTGTTACAGATTTTGCAGAAATCTTACTTGTAACAGAGATGTTCAGGTTCTGAGATGTAGCAGCCTGATCAGCAGCACCAGCTACGCTAAGTGTAATGCTAGAAACGATAGCTGCGCCATCAGCATCAACGATGTTGAACTGTCTAAGGGATGGAGCACCTGCAGATACAACTTTGTATTTCTCTGCTGCTGCACCATTCAAGGACAGGCTCCAGGATTTCTCTGCTTTACCTGCACCGCTGCTTCCTGCCTGATTCCAGTGTCCGTTGTATGTTACGGATACACCCTGATCACGGATAGCTTTCAGTACTTCGTTTACTTCAGCAGATTTTGCGGAGTTCAGGTTTGCATTTGTAAGAGCGCCAATTGTAAAGCCATTAGCATCAGATTCTGTAGCAAATGTTGCAGAACCATTAGTAGCTGTAGCTGCTTTGTAGGACAATGTAAAGCCCTTAGTAGCATCTCTATCACCCTTTAACAGGTAAGTCTCATTGAATTTTGTAGTCTCAGCTACACGATCGATTTCAGTTGTTAACTGATCGATTTCGTTCTGGATGTAAGAACGGTCATCTTCGGAGTTTGTTCCGTTAGCTGCTTTTACAGCAAGTTCGTTCATTCTCTGAAGCATATCCTGTACTTCACCAAGCGCACCTTCAGCTGTCTGTACAGCGGAGATACCATCGTTAGCATTTGCAGATGCCTGTGTTAAACCACGAATCTGTTTACGCATTTTCTCACTGATGGAAAGACCTGCTGCATCATCTGCTGCACGGTTAATCTTGTAACCAGAAGAAAGTTTCTCAGTGGACTTAGACTGTGTGCTGGTGGTGATACCAAGCATACGATTAGAGTTCATTGCGGTTAAATTGTGTTGTACTACCATAATATATTACCTCCATGTAATTGTCCTCCGGCATCCTTGCCGGTAGGTTGTAGATTGATAGTTCGCCGACTTTTCGGCTATTTGTGCATTTCAGAAACCTGAGCCCCTAGGATAGTTCAGTGTCTCTTTATGCCTTCATGTATTATATCGGTTTGGTCACCCAATTCTTTAGGATATCCCATTATGAAAAATATCTAAAATTCATTCATAACTTTTATATAAATTGACATAAGAAAAGACCGGAAGGAAATCCTTCCGGTCTTTCTTATTCATGGTAATTCATCTTCGTCCTTGAATGATGAAAATCAAAAGATTATCAAGTATTCGCCAGGACTTTTCCTAGGCAATGAATTCCATCAAACTATGGTTAAGTTAATTAGCCAAGTAAGGATAATACACCCTGGTTGGACTGATTAGCCTGTGCAAGCATAGACTGGCCAGCCTGTGCAAGGATGTTGTTGTTGGAGTACTTAACCATCTCAGATGCCATATCTGTATCACGGATCTGGCTTTCTGCTGCGGTGGTGTTCTCAACAACGTTATCCAAGTTCTTAATGGTGTGCTCTAATCTGTTCTGGATAGCACCAAGAGAAGATCTCTGTGTAGATACTTTCTGTACTGCTTCTTTGATGGTTTCGATAGCAGCCTGTGCTTTTGTTCCATCATTACCGTCTACACGAAGTCCATTTACGCCAAGTCCCTTAGCGGTCATAGCGGAAATGTTCATTGTGATCTGGTTGTTAGAAGTAGCATCTGCACCTACGTGAAGTTTCAGTGCAAGATCACCTGTGATATCCTGTTTTGCATCTACTACACCGGTATCCAGTGTTGTTTCGTTGCCTACTGCATCGTATACAACTCTAGCGCCGGATTTTGCAGAGATAGTAGGATCTGCTCCCTGTGTGGAACCTGGAGTTACATTGTAGTAATTTCCAAGTGCGTTTGCAGAGATACCATTGCCATCACGGTCATAGTATTTAGCAACATCACTTGTTGTAGCCTGTGCTGTTACAGATTTTGCAGAAATCTTACTTGTAACAGAGATGTTCAGGTTCTGAGATGTAGCAGCCTGATCAGCAGCACCAGCTACGCTAAGTGTAATGCTAGAAACGATAGCTGCGCCATCAGCATCAACGATGTTGAACTGTCTAAGGGATGGAGCACCTGCAGATACAACTTTGTATTTCTCTGCTGCTGCACCATTCAAGGACAGGCTCCAGGATTTCTCTGCTTTACCTGCACCGCTGCTTCCTGCCTGATTCCAGTGTCCGTTGTATGTTACGGATACACCCTGATCACGGATAGCTTTCAGTACTTCGTTTACTTCAGCAGATTTTGCGGAGTTCAGGTTTGCATTTGTAAGAGCGCCAATTGTAAAGCCATTAGCATCAGATTCTGTAGCAAATGTTGCAGAACCATTAGTAGCTGTAGCTGCTTTGTAGGACAATGTAAAGCCCTTAGTAGCATCTCTATCACCCTTTAACAGGTAAGTCTCATTGAATTTTGTAGTCTCAGCTACACGATCGATTTCAGTTGTTAACTGATCGATTTCGTTCTGGATGTAAGAACGGTCATCTTCGGAGTTTGTTCCGTTAGCTGCTTTTACAGCAAGTTCGTTCATTCTCTGAAGCATATCCTGTACTTCACCAAGCGCACCTTCAGCTGTCTGTACAGCGGAGATACCATCGTTAGCATTTGCAGATGCCTGTGTTAAACCACGAATCTGTTTACGCATTTTCTCACTGATGGAAAGACCTGCTGCATCATCTGCTGCACGGTTAATCTTGTAACCAGAAGAAAGTTTCTCAGTGGACTTAGACTGTGTGCTGGTGGTGATACCAAGCATACGATTAGAGTTCATTGCGGTTAAATTGTGTTGTACTACCATAATATATTACCTCCATGTAATTGTTCCCCCAGCATCCTTGCTGGTGGGTTGTAGATTGATAGTTCGCCGACTTTTCGGCTATTTGTGCATTTTCAGAAACCTGAGCCCCTAGGATAGTTCAGTATTTCTTTCTTTGCTTCACCTAGTATATCGGCCTGTCACCCATAAACTTAACCCCCTTTTTCTAAAAAAACGATAAAGAGGAGTTTCGCTATGGTGTAGCTTCATTATAGCAAATATTGTTAAGAATGATTGTAAAAAATGTATGAAATCTAGATTCAAAAAGAGGACTCCTAAATTGGAGTCCTCTAACATTTCTAACTATTCGATTTAGCTTAGCCCTGAAGGAGGGAAAGTACACCCTGGTTGGTCTGGTTAGCCTGTGCCAACATAGACTGTCCTGCCTGAGCAAGGATGTTGTTGTTGGAGTATCTAACCATCTCGTTAGCCATATCCGTATCACGAATCTGTGCTTCAGCAGCTGTTGTATTTTCTACTACGTTATCCAGGTTCTTGATAGTATGCTCTAATCTGTTCTGGATAGCACCAAGTGCAGATCTCTGAGTAGATACTTTCTGGATTGCTTCTTTTACAGATTCAATTGCATCTCTTGCATTTAAGTCAGATGCACCGCTTACTTTCAGTCCGCTGACGCCAAGGCTCTTAGCTGTCATAGCTTCGATGTTTAGTGCAATCTGGTTATTGGTAGTAGCATCAGCACCTACGTGAATCTTCAGCTGTAAGGCACCCATCAAATCCTGTTTAGCTGCTACAGACTCTTTTCTAATGGTAACTTCATTACCTACTGCATCGTATACAGTACGTACACCGGATTTTGCGGAAATAGTAGGTGTAGAGCCCTGTGTGGAGCCTGGAGTTACATTGTAATAATTATTCAATGCGTTTTCAGGAATACCATTACCATCACGGTCATAGTATTTTACATTATCTACACCCTCTTTAATCTGTGCAGTAACAGATTTTGCAGAGATTTTACTTGAAATACTGATATTCAAATCCTGCGTACTTGCAGCTGTTGTCGGAGCGGTTACAGTGATATCTTTAATAATATCCACACCGTCTTTTGTCTGAATGCTGAACTTCTTTTCAGAAGGAGCGCCCGCTACTACTACGTTGTACTTATTTGCAGCTTCTCCATTCAATTCAAAAGCTACAGACCACTCGGAATCACCTGCACCATTGTTTGCAGATGGATTCCAATGTGCGTTGTATGTTACAGATACGCCCTGGTCTCTGAATGCCTTCAACACAGCGTTAATATCATCAGAGTGTGCTGTACTACCGATGTTTGCTGAACCAATACTGCCAATACTGAAGCCTTTAGCATCAGCAGCAGAGTCAAATCTTGCACTTGCATCCATCTTTGTTTCAGCTTTTGCTTTCTGATAGGAAAGGCTGAATCCCTTAGTAGCGTCTCTATCACCTTTTAACAGGTAAGTTTCGTTGAATTTAGTTGTTTCAGATACACGGTCGATTTCAGTAGTAAGCTGATCGATTTCGTTCTGGATATATGTCTTATCATCTTCGGAGTTTGTACCGTTAGCTGCTTTAACTGCTAATTCGTTCATTCTCTGAAGCATATCCTGTACTTCACCAAGAGCACCCTCGGCGGTCTGTACAGCGGAAATACCATCGTTTGCGTTAGCAGAAGCCTGTGTAAGGCCTCTGATCTGCTTTCTCATCTTTTCACTGATGGATAAGCCAGCAGCGTCATCTGCTGCTCTGTTGATTTTGTAACCGGAAGAAAGTTTCTCTGTAGACTTAGCCTGAGCGCTTGTTGTTAAGCCAAGCATACGGTTAGAGTTCATTGCGGTTAAGTTGTGTTGTACTACCATAATAGTTACCTCCATGTGAGTATCTGCGCAACTCCCTTTGCATTCAGAATACAATCATTAAATTGTTTTCAGCATCCGTGCTTGACGTTATTTATTTCCTTACACTCTATTTATCGGAGGTACCCTAAAAAACTTAACCCCTTTTTGAAAAATTTTTAAAAAAAAATCAAAAAGGGGCTTGACACGCTAGTAAACACCTAGCTTTTCCTTTAATGCATCTTGCAAAATTTGTGAAAAATTGAGTCCCGCTTCCATAGCAAGTTCATTTAAATACTCCGGAATAGAAAGGGTTTTCTTTACTGCTTTATTATTATTTCTTTTTTGATACTCAAAAGTATCGCATGCAATTTCGTTGATAAATGTGCCTTTTGCAGTTTTTAATTTCGCATGTTGAGAAGGCTTCGGAATATCTCTTTTTTCTCTTTCGTAACTATATAATGTAAATGCCAATACATCTTGCGCCATGTAGATAGCATCCGCCAGGTTATCCCCGGATGTATAGCATCCTTCCAAATCAGGAAACTCGACGGAGTATTTACCATCCTTCTCCATTTCAAATATAGCCGGATAACAATATCTCATATCTCTATCTCCTTTCCTCTAGACCTGCATCACGCAGGATATGTTTTGCTGTGCCGGTTGCTATTTCTTTGTGTCCATGTCTTGGAACCATAAAGTTCATCCCCGTTTTAGGGCTATACCACTTGTCATGTTCTTTACCATGATCCACCAATCTGCAACCACCTTTCTTTAAAAGCTTGATTAGTTCTGACGTTTTCAATTATTACTCCTTAATTATACTACGTATTATTACGTATTTCAAATTTGCAACATGTTCCACTTAGTGATAGCTAAGCGGGGTGCTCGTTTCTTTTTTATTTCAGTTTTTCTCGTCTAATTGTTCTTTGATAATTTCCCGGACTTCGGGATGGATAATCGGGGAACCATAGACGGTTCCCCAAGATCAACTCATTATAAGATGCTTCTTATTTCTTTTTGTCCATAAACTGAGGTCCTGCTTGGTTCAGTTTATTGACTGTTTCGTAGTAATTTCTGGCCACATTATTTGTAGCTCTACGAAGTTTCAGATTTGCTGCTGTTCTTGATGCATAAGTGTCCACAGCAGACTTTAATCTTTTCTCTAGTGCTTCGATTCCTGTCTGAAGTTCCGTGATTTGTCTGATATCATCCTGCAGTTTCTTCACCTGCGTGCTGTACTTAGCCGGATCTGATTGTATCTCCACTTTGATTCTCTGGTACACCGAATCAAAACCATCGTCTAAGGCATCAAGCTTACTAATCAGTTCGTCCTTTTCATTCATAAGGTTTTCTACCAAATCAGCATTCAGGCTTTCTTCTTTTAGTCCAGTTTCCTGTTCTTTATCGATTTCCAGCATCCGATTTAATACTGTAATCTTTTTTTCTAAGCTTTCATCTAGTAGCTGCAAATATGTTTCCACACTTTTTTCCATGTTTATTTCTCCATTTCTATTCGTAATATAATTCTAACGCCTCACCCAGGTTTTTTAACGCTTCTGCAAGCGTATCGCCCTGATCAGCCACAGATGTCTGCAAATCCTTTGCAATATAAGTATTGTCTTCCTTCGTAACTATAACATTACATATCATGGTAACCCCTCCAAATAACTAGAATACTTTTAGTTATAATATTTTACTTTTTCCCCGAAGAATCCATTCGAATCTTCTTTTGAGAATTCAAATGCCAGCGGGGCTGTTTTCTTTACATGAACCACCTCGTACCATTCCCTCTCCCTTTCTTTTAATATATCATTTCTTGTTTTCATATCCTAGTTATTTACGTGGGATTTATGTTTTGGATGAAATCCAAAATTTTCGAGGTTACCTCGAATCCATCTCAGAATGAGACTTTGGTAATATAACACATTCATTCATTTTTTGTCAAACAACAAGGCGGAGCCTTCGCTCCGCCTTAGTTCTTACATCTTATCAGATTATGCATTTACCAGTTCTTTGGAATCCGGCTGTGGTGCAGGTGTTTTACCTGCATTGATATCCATTACCTGTTTCCAGGTATCACGCATGCTGTGCAGGTGCTGACGTACTTCTTTTAGCACTTCTGCATCTTTGGTGATATTTGCGTCATCCAATCTCTGTAGCAAATATACATATACTCGCTCAAAATCCTGAGACACTTCATATTTCATGTCCAGAGTTACACGGAAATTCTCGATGATACGACGCACTTTTGCGATGTTATCATGAGCCATCTGGATGTTCTTTTGTTCGCATCCTGCGATACCCATGTTGCAGAATTTGATTGCGCCATCGTATAGCATCAATGTCAGTTCTGCCGGAGAAGCAGTTAGGATTTTACTTCTTTGATATTGTTGATATTGATTCATAGGTGTCATAGTACCTACCTACCTTTCTATCCAGGTGCTTTAGTTGCCACCAAGCATGCCCGTAATCGCAGTGGACTTAGACTGCATCTTTGCAAGAGCAGTTTCCATCTTAGAAAACTTGGAATACCAGTTATCGATATAGGCATTCATCTTTTTCTGCTCTTCTTCGATCTTTGTCTTGTAGCTTTCGTATTCCTTCTTCATTTCCTTGTCATTATAGACAGTAAATGCGCTACTGTAGTCCGTACTTCCCATGCGATCATGAAGCTTATCATACATCGTCTGGGATAGTTTTGTAAAGAACTCGATAACTTCATCTGGGTTTTCCGCAATGGCGGCTTTCAGCTTATCCTTTTCTGCCTTGGTATCCGCATCATCCGGATCTCCGAAGATGTGATAAGCGTTTTTTTCGTTTTCTTTTGCATTAAAGTAGCTAAGGGTATTGATTTCATACATGGACAATACCATCTTTTTGCCACTATCCAGAGTCACGCCTTCCAGCATGGTCATCTTCAGTACATCGCTGATAGAGGATAAAGTGCCGTCTCTACGTAAAAGAGCACTCTTAATCTTGTCTTCCCACTCTTTTACTTCTGTTTCAGACATTTCGTCTTTTTCTTCGTTACTTAATGGTTTATATTTGGAAGCATCCTCCGCATTGTACAACTTATCCATTTCGTTGATCAGTTCGTTGTACTTTTTGAGGAACTCCTTAATCTTATCGTAGATACCGGATGTATCCGTATCGGTATGTAAAGTCACAGGTTCAGAAGTAATCTTCTGTACCTCAATAGATAAACCATTGATGGTGAAAGAATTCGTAGCGCCTTTGTAGGTGATGCCGTTTAATACGATTTCCGCATCCACTCCTGGTGTAGCATGTGCCTTCAGATCTTCTTCTGTAGCATTCACATCAAGACCTAAAGCCTTCAGCGCCTGTGCACCATTCTCGCCTACGCCGGTGATTTCGAAATTGCCGGCAGCGCCATCTTCTTTAGCACCCAGATAGATTCGCTGATTCTTTTCATCGAAGTTTGCATTTAAACCAGCCTTCTTCAGCTGATCCAATACATCCTGGATTGTAGCACTCTGTGCAAAAGTCATATCCGTGGTCTTGTCTCCCACCTTTACGGTGAAGTTAATCTTCTCTTCATCCGAAGTGGTAAGGCCCAACTGATATAAAGTAGTACCACTTGTCACAGAACCGGACGCAGTATAACTATCTGTGCCTGTCTCCTCATCGTGTGAAAAGGCACTAATCTTTCCACCGCTCATGAAAGCAGAGCTGGCAAGACTCTTTACTTCCAGCTTCTGAGTACCTTTCATGGTGTTTCCATCAGATACAACTTTGGCTACACTCTCATCAGACACAGTGGTCTTCATGCTCTTGTAACCGGATTTCAGTCTCATACTATCCAAAGTGGATGTATAGAAATCATAAATCTTTGTATTTAATTCTTTCCATGCGTCCATCTTCCAGCTCATCTTCGTCTGGGATTTCTTCATGTTTTCTACCTTCATGGATCTGGCACTGGCCAGTTCCTGAATGATAGCTTCGGTATCCAAACCGGAATTCATACCTGTAATACGGATCATAACGCTACCCTACTTTCTATTACAGAAAAACTAACGTTTTTCGTCCACCATAAGTCCTGCAAGTTCCCATGCTTTGGCAATCATATCCAAAGTCTTCTCTGCAGGTACTTCTTTGATTACTTTCTTTGTCTCTTTGTCCAGAATCTTTAAAGTGATTCTGTGAGTTTGTTCGTGATAACCGAACTGCAATGTAGAATTGTGAATCTGCTTATTAATCTGCTCTACAGACTTTCTTGCAGTTTCATTCTGCTTTGCAATCTGCTCATCCGTCATTTCATCCGGATTCTTTTCCACAGTCACCTGTGCTGCCATATTCTGTTGAACCTGTGCCTGCTGATTCTGCTGGCTTTCTGTGGATTTTTCTTCTACATCATAAGAAGACTGCACAGGAGTCACACTTGGTGCAGTCTGCATTTGTACGTTCATCGAACTTCTGATTGGCTCTATACCTGCCATGATTTTCACCTCCATGTACTTTCACCGGGACACTCCTTGTCACCAGGTCACGCTTACGCGTAAAGATTACCTTTCAACTGATGTATCGGCGTGTCAGCAGTAAAACTTAACCACATTACACTTTTTTTATAAAAAACCAAAAGATACCTTGGGTAGCGGCGGTATCTTTTGGTCTCTATTCTTTCCTGAAAAGTTTTCTTACAGGTTCTTCAGGCCTTCGATGTTGCCACCGCTCATAGCCTCTTTATTTGCTTCCTGAATCTGTAAGTAGATTTCCTTACGATATACAGGAACTTCCTTTGGTGCGGAGATACCTAGCTTTACCTGATCGCCCTTAACCTCCAGCACAGTGATTTCCACATTGTTGTTTACCACAATGGCTTCTTGTTTTTTTCTCGTTAAAGCTAACATATTTATCCCCTACTTTCTATTTTTCTGCAGAATGTCATAGATCTCAAATTTGATTGGGTTGTCGTCACCCTCTACGATGACCTGGCAGCCTTTTCTGGAATCTGCATTGATGATAAAAGGAGCCTGAAGATTCACAGTCATCTTTGTTAAGTCGCTAGGCACATTTACAGATACCAGCACCAACAGATTCTCTTCTGTCAGCTTGCCCAGAGGATTCATCAATTCATCTTCCACTGCAGGATTATAGTCGTTCTTTACAGCCAAAGGATCCATGACAGGAATGGCAAAGTTAGGCTCGTCGATAGACTGCAGCCATTTAATGCCTACATTGCTTCCTTTCTCTGCATCAAACAGCAGGGTAAATCTCTTTAACATTGGGAATCCAACGATTCCATTTGGAAAAGTAATGACTTTTTCCTCAACAATTCCAATTTCTCCGAAAACTCTAGTTTGTAACATTTCCATGACTCAAATCTCCTTCTTTTTCGTCATAATTGTCGCACTTTAATTGTACCACAAAACCCTTTGTAGTATGTGTTATTTTTAGATGTACTGCATCAAGTTTGTCTTCATGATTTTTGATGTAGCCATCAAACTTGCCTCATAAGTAAGCTCTGCACTTTGCAGCTGTACTGCTGTCGTTGAGATATCGATATCTTCGTTCTCTGACTTCAGATCTTCGAAGGTAGCCTTCTGGTCCATCATACGATTGCGCACCAGGTCAAGTCTGCTGCCTCTGGCACCGCAGTTGGTAGCTGCCACGTTTACTGCATTCAGATATCCCTGCATCACGGTGATGCCGCTGCTAAAGAGATTCTTTACATTTTCACGTTCCAAGGTATAGGCCTTGTTGGCTGCATCGTACTGTTTCTGCAGTGTCACTTTTTCTGTCTCAGAGGTGCTGTTTTCGATCATCTCTTTTAGATTATTCATAACCCCTTCGATGTTACCCAAATCTTCCAGGGCTCTGATCATATCTTCCACTTCTCTGACGATGCCCGGTTTAAAGGCTTCATCTGCAGTGGTATTAACGCGTAGTCTCTGGTTGAATCCTACGTCGTATTCGATTACCTGTTTCTCATAGTCGTATGCCAGGTATTTGGTATTGTAGAAAATGTCATCCTTCGGGTCATCGGTATCTGTAATGCTACCCTGTACCGCCTCTTTATCATAAGTACCAAACATGATAGCCGGATTATCCTCTTTAGCAATAGTAGATAACTGTCCGTCGTCTCCCGGAGTTCTACAATAGAAATAGTGGTCCGGTCTTAAATCATCCTTAGCGAATTCTTTCTTACGATAGGTGACGCGAATTTCTGCTTCATTTACCCCACGGGTCAGGTCATTATCCTTCAGTCCGGAAAGGGTCTCATAGACGTTTTTACCCAAGAGAATTTCTCCCGTATCACTCAGGTAGATGGCATCATCATCTCCCACTGTGTCGTATGGACAAAGAGCAATATTAGTAGAAAGGGCTGTTTTAATAGGCTCTACAAATTTTACATTGTCCGGGTTGGAAGGATCCGGATTTGCAGGATCAAGGTAGGAAATCACAGGTGTGAAGTTTGCATCTAATTCCTTATAGGATAAGCGGATACGGTGGTATTCGTTATTGGCGATATCCTGTTCTGCTACGTCTGTGTACTCTCCCTGGGTACCTGTGGTCATCTTGGACAAGTCCATATCCACTTCCTGCTCTGTAGTATTACCGCTGCCATCATCCACCATCTTTTTCCCTTTGAAGATGGTATCCGTGTGGAACAAAGTAGATAAATCGGAAGGATTCAGCTGCTCTGTGATTTCGTACATAGCACTGGTTTCTGCTGTGAAGGTCAAAGGTGTATCGGTGCGGTATCCGGTGAAGATATATCTACCGGCATAGTCCGCATTACCTGTAGCATAGGCTTCTGCCTGTAAACCTTTTAACTGCTGCAATACGATTTCACGGTCTGCTGCGGTCAGATACTGGTTGACACCTTTGTTGTAGTTCTTCACCATACCGGTGATGACTTCACTGACCTGGTGCAGCGCATCGCTGGTTACATTCAGCCATGCATCCGCATCCGGAATATTATTTTTATAAAACTGGGTGAGCTGGGATACGTCACTGCGCAGGCGAAGGGCCCTGATTGCAGTAACCGGATCGTCAGATGGTCTGACGTTCTTCTTACCCGTAGACATCTGTGTACTCAGAGTATCCTCGTTGACCTTTGTGGTGTTTACATTGGTACGAGTGTTATTCTGCATGATTTTATTGGTAATTCTCATAATTGCCTCCTGATTTGGGGGCACATCCTTGTGTCGTGTACGGAATCATCCTTGATTCCTCATCTGGTTACATCAGACTCCTGTCTGAAGGATCAGCTGGTCGTACATCTCTGTCAAAGTAGAGATGACCTTGCTGGCTAAGGTATAACTGTTCTCATACTGGATGAGATTCTGTGCTTCTTCATCTGCATCCACACCGGAGATGGATAATCTCTGGTTTGTCAGACTGTTTTGCATGGAAGTGAAGTTTGCTGCGAAAGTATCTGCGTTATTGGCATTTAATGCGATGTCCCCCAGCATGCTGGTGAGGAAATCTCCTGCAGTGCTGCCTCTAAACTGCATCTTCTGCTTATCATAGAACATCAATCCCAGTGCTTTTATGTTGTCGTACTGACTTTCGCCTTCGGTTTCAGACTCTGCTTTCTTTGTGGCGATACGATCCGGGTCATTGGAGATTACAGCAGAGATACCGAAGTTACCGGCTGTCAGACGGTAATAGCTATCATCGAAGCTGTTTACTACGCCGTTCTTTCTCTTGCTGATGTCACTGCAATCTTCACTGTTATAGAATAAGTCTCTCGTATCTTTTGCTGCTTCGTCCTTATCTGTCATGTAGTCAGACTGGGTACCATCCGGCAGATTTGCAATCAGCATAGCCACACCCTGTCTGCTGTCATCTGTAAAGCCTGTGGTCAGGATATGGTTAAAAGCTTCCGAGAAGTTACGAACCCATTCATTCATCTGTCGCATATAGTAAGGGATACCCTGGTATGCGATAGAGCCTACTTTAAAACTTTCATCTCCTGCCTGTGGCACATATGTGGTCAAAGTCTTATCTGCATCTACATGGAAGGTGTAAGTAAAGATATCTTTGCCATTTGCATCTGTGCTCTTTTCGTAAGTCCAATCACTATATACGAACTGGTTACCCTGAATGGTGATGCTGCCAAACATTGGAAGTTCTACTTTATTTAAATCCGTCAGATAATCTGCTTCTACCTGTACTTTGATTTCTCCCGGAACCGCCGCTGTTACGTTGCCGTTTCCATCATCTGTGGCCGGGGTGCCAGGTGTGTAGCTTAGCACATCCCCGTGGAAGTATTCGCCATTATTTCCATCTCGAAGTTGGAGGAGTCCTGCTAAAGAACCGCCCAAGCTTGCATTGCTTACATGGAATTTATCACCGTTGTTCCAGTAGATGTCATATAAGCCTTGTACGTCAGTCTGATTCTCTGTCTGATAATCAGCTCTCGCTTTTAGATAAAGGCCTTCTTTTTCATAACCGTCTACCAGGGTGATACCGCCTGCCACTCTTACGATATATCTGGTGGCACCGGTTTCACGATTCTCATTATTGGCATCGATGATAGGCATCTCTTCGGTCTTTACATCGATGATCTGAGATAACTGATCCACCATGGAATCTCGTTTGTCGCGAAGTGCGTTTGCCTTGGTACCGGTCAGTTCGATGATATTGATCTGTTTATTGATATTTGCAATCTCTGTTGCCAGAGAGTTGATTTCATCTACTTTTACTTTGATTTCTGTATTGATGGTGTTCTGCTGTTCCTGCAGATCGCCATACATATTATTGAAGTACTCTGTCATGGACTTTACGTTGCTGACGAAGTTGGTCTTGGTCGCTGTATCACCCGGGTTCTTCAGTACTTCCTGAAGGGCTACTTCCAATTTATTGAAGATAGTCTTGAATCCTGTCTTTCCATCATCTGTAAAGAAGGTTTCAAAGGTCTTCATATAGGAGCTTTTTACGGTGTACTCGCCAAAGTTGGTCTCATTGTCACGGAACTTGGTGTCATAGAAGCTGTCACGAAGTCTCTCGATGGCAATGGTATTTACACCGGCACCTGCGCATCCGTAGGTAGTAAATACGCGAAGTGCTGTGGCTGCTTCACTGGTTACCTGTTGGCGGCTATAGCCTGCTGTATCTGCATTGGATACGTTGTTTGCTGTTGTATTCATGTTCGCATTAGCTGCTCTAAGTCCGCTTCCTGCGATATGTAAACCGAAAAATGTTGAAGGCATTCTAACTCTCCTTACTAGTCATAGTCCACCTATACACAATATATATCGGACTACCCGTGCAAAACATAACCCCGAAATCATGTTTTTTTCGTGAAAATCTTTTCGAAAATAATCGCCTCAAGGCACAAGAAAAGGCCCTCCTAAGAGGGCCTGTCATTACGCACCGTAGCTGGTAATAATGGATTCCAACATATCATTGATTGTGGTGATATATCGGCTGGATGCATTATATGCATTTTGGAAAGTAATCATAAACTGTAATTCTTCATCAGAAGATACACCCAGGATTTGTTCCCTGGCTTCATATGCCGCATCGCTGGTCTTCATCTGCGCATCCTTTAAGGCTTCACTGACAGATGCAGAGTTGGTTACCTGCTCTACTAAAGCGGTGTAATAATCCTTGAAGCAAAGCTTTTGAGTTAAATCAGGATTCAGTACATAGTCTTCTGCTGCAAAGGCATCTTTTAAGGCTGTGGCGGTATCGTAGTCGATTTCCCCGTTATCCTTCTTCATCCTCATAAGGGACGGAGACTGGATATAACGCATGTTGACGGAAATGTTTCCCACATGCCATCCGGAAGCTTCTGCATTTCTGACGAATAAAAGATTATCAGGATGTGCCTCCGAAGCCTCGATACCATCTGTGTATCCTGCATCTTTTAAAAGCTGATTGATATTGGTCACGATACCATTTACAATCTGATCGAACTCCGCCTGGATATTAGTACAGGTGAACTTACGAATATTGATATCGTAGTAATCTTTATCTGCCTGATCTAATGCCATCTCCTGGGCTCCGGTCAGGGTCATGCCCAGTGTGTACTCTTCACCGGTTACCAAAACGCCGGCATCATGCAGTAAAGTGTTGATTTCTGTCTGCTTGTCTGCATCTGCTTTCAAGTCATCGTTTAAGATGTCTTTGATTTGAGAGCGATAGTATGCCAGGTCCTGGCAAGAACCGTAGTGGTCGCCTCTGGACACCAGCATGGATTTCAGCTTTCCTACGTCAGTATTCAGTTCTGCGCTGATTTCTCTAGTCATATCAAAAACTAAAGCGTGGCTGATATCCAGCGTGCCGTCGTCTTTTTTCTCTGCGTTGATTTCCCAGTAGGGTGTAACAAAGCCATAATCGTCTTCTTCAAGGCCGATGGTGTACACGCTCTCTCTTTTTAGGAAGTCTTCATTTTCGATACGGATATTACAGTATCCGTCCACATCATAGCTTACATCGATTTTGGCAAGTTGGGAAAGCTTATCGATGTACTCATTTCTTTTATCCTTTAAATCGTTGGCATTTTCCACGCCACCGATTTCGATTTTTACGATTGCATCGCTGAGTTCCGCGATTTTCTTACCATACTCATTGATATCCTTTACGATATCCTTGATATGGGTATTTAAGTTGTGCTGATAATCCTGCAGTTCGTGATATACTGCATCCGCACGGGAAAGGAAGGTCTGGGACTTGCTGACGAAAAGGCCCTGTACTACAGAGCTACCCGGCTCGTTGGCCAGCTCCTGAACTGTCTTCCACATATCATTTAATGCTGCGGAAAAAGCCTGGTCATCGTCCTGTTCCTTCAGAATATCTTCTATATACTCAAGGGCATCCGCGCTCATTTCATAGAAAGAAGCACGTCCATATTCTCTTCTATAAGTTTTATCCAGGAATGCATCTCTGACCTGTCTCGTTTCGGCATATTTTACACCGAGACCGGTTTGGTCCAGAACCACCGGTTTTGAGTTGTTGATCATGAGATATTGGCGATCTGCCAAAGATACCTGCTGACGCGTGTAGTACTTATTATCTACGTTAGTCAGGTTGTGTGCTGTTGTATTTAAAGCGTTGTTGCCGGTCTGTAAAGCCGCTGCTCCAACGTATAATCCACTCATTAAGGACATAAAAATCACCCAAGATATTACTGCTTCGCATCGAAGCTACCTTGGGTGGATCCCATTATAAGACCATCGCTCATGGCGTTGGCTCCATAATTGGCTGTCTCTGGTGCGGACCGCATCGATTGAAGCATGTTTAGTTCATAACGTGTCATTTCCAGCGCGTTCTCAATCAGCTGTCTGTTCTGATTATTCACCTGCTTCATTTCACGCAACGCCTTGCCAAGTCTATCATAGACTTCTGCAAACTTTTGGCGTTCAGCCGGTCTTCTCTCTAAGACCTGAAGCAAATCGCTGAGCTTTAATTCATGAACATCCATGTTCAGTACAGCAGCTACATCCTTCATCGCTTTCTCGCGCTCTGCGTCAATGCGATTAATCTTAGCTACTGTGATTTGTTCCTCATCCGTGATTTTCTGCAAAGCCTCTATGTCCCCTTTTACTATGACAGAGGTCTTTTGCCTGGATAGCTCAATAAGGCCTTCGTATTCAGTGGTTTCTCTTGTTAAAATCTCTTCCAGGTTCTGAATTAAACTGGCCAATGATTTATCCTCTCAAAATCTGCCCGCACGCAGCGAAGCCTTTATTTGCCTTCGTATGCCTCCAGCAATTTGTCAGCAAATGCAGATGGGCTTACATTATAAGTGCCATTCTGTACCTGTGACTTAATTCTAGCTACAACATCCTCTCTAATATCAGGAGTCTGAGCTAATGCAGTTTTAGCTGTCTGGATATCTTTACCAACGCTAGAGATTTCCAGTCCATCGGTACGGGATACATTGGCAGCTTTACCGGTTTTGCTCACCTTGCTGTTATTATAGACCTGTTGTACTTGGATATAAGGGTTGATTCTCATACTCAATCCCTCCTTCCTGAAACTACTACATCATTAACTGTCACATATAGTATCGGACTTTTTCCAAAGGACTTTAGGGTGATACACAAAAAAATTTATAAATTTTTGAGATATTCCTTAATTCTGCGGAAAGACTCTTCACTCAGATCGTGCTCAATCTTACAAGCGTCCTCTTCCGCTGTCCTGCTGCTGACGCCAAAGCTTTCCAAAAACTTGGTCAGTGTCTGGTGACGGTTATAGACTTTCTTGGCTACTTTCATTCCGGACTCAGTCAGGGTGATATAATTTTCCTCGTCCATCTCGATATAGCCATTTTCTCTCAGTTTCTTCATTGCGATACTGATGCTCGGTTTGGAGTATCCAAAGTCGGTAGCGATATCAATGGATCGTACCTTTCCAAGTCTCTCCTTAAGCATCAATATAGTCTCTAAATAATCTTCTGCTGATTCGTGTAATTCCATAATAAACTTCTGCCTTTCTGTTATAACACGACGATTATCTTAATATTAGCATATCCTAACTTGTGCGACAAGAGTGTCTGCAGTTCTATTCAGTTATGTCAACTTTTCCTGCGATTTTGTAACATTTCCGCCGATTATGTAAACCAAATTTTAAGAATTCCTTAAGGGATTCTTTATTTTTTTTATGCGTAATTCTCCAGTACCTGCTCTAATGCAGCTAAGGAGTCGTGGCATCTTTCCACAGACGCCTTACATCTTTTTGCTTCCTCTCTGGCGCAGTTGGCCATCTTATGGGAAACAGAATTTGTAAATACAATTACTAAATCCGGTGAACCGATTTTCTTTTTCAGTTCCCCCTTCGTTTGATTGAAGACCTTGGCCTTGTGTCCGTATTTCTCACAGGCATCCAGGTATCTTCGCTCCATACATTTGTTGCCCCCTACCATTACAATACTCATAGAATCTCCTCCTTTTTTCTCTTCGCTTCCTTTCTCCTGTTTCCTTCGGTTAGTTGTGTCTAACCCTCGAGGTTTTATATACTCCTGCAGGATATCCCGCAGGAGTACTTATATCCCCTTTTGCTATATATATGAGTTTGAGGATGATGTATGCATTACACACGGATGATACGTGTCACGCGATAGCCAATCAGAGACACGGCATTTTCCAAAGTTTCTTCGTTCGGCTCTTCTTTGGTCCAAATCTCAGCCTGATGTTTCTCCAGATTCACCTTAGCCATGACCCCATCCAGGGAGTTTAAGGCATTGTGGACCCTGGTTGCACAGTTCCCACAACGCATGCCTTCAATCTCCATGTTAAGTTTATAGGGATAATGACTTTTGTCCTTGTCAGCTATTTTGATTTTCTTTTCTCCGTCTCCCGTGCCGCAGCAACCGCTGGTTGCCCGCTTCGCAGTACTTTTTACCGCCAGGATAATGACGAAAAGTAATAGGATGATGATAATTGCATCAGTCATAGTCTTACCTACTTACTGTGGGCACAGTGACCGCCGCATTTACTGCAGTCCGCACCACACTGCCAGGATTTCCCGGCCTTTTTATCTTTTATCATGCTGCGTAGCGCAAGGCCTACGCACCCAAGCACTACCAAAAGTGCTATGGCAGTTCCCCATGACATAATATCACCTCTTTTTATAAAACCAATTATTTTGTAGCGTATTTATCTTTTCTAAATAGAAGATATAACATACCTACAATAACTGCAAGTGCTGCGATAAAGCCTACAATATGCAGACTGCCTGTAAATGCAGCGCCAATCTGGTAAATTGCCAGAGATACTACATATGCAAGGCCGCACTGATATCCGATAGCAATCCAGAACCATTTAGCAGAGTTCATTTCTCTCTTGATAGCACCCATAGCTGCAAAGCAAGGAGCGCAAAGCAGGTTGAATACCATGAAAGAGAAGGCTGCTACAGAACCGATTGCTGCAGAAAGCTGACCCCAGATTTCTGCACCGTCTTCTGCCACTTCTGCAAAACCAAACAGCATACCGAAGGTACCTACTACGTTTTCTTTTGCTACAAGACCGGTTACTGCAGCTACGGCAAACTTCCAGCCCTGACCGAATTCATTCCATCCAAGAGGAGAGAAGATCCAACCGATTGCCTTACCGATAGCAGCCAGGATAGAGTGGTCTAACTCTTCTGCTTCCAACATACGGAAGGTTCCATCTACAGTACCGAAGCTCATTGCGAACCAGATTACGATAGTAGAAAGTAAGATAATGGTGAATGCCTTCTTGATGAAGGACCAGCCACGCTCCCACATGCTACGAAGTACAGCGCCTACAGTAGGCATATGATATGCAGGAAGTTCCATAACGAATGGAGCAGGATCTCCTGCGAACACTTTTGTCTTTTTCAGAATGATACCGGATACGATGATGGCTGCCACACCGATAAAGTATGCGCAAGGACCTACCCAGCTGGCTTCATGGAAAATCGCACCTGCGATTAACGCGATGATAGGAAGCTTTGCACCACAAGGAATAAAGGTGGTAGTCATTACAGTCATACGACGGTCTCTTTCATTTTCGATGGTACGGCTGGCCATAACTGCAGGCACTCCACAACCGGTACCTATCAGCATAGGAATGAAAGATTTACCGGATAAACCAAATCTACGGAAGATACGGTCCATGATAAATGCGATACGAGCCATGTAACCACATTCTTCTAGGATAGCCAAAAGTAGGAACAGTACCAGCATCTGTGGTACGAAACCAAGTACAGCACCTACACCGGCTACGATACCGTCTACGATAAGACCCTGTAACCAGTCAGCGCAACCAATAGCACTTAGACCATTGGATACAAGTTCCAGAATACTTGGTACAAACCAAGCTTCGTTACCAAGGAAATTAAATCCATCCGCAAAAATATTGTCATTGACAAAGTCGGTCAACATAGCACCTACAGTACTGATGGATAGATAGTATACGATATAGATGATTACTGCAAAAATAGGCAATGCCAGGAATCTGTTGGTTACGATTCTATCGATTTTATCAGATGTAGTGAGGCTACCCTTTGGAGCAGCTTTCTTTACAGCGCTGCTTACAAGGCCGGAGATATAAGCATATCTCTGGTTGGTGATGATGGATTCTGCATCATCGTCCATTTCTTTTTCGCAGTCTTTTACATGCTCATCTAAGTGAGCTACTGTAGCGCTGTCCAGTTTCAGGTCTGCCTGAACCTTCTCGTCTCTTTCGAAAAGTTTTACAGCATACCAGCGAAGATTCTGTGCATCTACTTTCGCCTGAATAGATTCTTCGATATGTGCCAGTGCATGCTCTACACTGCCATTAAATACGTGAGGTCTTTCCTCTACGATATGATTCTTTGCCAGTTCAATTGCTTTGTCAGCAACTTCTGTAGCGCCTTCATTCTTTAAAGCAGAAAGCTCTACGATAGGGCATCCCAATGCATCTGCCAGTTTCTTCATGTCGATCTTGTCGCCGTTTTTACGCACAAGGTCCATCATGTTTACAGCGATGACCATAGGGATATTCAGCTCCATCAGCTGAGTGGTCAGATATAAGTTACGTTCGATATTGGTACCATCGATGATATTGATGATAGCATCCGGCTTTTCATTTACCAGATAGGAACGTGTAATTACTTCTTCCAAAGTATAGGGAGATAAAGAATAGATACCAGGTAAATCCTGAATTACTACCTCTTTATTTCCTTTCAAATGTCCTTCTTTTTTCTCAACGGTAACACCCGGCCAGTTACCTACATACTGACTATTACCTGTCAGTGCATTGAATAGGGTTGTTTTACCACAGTTCGGGTTACCCGCTAATGCAATTTTCATGCTCATGTCTTCTCCTCCAAACGTTTTCCGAATTACTCTACTTCGATCAGTTCCGCATCCGCTTTACGAATAGAGAGCTCATACCCTCTTACCGTCAGCTCCATCGGGTCCCCTAAAGGAGCGACTTTACGAACAGTGATTTCCACACCTTTCGTAATACCCATGTCCATGATACGTCTCTTGGTAGCGCCTTCACCGGATAGCTTGGTTACTTTTACGGTTTCGCCTACTGCTACTTCTTTTAAAGTCTTCATACTTCCACTCCTTCTAGAACATAATGCGATTGGCCATGCTGCGGTCCAGGGCAACACGTGAATCCTTCACCTGTAAAATCAGGTTGCCGGCCATTTCTGTTACCACTGTTACGTCTGCGTCTACTACGAATCCTAATTCGGCTAAATGCTGTCTCACTTCATCCTGTCCGGTAATCTTCTTAATCTTCACCGTTTCTCCGGTATTAGCCATAGATAAAGGCATCATAGTATCCTCCTTTCGCGGTTAGTATTTACTAACCATACGTTAGTTTAGCGCGACTAACTTGTGTTTGTCAATAGTCTTGACTAACTTTTTATTGATATTTTAGCCTGTTTTCCGCGTCGGTCAGAAAAAAGGCGTAAAAAAAGGAACGCTATAGTTAGCGTTCCTTAATACTTAATAGTCTGATTTTTCCTTCTTCTGCTTTGAACTTTACATCATATCTGTCATAGTCCATGCCGTAGATTCGGGTCTCATCTTGTTGATAATGTGGTCTGGGATCCTGCTCTAGAAGCTGTATGATCACTGCCGCATCTTCCTTCGGAATTCCTTCCAGCACTGCCTGATCAGCTACTACTTCCTGCTGTGCGTAGACAACTTGTCCTGCAAATCCTGTTCTGGCATCCGGGTGAGCGTCCGCATAAGGCAAATAGGGTTTAATATCCAGAATCTTTGTGTGGTCTCTTAGGTCCACACCGCTCACATGAAGGATTGGGCCTTCGTCTGTCTCTTCTAATCGCTGCATCTTCACGCAGGATAAGCCAATGGCATTTGGTCTAAAAGGGGACCTGGTAGCAAAGACACCCATTCTGGTGTTTCCTCCAAGTCTAGGCGGCCGTACCGTAGGCGTAAAGTCTTCTTTCTCCGGAATATCAAACTGCCACAGAAGCCATAGATACTCATAGTCTTCAATGCCTCGAAAGGCCTCCATGACACGATATTTCTTGTCCAGGATAATCTGTCCCTCCAGCTCCGGTACCACACCGCTCTGTCTGGGAATGCCGAACTTTTCCGGAAAAGGCGTTCTGATTTCACCGATTGGCTCTATCATGCTTCTTCGCCGTCACTCTTTAATAATTTATACAGAATCTTGTATAAGCACTGTGCTTCTTCCTTGGAAAGCTGAACGCAGCTGGACATAGCTTTCGGTACATCAAGGGCTTTGTCTCTTAAAGCAACACCTGCTTTTGTCAGGCTTACGTGCAGAACTCTTTCATCCTCTTCTCCACGCTGTCTAAGGATCAGGCCTTTCTGCTCTAACTTTTTCAACACCGGAGTCAGAGTACCGGAATCTAAATACAGATACTCGCCCAGTTCCTTAACGTTGATTTCTCCTTTTTCCCACAGCACCATCATGGTGATGTATTGGGTGTAGGTTAAGTCAATCTTATCCAGATACGGCTTATACTTTCTCACGATTTCCTTTGAACAAGCATACAAAGGAAAACAGATTTGATTCTCTAGTTTTAAAGATTCATACTTGTCATTGCTCATTGCTAAAATCCCCGATTCATAAGTTTACTACTATGATTATTTGATTGCCTCAATCAGCTTCTGCATTTCTTCCTTTGGTTTGAAGCCAACAGACATCTGTACCAGTTCTCCGTTTTTCAGAAGGCCTACTGCAGGGATGTTGGTAATGCCGAATTCCTGTGCCAAATCACCGTTGTCATCCACGTCTACCTTGAAGAAATTCACATCACTCATCTCTTCGCTAAGCTGCTCCAATACAGGGCCAAGCATCTTGCAAGGTCCGCACCAGGTAGCAAAGAAATCTACTACTGCTACGTTGCTTTCTTTTACTTCATTGAACTGATTCTGATTGATTTGTTTTACCATAATTATACCTCTTTTCTTTTTCATTAGTGTATAGTGTTTCTCGCCATTTCTAGGCGTTATGTTTCTTTTGGTCTAAATAAGCCACTGCGGAAAGTGCTGCCACATTTCCTTGTCCGGCTGACTTGATGTACTGATACGGGATACCTGCTATGTCTCCGCAAGCAAAGCAGCCTGCCAGATTGGTCTTCATAGACACGTCTACCTTTACATGAGGGCCATCTGTCTCAAGACCGGGTACCAGTTGTCCAGGTGCAACTGCTTCTCTAAGGATGAAGATACCGTCTGTTTCCAGAGTACCCTGATCTGTTACCAGTGCATTTGCTTTCAGTGCTCCGGTGATTTCCTTTGGAATCGCCTTTACTACTTTTACCTTATCACTTACTTCTACTTCTTCTTTATACATAGGGATATATACCACTTCTCCGGCCATCTCTGCAAGGAAGTTTGCTTCTGCTTCTTCTTTCTTTGCATAAGCCACTACGATAGTTTTCTTTCCTTTGTATAATGCTGCATCACAGGTTGCGCAATAGCTAACACCTCTGCCGAGGAACTCCTCTTCACCGGGAAGGGGCTTACCCTGTACTACGCCTGTAGCCAGGATTACGCTGGATGCTTCTACCATCTCCTCACCCACCTGTAAAGAATAGTAATCGCCCATGGCATATACTGTACTGACTCTTCCCTCTGTAATCTCGATGTCCATGGATGCCACATGATCCAGAAAAGCCTTCTGCATATCCGCTCCGGCGATCTTTGGAAGTCCCAAGTAGTTCTGAATCTCATGCGCTTTCTCTACTTTCACACTGGAGTTCTTACTTCCAATCAGTAAAATTGATTTATTACGTACTTTTGCGGTCAGTGCTGCAGATAATCCTGCAGGGCCTGTACCGATAATTGCTATGTCATATCGTTGCATTTAGGTTTACCTCCTTACTTTCATCTTGCAATTTGATTGTACGCAATCTTATTGTATGTGTCAACCCTATTTTGAAAGTTTTTATTTTTTTAATATTTGAGTCAGATTTCGTCTATTGTCCCCTATTCTATGCTGTGCTACCATAGGGTTAGGGAATTTTTTTAAATGTGTAATTGGGAGGATTTTCCTATGTCTAGAACTTTTTTTCTAAAGGATTCAATTCGCGAATTGGCTGCCGGCTCTTTGGCCAGATTGATGGGGTACGATGGACTTGCAGATTTGGTTACCTCAAATTCCTATCTATGTGCCAACATCACCCAGAATAAAATCATTGAAGCCCAGATTAATGATGATTTCAGACCGGCTTCCAACACCTTTGAAGGCTTCGTAGCCTCTTTTATCAATGAATATATTCCGGATTTTGAAACACAGGAAGAAATCAGAGAAGTATACAGTATCTCTAATTTGATGACGGTAGCAAGAGGTCCACAGCACTTCCTTGTAAAAGATGTGCCTGCCAGACTGCACGATGTGCCCATCACCTTGCATATTACCACTTCTTTTGAAGAGAATAACGGCGAGATTATCTGCAACTTCCTGCTGATTAATCCGGCTGCTAAGCATAAGAAACCATCCTCTGTCATCACAGATGCCAGATGGGGCTTTCCTCTTGCGGAGATTCCAAATGGGGTTCCGGGTGCCTTCTTCATCTATAAAACCAACGATGATGAAGAAATCATCTTTGCCAACAAAGCATTATACAAATTATATGAGTGTGAAAACACCGCAGACTTCAAAGAATTTACAGGTTGTAGCTTCCGAGGTCTGGTTCACCCGGATGACTTAGAAGAAGTGGAAGACTCCATCTGGGATCAGATTGGAAAGTTTAACAGAGAAACCGGCGCAGATCCTGTTGACTTCGTCAAATATAGAATCGTAACGAAAAAAGGAAATGTAAAGACCATCCAAGACATTGGTAAGCTTGTACATTCTCAGATTTATGGAGATGTATTCTTTGTCGTGATGTATGAAGTAACCGAATAAAGGGAATTAGAAAACCCCGTGCTTTGCACGGGGTTTCAGACTGTAGACAAAGTCCACGGCATGCGCCGTGGACTTTTTTTGCAAAAGTGCCATAAACCCAGTATTTATCTGGGATTGCGGCACTTTTTCTGGTATAATAGAAGTATCAAAGTTGGGGATG